>NPID01000159.1_pt2 | contig 124964 bp, 113 predicted proteins | sample 8637491 | NCBI WGS metagenome assembly NPID01 (sample SAMN07420843, study PRJNA396082) | bioreactor metagenome | isolation source: sample BA6 brine-fed electro-methanogenic bioreactor BA | place: Japan: Kochi | collected 2016-06-14
TACCACTTTGATATGATAGTCTATTCTATTCTCGGGAGCAGCAGTTCCGCATTTGGCGGAGGAACTTGCGACCTTCCCGATCTCAATCGGGACGCGCTAACCGGAAATTCTGTAAATAAAAAAGACTACCACTTTGATATGATAGTCTTTTTGTTTGTCGGGGCAGCAGGATTCGAACCTGCGACCTCCTGCTCCCAAAGCAGGCGCGCTAACCGGACTACGCTATGCCCCGTGGCGGAGAGAGGGGGATTCGAACCCCCGGTACCCTAATCGAGTACGACAGTTTAGCAAACTGTTGGTTTCAGCCACTCACCCACCTCTCCGGTTGAGTGATATGAAAGAACTTGTTCAATTCGTAAGTGAACTACTCGAATTGGAGGTGCAAAATTAAGCTTTCCTCTTTTATGTGCAAATAATATTTGAATAAAAGTTCAAATATCAAATATATCATTGAGATAGTGCACTTTAAAATGAATTAATATTAACAAAATTTGAAAAAACAGTTAAATTTCCTTCTCAATTTATACTGGCATACTACTTTTAAGTAGTTTTGCACCGCTTTATGAATAGAAAAAATTGGTACATTTTTGGCTCAGTCAGTCTTTTTTTGATTGCCGGCTTCATTCTTACATGGTTAATTTATCCCAAAAATTTAGTTCGCTATCCTTTTTTTATTGCGCTGCTATTACTTGATTTTTACCTCTGGACAAAAGTCAGAGATCGTATCTTTACTTATACTAAAGTACTAAAATATTTAGTCGTATCTGTTTATTGGTCGCCACTAATCATGCTATCAATTAGCATGATCATAAACATTATGATACCACAAAATGAATGGAATCAGCTTTTCAGAATATATTTGTTTGGTAGTGTTTTTGTACTTTATATAGGTAAAATTATTCCGGGTATACTAGTCTTAACCGGGGATTTGATCAGGTTTATATTTCAACTGTTTAAAAACTTATTCCATTTAAATAAATCCAAAAACAATCAAGAAAAACAGGACGTAATACTAATAAAACGAAGGAAATTCATAGCTGATACGGCTCTTGCAACTGGAGGCATAATTGTTGGGACTATGTTTACAGGCATATTCAAATGGGTGCATCAATTTAACCTGAAAGAAATTAATTTGAAATTAAAAGGCTTGCAAACAAATGCTTTCGATGGATTTCGCATCATTCAGATTTCTGATCTCCACCTTGGTGGTTGGGCAGATAAATCCGCTATGGTTGAGGCCGTAAACAAAATTAATGATCTAAGTCCTGATTTAATTGTATTTACGGGTGATATAGTGAATTACAGGACTGATGAAGCATTCAGATTCAAAGAAATACTTAAGGATTTAAAGGCATCTAATGGAGTACTGGCTATTTTAGGTAATCATGATTATGGCGATTACATTAACTGGCCAAATAGAGCTGCCAAGCAAGAAAACATGAATGCGCTCTATGATTTCTATAACGAAATAGGGTGGAAGTTGCTACGCAACGAACATATAATTCTTTCGAAAGGTGACGAAAAAATTGCTGTGATTGGTGTTGAAAACTGGAGTAAAAACAACCGTTTCCCAAGATACGGCGATGTTTTAAAAGCGGCAAAAGGAGTAGGGAAGGTACAAGGAAAAATACTGCTTTCGCACGACCCCAGTCATTGGAATGCTGTGATTACACAAAAACATCAAGATATTGATCTAATGCTTGCAGGTCATACACATGGTTTTCAGTTTGGCATCGAGATACCGGGTATAAAATGGAGCCCGGCTCAATACATGTATGATGAGTGGGCAGGATTATATTCTAATGATATCACGAATCAAAAACTTTATGTCAATCGTGGTCTTGGATCTATTGGATATCCTGGAAGAATTGGCATTTTACCTGAAATTACCCTTATCAACCTAACTACATAATTTTTATGAAAGCGAAATTCTTTTTTATTACAACGGCAGTTGCGTTTATATTGCTTTTTACAGCATGTCATCAGCATACACATGAATCAACTACTCCTGATTCGCAAGCCAAGATTGCTAAAAACGTGATATTTTTAATTGGGGATGGTATGAGTTATGCTCAAATTGAGGGGACAGAAAACGCTTTAAATAAGCAATTAGAAATGAGAAAATTGCCTGTAAGTGGAACTATTACTACACATTCTGCCGATAAAAGAATTACAGATTCTGGTGCTGGTGGAACAGCGCTTGCAACAGGATACAAAACAAATAATGGTATGATTGGGATGAAAGCTGACAGCGTTGCTGTTCCCAGTATACTAGAGATTTTAGCCAAAGCAGGTAAACAAACAGCGCTTATTGTGAGTTGTGGTATAACTCATGCAACACCAGCAAGTTTTGTAGCTAAAGATATTAACAGAAATAATTATGAAGCTATTGCAATGGATTTTGCAGATACTGATAAACTAGACTATTTTATTGGTGGAGCTCGAAAACATTTCGAAAAAAGAGCTGACGGACTTAACTTAATAGAAAAAATGGAATCAAATGGCTGGCAGTTTTTTGATGATTTGAAATCAGTTAGTTTTGATAATGCTGAAAAAGCCGCTGTTTTTGTTGCGGAGGAACATCCCGAGTCAATTATAAATGGTCGTTCAAATTACCTTTCAACTGGTACTGCGCAGCTTCTGGAAACTTTGTCAAAAAAATCAGATAGCGGATTCTTTATGATGGTGGAAGGAAGTCAGATTGATTGGGCTGGTCATGCCAATGACTCAGCTTATTTAGTCACTGAAATGATTGACTTTGATAATGCCGTTAAAGCTGCCTATGATTTTGCAAAAAAAGATGGTGAAACACTTGTAATTGTCACCGCTGATCATGAAACTGGTGGTCTGACAATAATCAATGGTGCAGAAAATGATTACTCCAGTGTAAGGTTTAATTATAGCACTGGCAATCATACATCTGTTACTGTTCCTGTTTTTGCTTATGGTCCTGGTGCTGATTATTTCACAGGAATGTATGACAATACTGATATAATTACAAAAATTCTTAAAGCAAGCGGGATGTAAGTTTGTCCAGCTAAACTACACTTTAACTTTTTATTATAAAATCAGTCGTTTTCTTTTCTAACTTTGTCTTTTTCAATATTAAACTAATTAATGATTCTATGAAAAAGTCAATATTACTTCTTTTGGTTTTCGCAGCATTGCAACATATGCAATTTGTAGCTGCTCAAACTATAGGTGAATTATCTGTTTCAACCGTTACAAGCGAAGCAGGAGGGAATTATGCTCCAAGAAATGTGTTAGCAATTTGGGTTGAAGATAGTGAAGGTAATTTTATTAAGACTTTGATGGCATACGCACAAAACAGACGCACTCACCTAAATATGTGGCAAGCCAGCACAAATGCTGCTGGAACAGAATTCAATACTACGGATGCTATTACTGGTGCCACAAGAAATAGTCATGCCAGCAGAAGTGCTTTATGGGATGGAACAGACTTTGCTGGTAACCTTGTACAAGACGGGAATTATAAGTTATGGTTTGAATTAACAGACAAAAACAATACTGGTAATTTTGGATATGTCGATTTCACTAAAAATGCTGCTGTTCAGGAAATCTTGCCAGCTGATATACCGAGTTTTAATAATATTATTATACAATGGCAACCAGACAATAGTGTTTGGGTTGGAGATCTTAAAGACGATAATCCTTACTTTATTTTTGATCAACACAATTCTTTACTGAAAATAAACATTTCAGGATTTTTTAAAGTATCAATCTTCAGCCTTACAGGTCAATTAATGCTTACTAGCAATCAAGACCAGATTAGTTTAAATCAGCTCACTCCTGGTGTATATGTTGTTGTCGTTTCAACTGAGAATAAAACATCTGCAAATAAGGTAATCATCCAATAATATCTTATCAAGGATGCCTTAGTTTTTCATTTCGGGATGCGCTAACCGATGAGCATGAAAAAACCCCTTCAGGCAGTGAAGAGGTTTTGCGTGTGATTCGTCACAGGCTCCAACTCCGAACCCTCCCGACTTTAAGGTCGGGATGCTCTAACCGATGGGTATGAAAAAACCCCTTCAGGCAGTGAAGAGGTTTTGCATGTGATTCGTCGGAGGCTCGAACTCCGGACCCTCTGCTTAAAAGGCAGATGCTCTACCTGCTGAGCTAACGAATCATCGTGATTGATTTGGAGGTGCAAAAGTAGTAATTTTTCCTTTAAAACAAAGGAAATCCTGATTTTTTTCTGATTATATTAAAATCCCTTTGCCTTCCCTAAGAATAAGCAGCTCATTCCCAGTACAATCTATTATTGTGCTTGGCTGGTTTCCACCAAACCCTCCATCTATAACAATATCAACCTTGTCCTTAAATTTATCATGTATAATCTCCGGATCAGTGGTGTATTCTAAAATTGTATCATCATCCAAAATACTGGTGGTTGCGATAGGGTGCCCAAGCTCTTCAATGATTGTTGAGATTATCTGCTCGTCTGGAATTCGGATACCAATGGTTTTCTTTTTATTTTGAAAAATCTTAGGAACGCTATTGTTAGCATCCAAAATAAAAGTAAAGGGACCAGGCAGATTTCTTCGCATGAGTTTAAAAACCTCGTTATTGATAGGCTTTGTAAACTCCGACAGCATGCTTAAATTATGAAAAATAAAAGAAAAATTTGCTTTTTCTTTTTTAATTCCTTTCAGTTGTGCTACTTTGTCGAGTGCCTTTGGCTGATGTATACTACTACCCAGACCATAAACAGTATCTGTTGGAAAAATAACCAAACCACCATCATTAAGACATTCTATCACTGTTTTAATGTGGCGTGGTGCGGGATTTTCAGGATAAATTTTCAGTAACATATGTCAATTAATATTTAGGATTGCTAAATTAAGTATTTAACTCAAACTTTTCACTTCAATATAACCGAAATAAAAATGGGTAAGCTACTTATATCGCACCGCTCAACCATCTACCCTTGCTTCCTTCCGGACCTGGGGGAATTCAACAGGAGCTGGTCGTATAAGACTTACCCACTGCAAAAGTACAACCTTTTCATAAACCAACAAGCGGTAACTCTAAATTTTCATTGCAAATACAGCATTTATAGTTAAATTTGTAATTAATTATAAACTAGCTTTTTTCAAAAATTATAAGCTACTGATTAACTTTATTAGTTTTCAAATATTTACATGTTGAAGAAAAAAAACACATGGTATAGTATTATTGTAATTGGCTTATTTACAGGTCTTTTATTATTTACAATTTACTTTCTGCTTCAACTTGTTAACCATGAAGTTTATTCTTGGTTATTCAGTTTTACTTATACCATACCATTTATTGGAATGTGGTTTGTTGCTCAACGCGTAAGAGAAAAAATCCTTGATGGCTATATCAATTACAAGGAAGCCTACTTTACATCTCTACTCACTGGTATTATTTCAGCTCTTACATTTGCCGGATTGATTTACTTTGTTTACACAGTTTTAAATCCCAATGATATTAACTACAGGGTGTTACAACTTGAACAGTTAATTGTATCCAAATCCGGAAAAACGAACATTGAAGAAATTCAAATGCTTAGAAATAAATTAAACCTACTGTTATCTGTTTCTTATCTCACTTTTCTCAATATGATTTTTCATATACTGCTAGCGATACTTTACGCGTTTATTATTGCTATTTTTGTGCGAAGAAAAAACCGATACATTGAGGCATAATATTATAAATTAATCTCTACTCCAATGATTCCATTCGAAAAACCAGTAAAATTTGGCCTGATATCAGGTTTGATTTTGATCGTTTATTCTGTACTAATCTATGTAGCAGATCTATCTGCATTCAATCCATTAATAGCATTTTTGACGGGAATTGTAACTTTTGGTCTGTTGATTGTTGCAGCCGTTATGGCAATAAACAAAATGCGAGATCAGGACCTGGGTAAAAAAATCACTTATGTGCAGGCACTAATCGCTGGAGCTGTTGTAATAGTAGTAGTTGGTATGTACCTGAGTGCAATTTGGGCATATGTTTTTAATGGATTTATTGATCCTGAGTATATGGCTCGAAAAGTTGATGAGTTTCTGCTCTCTATGGAAGGTAATATACCGGAAGAGGCTTTTGAAAGCATGTTAGAAAATTTTGAGACTGCCCTTGATGCTGGTAAATCATTTGTTCAGCAATTGTGGGTTTCACCAATCATTGCTATTGTTTTAAGTGCAATAATTAGCATTTTTATCAAAAAAGACAAAACCCAGGATCAAATTAATTAGTAGTAATGATAGGTGTTTCAGTAGTTGTACCATTGTTAAATGAGGAGGAGTCCTTACCGGAATTAGTTGCCTGGATTAATGATGTGGCTAATAAAAACAAGCTTTCATACGAAATCATATTGGTTGATGATGGCTCAACGGATGGATCCTGGGAAGTAATTAGCAAATTAGCAAAAGAAAACGCAGCCTTAAGAGGAATTCGTTTCAGAAGAAATTATGGTAAATCAGCGGCATTGAACGAAGGCTTTAAGCTGGCCCAAGGTGAAGTAATTATCACTATGGATGCTGATTTACAGGACAGTCCGGATGAAATTCCAGCATTAGTAGAGATGATAAAAAATCAAGGGTTTGATTTGGTTTCGGGTTGGAAGAAAAAACGCCATGATCCTCTTTCAAAAACAATTCCTTCAAAGCTATTTAACGCTACTACAAGAAAAATATCCGGAATAAAGCTTCATGATTTTAATTGCGGATTAAAAGCTTACTCAAATGATCTGGTAAAAAACCTTGAAGTTCACGGTGAAATGCACAGATATATTCCGGTAATAGCAAAATGGGCTGGATATCGCAAAATAGGCGAAAAAGTTGTACAACACCGGGAAAGAAAATACGGTCGTACAAAGTTTGGTATAAGTCGGTTTATTAAGGGTTACCTTGACTTATTATCCATCACATTTGTTTCAAAGTTTGGGAAACGCCCAATGCATTTATTCGGAGCCTTAGGAAGCTTAATATTCTTTATCGGCTTTGTAATTGCTGGTTATTTAGCTTATGCCAAAATTTTTATGTCAGCTTACCGTATGACAGACAGACCGTTATTCTATTTTGGCTTACTCGCCATGATATTGGGGACCCAATTATTTTTAACAGGATTTTTAGCAGAATTAATATCATTGCAATCGCGTGATAAACAGTCCTATCACATCAAAGAAACTATTAACTAACAACAATATTAAAATTTCTAATGAAGATTCATTTAGTATCGGGAGGTTGTGGCTTTGTAGGCCGCAATATGGTAAAACGTTTGTTGAAAACTACTAAAGACTATGTATTTATGATTGATGACTTGTCCATTGGACGTCATCCATCAGAATGGTTAGACGGCTTTGTATCTGAGCCATTATCAGATGCTGAGTTGATTGGAAAAGAGAAAAGGTTAATCTTTTGGAAAGGGGATTTCAGAAATCTTTTATTTCATCTACGGGAGAATCCAAGATATATTCAAGACAAATATAAGCTTGATTTTGAACGTTTTTCTGATGTTTTTCATTTTGCTGCCATTGTTGGTGGCCGAATGAAGATTGAAGGAGACCCGATGATGGTAGCCCTTGATTTGTCTATCGATGCAGAGTTTTTTTATTGGATCACTCAGCACAAACCCGAACGGGTGCTTTATCCAAGTTCGAGTGCAGCCTATCCTGTTAGCCTGCAAACGACAACCGATGCCATAGCCCTTTCTGAAGGTGATATCGATTTCAATAAAAACCTTGGAACACCAGATATGACCTATGGTTGGTCAAAACTTACCGGTGAATTTCTTGCACAAATAGCTGCCCGTCATTATAATGTTCCTGTTGTTTGTATCAGGCCTTTTTCTGGCTACGGAGAAGATCAGGAATTAAGCTATCCTGTTCCTGCTATCGCTGCAAGAGCAGCTAAAAAAGAAGATCCTTTTGAAGTTTGGGGCTCGGGAAAACAAGGAAGAGATTTTGTTCATATAGACGATGTACTTGATTTTATTTTTGTCCTTCTTGATAATGTGAAAGATGGTTCTGCCTATAACATAGGTTCCGGTCAGCTGACTTCTTTCCTCGAATTAATTGATCTGTTTGCTGATATAGCAGAGTACAAGCCAAAAGTAAAACCTCTTTTAGATAAACCAGTTGGGGTGCATTCACGCTATGCAAATATGAAATTGGTTCATGATAAATTTGGATGGAAACCCAAAATTTCTTTAAGAGAAGGTATGACAAGAGTGTATAAGAAGCAACTCAACGACCTTAATAAGAAGTAATTACGAGGGAAGAATTGCTCTTCCCTTCTTTATTTTCAGAACGTAGCAATATGAAGCGAATTGTATGTTTTGGGCCGGGACCACGATTTAAAGGTGGAATTGCCAATTATAACACATCTCTGGCAAAAGCTTTTGATAAACAAGGAGATACTGAAGTGTTTATTGTTAGTTGGACGCAACAATACCCTGCAATAATCCCAAGAGATTTTATTGACAGAAAAAGCAGAAAGGACCAACTTGAAAATACAAACATTAAGGTAAGTTATATTACAAATTATAATAATCCCCTTAGCTGGTTTAAAACTGTAAATGAAATTGTCTCCCTAAAGCCAGACCTTGTTATTTTTCAGTGGGCGATTGCCATTCAGGGATTGCCACTTGGAATAATTGCCAAAAGACTCAAAAGGCAAAACATTAAAGTAGTTTTTGACCTGCATTTTGTGATTCAAAAGGAGGGAAGTGCCCTTGATAATCGTTTTACAGCATTTGGGATCAAAAGCGCCCATGACTATGTGGTACATGCAAGGCAAACAGCTGATCAACTAAAGAAACTGTTTCCTAAAAAAACATTTGAAGTTCGCAAAAGCTTTGATCAGTTGCCAGATAATTCTATTCCGGTTTTGCAATTGTATCACCCTGTTTATGATATGTTTAAGCCAGATCCTGACTTTGATAAAGAAAAAATAAAATCAGAATTGGGTTTAAATAAACATGTGTTTCTCTTTTTTGGTTTTATCAGAAAATATAAAGGATTGCATCAGGCTATCGAAGCTTTTGCCAGATTGACAGAACAAAGAAGTGATGTAAGTTTATTAATCGTTGGAGAATCGTTTTGGCAAACTTTAGACGATAAAAAATGGTCGACAAGGTTAAAAAACAAGCTGTTTGGTATGGCAAAAAAAGTATTTCTAAAAAAACAGGATGACGAACGGAATTACAGACCATTAGATTTAATTGCTAAACATAAACTACAGGATAAAACTGTGATTGTTAATGAGTTCGTTCCAAATGAAGAAGTGCACAAATATTTCCAGGTAAGTGACAATTTATTGCTTTTTTACCTTACAGCAACACCATCTGGTGTAGAGTCAATTGGTTATAACTTTAAGATGCCAATGCTTGCAACAAAAGTCGGACACTTTGTTGATACAGTAAATGATGGATTTAACGGGTATTTAGCGGAAAACAATGTTAAATCTATGGCAGAAATAATGAATAAAGCCATCAACAATCCTGTTCCAAGGGAGAATATAGCAGCTACCGCCAAAGAAATGAGTTGGAAAAATTATGCAAATCAGATCAGAAAGTTAATATAAAAACCAGCTAAATAATTGATTAGCTGGTTTTAAATCCATATGAATCAGAAATCGTCATCAAAATCATCATCGAAATCATCATCAAAATCGTCATCCTGAAGATCAAAATCTTCCTCCCAATCAAAATCTTCGCCATCGATATCAACTTCGTCCATTTCTTCGATTTCTTCTTCATTAAATAAATCATCCTGATCATCAAAATCATCAAATTCATTTTCTTCTGCCGTCAATTTTGCTGATTTCAACTCTTTCATAACAGCCGATGATACATAGAATTCATCAATGTTTTCAGAGCAGTAAGTAATGTATTTTGGATCTTTTGCATGTACTTCTGCTATTGATTTACCTTCGTATTTTCCAAAGGTAAATACTGCATCCACATCATAAAACTTCATGGTAAAATTTTCAGTTTGAACTAACATACAGTTTTTTAATGCCTTAAATTAAGATATTTGTATTCCACAACTTTTTGCAAACATATTATTTTTTAAAAACAAAATATACAGCAAACACAATAAAAATTAATGCAACAAGATGGTTCCATCTGATTGATTCGTTTTTGAATACAATTATTGAAAATAAAACAAAAACAATCAGCGTTACAATTTCCTGAATTACTTTTAATTGCAATAAACTAAATGGTCCGCCAGTGCCAGAAAACCCGATTCTGTTTGCAGGTACCTGGAAAATATACTCAAATAATGCAATCGACCAACTGAATAGTATAACCGCCGTAAGGCCGTATTTATTGAACAAGCTCCAATTGTTAATTTTTAAATGATCATACCAGGCTATAGTCATAAAAATATTAGAAATGACCAACAATAAAATAGTTGCAATTGCTTTCATTTGAGATATATTATACTCAATATCTGCACTTTATAAAATATTACAATGCTTTTGATTAAAAAAGTGGGCAAAGATGATGTTTTTACTGATACAAAATCTGCTAATTATTAAATTTATTCAGGACAAGAGTTAGTTTGCAATCGTTTACGTAAAAACAATGCTGTTAATTTTTTTCAAGATAAAATAGCCAAACCCCTTGTATAAAAAGAAAATCAGATAGATTTTAGATTCAATCTATCACTTTTGACAAGGATCCCACTTTAAAAACACTATTTTTGCTGCAAAACTCAATTAAGATGAGCATACACGACATCATCAAAGCTTCTCTTAGTGTTAAGCAATATATGCTTGAGGATAATCAGCTCCATGAAAACCTTCAAAACGCAGTTGCCTTATGCGTAGAAAGCCTGAACAACAACGGAAAGATACTTTTCTGCGGAAACGGAGGCAGCGCTGCCGATGCGCAACACCTTGCTGCTGAACTTTCTGGCAGGTATTATTATGATCGCCCTCCTTTATACGCTGAAGCATTGCATGTGAATACAAGCTATCTTACTGCGGTTGCAAATGATTACAGTTTCGAAATGGTTTACAGTAGGATGGTAGAAGCTGCAGGACGAAAGGGAGATGTTTTGATCGGGCTGAGTACTTCCGGAAATTCAGTTAATGTAATTAATGCAATGCAGAAAGCTAACAATATAGGAATGAGAACTATAGCATTTACAGGTTCCTCTGGAGGTAAAATGAAGAATTTTACTGAGATTCTGCTTAATGTACCCTCCAATGATACTGCACGCATTCAGGAAGGACATATACTGCTTGGCCATATCTTTTGTCAGCTAATTGAAGAACAAATCTTCCCTAAAAAGTAATGGGTTTTTCAAAAGAACATAGCTATAAAAACTGGACGCTGTTTCTGGATAGAGATGGGGTGATAAATGTACGACCGTTCAATAGTTATGTTAAAAATCCTATTGATTTTCAATTTATTACTGGTGCTAAAGAAGCGATTTCTATTTTGTGTAATTATTTCAAATATGTAATTATTGTAACAAATCAGCAAGGTGTCGGCAAAGGCTTAATGACGGAAAATGATCTGAAGAATATCCATAAGCATATGATACATGAGATAGCAATTTATGGTGGCAGGGTAGATGCGGTTTACTATTGCACAATGCTTTCTTCTGAAGAAAATAATTGCAGAAAACCTTCACCTTCAATGGCATACCAGGCTAAACAGGATTTTTCTGACATTGATTTTGAGCTATCAGTAATGGTAGGGGATACGTCTTCGGATATAGCATTTGGAAAAAACCTTGGGATGAAGACCATTCAAATCGGTAATGAAATAACTGATATTCAGGCAGATTTAAAATATAATGATTTGAAGTCATTTGCTAAATCAATTGAACTAAAACAAACTTAAGATGTCACCTGAATTAGTTCTCTTGATTTTTTTAGCCTATACATCAATACTCATAGGTATTTCGGTTATAACATCGAGAAAAGCCACTAATGAAAGCTATTTTGTTGGTAACAGGCAATCACCATGGCCCGTTGTTGCATTTGGTATGATTGGCGCATCGCTTTCTGGCGTTACATTTATCTCAATACCAGGGTGGGTTGGAAGCTCACAGTTTAGCTATATGATGGTGGTTTTTGGGTATGTAGCAGGCTATGCCATTATCTCACTCATTTTGCTTCCGGTTTACTATAAATTAAACTTAACATCAATATATTCTTATCTGGATCAACGATTCGGTTTTTGGTCTTATAAAACCGGGGCATTCTATTTTCTTTTATCCAGACTGATTGGTGCTTCGTTTAGGATGTTTTTAGTTGTGAATGTTTTACAAATATTCATTTTTGACCATTTCAACATCCCATTCTGGATTACTGTTGTGCTATTTATGTTGTTAATCACCATATATTCGTTTAAGGGTGGTATTAAAACGATAGTCTGGACCGATATGCTTCAGACAACTTTCATGCTGACAGCTTTATTATTAACTATTTACATTATACTTGATAAACTTGGACTTTCGCTTGGAGAAATGGTAAATCAAATTAGTGATAAAGGATATTCTCAGATTATTATCAACGATTGGCGTCATGACCGGCATTACCTTAAGCAGTTTTTTAGTGGTATGTTTATTACTATTGTTATGACAGGGCTTGATCAGGATATGATGCAGAAAAACCTCAGCTGCAAAAACATTAAGGATGCACAAAAAAATGTCACCAGTTTAAGTGTATTACTTATCCCTGCAAATTTTCTATTCCTTTATCTTGGTGCCAGTTTGTTTGTTTATGCCGAAACCAATGGAATAAACGTTCCACAGCTCACCGACGATCTTTTTCCTGAACTGGCGTTTAATCATTTTGGAATTGTTGCAGGTACAATTTTCTTTATTGGTCTGATTGCTGCGGCTTATTCAAGTGCTGACAGCGCAATAACAGCACTAACAACTTCATTTAGTATTGATATTCTTGGACTTACTAAGATCAATAAACACACACGATACCTTGTACACTTTTCCATTACACTCATAATTCTGTTAATAATTCTACTTTTTAAAGAAATAAATAATCAGGCTGTCATTGCACAATTATTCACGATGGCAGGATATACCTATGGACCATTATTGGGGCTTTATGCTTTTGGTTTATTTACAAAATTTTCATTATTAGATAAATATGTACCGATTGTTGCTATCTTAGCCCCGGTTTTGACATATCTGATCAATGTAAACTCTGAGTGGTTATTCAATGGATATAAGTTTGGTTTTGAAATACTTATATTAAATGGATTTATCACTTTTGGAGGTCTATGGATACTAAAAACTAATTCTCTAATTAAAACAACCAGATAATATGGACAATTTTAGATTTATTGCTTTATCAGAAACTTTAGACAGGCAGGTAGTGCCCGTAAACTATCCATCAAATAAAATCTCGGATTATTTTGGATCGATGGTATTTAATCGCAATGTGATGCGGGAATACCTTACTAAAGAAGCCTTTAAAGGTGTTGAATTAGCCATTGAGAAAGGTGTTAAAATAGAAAGGAAAGTTGCTGATCAGGTAGCATCAGCAATGAAAGCCTGGGCAATTCATAAAGGCGCTACACATTATACACACTGGTTTCACCCACTTACCGGATCAACTGCAGAAAAGCATGACGCTTTTATTAATCCAGCTGAAAATGGCCGTGCAATTGAAGAGTTTCAGGGAAATGAGCTAATACAACAAGAGCCTGATGCTTCTTCCTTCCCAAGTGGTGGCATTAGAAATACATTTGAGGCACGAGGGTATACCGCCTGGGATCCAAGTTCTCCTGCATTTATAATGGAAAGCACCCTTTGTATTCCAACAATTTTTGTATCATATACAGGTGAATCGCTTGACTACAAAACTCCATTATTGCGTTCAATTGAAGCAATAGACAAAGCCAGTGTGAAAATATGTCAGCTTTTCGATAAAGAAGTTACAAAAGTTTATCCTACACTTGGATGGGAGCAAGAGTATTTTTTAGTTGATTCCGCTTTATTTGCAGCCCGACCTGATCTTGTATTGGCAGGAAAAACAGTATTTGGACATGCTTCTGCAAAAGATCAGCAGTTAAGCGACCACTATTTTGGCACTATTCATAGCAGAGCGCGTGCATTTATGCGTGATTTGGAAATTGAATCACATAAACTGGGAATCCCTTTAAAAACACGCCATAACGAAGTAGCACCAAGTCAGTTTGAATGTGCACCGGTTTACGAAGAAGCAAATGTAGCGGTGGATCATAATCAATTGCTTATGCATTTGCTTGATGTTGTTTCAAGAAAACACCATTTCAAAGTTCTTTTGCATGAAAAACCATATGCTGTTGTAAATGGCAGCGGTAAACATAATAATTGGTCTTTAGCTACCAATACCGGAGTTAACCTGCTTGCACCAGGAAAGTCAAAAATGGATAATCTGAGATTTATAACTGTATTAGTTAATATTCTCAAAGCACTTCATACAAATGAAGCCCTTGTAAGGGCAAGTGTTGCTTCAGCCGGTAACGATCTCAGACTGGGGGCTAACGAAGCACCACCCGCTATTATTTCGGCTTTTATTGGTGAACAATTAACTCGTACACTTGACGAAATAGAGCAACTACCCTCACATGAGTCAATTACTAATGATCTGAACAAAGGAGCATTGTCAAACATCCCAAAAATTCCTGAGATTCTGCTGGATAACACTGACAGAAACAGAACAAGCCCCTTTGCATTTACAGGGAATAAATTTGAATTCAGAGCTGTTGGTTCTCATGCTAATACAGCCAAACCCATGTTTGTGCTCAATACTATTGTTGCTGATCAATTCAGGCAGTTCCATAAGGAAGTTTCCCAGTTAACAAATCAAAACTGGACTACTGAAGATGCTATTTTTGAAATTGTAAAACGCTATATCAAAGAGTCAAAACCTATCCGTTTTGAGGGAAACAGTTATAGTGATGAGTGGAAAGCAGAAGCTAAAAAGCGGGGACTTTCAAACACACCTAATACGCCTGACGCTATCAAGACTTTTGTTTCAAAAGAAGCTATTGAGCTCTTTGAACGCAATGAAGTGCTGAGCAGCAGAGAACTGCATGCGCGTTATGAAATCAAACTTGACAAATATATCCGTAAAATCCAGATTGAGTCAAGACTTATGAGCGATTTGTCAATAAATCATATTATTCCAACTGCAATAAAGTATCAAAACACTTTGATTGAAAATGCCCGCGGACTAAAAGATGTGTTGGACTCCAAAACCTATGTTAAGCTGAGCAGAAATCAGGTCCAGAATATTAAGGAAATATCAGATCATATTTCCACCATACGACAGTTTGTGGAAGAAATGACAGAGGAAAGAAAAGTGGCAAATAATATGGATAGCCCTGAAGATTCAGCTAGTCATTATTGTTATAAAGTAAGACCTTATTTTGAAAAGATCAGGTATCATGTTGATAAGCTGGAAATGCTAATTGACGATGGTTTGTGGCCCCTGCCAAAATACCGGGAACTTTTATTTATAAAATAAATTGAGATTAAGAAGGAGATGATATTTCGTCTCCTTCTGTTTTTATATTTATTTTGCTGCCAAAGAAAAGTTATAATTATTTAATAATTGATAACTTTACAAGTTCTTCACCTTACAATAAATACTATAATAATATGAACAGTAAAGGACAAGTGTGTTATAGATTTATCAATACGATATTGCTATTGGTGTTATTTTCTCTTTCCGGATACGCTCAGATTACTGTAAGCCATGCTAAAAATGCCATTCCTGGACAAACAGAAGGTATTTTTTACGCACTGCCTCAAACAGTCCTGAAAATTGATTTCATTCTTTATAAAACAACCTATACCAGAGGACCTTATGCTCAGTTTGCTGAAAGGATGTTAGGAGTATCTGACTTTATACAAGAAGACAAGATTGCCTATCAAATCGAAGATGTTATAGTTGAAAAACTAACTGAGCCAGACCCCAGTGCTGTTTTTTATATCAAATTTGATGAAAGAGATTCGAAAGAAGAAACTGCCATTCCCTTTTTGATTCAACACGATGGTGTTTTATTAAGTGCAGGTGATGATTTTAGTGATATCATATCTTCGAGCCAAACAATAGAAAAAACCCTGGTTAACTCAACAGAGAAGATGCGATTTTCCTATTACGCAGAACGCAACCTTTTTCAACGTATTGATACTCTGGTAAGAAAAATTACTATAGATACTACAGTAATTAAACTTCCTGTTTTACACGCTAGTTGGGAAGACCGTAGTCCAGAACAAAAGGCTCGCGCTGCAGCTGACTATATTCAAACTATTCGTGAAGCCAGATACCTTTTACTCAGTGGCTATCAGGAAATCAACTACGGAACAAGTATTATTTTTATGGACAAGCAGTTACAAGAATTGGAGCATGCCTATTTAAGTTTGTTTCTTGGCTTAAAGGAATCTGAATTAGAAGAGCAAACAATTTTCTTTACGCCTCAGATTGATGATAACATCCTTACTTTGGCCCGATTTAGCGAAGAACAGGGAATTGTAAACTCAAGTGCAAAAGGGGAAATAATTCAGCTTTCAATTGAAACGGCCGGTATTACCCAAGCTATCCCAGGAATAGGGAAGGAGTCATTGGAATCAGTTACAGTAATCAATAGTTTACTTTACAGAAATCCGGAAATAGCACAAATTGATATAAACTTCAAAGGCAAAACCTTGTATACTGCACGGATGATTGTCCCACAGCTCGGTGTTGTAAGTGTTGCACCTTTTGAAAAGACAAACTTAAACTTTGATCCGAAAACAGGTCAGCTTATTAAACTGATAAGGAAATAAATTCCATTAAACCAAGGACTCACGTATTTTCACTAATTGTTCAAGCAAAGGTTCAAGTTTGTCAAGCTGCAACATATTAGCTCCGTCTGATTTTGCTTCAGCAGGTTTAGGGTGAGTCTCGATAAATAAACCATCAGCCCCAACAGCAATAGCTGCCTTTGCAATCAATCCAATTAATTCTGGTTTGCCTCCTGTAACTCCTGATGCCTGGTTTGGTTGTTGCAACGAATGGGTGATATCCATGAAAACAGGTACATTCAGTTGCTGCATAATGTTGATATTTCTAAAGTCAACTACCAGATCCTGATATCCAAACATATTTCCTCTCTCAGTTAACAATACCTGTTCATTACCAGTATGTTTTATTTTTTCAACAGCAAATCGCATTGCTTCTCCGGATAAAAACTGGCCTTTTTTTACATTTACTATCTTGCCAGTATTTGCTGCTGCCAACAGCAAATCAGTCTGTCTACATAAAAATGCTGGAATTTGCAGGATATCAACAAACTCAGCAGCCATTTCGGCTTCATGTGCAGCATGAATATCAGTAACAACAGGAATTTCAAATGTTTCTCCAATACTTTTAAGAACGTTCAAAGCTTTAAGGTCGCCTATTCCAGTAAATGAATCGATACGAGAACGATTAGCTTTACGATAGGAGCCTTTAAATATGTATGGAATCCCAAATTGCTGGCATATCCCTTTTACTCTTTCTGCAATAAGGAAAGGTGTTTCTTCATTTTCAATGGCACACGGACCTGCCATAAGTGCAAATTGACTGGCTTTATTTCCAAAGATGATATTGTTCAGACTAATCGAATCTTTCATACTTGTATGTCAGGTTTAATAGAAATTCTTTGCTTACACAAATGAACGATTTTGTTTTGGTTTACTGATTACAAAATAAACTCCCACAAAAATAATCAGTGCTGCCACAACATCCTCCAAACTTAACTTATCTTTTTGATAGAACAAAGCGATAATGCTTGCAAAAAATGGTTGTAGGTAAATAAAAACGCTATTTGTGGAAGGATGAATATGTTTCAGAGAAAAATTATTGAGCAAATAAGCGAAAAAAGTTGTAAAAATAACAACATAGGCAATTGAAAGCCATATGCTAGCAGGAATCACATTCCAGTTATCGGCCAGGGCAGGGGAGAGCGTTAAAGGAATAACATAAAATGTTCCAAAAAGAAACACCCAACGCATTACAGTAATAGCCTGATAGTGACGCATTACAGGTTTTATAAGAACTAAATACAAGGCATAAGAGGTGGCATTTCCCAGTATCAGTAGGTTGCCTAAAAAATAGCCAGGTTCAAGGCTGATTTTTCCTGAGGTCAGAATCAGGAATCCGGCACCGAAAGAACCAAGCAAAATTCCTGTCAGCTTCCTGGATGTAATCCTTTCACCAGTAAGAATCTGAGAAAATATTAAAACTGCAATTGGCACGCCAACCATTATGATACTGGCATTGATTGGAGTTGTTAGATTCAAGCCTTCAAAGAAAAGAATTTGATTTGCTGCTACTCCAAAAAATGCCGCCAAAGCAATTCTAAACAAATGCTTCTTATGGATTTTTTCTTCTTTAGTAAAGGATTTTAATACCCAGAATAATAGGGCTGCTACACTAACCCTGATTAAAATAATTGATCGCGGCTGCAAATAATCAGGCATTATACCTTTTGCAATAACATAGTTGAGCCCATAAATAAGATTGGCAATAAATGCAGCTGCCAGTGCAAGATACCTGTAATTCAAGCTATTAAAACTTTAAAATGGAAGATCTCCATCTTCACTGTCGAAGCTCGTATCTGGGGGATAGTCACCTTCTGCCGGAAGTGGATCCGATTGATTAATGCCAGCGCTTAACCGATCAAACCTCCACGGTTTGATATCAGTGTACCAGCGCCCATTGTACTCGCGTGACTCTACATTGATACTTGCTTTGATTTGTTCACCAGGCCTAAAACCAGTGGCTTCTTCAGCCTTATCGCCCCAGCATGTTAAGCAAACTTTTTTTGGAAATTGTTCTTCAGTTTCGATTATCAGATCTTGCTTAACCCAAGTTCCGTTTTTTCCTTGTCCAGTTTGACGTTGTCCCAACTGGACAACTTTTCCAGTGATTTCTAAACTCATGATATAGTGGATTTTAAATTTACTTTTCAGGTGTTTTCAGCTTTCTCTGAAAGCCTACAAATATAATTAAATTTAGTCTATTCATTTAATCCCTAATTAAATCAAAACAAAGGCCTTGATTAAATTGTTTATTAATATAAAAGTAATCCCATGAGAAAAATAATCTTAATTCTTACAATATTATTGCTAAATGTAATAAACTTAAAAAACTCTTATGCTATGGACAACAAACAAAAATTAGATACAATTACTTTAGGTGGAGGTTGTTTTTGGTGTACAGAAGCTGTTTTTCAGCAAGTTGAAGGCGTTATTTCAGTAACTTCAGGTTATAGTGGTGGAAATATTGCTAACCCAACGTACCGTGAAGTTACTTCCGGATTAACAGGTCATGCAGAAGTTGTACAAATAGTTTATGACAAAAATTTGGTAAATCTGGAAGACATTTTGAAGGTTTTTTTCAGAACACATAATCCAACAACTTTAAACAGACAGGGTGCTGATGTTGGAACACAATATCGTTCAGTTGTTTTCTTTCATGATGAAACCCAACATAAAGTGGCACTAGAAATTAAGCAAAAATTAAATGAACAAGCTATTTGGAATGATCCAATCGTAACCGAAATTGTTCCTTTTGAAGCTTTTTATAAAGCAGAAGAATACCACCAAAACTATTATAATAAAAATCCCAATCAGGGTTATTGTCAGTTTGTTATTGTTCCGAAGCTGGAAAAATTTAATCAATTGTTTAAAGATTTGAAGAAATAGGTTAATCAGTAAAACCTAAAGTAAAATGAATTTTTAGTAAAACATTTTTGTTACATAATTTATATTATGTAAACTTATAAATAGAAAAAAAGGGGACACTTAAAAACAGTGTCCCCTTTTCAAAATATTAATTATTTAACTGCTCAAGTTTGTCAGCCATATTAAACCTGGTATAAATAGATTTTAAAACAGTAATTGTTTCTTCATTACCGGGTTGCAGTTCGTTAGCTTTTTCAAGGTGCGGCAACGCCTTCTTTATGATAGCATTAGCCTGTTCAGTAATTTTTTCATATTCTTCAGTAGCATCCAATGGTAAATCATTGGCTTTAACTTGAAGTTGATTACTTTCATTTATATACAAAGCACCTAAGTTATAGATAGCATCATAATACTCAGGATTAATTTCTATTGCTTTGTTATAATAAAGCTCTGCAGAATCCATGTCAAACATTTCTTCGTTAGTTTCATCACCATAAATAGTACCCAGAACAAAGAAAATAGAATAGTTTTCCGGATCTTTTTCTACAAGTGATTTAAGGTCATCAACTACCTTAGCGCCTTCACCTATAGCGAGATACGCATTTATTTCCTCCAGTAATAAACCTGCATCGTCAGGATACTTTTCACGTCCGGTTTTCAAAGTAGCAAACATAGCATCCATATCACCAAGACTTCTGTAAGCTGAAGCCATATTTTTATATACATCTGCTTCTTCAAAACCGAGGTCTAAAAGCTCTTGATAATACGTTAAGGATTGCTCATACAATTCACCTCTTACGGATGACATTGCCGCATTCAATAAGGCAAGTGTATCAATCTTATTTACATATTGACCAACATCATAGGACTTTTTAAATTCATTAGCGGCCTGAACATAACTTGAGGCATTAAAGCTTTCAACACCTTCCGCAAAATACTGTTGTCCAATAGCTTCTATCCTGGGATCAATATCATCTTCTCTTTTTAATTTATTCTCAGGATCAAGCTCAATAGCCTTTAAAAAAGATTCTAAACTCTTTTCCAAAGCCTTATCATCTAATGTTTTAAAATCATCAGAAAAAACAAGGTTAAGGTAAATGATACCTCTGTACATCCATGTCTTGGAATCATCAATTGTTTTGGGATGTTCAACGGCTTTGTCTATTGCTTCTTTTGCTTTATCGTACTGTCCATTTTTGTTGTACATAAAAGCATTTGTTCGTTCTGATTTTTGAGCAAAAACTGATGAAGCGATAATCAGCATTGCCACAAATACAATTAATTTTTTCATATGTGTCAGTTTTAATAGGTTATCAATTTAACATTCTGTATATGCATTAGAATCATGCTAACTTCGTGCCAAATTTTATTCATCTAAATTTTCATTATTAACAGATTGATTATCAATGCTGTTTTCGTCTACAGCATCCTCCTCAATTTCTTCAACTTCCTCTACAGATACTTTCGCAACTGCAGCTATTTGGTCCTGATCTCTTAAGTTTATCAACCGAACTCCTTGTGTAGCTCTTCCCATGATTCGCAGGCTTTCAACTGCTATTCGGATGATAATACCAGACTTATTGATAATCATTAAATCATCACTATCCGTAACATTTTTAATAGCAATCAGATAACCTGTTTTCTCCGTAGTATTTAAGGTTTTCACTCCTTTGCCTCCCCTGTTGGTTACCCTGTAGTCGTCGAGGCTTGACCTTTTTCCATAACCTTTTTCAGAAACAACCAGTATTGATGTTTCAGGTTCATTAACGCAAATCATACCAATAACTTCATCAGAATCGGAAGCCAAAGAAATTCCCCTTACACCGGAGGCATTTCTTCCCATAGGTCTCACAGTAGATTCATTAAACCTGATTGCCCTCCCGGATTTTAGAGCTAAAATCACTTCATTGGTTCCGTTTGTAAGACGTGCCTCCAACAACTCATCACCTTCCCTTACAGTAATAGCATTTATTCCATTTTGTCGTGGGCGTGAATAAGCTTCGAGACTTGTTTTCTTTATAACTCCTTTTTTAGTACCTAGAATAATGAAGTTATTCTCAATATATTCCTGATCTTTCAGGTTTTGAATATTAATGAATGTTTTAACCTTATCATTCGGATCAATATTAATAAGGTTTTGTATTGCTCTTCCTTTGCTGATTCTGGTGCCTTCCGGAATTTCAAAGACTCTTAGCCAAAAACATTTACCGTTTTCAGTAAAGAAGAGCATATAATTGTGATTCGTAGCCACAAACAGATGCTCAATAAAATCCTCTTCCCTAGAATCGGATCCTTTTGAACCTCGGCCTCCCCTGCCCTGCCTGCGGTATTCGCTGAGCGCAGTACGCTTGATATAACCCATATGCGAAATTGTGACTACAACAGGTTCATCGGGAATAATGTCTTCAATTTTAAAATCTTCTGCAGAATAAACTACAGTGCTACGCGATTGATCTCCATATTTTTCTTTGATCGCAAGTAATTCACTCTTAATTATTTCATACCTTAAAATCTCATTTTCAAGGATTTCTTTATACTTTGCTATCTGCATTAAGATGGCATCATATTCTTCGCGTATCTTTTGGATTTCCAGCCCAGTAAGACGCTGCAAGCGCATATCCAAAATGGCCTTAGCCTGAATTTCTGTCAGGTTAAACTGGGATATCAATCCATTACGCGCTTCTTCAGGTGTTTTTGATGCTTTAATCAATTCGATAATCGCATCAATATTATCCAATGCAATGATCAGCCCCTCAAGTATATGAGCTCTTTTCTCTGCTTCTCTGAGTTCAAATTCAGTTCTACGAACAACAACCTCATGTCGGTGCTCAACATAATAATGTATAAGTTCCTTAAGGTTAAGCGTGCGGGGACGTCCTTTGACCAGTGCCACATTGTTTACACTGAAGGATGTCTGCAATGCTGTCATCTGATATAACTTATTCAGCACTACATTTGAAACAGCATCTTTCTTTAGCTCATAAACAATGCGCATTCCGTTTCTGTCAGATTCATCGCGGATATCAGAAATTCCTTCAATTTTTTTATCGTTTACCAAGTCAGCCGTTTTTTTAATCATCTCAGCTTTATTGACCTGGTAAGGTATAGAGGTTGCAATGATCCACTCTTTGCCGCCATGCTCTTCAATCACAGTTTCGCCACGCATAACTACACGGCCTCTTCCGGTTTCGAAGGCTTCTTTAACTCCTTCATAACCATAAATAATGCCTCCAGTAGGAAAATCTGGAGCTTTTATGTATTGCATCAGCTCAGGAATAGTAATCTCACGATTATCAATGTAGGCAATTGTCCCGTCGATTACCTCTGACAAGTTGTGTGGAGGCATATTTGTAGCCATTCCTACAGCAATGCCACTTGCACCATTAACCAGCAAATTAGGAATCGCTGAAGGTAATACTGTTGGTTCAGTTAATGAATCATCAAAGTTAAGCTGAAAATCAACAGTATCTTTGTCAATATCATTCAGCATTTCTTCAGCTATCTTGCGCAATCTGGCTTCCGTATAACGCATAGCGGCAGGACTGTCGCCATCAATTGAACCAAAGTTACCCTGCCCGTCAACCAACGGATACCGCAGCGACCAATCCTGAGCCATACGCACCATGGCATCATAAACTGAAGAGTCGCCATGAGGATGATACTTTCCAAGCACCTCTCCTACTATCCTGGCTGACTTTTTATAACTACGGTTTGATAGTACTCCTAAATCGAGCATTCCGTACAAAACACGCCTGTGAACAGGCTTTAAACCATCGCGCACATCTGGTAAGGCACGTGAAACAATCACCGACATTGAATAATCAATGTAGGCTGATTTCATCTGGTTTTCAATATTGACTTTTACGATTTTTTCTCCGTCAAAAACCTCTTCCATTCAAGTAATTTCTTAGTTAAGCCTTTTCCTATTAAACAAGTATGCAAAACTACAAAAAAATCAAAGGCCATCATCCACAACAACAAATCAATTCATTAATGTTTAAACAGGGAAATGTTAATATTTTTGTCTCACGAACAATGTTGGACTGATATTTGTTCCTACTTTTGAATATTGCTGGTATTTTGAATTATTCAGCAATATAAATACTACATAGTCTTAAAGATATAAGCATTAATCTAACAAATATGGATGCGAAATTTTCTCCCCGTGTACGCGATATTCTGACATACAGTCATGAAGAAGCTTTGCGTCTTGGCAACAATTACATTGGTCTAGAACATCTTTTTTTAGGAATGGTGCGTGATGGTGAAGGCAAAGCGCTGCAAATTCTCAGGTATTTTGGTATTGATTTAGAAACCTTTCGTCGCAGAATTGAAGATGCTATAAAGTCTCCTGAGACTTCCCATAAAGATCTCACTAATATACCTTTAATTAAGCAAACTGAACGTGCCTTAAAATTCACCTATATTATCGCTAAGGAATTTAAAAGCGATCTTATTAAAACTGAACATTTGTTATTGGCAATCTTAAGGGATAAAAACAATCTTATTACACAAAATCTTGAAAGAGAGGGTGTTGATTTTATGAATTATAAAAATGAATTAACATTTATGTATACTGGTGAAGAAAAAGAAAAACCCGGTGATGGCCCAAGAGCTGAATTTCCGGGAGAAGCAGCCGATGAAGATGAAGTTAAGTCAGGTGGTTCCGGTCCGAAAAAATTGTCAGAAGCGAAAAGTAAAACACCAGTGCTGGATAACTTCGGTCGTGATTTGACCCGTGCTGCCGAAGAAAACAGATTAGACCCTATTGTTGGTCGTGATAAAGAATTAGAAAGAGTAGCACAAGTGCTGAGCAGACGTAAAAAAAACAACCCCATCCTTATTGGAGAACCCGGAGTAGGAAAATCTGCTATCGCTGAAGGCCTGGCGCTAAGGATTGTTCAAAGAAAGGTTTCAAGAGCATTGTTCAATAAAAGGCTAATTATGTTGGACCTTGCATCTTTGGTTGCGGGAACAAAATATCGGGGACAGTTTGAAGAAAGAATGAAAGCTGTTTTAAATGAGCTTGAAAAAAATCCGGATATCATCTTATTTATTGATGAAATTCATACCATCGTTGGTGCCGGAAACGCCAGTGGTTCATTGGATGCAAGCAATATGTTCAAACCTGCTTTGGCAAGAGGGGAACTGCAATGTATCGGTGCGACCACACTGGATGAATACAGGCAGTACATCGAAAAGGATGGTGCATTGGAAAGACGGTTTCAGAAAATTTTAGTAGATCCAACAACACCAGAAGAGACTGTTGAGATTTTAAACAATATTAAAGAACGCTATGAAGACCATCACCTTGTAAAATATGATCAGGAGGCAATAGAAGCCTGTGTTAAACTTACCAACCGGTATATGTCAGACAGATATTTACCCGACAAGGCCATTGACGCGCTTGATGAAGCAGGTGCGCGAGTTCATATAAATAATATTCATGTTCCTGTTGAAATAATTGAATTAGAAAGTCAGATAGAAGAAACACGTAACCGGAAAAATCAAGCCATTCAAATACAAAAATTTGAGGAAGCAGCAATGTTTCGTGACAGTGAACGAAAACTGATCGAAACACTTGATCAAGCAAAAAAACGCTGGGAAGAGGAGTCGAAAATTCATCGCGAGGAGGTTAATGAGCAGCAAGTTGCAGAAGTTGTTGCTATGATGACGGGTGTTCCGGTTCAGCGAATTGCCCAAAACGAGAGTGATCGTCTGATTCATATGGAAGAAGAGCTTGAAGATGCTGTGATTGGTCAAAATGAAGCCATAAAGAAGGTCGTTAAAGCCATTCGTCGTAACAGAGCTGGACTAAAAGACCCCAATAAACCAATTGGTAGTTTTATTTTCCTGGGTCCAACTGGCGTTGGAAAAACATATTTAGCCAAAATACTTGCCAAATACTTGTTTGATTCGGAGGATGCGCTTGTGCGAATAGATATGAGTGAATACATGGAAAAATTTGCCGTTTCGCGACTTGTTGGTGCCCCTCCCGGATATGTTGGCTATGAAGAAGGCGGACAACTTACCGAAAAAGTAAGGAGAAAACCTTACAGCATTGTATTGTTGGACGAAATTGAAAAAGCCCATCCGGATGTCTTTCATCTCTTGTTACAAGTTTTAGATGATGGTTTGCTGACAGATAGTCTCGGACGGAGAGTTGATTTCAAAAACACAATCATTATCATGACCTCTAATATAGGGTCACGGCAACTTAAAGATTTTGGACAGGGAGTCGGATTTAGTACTTCAGCCAAGCAAAACACCAAAGCTACCTATGCAACTGGTGTTATAGAAAATGCACTCAAAAAATCTTTTGCTCCTGAATTTTTAAATCGTATTGATGATGTAGTCATTTTTGAACCCCTGCAACGGGAAGCAATTCATAAAATTATCGATATCGAATTAGAACATCTTTATAAGAGAATCAGTGATATGGGTTATCAACTTAAACTCACTGCTAAGGCCAAAGATTTTATTGTTGAAAAAGGCTGGGACGAACAGTTTGGGGCCAGGCCTTTGAAAAGAGCAATACAAAAATATGTTGAGGACCTGTTGGCTGAAGAGATTATCAAAACAAAACTCAAGGCAAATGATCACATTACTGTTGATTACGACAACAAAAAAGACGAAGTAATCATTAAAGTAAAGAATCCGGCACAAAAAACTGTAGCAACAAAATAGCTTTTTGTTTATTAAAGGTTTGATAGGTCAGTCTTGGAAGAAAATCTTTCAAGACTGATTTTTTTATCATTTCATTGGGTATTTTCGCAGCATGAAAGAATCAATAGCCTTACTGATTAAAATAAAAGGCCTTGTTCAGGGAGTTGGTTTCAGACCTTATGTTTACAGACAAGCACTGAGGTATAGCATACATGGATGGGTCGAAAACAACAATGAGGGTGTTACAATACATGCTGAAGCTGATTCATCTGTCCTGGATCATTTTTGTGAAATACTGAAAAACGAAATACCCGAAGCAGCTAGTATTAGCGAATTTATTTCAAAACATACTAACTTTCAGTCATATAAGGATTTCAAGATCAGAAAAAGCAGTAATTTATCCGATGCTGTCACAGAAGTTAGCCCCGATATCGCTGTTTGCAGTGCATGCCTTAGCGATATGGAATCACAAAAACACCGCAGGCACTATCCTTTTATTAATTGTACTAATTGTGGCCCGCGCTTTACAATTATTCAGGACCTCCCCTACGACCGTCATCAAACAACAATGCGGGTATTCGATCTTTGTGAAACTTGTAAAAAGGAATATACAACGATAACAGACAGACGATTTCATGCGCAACCGGTGGCCTGCTTAAACTGTGGACCTGCTTATAATCTGCAGAATGAACTTATAAAAGACGGAAAGAAACTAGCTCAAAAGCTTCAAAGTTTTATTGACAGCGGCCAAATAATTGCACTCAAAGGAATTGGAGGTTATCATTTGATTTGCAATGCATTAGATGATGAAATCGTAAAAATACTGAGGCATCGTAAACAAAGAGATGGAAAACCTATGGCTGTTATGGCAAGAGATCTTGCTACAGCTCAGAAATATTTTCACCTTAATAAGGAAGAAACTGATCTTTTAACCTCCTGGCGAAGGCCTATTGTTTTATTGCAAAACAAAATTCCACTGGCGCCCTCAATTAGTCGTAATCTTTCGCGAACTGGAGTTGTACTGCCTTATATGCCAATTCATTATCAATTATTATCGCAATTGCAAACAGATATTATTATTCTGACAAGTGGAAATGTTTCTGAAGAACCTGTAATTATTGATGATGAGATTGCAAGGGAGAAACTAAAAAATATTGCAGATTTTATCATCAGTTACAACAGAGAAATATTTAATAGAGCAGACGACTCAGTCGCGTTTGTTGTCAACCAAAGAAGTCGACTTATTAGAAGGTCTCGTGGTTATGCACCACAACCAATAGTTATAAGTTTAAAAACTGAGGGAATTTTTGCAGCTGGTGCTGAATTGGTAAACACATTTGCTATTGGTAAAGGTCTGCAAGCCATACTTAGTCAACATATAGGTGATCTCAAGAATGCGGAAACGCTTTCTTTTTATGAGGAGTCGGTTGAGAGGTATAAACGGTTGTTCCGGTTTAAACCGGAATTGATTGTTTGTGATAAGCATCCTGATTACTTATCAACACAATTTGCCTTTGAACAAAACCTTCCAATACTGCAGGTTCAGCATCATCATGCGCATGTTGCTTCTTGCATGGCCGAAAATAATCTTGATGAAAAAGTAATTGGTATCGCATTGGATGGTACTGGACTGGGAACAGATAATACGATTTGGGGAGGAGAGTATTTAATTGCTGACTTAAATGATTTTACAAGAGCATTTCATTTTGATCCAATTCCGTTACCTGGTGGAGATCTGGTGACCAAACAACCCTGGCGCACTGCATTTTCTTATCTCTATCATTATTTTGGGCTTTCAATCTTCATTGAAAAACCAGCAATTGAATTACTTCCTGATCAAAAGCAATTACCAATTTTTATACAAATGATTGAACAAAAGCTAAATAGTCCGCTTAGTTCAGGAGCCGGCAGATTATTTGACGCTGTTTCAGCTTTACTTGGTATTTGCAGGGAAAGTAGTTTTCATGCAGAAGCACCTATGCTTTTAGAAGCAGCGATAAATAGTAGCTGCAAAGGAAAATATTTATATGAAATTGAAGGTCAGAAGGTTGTGTTTAGAAAAATGTTTTTTCAGATTATTCAGGATCTGAAGAATGGCGTTAATAAGGGGGATATTGCATCAAAGTTTCACAATACATTGGTTGCTATTAATGTGAATATTTCCAAACAAATTCGGAATGAGTTTGGAATAAACAAAGTTGTGTTGTCGGGAGGAAGCTTTCAAAACGCATATTTGCTGCAAATGACTGAAGAAACACTTATGCATCATGGGTTTGAAGTGTTTAGTCAGGAAAAAGTACCAGCAAATGATGGTGGAATTTCGCTTGGCCAATTGGCTATTGCTGCTAAAAAACGTCAACTTGGCTTGATTTAAGTATATTTAGAATACTTCTAAACGATAAAACCTACTATCCTAATCACTTAAAGCCTATTTTTGTTGCAAAACCATAAGCATGACTGAAAATATACTTCAAATTTTGTTGCATGCCGATCATCACCATCACTATCCGGTATCAGCACCATTTCTTATTGGATTGTTTGCCAGTGTTATGCATGTTATTTCAGGCCCGGATCATTTGGCTGCAGTCACGCCTTTGGCTATCGAAAATAAATTAAAGTCCTGGGCAATAGGTTTGAGTTGGGGGTTGGGACACACTTTAGGAATGCTTCTAATTGGTGTATTGTTTATTTATTTTAAAAACTACATTCCGATAGATGCGATTTCAGCTTACAGTGAGGTATTAGTAGGTATAGTTTTGATAGGAATAGGACTTTGGGCTTTTTACCGAATCTTTTACAGGTCAAAACATGTACATGCACATCCGCACAGTCATACAAATGATGATGGTAAAACTATAACACATGTGCATAAACATGAACATCCAGCTAAAAACCTGCATAGCCATAAACATCCCGGAAAGATCAATCAAAATGTATTTTCGGCCTTAATCATCGGATTAATTCATGGTTTAGCTGGTGTTTCTCATTTATTGGGAGTTTTGCCTACGCTGGCTTTTCCTTCTAATGTTGATTCTGCCTTGTATCTAACAGGATTTGGTATTGGAACCATCGCAGCAATGGTTGTTTTTTCTTTTCTACTGGGTTATGTTTCCTATCAATCAAGTGAAAAGGCAAAACCTGTTATTTTCAAAACTATTCAGTTTGTTGGTGCCTTTGCATCGGTATTTGTAGGTATTTATTGGGTTGTGCTTACGATTTAGTATTATGCGGATAAAACTTGTATTAATCCTTTTTTTGATAATCAATGGTGTTTTTGCCCAGCAAGAGCTTCCTTCCCAACGTTGGTATATAGGACTTAGCATGGGTGCAAACATTTCTGATATGAATACAGTAAGCCGGGATTTGCAGATAAATAATTCAACAGGAGCTCTTGGAGGGATGTTTTTTCAATATCAGATTAACGAGCAATTTTCAGTAAGGCTTGGAGCTGAGTTGGATCAACGTAAGTTTGGAATGGCACTGGCTTATCAGGGAATGAGGTATGATGACACTTCAAGTTATATCTGTTATTCATGCAGGTATGAATACGACTATAGTCTAACAAGTTATTACCTTAATTTTCCTGTTTTGATACAATACGGGCAATATCGTAATAAACTGGGATTGGTTGTAAAAGGAGGTATATATTATGCTTTGCTTTTGACCAGTTATCACGATGGTTATGAGGAGCTTTATATTGACCCTGAACAAGGTTTTGCATTTTATCAAATTGATGATAATATTCAGCCCGGCATATTCAAAACAGTTTACAATGGTGAAGCAGAAAGTGTTATGAATACTTACGATGCAGGTATTATGGTTGGTATTGGAGGCACATATGCCATAAACAATAAGCTGGCGTTTTTAATTGAAGGAAACCTTCAGGTTGGTTTTCAAAGTGTGTTTGAAAATCCGGCAATGATTAATTTAATGCACAGGGCTTTTCAAATCCGCGGTGGATTGATATACAGACTTACAATCAATAAAATTCAATGATGAAACCCTTGCTTCCAGAGCGGACTGTTGAACGCCTTAGTTTATATCGCAGGGTGTTATTGAATTACCAATATCTTGATCAAGCCTATATCTTTTCGCATAATCTGGCCAGATTCCTTAAAACAAATGCAGCAACAGTAAGACGTGATCTTATGCTTATTGGTGTAGAAGGGGATTTACATAAAGGATATGTAATAAACAAGCTCGTCGATAAAATTAACAAAGCAATTGATCCGGATGAAACTGAAAAAGTTGCGTTTATTGGAATCGGCGAACTTGGGCGAGCTGTTTATGAGTATTTTAACCAAAATAGTGCCAGGTTACAAGTGGCAGCAACTTTTCGTTTTGGTAATCATACTATTAATCAAATTGAGGACATTCCTTGCTACAATATGGTAAATTTGCCTGCAGTAATCAACAGGCTTAATATCAAGATTTGTGTAGTTGCGGTAACCCTGGATTATGCCAAGGAGATCAGCACAATTTTAGCCCATTCAGGCGTACTTGGTATTTTAAATTTTAGTTCTGCCCTTTTGCAGTTGCCATCACATATTTATGTAGAAAACTATGATATGATAACAAAGCTTGAAAAAATTGCTTATTTCATGAATAAAACAGCCGGAAATACTAATAATTAAGGCTTTACCTTTTTATTGAAAGGTGCGTCTGGTTCTTTTGCCATATGATTAAAAACTAAACGATCAACCAAAGCCGGGAAAAACCTGTTTAATAAAACTGTTAATTTACCCTGAAATGTTAGAATCAGGGTTCTTTTACGCCTTTCAACTGCATCTAAAACTTTTATGGCCACTTCTTCAGCAGTCATCATTTTGGATTCATCTCTGGGCGACTCTCCCTGCTGAGATCCATCAGCTGCTAGTGCAGTATTGCGAATATTTGAGGCTGTAAATCCGGGAAAAGCCATTAATACATGCAAACCTGTTTTTAAATTTTCAATTCTTAATGACTCCATAAAACCCAACATGGCAAACTTGGAGGCTGAGTAGCCTGTACGGGCTGGTAAACCTTTTATTCCGGCTATTGATGAAATGCCAACCACACTACCTTTTTGTTTAAGCAAATGAGGTAGCGCATATTTGGTACAATAAACAGCACCCCAAAAGTTAACTTCCATTAATCGTTGCAATACACCAGGATCTGCATCCACAAAAAGCGCACGCATGGAAATGCCTGCATTATTAATCAAAACATCTATTCTACCAAAAGCTTTCATGGTTTCATTTATAAGTCGCTCACAATCAGATTGCACAGAAACATCAACCTGACAAACATGAACCTCAGCATTATGCTTTTTAAGCATTTTTGAGATAGCTTCAAGTTTATCAATACTTCGGGCTGCAAGCATTAATTTAGCTCCGCGTGAGGCTGCTTGAAAAGCTAATGCTTCGCCAATTCCTGACGAAGATCCGGTAATTACAACAACTTTTTGATTTAAATCAGGCATTTTATCAAGTTATAAATTGCAAATTTTAATACAAATTAAAGGATTTTGTAGCTACAAATAATATTGATAAGCTGATCACTTTTAAAATTTTTAGCTTTGCCAAAAAAAGATGCTTTCCAATCGTCAATTATTCCAGCAATATATGGGCTTGCCTTCGATTGTAAATCAACCCATTGAAATTATTCGTGCTTCCGGAATTTTCCTTTATGATGACAAAGATGAGGCCTATGTGGATCTGGTTTCCGGGGTATCTGTCAGCAATACTGGTCATGCCCATCCTTATGTTCTGAATGCCATCAAAAATCAGCTTGATCATTATATGCACACGATGGTTTATGGAAAATTCGTGCAGGCTCCTCAGGTTAAGCTGGCTCAAAAAATCGCTGAAATGCTGCCAACCGCTCTTCAAAGCATTTATTTTGTTAACTCAGGAAGTGAAGCGATTGAAGGAGCGCTGAAACTAGCCAAAAGATTTACTGGAAGATCAGAAATGATAAGCTTTAAGAATGCCTATCATGGCGGTACTGCAGGAGCACTTTCGATGCTGGGTTTTGAAGGACTAAAAAACGCATTCAGACCGCTGCTACCTGCCGTTAAACATCTGGATTTTAATAGCTTTATCCAACTTAACCAAATAACAGAACGAACAGCTTGTGTTTTGGTTGAGCCAATTCAGGCAGAAGCTGGTATTATTTTACCTGAAAAAGGGTTTTTAGAAGCACTTAGAAAACGCTGCGATGAAACAGGAACTTTATTAATATTCGATGAAATTCAAATGGGCTTTGGTCGTACAGGCAGTTTATTTGCATTTCAGCAATTTAATGTAATACCTGATATCCTTTGCATGGCAAAGGCAATGGGTGGCGGATTGCCTTTGGGGGCTTTTGTTTCTTCAACAGAAATTATGAAAACGCTAACTTTTCAACCTGAATTAGGTCATATAACAACTTTTGGAGGACATCCTGTAAGCTGTTCTGCCTCACTTGCTTCATTGGAAGTACTTGTTGAAGAGAAGCTTATTGAAAAAGCTGAAATGAAAGGGGATCTTTTTGAAAAAGCCTTGATAACACATCCTCTTGTGAGTCAAATACGAAGAAAAGGTTTGATGCTTGGGGTAGAAATTGATTCAAAACTTCCCATCGAAAAACTGCTTAAGCATTTACAAAAGCATCATTTAATTGTTGATCAGTTTTTATTTCACGCTCATGCATTTCGCATTGCGCCTCCCCTCACAATAAGCCCAGAAGAAATAAACATAGTAATTGAAATGCTGCTTAATGCATTAAATTCTTTTGATTATTCGAAATAATAATAATTACACTTTTCATTGTACAACAACACTATAAGTATGATAACCAAGAACTACTATATCGCAAAACCAGCCATTCATTTTAAAGGTTTATTACTATCATTTTTTTTGTTGTTTAGTTTAACCGTCAATAGTCAATCAACTATTTACACTCCTGCAGAGTTTGAAAAAAATGAAGGTGTTTTGTTGGTTTGGGATTACAGTCCTTCACGAGATTCAATTACAGCCAACATAGCCAAAGCGGTGCAGCAAACTGCCAAAGTTTGGATTATCTATTATCCAGAATCAGCACCAGCAGATACATCAGAAATTAGAACTTATTTGTATAGTCAGGGAGTGTTACCTTTAAATCTTGAATTTATACCAGCTTATACCGAAACACTTTGGATACGTGATTTTGGCCCTATTGTTCATTACGGAGATTATGGGAATGGTTCTGAACGTTATGTGACAGATGCCGGGTATTCAGCATATAACAGACCAAAAGATGATTCAATACCTTCGCAAATAGCAAATTTATGGGGATGGAATAAAACTGACCTTGATTTGGAAATTGAAGGCGGGAATTTAATCTTTGACGGACTAACTCGTGGATTTGCTTCTAAAAGGGTTTTTGATCAAAACCCTCAATATACACCAGATGAGCTTAAGAATATTTTTATCCAGCATTTTAACCTTCAGGATTTTGTTTTTCTGGAAACGCTTGATAATAGTGGCGGTGGTATTTGGAAACATGTAGATATGTTCATGAAAATTATCGATTTCGAAACTATATTAGTTTCTGATTATCCGGATTATTTACCTGATTATGAGGTTGTTGAACAAAATGTTGAATTGCTTTCTTCGCTTAACTCACATTTTGGCAAGCCTTATGAGATTGTTCGTATTCCTGCACCTCCCAAAGCTGATGGCACTTACGCAACTACATGGGATGACGAAATGCGAACATACACCAATAGCTTAACTATCAATAATACTGTTATTGTTCCCTCCTACGGTCTTCCGGAATATGACCTACAAGCTTATGATATTTACAGGGAAATCATGCCGGGATATAAAATAATAATGGTTGATGCTCAAATGCTTACAATTCTTGGTGGTGCAATTCATTGCATTACGCGCGAAGTTCCAACAGAAGAATTTATGCGCGTAATTCATAAAAAAGTTACCGGAAGTCAGGACTACAACCAGGATTACTATTTGTACTGTCTCACTGAATCCAATGTGCCTATCGACAGTTTGTGGCTGCATTATAAAATCAATAATGGCGATTACCAACGCGTCCCGGTTTATATCGTTTGTCCACAATACACAGGGATTATTGAGGGACTTCTCCCGGGCGACACAGTAAGCTATTATTTTGAAGCCGAAAATGCCAATTACAGCACAACCTATCCATTATCTGCACCGGCCGGAAATTTTACTTTTTGGTTTAACCCCGTTGGAAAGAATGAATTAATTTCAATTGATAAAAAACTACTAATTTCTCCTCAACCTTCGAATGGGGTTTTTACATTGGGTAATATTAATGCTGAAACTGTAAAGCATGTTAAGATTTTTGACACTCAGGGCAGTTTGATATATGAAAATCATAACCCGAAAACAAATCTATTTAGAACTAACCTAAAACAAGGAAGTTACATTATTGAAGTGAATCAAAGCAATGAATTATTACGATCTAAACTATTAATTATCAAGTAGTTTATTATGGACTTAAGTGTTAACCTTGACTTCCCTCCTGTTTCCAACGCCAATTCGGTTGGTTTGCTGGCAATTGGAGGAAATCTTAGTCCGGGAAACATGTTAATGGCTTATTCAAAAGGTATCTTCCCCTGGTACACAGAAGAAGATCCGGTGATGTGGTGGTCGCCAGATCCGCGAATGATACTCAAACCTGAAGATTTCAAAGTTTCAAAAAGCCTTAAAAGCTTGATTCGCAAGGCTAACTATACTTTGAGAATTGATACCTGTTTTGAGAAAGTGATGAAAAATTGTGCCGGAATAAGTCGAAAAGGCGAAGATGGAACCTGGATTACAAAAGAAATGACAAAGGTTTTCTTGAAATTGCATCAACTGGGTTTTGCCCATTCGTTTGAGATTTTTATGCATGATGAACTTGTTGGTGGTTTATATGGAATGGCCATCGGACAGGTGTTTTTTGGTGAATCAATGTTTCATAAGCGAAGTAATGCGTCAAAGCTTGCCTTCTATCATCTTGTTGAGTATTTGAAACAAAATCAGTTTAAACTTATTGATGCTCAGCAGGAAACCCCGCACCTCAAAAGCCTTGGAGCTTATCCGGTAAACAGAGAAAGCTTTATAAAATTATTAGAGAAATACCTTCAAAATCCTTCACTTATTGGGATTTGGGGTACATCTAAAACACAATTTGTTCAGTTATCAATTTAGGCTGATAATCCCTTGCTTTTTGTATTTTTACAACAAAATTCAATTCCATGGAAAACGAAAGTGCAAAACACTCTTATTTCATGCAACTGGCAATTGACTTGGCGGCTTCTAATTTAAAGAGCGGAAAGGGAGGCCCATTTGGTGCTGTTGTTGTAAAAAATGGTGAAATTGTGGGAAAAGGCGCTAATCAGGTTACATCTACTAATGACCCAACAGCCCATGCAGAAGTTGTTGCAATACGTGATGCATGTAAAAACCTGAAATCATTTCAATTGGAAGACTGTGAAATATATGCCAGCTGCGAACCCTGTCCGATGTGCCTGGGAGCCATTTATTGGTCAAGAGCCAAAAAACTTTATTTTGCAGCCTCCAGAGAGGACGCTGCAAAGGCCGGTTTTGATGATTCCTATATTTATCAACAAGTGCCTCTTAATCCTGAAATGCGCGACTTAAAAAGCCTTCAACTAATGAGATCGCAGGCAATTCAGGTTTTCAACAAATGGATCGAAAGCGATCAGAAGATTCCCTATTGATGAATACGCTAAACTCCTCCTTAAAAGAGGCAGCCATTAAACTATGTGAAGCCAGATACCCCATAGCTTTCACAGGAGCAGGGATTTCTGTTGAAAGCGGAATTCCCCCGTTTCGAGGAGAAAATGGAATTTGGAACACTTATGACCCTATAGTTTTAGATCTCAGATATTTCCGGGATAATTATGAAAAATCATGGCAGGCGATCAAAGCTTTATTCTATGATTTTTTAAAAAATAAAAAACCAAATCCAGCACATGAAACTCTGGCAAAATGGGAAAAAGCAGGCTTATTGAAGACCGTAATAACCCAAAACATTGATGATCTTCATCAACAGGCCGGCTGCACTAATGTTATTGAGTTTCATGGCAATGCGAATCGCCTTATTTGTTTGCGCTGCGATCAGATTTTTGATGCCAATTCATGGGTTTTTGATGCTATGGCCCCTTATTGTCCTGAATGCCAGGGAAAACTAAAACCGGATTTCATTTTTTTTGGCGAAAGAATTCCTGAAAATGCTGTTATTCAATCCTATGAAGCAGTTGAAAAGTGTGACTTAATTTTTTTGATAGGTGCTTCTGGTGAGGTAGCTCCTGCAAACAGACTTCCGATGACTGCTGCACATAATGGCGCCTACGTAATCGAAATCAATCCTGAAAAAACACTTTATACGCAATCAATTGTTGACCTGGTGCTTAGAGGGAGTTCTGCCGTAATTTTGCCTCAGATTGAGAGTCTCTTAAATAACAAAGAATTATAAACTCATTGATATGAAAAGTCTTACATCATTATTAGTATTAGTTTTTACACTTCTGTTTCTTTCGTTAAATGCTCAATTGAATGATAAAAGCATTCAAAAACTTGATTCAATTTATCAAAAAGCCTTAAATGATTGGAATGTGCCTGGTATGGCAATAGCCATTGTTAGTAACGATTCAGTTTGGCTATCAAAAGGATATGGTGTCACAGATATTACAACAAGACAAGCTGTTGATGCCAATACCCTTTTTGCTTTGGCAAGTAATACCAAATCATTTACCAGTGTTGCCCTTGCCATGCTTGCAGAACAGGAAAAGCTGGAATGGAATCAAAAAGTAGTTGAAATACTTCCATGGTTTAAAATGTATAACCCATACGTTACTGCTGAATTAACTGTTGAAGACCTGTTATGTCACAGAAGCGGCCTCAAAACTTTTTCCGGTGATTTGATCTGGTATGGAAGCACTTATTCGCGTGAAGAAATAATACGTAAAATTCAATATTTAAAACCTGTTTACGGATTCAGAGAACATTTTGGGTACTCAAACCTGCTTTTCATTACGGCAGGCGAATTAATCCCGGCCATTACAGGAACCAGCTGGGACGATTTCATCAAGTCGAGACTTTTTGAGCCGCTACAAATGAACCGCTCATTATTGCACGTTTCAGCACTTAATGATGTGGATAACATAGCCCAACCTCATACCTATGTTGATGGAGACCTAAGGCAAATTCCATGGCTCGACTGGGACAATATGGGACCAGCCGGTTCCCTCATTTCCAGTGCAAATGATATGGCTAACTGGTTGCAAATGAACTTGTCAAATGGAGTTTATGCAAATGATACGCTTATTGGTAAACAGCAGCTTTATAATTTATGGTCACCAAGAACAATAATTAATGTTTCTTCTGGCGCAAAAGCCATGTTTCCGGAAACAAATTTTAAAAGCTATGGTTTGGGTTTTTCATTAATGGACTACAATGGATATAAAGTTATCGGACACAATGGTGGCTATGACGGCATGATCTCTCAAACATTTTTTGTGCCTGAAGCCAATGTAGGAGTGGTAATTATGACAAATGCACTATCCACATTATATTATCCGCTTTATTACCATACACTTGACGAGTTATTAAACGTTGAAAACAAGAAAAACTGGAATGACGAATTACTTAAAATAATTCGAAATAGTGAGAAAAGAAAAATGGACCAGATACGAAATCTGGAAGAAAAGCGGGTTTTAAACACAAACCCTTCCCTCCCACTCGAAAAGTATGCAGGATCTTATGGTGGAAATGTGTATGATTCAGTATTTGTAGCTGTTAATAATAACCAGCTTGAATTGCAATTTGGTAGAAGTCCTGAGTTTTTTACTGAATTAAAACACTGGCACTATGATACCTATCAAATAGAATTCAAAGCATTTCCTTCCTTACCTAAAGGCTACGTAACATTTGAAACAGACCGGAATGGAAATGTTTCCGGGATGGAAATATTCCTTGATAACCCTGATTTTGACTTTACAGAATTAGACCTTAAAAAACTGAAATAAAATGGCTTAAACAATTTGGTTTCTTTTTTCAGCTTTATAAGACCAAATATTGACACTAATGGCCAGCATAAGAGAAATCAAAGCGATCACAAAGGTAGTGATCAGGCCGAAACTTTCATAAAACAACACACCAAGTGTTGGGGCAAAAAGCGCTCTAAAGCCTGTTAAAAATAAGTGTACAGACTGGTAAGTACCAGCTTCTTCAGCTTTACAAAAATAGGCCGAGCCAATGTTCCAAAGCAGCACCATTGTTGCAGCAAAAACACCATGGGCTATGATATAAAGAATTAGTACATAGTATAATTTTATTCCAAAAATCACTGTGTGTGCTGGTAACCAAACCGTAAGCATTAAAAAGAAAATATAGAGAAAAATAGAACTATAGGTCAATACTGAAAACTTACGAGGATCTAAAGAGCCCAAAAGCCCGCCAAAATAGGGTAACAATAAAATAGCCAGAATATTATAAGCATTTTTGTAAAAGGCAACACTGCTATAATTCAAATCCAGACCTTCATAAAAAAAGATTGCTATCACCGTAACAGATACCATAAAAGAAAAACCATAAAACATAAAACCTATCTCAAAATGGCGATATGGCTTATTTGTTTTTAATATTTCTATCATATCGATTGCTGACAATTTTACTGACTTCCAAAGGTTTTGTTTTATAGAAACTAATTGCTCTTCTATTCGAATTTTAGAAAGTAATCCTAAACCAATCATGCTTAAAATACCAGCCAAGGGCAGGCTCCACTTGAATAAATAATAATTATGATCAAGCAAAGCCCCATAAACAAAAGTTACAACAAGCATAACAATTTTGTTTATTGAAGTTGCATAGCTGTATAGTTTTCCAAAGTGTTGATGTTCGTAACTGTTTTTGAGTAAAAAATTAATTGTAGGGTTAATTACCAGCGCACCAAGATAATAGACAAAAAAAATCCCCAGAAAAAAATAATGAAAAACAGCTGAGTTTTGATAAGCTGAGGCTTCCGAAGGAAAAAACACTAAAAACAGCATTGGAAGTCTTGTAAGTATTGCTGTTTTTCGCAATAATGCTGCACGATTTTTAACGCGCTTAAGCCATTCATGGATTAAAAACAACAAAACAAATACTGCCATGCTAAACTGAAAAAGCAAGCTCATTTGATAATTGCTGCCGTGCATACTTTTAAGAAAAACAAACTCATTAAGTGCTAATATACCCAACACAACGCCTTCAATTGTGGCATAAGATGTATGTAGTAAAAAAGTTCGCTTTTCTTGTGATCTAAGTATGGGCAAAGCCATATCAGTTTATTTTGGTGCGAAATTACAAAAAGAGCATGAGGTTTTTTTTCGAAAAAATGTAATTCTGAATTTCAAAATGCTCAAAACAATTCGTCAATATGCTTGTTTAGTTGTAACATAAAACAATACTATGAAAACGTTTAGCTTATTTATCGTAATCCTTCTAGCTACATCAGGTTTGATTGCCCAAAACAACTTCTATGATTTTGTTGTTAAGGATATTGACGGACAAGACTTTCCACTTGATCAGCTTAAAGGCAAAAAGGTAATGGTTGTAAATACAGCCAGTAAGTGTGGCCTTACTCCGCAATATGAAGAGCTGGAAAAACTTTACAAGGAATACAGCGATAAAAACTTTGTTATCATTGGTTTTCCTGCAAATAACTTCATGAATCAGGAACCTGGAACTGAAGCCGAGATCAAAAGTTTTTGTACTTTGAATTATGGAGTAACTTTTCCCATGATGTCCAAAATATCTGTGAAAGGTGATGATATGCATCCACTTTATCAATGGCTTACCGAAAAAGAAAAAAACGGATTTGAAGACTCCAGTGTAAAATGGAATTTTCAGAAGTACTTAATTGACGAAAGTGGGAATTTGGTAAAAGTTGTAAGTCCACGAACAAAACCATACGATGACAGTATAATAGCCTGGCTCTCCAATTAATCCGGCTTATAAGACCGGATTCAATTGGTTTTTTCATGATGGGGAGGTCGCCTTAACGGGCGGCCTCTTTTACTTTTTGTAAACAATCTCGCCTGATATTCCAAGCATAATCACTTTTGCGTTAAGAACTTGTTCCTCATTGTTTTCCATAATATCCTTGTCCAAAATCACAAAATCAGCATCCTTGCCATTTTCAATACTTCCTTTCTTCTTTTCTTCAAAATGGCCTTTGGCAGCCCAAATAGTAATCGAACGCAAAGCTTCCTCTCTGCTTAGGGCATTTTCCATTTGAAATCCTTCTTCAGGAACCCCTTCTGAATTTTTCCTGAATACAGCAGCATAAAAAGTTTTTAATGGATCAATATCTTCAATTGGAAAATCGGTTCCATTTACAAGCCACCCATTCTGATTTAACAAATCTCTTTGTGCATAGGCACCTTTTATCTTGTCATTTCCAATGCGATCAGGCACCCATAGCATATCTGAAGTTGCGTGTGTGCTTTGTATGGATGGAATAATATTCAATTCTCCGAATAACTGAAAATCGTCTGGATGCACAATTTGCGCATGCTCAATACGCCACCTGCGATCATTCTCCTTTGATAAGAATTTACCATACAAACCAAGTACATATCTGTTTGCAGCATCCCCAATAGCATGCATATTTACCTGAAAACCATTATCATATGCCTGTTGGCAAACAGATTCATAAAAGTTGTCTGAATATAGCTTAATTCCTTTGTTTTTAGGCTCATCATTATATGGTTCAATCAACCACGCCCCTCTTGATCCCAGTGCACCATCAGCATACATTTTAACGGCAGTTATTGATAAGCGGTCGCTAAACTGCGGTCCCATTGGCATAAAATAATTCATTGTAATACTATCGGGATCCAGCATAGCATTGATCTTCATTTTAAGTTGTCCTTCCTTTTGCAAACGTTCTATTAATTGAATTTTTGCCAGCGGAAGACCAGCATCAACCACTCCTGTTAAACCTTTACTAAAACATGAATCCTGTGCTGCCAACAAAGCATCAATCTGTTCATTTTCTGTCAATTGAGGAATCAGTGCTTTTACCGGATTTTCAGCATTGTCAATCAAAATCCCGCTAGGTGTTCCATCTTTACGCAACATTACTTCGCTACCTTCAATCGAAGTGTTTTTGTCAATTCCGGCAACTTCAAGCGCCTTTTTACTTGCTAAGGCAGCATGCCCATCAATACGAATTAAAAAAACTTTTTTATTCGGAAAATGCTTTTCTAACAATTCATTATCAGGAAACTTTTTCTCCGGCCACAGGTTTTGATCCCAACCCCTGCCTAAAAGCCAATCTGAAGGGTGAGATTTTTTATGTGCTTCCAAACGTGAAATTACTTCTTCAAAGGATTTACTTCCTGCCAATTCGGCATATCGAATCAGGTTCTCACCATAACCAAAAAAGTGACAATGACCATCAATGAAACCCGGATAGACAGGCTTTTTATCCGCATCAATTATGGCATTCGATTCATAAGCAGCTAAAATATCTTTTGAACTGCCAACAGCAACAAATCTACCATTTGAAACTGCAAAAGCTTCTTGCTTTGAAAAAATACTATCAACAGTATAAACTTTGGCATTATAAACAATAAAATCAACCATCTTTTTTGGTGAATCACAAGATTGCATAAGGGATATATTAAAAGTTACAATTACAAGATAGATTATTTTAAAATAGATATCGTCTATTTTGCTTTTCGATTTTAGTATTATCATTTGTTATGTATTAAAAGTCATGATTAATTCCAAAATACAAATCTATGGTTTTGCTATTTAACAGAGATGAGGGTGATCCTACAGCCAAGGGTTTGTTTCGTGCCATGACCCATAATTTATCAACCCGTCGAAGAATCATCTCCAGGTCATGTGAACTTAAAATTATTGTTTTTCGTTCTTCAACACATAATTGTTTTAAGAGCTTCAATAGGTTTATTTTACTTGGGTAATCAAGGAATGCTGCAGGTTCATCCAAAAGAATAAGCGGCGTATCCTGAGCTAAAGCTTTTGAAATTAATACTTTTTGCTTTTCACCATCACTAAGGCTACTGAAAAGTCTGTCTTTAAATTCTATCATACCGGTTTTCTCCAGGCTTTCAAGAATTATTTTTCTATCAGTATCACTCATCTTCATCCACTGATTGATGTAAGGATACCTGCCAGCTGCAACGATATCGTAAACCCTTAAATAAGCATCGGTTATCTGATCTGTAAAGACTATGCTCAACAATCTTGACATTTGCCTCAAATTCAATGCTTCCAGCTTTTTACCATCAATTTCTATGGAACCATTCAATGCCTGCTGCATTCCAGCTATTGTTCTGAATAAAGTTGATTTTCCTGCACCATTAGGGCCTGTTAATGCTACTAGCTCACCTTCAAATACAACAGTATCAATTGGCTGAGACAAAACAACAGCTTTTCCTTTCTTTTTCAAAGCTTTGTAACCTATCTGAAGGCCATCTATTTTTAGCATTTCCTTCATTACAACAAAGAGTTTGCACGGTGTTGACGCAGAATTATAATTATCACAAAAGGAGCACCAATAAGGGAAGTTACAGCATTAATAGGTAAACTTCCTTCAAAACCTGGTAACCTTGCAATTATATTGCAGAAAAGTGCCAGAATAATTCCAATAGCCATTGAAGCAGGTAATAAAATTAGATGGTTGCTTGATTTAAGAAGATTTCGGGCAATATGTGGAACAGCAAGACCAATGAATGCTATTGGTCCGGCATACGCTGTCACTATTGCTGTCAGATATCCGGCAAGCAAAATAATTATTCGATTAATATGTTTGGTGTTTAATCCTAAATTTGATGCATACTTCTCCCCTAGTAATAACATATTTAATGGTTTGGCCAGAAATAAACTAATAAACAATCCCAGGCTTATTGTAATTACAAAATATGGTAATTGGCTCTTGTTAACGCCTGAAAATGTTCCCATTCCCCAAATAACAAAAGCCTGAATATCCTCTTTTCGGCTGTAGAATCTTAAAATTCCGGTCAAAGCACCTGTAAGATATGCTATCATAAGACCTACAATGAGTAAACTAACGACATTACTCACCTTGGAACTTGCCAGTAATAAAAAAAGCAAAACAGCCAGCGCACCCGCAAGAGCTGCAAAGCTTAACCCTAATTCACCAATCCAACCTGCTGAAGATAGCGCGATACCGCCAAAAGTTCCTGTTAAAAAAAGTAATAATGCTACTCCAAAACTGGCTCCACTGCTAATGCCTAAAATTGACGGGTCAGCTAATGGATTTTTGAATAGCGTTTGCAAAAGCAATCCCGACACAGCTAAACCAGCTCCTGAGAATACTGCAACAATTAACTGTGGAATGCGATACTCCCAAATAATAATATCTTCACCACCAAAACCAAAATCCTTACCAATCAAAACATTGTATACCTCTAAAGGCTTTATTAAAACAGAACCCCATAAGATATTAGCTATCAATAAAATAAAAATTACTATACCCAATAAAAAATATATTCTGAACAGCTTTCTTGCAGGCATAGCTATTATTGATTTAAAATTTTATGATAAACTGCTTTGTGATTTGGTAGCAAATCCGGGTGAAAAATAGCAATAAAATCAGCTAATACGATCTGAGGTTCAAAAGTACTTTTTTCGAAATAGGCTGTTTTTAAAGTATTACAAAAAATAATATTTCTTTCTTGGTAGGCTTTAAAGTTTGCATATATTTCCTTTTCCTGCCTCAATGCTTCATAATTAAAACTATCACTTGTTGCATGAGCAATTCTCCAATAATCTGCATTTGCTGCTTCAGAAAGTATTGTTTCTATATCAAATGAAACACTTCCGGTTGATTCATTATCCGCCCAAATATAATTTGCCCCTGCATCCCCGAAAATAGTAGCAAGATAGCTTTTTCCCCCCGGCACAAACCATTGCTCATTAAAGGCCTTGTCAGCCATTAAACTTGGACGTTTTAAGCTATCGTGAATCATGCTTTTTAAGGAGAGGTACTCCTTTTCAATCGTGCTAAACCATTCTTCTGTGATCTCTTCACTGCCAGAAAGCCAGCCAAGAACTCTTATCCATTCAGCTCGACCAAGCGGTGTGTTTTCAAGATAATCAGGCCATGGTAAAAGCGTAAGCCCTGTGCGGATCAGATCATCCTCTGCATTACCCGGCATGGGCGAATAAAGTAAAAGATCAGCTTGCAGTTTAACTGTCTGCTCAAAGTCCAGCACGCCATTCTTCATTACCTCTATTATGCTTCCATCGTTAAGCAAAGATCTCATCGTGCTATTCTGAACATAATCAGCTTCAGAAATACCTAAGATCAAATCAGACTTATTAATTGAAACCAAAGGCGCCCACTGTGTTGATGAAAGGGTTACTATTCCATCAACCGGAACTTTGATATAGTTAATTGAGGGTAATTTTTCATCATTGCTTAAATCAGAATGATGAAGAAAAAACTGCTTAGGTGCTTTGGAGTTAAGTGTATTTACTTCTAGTAATACTCCGGCTTCAAAACGTTCAGCATTTATCATTTGTGCATGACGCATGATATTGTTTGTAATGCTGAATCTGTTATCAGAATAATCGCCACCACAGCCAGAAAAAAATAAAACTGACAAAATGACCAAAGTAATTCTTTGATATCTATTTTTATTTTTTTTCAATTTGCTAAAAATCCTCACGTTCCAATAATAAAACTGCATGGTGTTGAACGATAAAATACTTCTCATTGTTAAAATGTACCTCAATTGCCCCCTTTTGTAAAAAAATTGCTCTGTCTCCTACCCTGGCCTGCAGTGGAAGATAACGCGACTGTTCATCATTATGCGCTTTCCATGGTTCGGATGTTTCATCCTGAGGGATGGGAATAGGGTAACCGGGCCCGCATTTAACTACATAACCTGATTGAATTTCCTCTTTTGCAGCATACCCCGGTGGAAGGAATAATCCTGTTCTTGTTTTATCCGGAACAGACAAAGGCTTTATTAACAACCTGTCTCCAACAACAATGAGCTTTTCCAACAAATCCGATTTCATTTACATGTAAAATTTTGCATCATTTTTGATAGCTCAAAAGTACAAAAAGCATGGCAACAGTTTATCAATCCGGAAAATTATGGATACTTTTGTAAGTTAATCCTGCATTGAAAAAGCGATATTATGAGATTCATCTTATTCAGAACCAATAAACCCCGTAGATTTTCTTACAGACCAAGATATTATGATCCTGATAAGGAAGCATTAGAAAGACGTAAAGCTGAAATGGGACTTAAAGCAGAACTAACAGAACAAGAAGAAAGGCGCATGCGGATGTCAGCAAGATGGCGTAATCAAAACCCAGCCAATTTTGAAGACAAATATAAAAGAACAAGTTTTATTATTTATGGTTCTGTTGTTTTGCTAGGTATTTATGTGATTTTCTTTACCGATTTTATTGACAACCTCATCCGCGCATTCGGATTAACAATTTAATTTGGGTAAATGCTGACGGATATTATTAAACTACTACCAGATTCTGTGGCAAATCAAATTGCTGCAGGAGAAGTAATTCAAAGACCTGCCTCTGCAGTAAAAGAATTACTGGAAAATGCTATTGATGCAGGTGCTACTCAAATAGAACTCGTTGTTAAGGAAGCAGGAAAAACTTTAATCCAGGTAATTGATAACGGCTGTGGTATGTCTGAAACAGATGCAAGAATGAGTTTTGAAAGGCATGCTACTTCTAAAATTCAAAAAGCTGATGATCTGTTTGCTATCAGAACAATGGGCTTTCGTGGAGAGGCTTTGGCAAGTATTGCTGCAATAGCCCAGGTCGAGCTAAAATCCAAAAGAACTGATGATGAGTTGGGTACGCATATTATCATTGAAGGGTCCAACGTAAAGAGCCAGACACCTTATGCAATGAACAGCGGAACGCAGATAATAGTAAAAAATTTATTCTTCAATGTTCCTGCACGTCGTAATTTCCTTAAATCGAATCCTGCAGAAATGCGGCATATAGTAGAAGAATTTCATCGTGTCAGCCTAATGCACCCTAACATATCATTTAGCCTGATTAGTAACGACAAACAGCTTTTTCATCTTACTTCCGGCAATTTAAAACAACGTATCGTTGGTTTATTTGGTAATGCCTACAATGAACGTTTGTTACCAGTAATTCAACAGTCTGATACTGTAAGCATTAATGGTTTTATTGGCAAAGCAGTATTTGCAAAAAAAACCCGGGGAGAACAGTATTTTTTTGTTAATAACCGATTCATTCGTCATCCTTATTTGCATCATGCAATTGAAAATGCTTTTCAGGAACTTTTGCCAAAAGACAGTTTTCCTACGTATTTTCTTAATATACAAGTTGATCCCGCAGAAATTGATATCAATATTCACCCCACTAAAACAGAAGTTAATTTTCAGGATACTAAATTGGTTTATGCTATTTTGCATGCTGCAGTAAAGAAAACAATCGGGCAACATAACCTGGCACCAATGATTGATTTCGATGAACCTTCTGAATCGCAGATTGATTTTGGAGAAATTAGTAAAGCAAACCGCCCAATTAACCCTCCCTCCATTTCAATTAATCCAAATTTTAATCCTTTCGATAGAGTCGAGACTAAAAATTCTGGTCACACCTCAAATTTTGAAGGTAAAAGACCTGAAAACTGGCGTGTTTTATACGATGATAATAATGTTCAAAAAGCTAGAACAGAAGCAGACTTTCAAAATGATTTAAACTCTGATTCTATATCCAATAATCAGTTAATTCAGGGAAAAAACAAGTTTTTGCAATTAAGGCAACAGTATATTATTACTGCCATCCGAAGTGGCTTAATGGTGATTGATCAACACCTTGCTCATTGGCGGATCGAATACGAAAAATACCTTAAACAACTTGAAAGAGGTCAGCAAGGTTCTCAACAAGAACTATTCCCTCATCAAATAAGATTAAACAGTGAAGATGCAGCTATTTTGAATGAAATCACAGATGACCTGGCAATAATAGGTTATCAAATCAATCCAGTCTCGAAAAATACATTTGTAATAAGTGGCACTCCTGAAGGATTCAAAGACAAGGATTTACAAGATATGATTGAACAAATGATTGAACAGTTTAAAAGAAATTCAATTGATTTGCAACTGCAAAAGAAGCTAAATTTGGCACGTACAGTCTCAAAACAAACAGCCTTAAAATCTGGTCAAATGCTTAGCGAACAGGAAATGACAGCACTTATTGACCAATTATTTGCCTGTCAGGTACCAGAAGTAAGTCCTGACGGGCAAAAAATTATTGTTACTTTGCCACTTGATCAACTTCAACAACTTTTCAAGCAAACATTATGACGCAATTTCAACCTACAGGCTTTAAGGTTTTACCTACAGTAGTAAAAAACCTATTGATAATCAATGGTTTGTTTTTTCTTGCTACGATTAGCTTTGGTGATGTATTCAATTTGGACCTCACCAAAATTTTAGGCCTTCATTACCTAACTGCATCCGATTTTGAGCCTTATCAGTTTATCACTTACATGTTTATGCATGGAGGTTTTGCGCACATACTATTTAATATGTTTGCGCTTTGGATGTTTGGAAACACATTAGAAAATGTTTGGGGACCAAAACGGTTTCTGATTTATTATATGGCAACAGGTGTAGGTGCTGGAATTGTATATCTTATCTGGATAAGCTTTCAAATCAGCCCTGTAATTAATGAAATTAATTTATTTCTTGAAACCAAAGACCTGGCTATTTTAGGAAAGTTTACATCCGAACATACTTTTAGGTTAAATGAGTTTTCAGGTGCTATCTGGCAGCAGTTTCAGGGGTTTGAACGTAGTTTAAAAGTATTGTCGGCAAACCCGGAGAATACACAGGCTATGCAAACCACAATTAATTTTTTAACTGATTATAAAGCGTTTTTTCTTAATCAACATGTGGTAGTTGGTGCTTCCGGAGCTGTTTTCGGAATTCTGCTCGCTTTTGGAATGATGTTTCCTAATGCAGTTATTTACCTGTATTTTGCTATTCCAATCAAAGCAAAATACTTTGTTATGATCTATGGAGCTTTTGAACTTTTTGAGGGCGTAATGAATCGCCCCGGAAGTAATATAGCGCATTTTGCACATTTAGGTGGCATGCTGTTTGGTTATATTTTAATTGTTTATTGGAAAAAGAAAGGGGTATTTCGTTAAGCTATGAATACTTATCAATCTAATTCAGTTTTTGTTTCAATTAAGCAGTTCTTTAGTCGGCCTGGCATATTACCACGGTTAATTTTAATTAATGTCGCTGTATTTCTGCTTGTCTATATAGTAAATCTCACTTTTTGGTTATTCAAAATCGGTCATGACGGCGAATTCCTGTCACCACTTACACGATTGCTAGCAATTCCTGCAGATCTAAATATTTTATTATCAAAGCCCTGGACAATAATAACATATATGTTTCTTCACGAGGGATTTTTCCACTTGTTTTTTAATATGCTTGTATTATTTTTTGGTGGTCAGATCTTTTTGCAGTATTTATCCAGCCGTAAATTATTAAGCACCTATATTGCTGGTGGAATAAGTGGTGCTGTTTTCTATGTACTGGCGTATAATGTTTTCCCTGTGTTTTATGACATTGCGCCTATGTCAGTTGCTTTGGGGGCATCAGCATCTGTTCTGGCAATTCTTGTTGCCATTGCAACTTATGTCCCTCAATACACTGTTCAATTAGTACTCATTGGTCCGGTTAAATTGAAATACCTTGCAATAATATTTGTTGTCTTGGATTTCTTTAGTATCCAGGGAAATAATCCGGGTGGCCATATTGCGCATTTAGGTGGTGCGTTATGGGGTTTTCTCTACATATTAATGCTAAAAAACGGCACAGACATTTATAGCTTTTTCAATCAGTTTTATTCAAGTAATATGAGGGTTAAACCAGGGAGTAAAAAATCTGTAAAATCAATGACTGATGAGGAATACAATCACTACAAAAACAAAGAACAGGAGCTGATTGATCAGATTTTAGATAAGATTGCAAAACATGGCTATAAAAGTCTTTCTTCCAAAGAAAAAGAAGTTTTATTTAAGTCAGGAAACAAATCTGGTACCTAAAATATATTTAATCAGAAGGTTATAATCATTTTTTAGTGTGTTCTATTGCTTTCTGAAATGTTATAATTTCTGCAGAAAATCATACTATTTTGAAATACAATTTAACAGCAGACTTTAAACCAACCGGAGACCAGCCAGAAGCTATAAAGCAGTTATCTGAAGGCCTGAAAAGAGGAGATACGCACCAAACACTTCTTGGAGTTACTGGGTCAGGCAAAACATTTACGATGGCGAATGTTTTGGCGAATGTTAATCGTCCGGCTTTGGTTTTGAGTCATAATAAAACACTTGCAGCACAATTGTACAGCGAGTTCAAACATTTCTTTCCTGAAAACGCCGTTGAGTATTTTGTGTCTTATTATGATTATTATCAACCTGAAGCCTTTATACCAACTACAAATACATATATTGAAAAAGACCTGTCTATTAATGATGAGATTGAGAAACTGCGATTGAGCACAACTTCTGCCCTTTTATCAGGCCGAAGGGATGTAATAGTGGTTTCATCCGTTTCCTGCATTTATGGCATAGGTAATCCCGATGACTTCAACAATAATGTTATTTACCTGAAAAAAAGCCAGAAAATTAGCAGAAATTTAATTCTTCAGGCACTTGTAAATGCACTCTACAGCAGAACTGATTTAGAACTTAGTAGAGGAAAATTCAGAGTAAAAGGTGATACGCTAGATGTTTACCCAGCTTACAGCGATACTGCTTTTAGAATAAGTTTTTGGGGTGATGAGATTGATAATCTGGAAACTATTGAAGCAGAAAGTGGAAAACGAATTGAAAGTTTAAGCGAAATCACAATCTTTCCGGCAAATATTTTTGTTACATCTCAGGACAAAATGAAAGATGCCATCCTTGAAATTCAAGATGACATGTTCAGGCAAGTAGCTTATTATAAAGAGATTGGAAAATTTGAAGAAGCAAAACGTCTGGAAGACCGCGTGACTTATGATATTGAAATGATGCGTGAACTTGGTTATTGCAGTGGTATTGAAAACTACTCACGATATTTTGATGGCAGAAAGCCTGGTTCTCGTCCATTTTGCTTGCTGGATTATTTTGCGGATGATTTCATTACGATAATTGATGAAAGTCATGTAACTATTCCACAACTCAGAGCAATGTATGGAGGTGATCGCTCTAGAAAACAAACTTTGGTTGAATATGGTTTTCGGCTACCATCAGCATTGGATAACCGACCACTTAAATTTGATGAATTTGAAGCACTTACGCAACAAGTAGTTTATGTAAGTGCAACACCAGGCGATTATGAATTGCAACAGTCAGAAGGGGTTTATGTTGAACAACTTATCAGGCCTACAGGCTTGCTTGATCCAATTATAGAGGTAAGACCAAGCATTAATCAAATCGATGATTTGTTGGATGAAATAGCCACGGTTGTTGAAAAAAAACAGCGAGTTTTGGTGACAACATTGACAAAACGCATGGCTGAGGAGCTTACAAAATATCTTAATAAACTTAATGTAAGCAGCAGATACATACATTCGGATATTGATACACTTGAACGTGTTGAAATCATGCACGGATTAAGAAGTGGCGCTTTTGATGTTTTGGTTGGCGTTAATTTATTAAGAGAAGGACTTGATTTACCTGAAGTCAGCCTTGTAGCTATTTTAGATGCTGATAAGGAAGGCTTTTTAAGATCGGAACGTTCACTAACGCAAACAGCCGGAAGAGCTGCCCGCAATGTAAACTCAAAAGTAATTATGTATGCAGATAACATTACTAACTCGATGCAGCGGACAATTGACGAAACAAATCGCAGAAGGGCTAAACAACTGGCATATAATGAAAAAAATAATATCACACCACAGTCAATCATCAAATCAATGCATAATGTACTTGGGCAGAAAATTAACTCCGAATCAGATCGGTTTGCCTATCCTTTTGCTGCTGCTGAACCTGCAAACATTGCTGATCCTGTTGTAAACTACATGAATGATAATGAACTTAAAAAGGCGATTCTCAATGCAAAAAAAGCCATGGAAGCAGCAGTTAAAGAATTAAATTTCATTGAAGCCGCACGTATAAGAGATGAGATAAAGCAGTTTGAAGAAAAACTTAGTGGAAATAAATAATTCCCCAAAAATTAGATAATCACATACATACTGTTGATATTCAGTTTTTTATAATTTTTTATTGCGTCTTCCGTTAAAGTTATCAACTTTGGCATGTAAATAACTTGCATTTTTTATGCTGAAAATCGCAGTTAATTACCTAATTTTGCTATTAGTAGCAGAAACTTGATTATTCAACCTAAGCATATAAACCAACTTCTGATTTAACTTAACTACATGAAAAAGAAAATTTTAGTTATGGATGATGAGCTAAGCATCAGGATGCTCCTCGAAAACTTCCTGAGCAAAAGTTATGACGTCATCACTAAAAACGATGGTATGGAAGGTATTAGATGGATGGAGGATGGCAATATGCCAGACCTAATTGTAGCTGATATTCAAATGCCTAACCTGGATGGATATGAATTCATCAAAAATATACGTTCCAGTGGTTTTTTTAAGGATGTTCCATTAATCATGCTTTCTGGTATTGAAAGCTCACAGGAAAAAGTAAAATGTCTAAAACTGGGAGCTAACGATTATATGGTTAAACCATTTAATCCTGAAGAGCTCTCAATTCGGATTGAATTATTGCTGGCACGTAAGTAACCATTTGTACATTTGTTATGGACGAAACCGTTATTCCTCAGTTTAAAGTGCTTTACATTGGTGGTTACCCTGAGTTTATTCATGAGCTCACGTCGGATCCTTCAAGGTTTAATACAGTAGTTGTGGAAAATGGACTTAAAGCAATGAGCTTGCTTAAAGATGACAGTTCATTTGAAGCTATCATTTGTGAAACATTTTTACCGGGAATGAATGGAATAGATATTGCAGAAATGCGCAAGGTAAAGCAAATTCACAGTGAAACTCCATTCATTCTGGTTTCTCCTGAAAAAGATGAAAAACTAAAAGAGAAAGCTTTCAAATCAGCAATAAATGATTTTTACGAAAGAGAATTGGAAATTGATAAGCTTTACCTTCGGATTCAGTATTTAAGAAAATACCTGAATTATTTCAGCGCACCCATTGAGGAAAATAAATCCTCCAAAGAATACAGAATCCCTCTGGATAAGAGACTTTTTGATATTGTGGTATCCTTTACTGCACTATTGTTGCTCTCTCCACTTCTTATTTTGGTAATGATTGCAATCAGGTTGGAATCTAAGGGAAAAGTATTTTACACCAGCAAGAGAGTTGGCACGGGATACAGAATTTTTGATTTTTACAAGTTACGGTCAATGCGCACCGGAGCTGATGCTGCGCTTAAAGACCTGAAACACTTAAACCAGTACGAGGCTGAAAACAAAAAAAATGAAGAGGAAGATGAGTGCCCCAGATGTGCTGCAATGCCAGAAGGACAGTATTGCTCGGAGGTTTTGTTTTCAGAAGGGAAAAAGATTTGTGAATATTGGTATTTTGAAAAGAAAAAACTTAAAGCAGACAGCACTTTTATAAAAATAAAAGATGATCCCCGTGTGACACGTGTTGGTAAATTTATCAGAAATACGAGTATTGATGAATTGCCGCAGCTTGTTAATGTTTTGAAAGGTGACATGTCAATTGTTGGCAATCGCCCTTTACCACTTTATGAAGCAGAAATGTTAACCTCAGACGATTGGAGTGAAAGATTTCTTGGACCAGCAGGAATAACTGGTCTCTGGCAGGTTGAAAAAAGAGGTAAAAAAGGAGCTATGTCAGAAGAAGAACGTAAAGCATTAGACAATCAATATGCCAGAAATTATTCATTTTGGGGCGATATTAAACTGATTTTAAAAACAATACCCGCTCTATTTCAAAAAGAAAACGTTTAATTATAATATTATAAAAATTGTTAAAAACTCCTTGATAACTCAATGAACACCAAATCAAAGAATAGTCTGTTTCTTTTATATATTGCACAATTCTTTGCTTGTGTTAGAAAATTTAACGTTTTGAAACAATCAGCACATCGTAATATGTACCATAGGTCTTTTATTTCAATCTTACTAATCCTTTTGTTTTTAGTGCCAAAACTGGAAGCTCAAATACGTGCTGATGATGAATCAAAGCTTTTTAATCCGCTCACAGACGATATTACAAAACGCTTGCCAACTTTAAGGGTATTGCTGGACTCAGCAGTCGCAAATGCTCCTTCCGTGAGATATGAAGAACTGAAAGCTGATTTTTATTATTATGAACAAAAAACCCAGGAAAGATATTGGTTAGAGCATTTTTCGTTTAATCTTGACTGGAACTGGGGGAAATGGAATTTCCGGGATCGGGATGAACTAACAAGAATTGATCGCTTTTACTTAAGTGAATCTTTCAGGGATAATTTTGCTGTTGGTTTTTATATCAGATTTCCTTTTGCAACACTGGTAGACAGAAAAAACAGGATTAACAAACAGAAAAAGTGGATAGAATTATCACTGGTACAACGTGATATTAATAGATTATACGTTGAAGGCGAAGTAATAGATGCTTATAATATGATGATTCAGTGGCAAAATTATATTCGCATTTATAATGATTATCAAAAATTTACAATGATTCAAATGCAAATGGCGCAAAACCAATTCCTGAACGGAGAAATTGGAACAGCTGAATATACCAGGTTAAAAGAAATTCAAACGCGAGGTGCAGTTGAATACCAGCAAGCAATTGCAGAATTTAGTAAGAACTATCAACTTCTTGAAATACTTACCGGGATCAACTTCAACCTGATTAATGTACTAAGATAACCACAATGGATATAGCACAGTTTATACGTGTATTTCGAAAAAATATATTGCTTTTGATAGCAATTCCACTGTTATTGGCAGTTGTAGTGTATTATTTCACACGTAATCAAAGTAAAATATATGAATCCGAAGCAATTATTTACACAGGAATAACTACTGGTTACTCCATTGAATCTACTGCCCAAAGGCCAACTGACTTTTTTAGTACCTCTGCTCAATTTGACAACCTCATAAATCTTATTAATTCCCGCCAGACAATCGTTGAATCTGCCATTATGCTTTTGGCACAAAACCTTTCGCTGGAAAGTCCAAATGCACAGTATATTTCGAACGAAAACTTTCAAAAATTACAACAAATGGTTCCCAAGCGGGTGAAAGACATGGTTGTGAAAAATGGCAAAGCGGGTGTTGAAAGGGAAAAAGAGGAGCAGATTAAAAATCTTGAAAAAGAAATAAAAACCCTTGAAAGAGAAATAAGCAAGAAGAAAAATAAAGCACTTGTTGAGCTTACAAATGGTAATGGGGATAGCAATGGCTCTGAGTTTGAATCAAGCACTGGGGTTAATAAAACCAATGAATTATACGCGAATAGTCCGGATTCTGAAACTTCGAAAAAAACACATGTTGTGCAGTCCGGAGAAACTTTGTTATCTATTTCAAGAAAATATGGAATAAGCCTGACAAAATTGCGTGAATTAAATCAGTTTGATGGTCAGTTGCGTGTTGGTCAGAGAATAGTAATTGCTTCAGATGGTTCATCCTCTGGTGGAAACTATGGTTTTTCTGAAAAGGTAGTTAATCTTTATGATGAAGACCAACTATTGGATGAGGTTATAAACACTCCTGCAATAGAAGCCAATCAACAAACAGCTGCATCTACTTTAAATTTCGAAATCTTATCAGACTCCGAAACTTTTACGATCGAAAAAGACCCCATCATTCCAAGAGGAGTGCGCGAAGATGATTTTTACAAAACAATTCAAAACTTCACAAACTATTATAATTCAAGCGATACAAACTTCATTTATGGTTTGTTACACTATGGTCAAAGTCCGCACTATAGCATAAATTCTATTAAAAGTTTGCAGATTTACAGGATTAACAACAGTGACTTGGTAAGGTTAATATACACATCTGATGATCCTGGCATTTGTCAGCAAACGCTAAAAATAATTGCCCATGTTTTTGTTAAGAATTATAAACTTCTTAAAGAAAACCAAACAGACCTTGTTGTAGCTTATTTTAAACGGCAGGTTGATTCAGCTGATCAGCAACTTCAAGCAGCAGAAGACCGGTTGCTGAAGTTTAATAAAAAGAATAACATCATTAACTACGCTGAGCAGACTAAATATATTGCTGCTCAAAAGGAAGATCTGGACCTTTACTACCAAAATGAGCAAGTCAGAATGGCGCAGGCCTCAGCAGGATTAAGGGAATTAGAAACTAAACTTACCAGACGCGATAGTATTTACCTTAAAAGTGATATGATTAATCAGAAAAGAAAGCAGTTTGCAGATATTTCTGAGAAAATATTAATAAATGAACTTGCTGAAGATCATGATAAACGAATTGGTAATGAAATAGCACGCCTCAGAACAGAAGCTGATCGTTTGAGAGACGAAATAAAGCTTTATGTTGATCAACTTTATTTATATAGTCATTCTACTCAAGGGTTGCCAATTGCTACTTTACTTGACGAATGGCTGGAAAGTGCACTGATTTATGAAGAAGCAAAAGCAAGCCTGGTAGTACTTTCAAGAAGAAAAATGGATTTTGTTAGAACATACCAGCGATTTGCTCCTCTTGGTGCTATGCTCAAACGTATTGAAAGAGAAATAACTGTAGCCGAGCAATCCTATCTCGAATTGTTGCGAAGTTTAAACCTTGCCAAAATGCGCCAGCAAAACCTGCAAATGGCTACAAATATCCGTATTGTTGATCCACCGTATTTCCCATTAAATGCAAGAGCTTCCAAGGCAAGATTCCTTGTACCTGCAGCTGCAATAATTGGCTTTTTGTTGGTTGCATTTATAATTTTGGTTCTTGAATATTTTGATCAATCGCTTCGAAATCCAGAACGTGTTTCAAAACATGTTAACCTTCCGATGGCAGGTGCATATCCTTATCTTGGGTCGAACGTAGAAATGAAAAATCGAGCTGTGATCAGTAATAGATTGATTGAAATGATACTTCAAAATCTGAAACTCAAGCTAACACATAATGCTGTTTTTCCAGCTCAAAAACCATACTTTATACTATTTTTTAGCACTCAGGATAAAACAGGAAAAACATTTATCGCGCATAAACTGGCCAATAAGCTAAGAACATACGGTGAAAAGGTCATGGTATTAAACTATAAAAACGATCATGATACAGTAGCTGATCAGGATGATTTTAATTTGGTTTACCCATACGAAATAGCTGATAACTTTATAAAAGCAACTTCTATTAAGGATTTGATTAATAATCAAATACTAAGAAAAGAGAACTATACTTATGACTACATCTTCCTTGAAATACCTTCTATCATTTATCATGACTATCCATTGGAGTTAATGCAGGATGTAGATGCATCACTTATGATGCTAAAATCCAGCAGCAAATGGAATAAAGCTGATGTAAGTGCGTTAAGCATGCTCAAACAGGTATTGCGTGAAGAACCATTAATCGTTCTAAATGAAGCTGAAGACTACGCCATTGAAGAAATAATCTCTGGTGTTAAGGTTAAGAAAACCTCTCCTATTTGGGCAAAAATAAGACATACCCTCTCTTACCCAACCAGAATCAGAATACAGGTAAAAGAAAACTAACCTGAGCCATGAACAGATTCAGGCAAATCCTTACCAGTAATAACTTTTTATCTCTGGCCAATAATGGTCTGGTTGCGGTATTTGCATTTTTGAGCTTTATCATGCTTGTGCGCATGGTTTCTCAGGAAACTTTTGGAGAATGGGTACTGTTCATTACGGCTTCAAATTTTATTGATATGCTGCGTTTTGGTATTACCAGAACTGCTCTTATTAGGTTTCTGTCTGGCGCCAAATCACACGAAGCCCGTAAACTGATGGGTACTAACAACACAATTAACCTTATTTCTACCACTTTTTTAGCGCTGCTTCTCTATCTCATAAACTACTTTGCACACGAAACAATACAGGATTCTGGATTCAATTTGTTCTTTCAATGGTATCCCTTACTAGCTTTCATTACATTGCCTTTCAACAATGCACAATCTGTTTTACAAGCACAATTAAGGTTTGATAAAATGTTATGGCTCAGGTTGCTCAATGTTGGTACATTTATGCTTTTCCTGCTTGCAAACCTCTTCTTGCAATATGATATTTCTGTAATTCTATGGGCATATTTGATTTCAAACCTTATCAGTTCAATTTTAGCCAGTAGCCTCAACTGGGATGGTATCCGTTACATATTTAACACCAAAATTGAATCAGTCAAAACCATATTGAACTTTGGTAAGTATACTACAGGAACACTTATTGGCAGTAATCTTTTAAAAAGCTCAGATACTTTTATAATTGGATTAAGTCCATTTCTCGGACCTTTAGGTGTAGCTTTATATAGTATTCCCCTTAAATTGACAGAGATAATCGAAATACCACTTAGAAGTTTCGCTGCGACTGCATTTCCCGGAATGTCAAAAGCCAGTCTTGAAAACAATCAGGAAGAAGTAAAAAGAATCTTTTACGCAAATGCCGGTGGAACCACCTTTTTAATGGTACCACTAATGCTTTTCAGTTTTATTTTTGCCGAAGAAATTGTTTTTATTTTAGGTGGTAGTGATTATATTCTAACGGCCAATATCTTTAGAATTTTTTGCATTTATGGGTTATTATTGCCAATTGACCGATTTATTGGTGTTGCTTTGGACAGTGTTAACAGACCAAAAAGCAATTTTATAAAAGTTTTAAATATGACACTGGCAAACATTGTTGGTGACCTTTTGGTTGTTTTTGGTTTTCCAAAACTAATTTTGGGATTTTCATTTTTTGTTTTAGTTTTATCAGGTGTTATGCCTGATAGTGCCTACAGCCTTGCTCATGGTATGACTATTATAAAAACTTTGGAAGGTGTCGCAGTAATAACTATTTTATTTACATTGATAGGTATTTCAATTGGTTTTTATTATTTAGTTAAAGTAATTGATATCAGGTTTATAGATATATTCAAAATAGGATATTCAGAAGGTAGAAAACTAATCAGTTTATATTTACCTGACCGAAAAAGTTAATTTTAGTACTTTTATGCACTTATGTTTTCTTTTTTAAAAGATAGAATTGGTTCAGACAAGTTACAGCATCCATTAATTTTGGCTGCTTTATTTCTTGTTACAGTTATTTTAGGTATTGTTATTGCACGCGGTGGAATAATGATCGCTGCTGCAATCATTGTTTTATTTCCAGTAATTATATATTTCAACAGGTTTTTCAGCGATCCCAGAATTGGTATCTATACCATTGTAATTCTGGGCTTTATTGCTATTGGTTTAACAAGATATATTCGAAATATTCCTTTTGGACTTTCCGTTGATGGATTTCTTGTTCTTACCTATGTAGCTGTTTTTTTTAGGTATTTTAATGAAGGAATTAAATGGCAAAATGCAAATCGTGACTTAACTTATTTGGCAATTATTTGGTTTGCCTACACAGTCCTGCAACTAGTAAATCCAGAAGCCCTAAGCCGAACAGCCTGGTTTTATGCCATGCGTGGTATATCACTTTATATGCTCTTACTCGTTCCATTGAGTTTTATGATATTCAACAGATTAAGATTTCTTTACATATTTCTTTATCTGTGGGGGATATTTTCAATTTTGGGAACTTTGAAAGGCCTCCAACAGCTTTATATTGGCCCTGATAGTGCAGAGCAATTTTGGCTTGATACAGTGGGTGCCGTAACGCATATCCTTTTTGGGGAACTCCGTGTTTTCTCGTTTTTTAGTGATGCAGGCCAATTTGGTGCTGCTCAAGGTGCTGCAGGTGCTGTAGGGCTATTGGTAGCCCTCAATATAAAAGGCCTCCACAACAAAGTCTTTTTTGCAATAATGGGTTTTATGGGGCTTTGGGGAATGATGATTTCGGGAACCCGTGGTGCAATGATTGTTCCAATGGTTGCTGGTGTTACCTATATTATTCATCGTAAAAACGTTAGAGTAATAATTATTGGAGGTGTGCTGCTTGGATTGATATACGCATTTTTTGCTTATACTTACATTGGCCATGGCAACTCTCAGATTCGTCGTATGAGAACAGCTTTCAGGCCTGAAGAAGATGCCTCCTATCTTGTTCGACTTGAAAACAGAAGAATTCTATCATCCTATCTGGCATCCAGACCTTTTGGAGGAGGAATAGGTAGTGCAGGTGACTGGGGTAAGCGTTTTTCTCCGCAAGGCTTTTTGGCTCAAATTGCAACTGATAGTTGGTATGTGCAGATTTGGGCTGAACAGGGAATTATCGGACTGATTCTTCATTTGTCGATTCTATCCTATATATTAATTAAAGGTTCCTATCTTATAATGTTTAGATTAAAGGAGCCTGAACTTCGTGGAATAATGAGTGCCCTCATGGCAGGTTTTACCGGGATTATGGGGGCTAGTTATGGTAACGGGGTATTAGGTCAAATGCCAACGGGTATTTTGATTTATATTAGCTGGGCAATGATATTTATGAGTACCCAGCTTGAAAGAGAATATACCTACCTTATTAGCAATGGAAAATCTCCATGGTCATTGGAAAATAAAACTTAAAAAGTTTTGACGGAATAGGGTTTTTGTGCTATATTCGATTTTTATTTCAAGCCAGCCCTATGAATCATGAAAAGCCACAAACTGGTAAATGGCCTTTGGTATCAATAATTACTGTGAATTATAACCAATGTCAGGTCACAATTGAGTTTTTGGAGTCATTAAAACTATGCAATTACGACACTCTTGAAATTTGGGTAGTAGACAACGCCTCACCCAATGATAATCCAGACAAACTAAAAGAGCTTTTCCCTGAAATAAAACTGATAAAGACCAAAGAGAATTTAGGATTTGCCGGAGGTAACAATGTGGCCGTAAAACAAGCAAAAGGTAAATATTTGCTTTTTATCAATAATGATACTGAAGTACCTCCTGACTTTTTGCAGCCCATGGTAATGCTTCTGGAAGAAAACCCGGAAATTGGAATGGTAAGTCCAAAAATTCATTACTATCACACTGAAAATACTTTTCAGTATGCAGGTTTTACTCCCATAAACCCAATCACTATAAGAAACCATGCCATTGGTTTTGGTGAATTGGATAAAGGGCAATATGACCATACAGTACCTACAGGTTCAATTTTTGGAGCTGCTATGCTGGTTCCCAAAAAAGTAGTGGATGAAGTTGGCATGATGGATGAAATCTTTTTTCTTTATTATGAGGAACATGATTGGGCTGCACGAATTGAGCGTGCCGGTTACAAGCTGTATTTTGATGGCAGGTCTGTTGTAAAACATAAAGAATCTATTTCAACAGTTAAAGACAGCCCTTTCCAGATTTTCTATATCAATCGTGGCAGAATACTTTATGCCAGACGCAACAACAGGGGACTAACAAAGCTATTGAGCTTGATCTTTCTTTATTTGATAAGTATGCCTAAGATAATGCTTGTATATGCAATAAAGGGCAGAACTGATTTATCAAATGCTGTTTTTAAGGCTGTAAAATGGAATTTAACTAACAAAGCTGTAAAATAATTTGCCAATGAATGTTTTAAGGGTTTTCCTAATAATACTGGAACTAATAGTTTATAGTTATTTATTGTTTGCAGTATTATATATTTCCATTTTTGGTTTTGCTTCAATCTTTAAAAGAAAAATACCAGAAAAAAAAGCTGATAAATTGAGAAAATTTGCCGTATTGATTCCCGGATACAAAGAAGATCTGGTGATTGTTGATGTGGCAAGGGATGCACTTGAACAGGACTATCCAAAAGAAAAGTACGAGGTAATTGTTATCGCTGATTCTTTTAAACCTGAAACCCTTGAAGCTTTACGTACACTCCCCATTCGCGTTGAAGTTGTTGTTTTTGAGGTTAGTAAAAAATCAAAAGCACTCAACAAATGCATGGCAGCAATAGGTGATGATTATGATGTTGCTATGATACTGGATGCGGATAACATAATGGAACATGATGTATTGTCGAAAATAAATGATGCATTCAACAGAGGGTTTTTAGCTGTTCAAGGTCATAGAACTGCTAAAAACACGAATACAAATTTTGCAATCTTAGATGCAATTAGCGAAGAAATCAATAATACAATTTTTCGTAAAGGCCACAGAAGCTTGGGCTTATCTTCAGCCCTTATCGGATCAGGAATGGCTATTGATTACAACATTTATAAAAATTTCATGGCTGAAATTGATTCAGTTGGAGAAGATAAAGAATTAGAAATGCGCCTTCTAAGAAACAACTATACAATTGAGTACTTGGAAGATGCATATATTTTTGATGAAAAAACTTCTCAGTCCAAAGTCTTTGTGAATCAACGCAGAAGATGGATAGCAGCACAATTACTGCATTTTCGCGACTATTTTGTTCCAGGATTTATTCACCTATTAAAAACAGGAAACATTGATTTTTTCGACAAGGTGCTTCAAATGATTCAACCTCCTCGAATACTCCTTAGTGGAATTTTATTCCTGCTTACCTTAAGTTCAGGAATAATCTACTTTTTTGATGTAAATGTTGTTAGTAAGTACTTCATTCTAAATTTTTACTATTGGCTTCCATTATTACTACTTACAGGAATTATTTTACTGGTAACTGTTCCGCATAAGTTTTATAATACAAGAACTTTAAGAGCCTTGCTTTCGCTACCTGCAGGCTTTGTACTAATGTTTTTAAGCTTGCTAAAAATTAAAGGCGCAGGCAGCCGGTTTATTCACACAACACATTCTCATACAGAAAAGGTCACGAAGAAAAAGACCAAATAGATAACTTTATTTAATGAATAAGAATTATCCATTAGTTTCAATTATTACGGTCAACTACGATCAATCTGAAGTGACTTGTGCATTAATTGAATCCTTGAATAAAATTTCTTATCCAAACTTTGAAGTCATTGTTATTGATAATGCCTCTCCTAATGATAATCCTTTAATAATTAAGGAACGCTACCCTAATGTGGTTTTAATTCAAAACCCTATTAACTATGGTTTTGCAGCCGGAAATAATTTCGGACTAATGAGAGCCAGGGGTAAATATTTACTGTTGTTAAACAATGATATTGAGGTGCCTACAGGTTTTTTGGAACCCTTGGTGGAAAAACTTGAAAACAACCCACAAATTGGTGCCGTTAGTCCTAAAATTAAATTTTACTATCAACCTGACACCATACAATATGCGGGATATACACCCATTAATTATATAACAATGCGTAATACTGCTATTGGTTTCTGGCAAAAAGACAAGGGGCAGTTTAATGAAGATCGTGAAACAGCTTACGCTCATGGTGCAGCCATGATGGTGCCAATGGATGTTGTTAAAAAAGTCGGATTAATGTCCTACATCTTCTTTCTTTATTATGAAGAGGCTGATTGGTGTGCAAGAATTAAAGCCTCAGGTTACCAAATCTGGTTTGTACACAATAGTTTTGTTTTACACAAAGAATCTGTTAGTACTGGTCGTTTGAGTGCTCTAAAAATATATTATCAAAATAGAAACCGATTGGTTTTTATGCGTCGTAACGTAAATGGTAAAGAGTTTTATCTGGGTATTATTTATCAGCTGTTTATTGCCATCCCAAAAAATGCCTTTAAATTTTTATTAAAAGGAAAATTCAAGCTTTTCTATGCTTATTATCAGGCAATCGGATGGAATATCAGACATCTTTTTGACAAAGAAATTCACGAAAACCCACAATTATGAAATTGCTAATTGAGATACTTACCATAATTCAGTGGATATTGCTCTTTTACTTGGGTGGTACTGCATTCTATTTATTTATCTTTTCAGTGATTTCTGTTTTTCCTTTGAAAAAGGTTCCCCCTTTGGATTTTAAAAAGAGAAGGATTGCTATTCTTATCCCCAGCTATATGGAAGATGAGGTAATATTTGAAGTCATTGAACATGCCTTACAACAAAACTACCCAAAAGAACGCTACGACATCGTGCTGATTGCTGACAAATTTGATCCGCAGTCTATTGAAAAATTAAAAAAATATCCAATTATTCTTTTTAGCGAAGACTTTGCTATCAGTACAAAAACCAGAGCACTCAACCATGCATTAAATTTACTCCCTGAATCTAATTATGATATTGCTTTAATACTGGATGCTGACAACCTGATGGAAAAAGATTTTTTGGCAAAATTGAATGAAGCATTTTCTTACCCATATAAAGCAATTCAAGCCCATCGAATTGCTAAAAATCTCAATACAAATTTTGCAATCTTAGATGCTGTTAGCGAAGAGATTAACAATAATATCTTTAGAAAAGGTCATCGAATAGCCGGATTATCAAGTGCACTTATTGGCTCTGCCATGGCATTCAGGTATAGTTTTTTTAAAAACCTTATGAAAGATGTTGAAGTAGTTGGAGGCTTTGACAAAGAATTAGAATTAAAGCTCCTCTATGATAAACAAACCATTCACTATCTTGATGACGCTTATGTTTTTGATGAAAAAGTTCAAAATGTTAAAGTTTTTTCCCGTCAGCGCAGAAGATGGCTTTCAGCACAGTTCCATTATTTTGGCAAACACTTTTTACCTGCGATAAAAAACTTGTTTACGGAAAGAAACATTGACTACTTTAATAAAGCTTTTCAATATATTCAGCTTCCTCGCATACTTTTACTTGGACTGCTTGTTTTATTTAGCTTAATGTCCGTTTTTGTAAATCAGGAATCTCTTACAATTGGCTGGATTTCAGGAGCTTTACTAATTATAATTGCTTTATTACTGGCTACTCCATTAAAGTTTTACAATATTAGAACAATCAAAGCCTTATTTGCATTGCCTATCGGTTTTACCTTTATGGTTTTATCACTTTTGAGCATACGTGGAGCAAATAAACAGTTTATTCATACAAAACATACTTATAATGCCTTTCAAATCAAAAAGAAAGGTCGTTAATTTGTATTGCTAATAACAACACATTATGAAAATTGCAATTGAAGGTCAACGTTTATTTAGGGTAAAGAAACACGGCATGGATATGGTTGCTCTTGAGCTAATCAAAAACCTGCAGCTAATTGACAAAAAAAATACCTATTACGTTTTCGTAAAACCAGATGAAGACAGCAGTTGTATTCCTGAGGCAGAAAACTTTCACGTAATACAGCTTGATGGAGGAGCTTATCCACTTTGGGAACAAAAATCACTTCCAAATGCAGTGAAACAATATGGCTGTGACTTATTGCATTGCACAAGTAATACTGCTCCACTAAAATCACCGGTACCACTAATCACTACATTGCATGATATCATTTATCTTGAGAGTATCAGTATTTTCAAAAAAGGAGGAACCTGGTATCAAAAACTTGGCAATATGTACAGAAGATTTGTGGTTCCAAGAGTTGTTAAAAGCAGTAAAAAAATAATTACAGTATCACATTTTGAAAAAAACAGAATTAAGGAATTCTTTGGTTTTCCTGAAAATGATAATCGTTTAGTTGCAGTTTATAATGGTGTAAGCGAACACTTTAAACCTATAACTGATCAAAATGAACTTCTGCGGGTAAAAGAAAAATATCAACTGCCAGACCAATTTTTGTTTTTCTTAGGGAATACTGATCCCAAAAAGAATACTAAAGGTGTACTGAAAGCTTTTTCTGACTTCCGAAAGAAAGCAGAAACACCTTTAAAACTGGTTATGCTTGATTACGACCGAGATGCATTAGATAAATTACTATCAGAAATAAACGATAAAGAGCTTATAAACCATATTCACCTCACAGGATATGTTGTGAACACAGATCTTCCTGCAATTTACAGCCAATCGCAATTGTTTTTATATCCATCATTGCGCGAAAGCTTTGGAATTCCAATGCTGGAAGCCATGCGTTGTGGTGTAGCAGTAATTACTTCTAATACTTCAAGTATGCCTGAAGTTGCAGGAGAAGGTGCTTATTTTGTGGATCCTTATAAACCAGAAGAAATTACTCAAGGCATAGAATTACTATTGAATGATGAAGCAAAAAGAAAAGAACTGATTGAAAAGGGCTTTAAAAGATCTGAAAACTTCTCATGGAAAGCAATGGCAGCAGACGTCCTTAAATTATATGAACAGGTTATTGAATCAAATTAAACCATACTATTATGATTAAAAACCGCGATTTTATTATTGTCGGATTGCAGGCGCTCGACAGCAGAATAGGAAGTAATTGTATAAATATTGCACACGAAATTGCCCGTCACAACAGGGTTTTGTATGTTAATTATCCCTTGGATCGTCTTACAAAGATCAGAGAAAAAAACGATCCACTCATTCAAAGACGCCTTAGAATCAATAAAGGAGAAGAACCAGACCTTGTTAAGGTAAGCGATAATATGTGGAATTTGTTTCCAAAAACAACCCTGGAATCAATAAGTCAATTACCCTTTGATGGTTTGTTTGATTTTTTTAACAAAATCAATAATAAACGATTTGCTAAAGAAATAAAGAAAGCAATTGATAAGCTTGGTTTCTCAAATTATTTCATTTTTAATGACAGTGACATGTTCAGAAGTTTCTACCTCAAGGAGCTCCTGAAACCAGAATTGTATATTTATTATACGCGGGATAATCTAATTGCTGTAGACTTTTGGAAAAAGCAAGGGATAAGGATTGAAGCTGAGCTAATGAAAAAATCTGATTTAGTCGTGGCCAATTCTACTTACCTGGCTGAACATGCAGCGCAGTTTAATCCACGTTCGTATTATGTTGGACAAGGGTGCGATGTAAGTTTATTCGATGAAAAACTTGTAAAGGATAAACCTGCAGATCTTCAACCTATTAAAGGTCCAATAATTGGTTATATAGGGGCGTTGTTTTCGCTCAGATTAGATATTGGTGTATTGGAGTATTTGGCTGAAAAAAGACCTGATTGGTCGATAGTACTAGTTGGTCCGGAAGATGAAGCTTTCAAAGCCAGCAAATTACATCAAATGTCAAATGTTTATTTTTTGGGTTCAAAACCAATGGAAGCACTCCCCTCCTACCTGAACTTTTTTGATGTAGCTTTAAATCCTCAAAAACTTAACGAAGTAACTATTGGAAACTATCCCAGAAAAATTGATGAATACCTGGCGATGGGTAAACCTACTGTTGCAACACTCACAAAAGCAATGGAAGTATTTGAAGAGCATACATATTTAGCTGAAACAAAAGAAGATTATCTTAAACTGGTAGCGCTTGCACTGAAAGAAAACACTCCTGAAATAGCTGAAGCAAGAAGTATATTTGCCAGAAGCCATACCTGGGAAAACAATGTTGCAGAGATTTATAAACGAATTTTGCAAACTTTGCAGTCTCCGGCCTAATTTCTATAATCAAACAACATGAATCATGTCATTTGTAAATAAAATAAAATCCAATCCCAGGCTTAAAAAGCTTGCGCTTTGGATGCTAATGCCGAAAAATCAGGCAAGACCAAGACTTTGGGTTAAACTGTTTTTGAATCCCTTAAAACATCACAAAGGAAAAGGTGCACTTGTCAGAAGAAGAACAAGAATGGATGTCCTTCCTTTTAACCATTTTTCGATAGGCGAAAACTCCACAATTGAAGACTTTGCTACTGTTAACAATGGAGTTGGGGCTGTTACTATTGGAGACCGCACCAGAATTGGTTTAGGTTGTGTGCTAATTGGTCCTGTTTCTGTCGGAAATGATGTAATGTTTGCGCAAAACATTGTTGTTTCAGGACTTAATCATGGGTATCAGGAGATAGAAACCCCACCTAGTTTGCAACCAGTAGAAACAAAACCCATTACAATAAAAGATGATGTTTGGATTGGAGCCAATGCAGTAATTACAGCAGGAGTAAGTATTGGAAAACACGCTGTTATTGCTGCAGGTAGTATTGTAACAAAAGATGTTCCTGATTTTTCAATTGCAGCAGGAAATCCTGCACGAATCCTAAAAAAATACAATAGCGAAACTAAAACCTGGGAAAGGACATAAAAACTAATCATTCACTAACTACAAAAACATGCACAAAATCATTACTTTTCTCAGATATCTAAAAGACTACCTTCAATATGGGCAAATACTACTGGTATTTGCTTCGATAATCTATTTGCTCACAGGCAAAGCCTATCCAAAAACACGACTATTCAGAGGTAAACTCGGCCTTTTTCTACACAGGAAAGGATCTCTTGATTTTCAATTTGGAAACTTTGCCTACGAATGGGGTGTAAAACAGTTCTTTCTTAAACATTACAGTCATTATCAAACCTTTATTGATGTTGGTGCTAATATGGGAACCTATACCGTTATGTTTGCAAAAAAAGGAATGAATACAATTTCTTTCGAACCTTCGGTATCAAATTTCAAAGCATTGCAAATCAATATTATGTTAAATGATTTAGAACGAAAGGTGAACAGCTTTAATCTTGGTTTAGACGATAATGACAGAAAAGCTAGCTTTGTTTTTGATCCTGTAAATACCGGTGCTTCACACCTTAGTGCAGCAGAGTATTATGATCCTGTTACTGACAAAAGAGGTGAAATTACTGAAGTACAATTAGTTATGCTTGATCATATACAAAAGAAACTTCCTTTACCTAAAGAGGATGCTGTTTTAATGAAAATTGATGTGGAAGGAATGGAAGAACATGTAATTAAAGGAGCAAAAGATTTTATTAAGAATCGCAAAGAACTGCTTATTGTCATGGAAAGTGTTCATTCAGGAGAAGAAAAACTCAAAGGATTGCTATCCGAAATAGCTGAATTTGAATTTCTAGAGGTAGATTCTCTCAACTTTGCAGCAAAAAAAATTAGAAACCATTCAACTTAAAATATATGGAAACATTAAAAGTGATTTTTTGGATTTTACTTTTTCTTGTTTTTTACACTTACCTCGGCTATGGTATTTTGCTTTTTTTTATGGTAAGGTTTAAAAGGTTTTTCAGCCGTAAAAAGGCAATAAAAAATAACTACGAACCGGAAGTAACGCTTTTCGTTGCTGCATACAACGAAAAGGATTATGTTGATGCAAAGGTTTCAAATGGGTTGGAACTTGAATATCCTCAAGATAAAATAAGACAGGTTTGGGTTACAGACGGTTCTGATGATGGAACTCCTGATTTGTTAAGAAAGCATGCTGATAAAGGTGTTGAGGTCTATCATGAGAATGCACGCGGAGGCAAGATTGGTGCGATGAATAGAGGAATGCAGTTTGTAAGCACACCAATTGTGATTTTTTCGGATGGTAATACCATTTTAGGAAAAGAATCTGTTAGGAGGATCGTGGATCTGTTTAGCGATCCAAAAGTAGGTTGTGTTTCAGGAGAAAAACGAATTTTTAGCAAAGAAAAGGATACTGCAGCCGGAACTGAAGGCATTTATTGGAAATATGAATCAACATTAAAAAAATGGGATGCTGAATTGTATTCTGTTGTCGGTGCAGCTGGTGAATTATTTGCTATACGTACTGAACTGTTTCAAGAAGTTGAAAAAGATACTTTATTAGATGACTTTATCATTTCACTGCGTGTTGCTATGAAAGGGTATACTATTCAATATGATCCGGAAGCTTATGCTATCGAAACTGCTTCAGCAAACGTGAAAGAAGAATTGAAAAGAAAAGTAAGAATAGCTGCTGGGGGGATTCAGTCAATAATTCGTCTGAGTCCACTTCTTAATATATTCAAATACGGTCTTCTCTCATTTCAGTATATTTCTCATAGGGTCTTGAGATGGACATTAACCCCCCTATCACTTCCCTTATTATTGATTATCAACACTTTGATAGCTTCATTTGTAGGCTTCACAGAATTTAGCAATCTATTTGTGTTAATGTTTTATGCGCAGGTTTTGTTCTACATATTAGCACTCTTTGGTTGGTATCTCGAGAATAAAGCAATAAAAGTAAAAGCACTTTTTATTCCTTATTATTTCTTTATTATGAACTATGCTGTTCTGCTCGGAATGCGACGCTATTTTAAAGGAAGCCAAAGTGTAAACTGGGAAAGAGCTAAACGTGGTAAATAATGTTAAGTATTATGACAAAATTTATCAGTGTTATTTTGCCACTGATTACTGTTTTATTTGCTGTTAAAGCGAAGGCTCAAAACTGCAATCACCTGATCAGCAGAACCCAAACAGTAGTAGATGGGGCAGAAATTCAGCCAGGAGATACGGTCTGTCTTGAAAACGGAAACAGAGATTATTTGCTTTTTAGAAATATTATAGGAACGGAATCCCAGCCTGTCGTCATAGCCAATCAGGGAAATGTAATAATTGATACTGATCACTTTTACGGTATAAAAACTTCTAATTGCAAACATTTAAAGATAATTGGCAGCAGGCCTGGTGAAACAATATATGGAATTAAAATTCAACGCGTTGGAAATGGAGCAGGAATAACACTTGATGATTTAAGTACTAATATTGAAATCTCAGGTATTGAAATCTCCTATACAGCTCTGGCGGGTATTTATGCAAAAACGGATCCCGATTGTAGTTTCAACGCTACACGAGAAAATTTTACCTTTTTTGATTTAGAAATTCATGACTGTTATTTGCACGATATTGGAGATGAAGGTTTTTATGTCGGAAGCTCTAAATATACAGGGCAGTATTTACCAGATTGTGATACAACTGTTTTGCCTCATTTAATGCATAATGTATTAATTTACAACAATTTAATTGAAGATACTGGTTGGGATGGCTTACAAGTGAGCAGCGCAGTGGGTGATTGTCGTGTGTTTAATAACCGCATATACCGTGATTCTTACAAGGAAACTCCTTATCAGATGTCAGGCATATTAATCGGCGGAGGGTCAGAATGTGATTGTTACAATAATCAAATCTTTGATGGCAAAGGTGATGGAATTGATTTTTTTGGAAAAGGAGATAATGCTATTTATAACAATCTTATTGTCAGAGCTGGTAAAAGTTTTCAGCCTAACAACCCTGATGAAAGCAGACATGGAATTTTTGTGGGTGCATCACCCGATGACAACTATTCAGATGTTCACATTATTCACAATACTATCATAGATCCCAAAACAACGGGAATTAGATACTTTAATACAAATACCAGTTTTAACACAATTGCCAACAATTTGATAACCAGGCCAGGAGCATTTGACCTTGTAGGAAATAATGCCTATTTTAATCACAGTTTAACGGTTGATCTTTATGAATTAAGTGGAAATATGTTTACGCAGTCTATTGATTATGTAAGTTTTATGAATTTCGAAAATGATAATTTTGATTTAAAACCAAATTCTCCAGCAATTAACCAGGCGACTGATTTAGGCTATTCAGCAATTATTTTTGATATTTTGGACAGACCACGACCACATAATCAAGGTTTTGATCAGGGAGCTTTTGAGTGTCAGGATGTTTATGCCTCCATCCCTGATTATTACGACGACATATTTGAAAAACCATACGCTATAGCTTTTGATGTACAAACAAAATCACTTAGAATTATCCCCGAATATAAAATCAAGACATTTTTTATCGAAATGTATGATCTTAATGGCAGATTAGTTTTTCAATCCAAATCACACCCTGATCCTACTGCAAAGCAAGATTACTCAATTGATATAATTAAAAATGGGATTTATATTGTTATAATCAAAGATCACAATCAAGTATATTCGAAAAAAATAAGTATTGAATATTAATTTGTTTATTCATGTCTGTTAAAAACCTGATACCACTGAATATTGGTATCTTTCTAAGGAAGAACTACTTATACCTTAAAGGGTTAAGCTATAGGGGAAGCAAATATTATTGTCCTTTTTGCAACGCAGGATTCCGAAACTTTTTGGATGGTGGTGACAAAGCAAAAGTAAATGACGAACTAAAAGTTATTGGCGCAGGTTTTCGCGTTGAAACAATTTGTCCGGGATGCCATTCCAATGATCGGGAAAGGCTACTGCATTGGGTTTTTGAGCAACACTTTCCTATACAGCAAACTGACAAAATTCTGCATATTGCACCTGAACCCTCTTTAGGACGTTATCTAAAATCAAAAAGCCCAAAAGGTTATATTGCCGGTGTTAAGTACTATGAAGGCTTTTACTATCCGCCAGGTGTTCAATTGATGGATTTGCTCGATTTACCTTTTAGTAATAATCATTTTGATTGGGTCATATGCAACCACGTATTGGAACATATTCCTGATGATTCAATTGCAATGAAAGCTATTTTTAATGTCCTGAAAACCGGAGGAAAAGCAATTTTACAGGTTCCCTGGTCTCCCCTGCTTGAAACAACAAAAGAAGACTTTAGCATAACTGATCCTAAGGCCCGTGAAGAAGCATTTGGACAATTCGACCATGTCAGAATCTATGGAAAAGATTATCAAAACCGCCTAAAAAAGGTTGGATTTAGTCTGTTAACTATGCAATTCGATGAGTTAATAATACCTGAAGAAGTAATACTAAGGAATCGCCTTAACAAGAAAGAATGTATCTTTATTGTCACAAAATGAGGTATAGCTTTATGAATATTACAGCTGGATGTAATTCAACTATTCTGAATGTGGCATTAAAAAAAGTGTTCTTACTTGTTATATTACTCCTGTCAACAATCATTTTAAGTGCTCAGGAGAAATTTCCATCACAATCACTTGCCAATGAAATTGTATTAATAACACAAGCAAATAGCGATACAAACCTGTTGACAAATGAGATTTTCATTGAAAAAACAATTGCAACTGCACAAATACTAAACTATTGGGGATTAGATGTTTTTTCTAATAATTTATTAAATCTTACCCGCGATCGATTCAAACAACTGGCAAACGAAGACGATTTACTTAGTTTTGAACAGTTGCAAATTATATCTGATGATAGCGAATTAAATATTGAGTTTGTTAAAGAATACCTTCAGTTAGCTGAAAAATTTAATAGTCCAAAACATTTACAATTTGGGTATGCCCTGTTATTGATGCATTATAGAATGCTGAATGATAATGTACGAACAAAACTATACTATAATGCTGCAAAACAGATGGTTCAGGAACAGAAAACAGGTTTACCACTTTTACTGGAACTTAGAAAAGCAGCTAAACTTGTTGATCAAGATGATTCCGATTTTTCAGTTAAGCCAGAATTATTAAAAAATGATTTATCCCAACCTGAAAACAAGTGGTTCTTAGAGCATTATCTAATCAATGCTGATCATTCAGATACACTATTGCTACGGCATTTCATTAATGCACCCAAAACAACTGATTTACTTTTATTGAATGCTATTTCAAATCAACTATATGCACAACTTATTAAGAATGATAATCCGCAATTGGCTTTCAGCTATTTAAACACGGCTTATAAATTTCATTTCGAAGCTGATTCTTTATATTTATCCAGGTCTCAAGAGTTATTAAATAACATAAATAGCATTCAATCAGATATCAAACTTCAATCTCAAAATCTATTCTTAAACTGGAAAACTATTCTTGCTATTCTCTGTCTTGCAATTACAATATTTTTATTGTGGCGGCTTACTAAACACAAACAAAACCAGCGAATTATAATTAAAAAAAACCAAAATTCCAATTTAGAATTGGAGCAAAAAATTGAATCAGTTGCAAGTTTAGTTGATGACAGAATAAAGCAGAGAGAAAAATCTATAGAATCAGAACTTAAAGAAAGTGAAAAGCTGGATGTTATATTAAAATCTGCACTAAAGCAAACTGAAGAAGCCAATTTTCAAAAGAATGCTTTTATGGCAAGCATGAGTCATGAAATCAGAACGCCATTGAATGGAATACTAGGTTTTTCTGCCCTGCTTGGCACAGAATTGGCAAAAATTGATGAACCAGAACTTTTTGAATATGCCAACAGTATTAAGAAAAGTGGTGACAAACTATTACATTTACTTAATAACATAATTGATATCAGCAGGCTTCAGGCCAATGATTTTGCTTTGAAAAAAGAGAAATTTAATCTTAAAAAAGTATGTGATGAGATTTTGAAGGACTATAATCACAGGGCTGCTGACAAAAACCTTACTTTACTAAACGAGTGTAATGAAACCACTGATATTATTACGGATAAACCCATATTTATAAGAATCATCAGCGAATTAATTGACAATAGTATTAAATACACAAATAAAGGATATATTAAACTTATTTCCAATGAAATAATTGATAAGAATACTACTGTTATTAAAATAATTGATACAGGAGAAGGAATCGACCCGGCTTTCATTCATGTTATCTTTGAGCCTTTTATACAAGACAAACAAGGCTACTCAAGACAATATCAAGGAGCAGGTCTGGGTCTTCCTTTGGCAAAAAGTATGACAGAGTTATTGGAAGGGCAGTTTCAGATTTTCTCAGAAAAAGCGCGTGGCACAACAATAGAAATAGAGCTTCCTCTAAATCTTGTTAACGATAAACTTTCTATAGGTCTAGCCAATCTTGAAACAAAAATTGAAAAAGTACAGACTTCTTCTCAATCTAAAATACTTCTGGTGGAAGATGATCAGGCCAATCGTGTTGTAATTTCAAAATACCTTGAAAAGTATGGACAAGTTAATCAAGCTGAAAATGGAGAGGAAGCTATTAAACTAATTAAAGCTTTTCATAAGAATGGAATTTATTATGATTTAGTGATGATGGATATTAATCTGCCAGCACCATGGGATGGTGTTAAACTAATGAATTATATTAAAGAGTCCTTTTCGAATTATGCTGATGTCACTTTTATCGCACAAACAGCCTATGCCATGTCAGGAGATGAAAAGCGTTTTTTAGATCTGGGCTTTAATGCTTACCTGCCAAAACCAATAACTGCTGAAAACATTGAAAAGCTATTTAGCAAAACGTAATTTATTAATTCGATAAAAGTTTTAAACAAACAAATTAATTGTCTATATTTCAATAATTTAAATATTCTTCCTTTAGATAGTAATCAAAAAAAAAACCAATCGAAGTTATTTTTGGTAATGATTTTTATATCTTTGTTATAGTTTGCATAATATTAGTTAGCAACTAATTAAAATGATTATCCTAAAAATAGGAGAAAAACAACTTGGAAACGGACGAAAACAAACTTAAGTATAATATCCTGCTTGTAGAAGACAATGAGTTAAATCAAAAGTTTGCTATCGCGGTACTTAAGCGGTTAGGTCATAATTATGAGCTAGCAGAAAATGGTAAAGTAGGATTGGAAAAGTTTTTAGCCGGCAAATTTGACCTGATTCTAATGGATATTCAAATGCCTGAAATGAATGGTATTGAAGCAACTTTAGCCATTAGAGAACATGAGCGTAAAAACAACATTAAAAACCCCATTCCTATTATTGCTGTAACGGCTTTTGCTATGGAGCATGATAAACGTAACTGCATGGAAGCAGGCATGAATGAATTCCTTACAAAACCATATAAACCGCATGAAATGAGTGCGAAAATTGAAAAGGTTATGAAATAAAAAAACCGCTTGAAATCAAGCGGTTTTTTTTATCTTATCTTATTCAGAGACTTCAAGCAATTCAACCTCAAAAACCAAAGGCGAATAAGCAGGAATATCTGCACTACGGGCAGTGCTGCCATATGCAAGCTTTGAAGGGATTACAAATTTGGCCTTCCCTCCCGCTTTCATTAATGCAATTCCTTCATCCCAACCTTTAATTACCTGACCTTTACCAAGTTCAAAACTAAATGGTTGACCTGCATCAAGCGAAGATTGAAGTTTTTGTCCTTCAATATTATATAAAGTGTAGTGAACTTTTACTGTTTTTCCGTTTTCAGCCTGGTTACCTGTTCCTTTCTCTAGCTCTATGTAATATAATCCACTCTCTGTAGGCGGTGTTGTAATATTATTGCTACTAATGTAGGCTGAAATCTTGCTTTCCTCCATATTACGAGCTTCTTCCGCCTTGGCTTCCTCCGCTTTTCGTGCTTCTTCACGTTCTTTTTCTGCTTGTGCTTTCGTTTTAAGTTCTACCAATTCTGTTTCATAAACTAAAGTTGTATAAGGCAAAACCATTTGACCACGTCCAATACTATCAAAAGCAAGATTTGAAGGCACAATAAGTCTGTTTTTACCACCTACATTTAAATAGCCAATACCTTCGTCAAAACCTTTCGTATCAAAAGGTTGCCCGTAAGTAACCTCCATAGGATCACGACCAACCGTAGTAAATAATTGGTTGCCATCAATATCACTTATTGTAAAATGTACTTTTAAAACATCTCCTGTTTTTGGCATGCGACCTTTACCTTTCTTCAGGTTTGATACATATAAGCCAGACTCTTTTTTATCGTACTTATCTTTATTAGCCTCCAGATATGCTTCAAGTTTAACCTGCTCTTCGGCCTTGCGCTCTTTTAAAAACGCCTGTTCTTCAGCCATAACTTCAGCTTCTGTTTTAATACTAAGTAACCTGATATCAAAATACATTGGACTTCCAGGTTCAACAAATTCAGGTAATTCAGGAATTCCGGCGGTTACAAGAAAAAAGGAATCTGCAGGAAATACAATAGTAGCAGAATCTCCAATATGCAATGAAGCTAATGCTGTGTAGAGGTCTCCATAAAAAGTAGGTTCAATTACAGGAAACTCCAAAGGTTCGTTAAATTGTTTAGTATCAAAGAGTACAGTATCTTCTAAATAGTACTTCATTGCTACGGAAACAATGTCATTTAAAGCTGCTGTTTCAGTTTCGCTACTCTTTTCATGGTACTTGATATTAACACCATCTTCGGTCTCCTCAAAACCTGGGTAAGGAGATTGAGAACAAGCTGCAAACAGACCTGAAAAGATTAAAACAATGCTCAATAATTTTAAATTAATTTTTGTCATATAAAAGAATTATTAAATGTAATTTATTGTATTTCTGCAAATTAACTAACCAGCATATTAGTTTAATACTTCTACCAATTCTACCTCAAAAACCAATGGACTAAAAGCTGGAATTTTACCCATTTCACGCTCTCCATATGCTAAATAATAAGGAATTACCAGCAATGCCCTACCACCTTCGTTCATCATTCCAATACCTTCATCCCAACCCTTTATAACCATTCCTGCACCAAGTTCAAACTCATATGGTTCGCCTCGTTTATAGGAATCATCAAATGGTAAACCATCTGTAAGACGACCTGCATAATGAACTCTTACTCGCTGACCTTTTTGAGGTCTATTACCCTTTCCCTTTTCTAACTCAACAAAGTAAAGCCCTGTTTCTGTTGGACTTACATCAATGTTTTCTTTCTTAAGGAAATCGTTCAATTTATTCTCTGCTTCAATGATTTTTTCTTTTCTGTTACTCTGTTGTTCTGCTTCAAATTCCTCAGGAGACATAAAATCAATCAATTTAATATCAAAGCGCATTAGATCATCGGATTTTGCAAAGTCAGGAAGCTCCTTTACTTTGAAGATATCCAAAAACACGCGCTCTGCAGGCATCAAAAAACTTGCGGAATCGCCTTTGTGCATCATGGCAATACCCTCATAAAAATCTCCCTCAAAAACAGGTTTCATTAGTGGGAACTTCATCTCACGATTCAATTTTGCACTACTAAAAATAATGGAATCGTTAACAGCATACTGCATATTAACATGTACAATATCATTTTGCAGAGGTTTATCCTCGGTAGGATTTTCCACATGTATAAGATAATTTAATCCTGTTTCTGAAGTGTTAAAGTTTTTATTATCTGAACTTTGACAGGAAAACATCAGAAATACAATACCTAGAAATAAAAGCTTCATTTTTTGTAACATTCCAAATTAACAAATTTTAGTTCAACACTTCAACTTCATAAATCAATGCGGTCTTTGGAGGAATTTTATTCTCGTCTCCCAATAAACCAAAAGCAAGATGCGAAGGTAATATAATTGTTGCCTTATCACCTTTATGAAGTAATAATATGGCTTCTTCCAAGCCTGATTCAATTCCTCCTTTGCCTGCAATAAAAGTCATAATACCACGCTCCTCAGAGGTATAAACTACATCTCCAGTCAGAAATTTAACAACATAGTCAAGAGAAACTGTATCACCTGTTTGAATTTGATTCCCATTTCCAGCTTTTCTGATAACATATCTTAAACCAGATCCTGTTACCTGCATATCTAGTTTATGACGATTAACATACGCCTCAATTCGCTCATTTTCAGTTCTAACAAGATAACGATTGGCTTTTTCCAATGATTTTTGAATTTCTTCAGAAGAAGTTTTCTGCTGATTTGGCGTATCACTACTGTTTTGACAAGAAAATAAAAAAACCAAAAGTAATAATAGTAAATACCTGATAAATAATACCATAACTATTTATTCAATTGATTTTTATAAAATGGTAACAATTTTAGCAATTGCTCAATTGCATCTGCAAAAGTAGTTTTCAAACTACCTCCTGCTGCATTAGCATGTCCGCCTCCGTTGAAATGGCTTTTTGCAAATTCATGCACCGAAAAACTTCCCTTTGAACGAAAAGAGAACCTTATTTGATCCTGTTTTTCAGTTACTAATATGGCCATTTTAATATGATGCATAGATAGAGGATAATTTACAACCCCTTCTGTATCACCGATTTGAAAATTAAACCGTCTTAAATCATCCCGGCTTAATGTGATTATAGCTGTCTTATATTCTTCAAAAACCTGCATCCGGTTACTTATTGCAAAACCCAAAAGTCTTAACCGATCCTCAGTGAAAGTATCATATATTTGTTGGTGTACATACACAGCATCAAGCCCATTTCTCAAAAGTGCCGCAACTGATTCAAAAGTTTCCGGCCTATTGATCGAATGGCTAAAAGAGCCTGTATCTGTCATGATACCAGTAAACAATGCCTGTGCTATTTCCTGATTACGCAGGTAATCTTCTCCAAAGTAATTAATCAACTCAAATACAAGCTCAGCAGTACTCGAAACAGTAGTATCAGATAAAAACCATCTAAACTGCTCTAATTCAGGATCGCGATGATGATCAATCAACACAAAAGGACAGTCCAATTTAGCTAAATCAGTCTGTAGTGTGCCTGAACGTGATATGCCATTGTAATCCAGGCAAAATACCATATCAGCATTTTGAAGTTCGCTTTTTACTTCAGTAGCCTGATTATCAAATATAAGTACTTCTTCAGATCCTTTTAACCAGGAAAGAAAACCAGGAAATTTGTTTGGAGAGATGATAGCAACATCTTGGTTATGCAGTTTAAAAAACGCTGATAAAGCTAATGCAGACCCCAAAGCATCACCATCCGGATTAGTATGAATAGTTAAAACCAGTTTATTGGATCGACAAAGCAATTGTTTAATTGACTTATAAAAGTCCTTCTTTTCCATAGGTACTGCACAAAATAATTACAAAGCTAAGCAAATTGAATTTACCATAAGAAAAATAAACCTAAAGCATTATATATCAATTAACTAACCACATATATAGATATTTGATTCGAATTTGTTTAAAAGTCGTAATTTTGTGGCACAAAAAAAACAAATTCATGAAGAAAAATCTAACATTTACTATGGTAAAACCTGCTGCTGTCGCAGATGGACATGCAGCTGCTATTCTCGCAAAAATCGTTGAAGGTGGATTTAGCATTAAAGCTATGAAAATGACAAGGTTAAGCAAAGAACAAGCTGAAATGTTTTATGCGATTCATAGCGAAAGGCCATTTTTCAACAGTTTAGTTACGTCAATGACATCAGGACCAATTGTTGCTGCCCTGCTTGAAAAAGAAAATGCAGTTGAAGCTTTCAGAAATTATATTGGAGCTACCAACCCAGCTGATGCTGCTGAAGGAACCATTAGAAAGCTTTATGGCAAATCAATAGAAGCCAATGCAGTACACGGATCCGATAGCGACGAAAATGCCCAAATTGAAGCTAGTTACTTTTTTAGCCAATTCGAAAGGTTTTAAGCTTCATCCGAAGGATTAAGTTGTTTAAAAGTATTATCACTATAAACAACAATTAAACGTACAATTTCTTTTTGAGCGTACTTTTTATTGACTTCCTCGGTTTTCGGGGAAGTTTTTTCGTTTTTATAACTTTGGTTTTCATCTTTTTGCACAGGTTCTATTGCCTCATTTTTAGTCAAAGTTTCTTTTTCTTCAGAAGTAAACAGATTGCTTTCGGTCTGAAATTCTGAAACATTTGACCTGTAAGTTGAAGTTTTTGGCTCCTTACCTAATATTATCCAATCCAGATTAAATTCAGGGAAATTTTCTTTTAATTTCGTAATGAAGTCCAAACTAGGCTTATTTCTCCCTGATAAAAGATGAGAAATACCTGAGCGCTGTACATCCAGATGATCAGCGAACTGTGCAGCTGTAAGATTTTTAACCCGCATTATATGCGCAATTCTGTCTTTTAATGCTTCCATTTGTAATCTCTCATGAACAATACTAAGAATCGTTTACAAAGTTACAAGAATAATTCACAGATATAACATAATAGCTTTTACGTTTGTAATTATTTGTTAATTACGTTTGTAAATAATTGAAGAGATTTTAAAAAATTGAATTTATAGTATAAATGACATATGTAAGTTATTATTTAACATTAATTTACGCATCATTTCATTTACTATAAAATAAAAGCTATCTATATGATATTTTTTAAACAAATACTTCAATTAAATATATTTATATAACTGTTATACAGTATATTATATGCTTTTTATGATTGTTTATGAAGTTTTAGATATGTAATCAATATATTTGTGTTTACAAACATAAATTACAAATGTAAATAACATTATAACTTATTGATCTTATGACTATTTAAGTTGTTATTATATTAAGTAGGTTATTTTTGTAACTTTTGTTTAATTGGTTACATTTCTAATACATTTGTAACTGCATGTAGCATTCAATAATTTCAGGCAAATAAATTTGGGAATCAGCGGCACATTTAAAAAATCAATTACTTTTGGTAAATCAACCAGAAAGAAGAAATTATGATGCTCCGCTCCTATCTAATGCTTTTCTTAGTTCTAATTATTACTAAAGCGAGTAAAACACAAACTGAATCCCCAGTTAATCTACTCGAGATTGCAAATCCTGATAGTGCTCAAATTGCTGCTCTATTAAATGAAACCCACAAAATTTACAGAAACCAGCCTGAAAGAGCACTAAAACTTGTTGATAAAGCACTTGATGAAGCTCAAAAATCAAATTTTGAATCGCTTTTAAGCAGGGCTTACAGTTTAAAGGGTGTAGTTTTAAAAAACAAGGGACAATTTCCTGAAGCTATTGAATCTCATCTTAATTCCCTTAGGATAAATGAAAAAAACGATGTAAAAAATGCTATGGCCACAAATTACAATGACATTGGTATTATTTACAAAACTATGGGTGAATATGATAAAGCCTTGGAGAGTTATTTGAAATCAAATGCATTGTGTGAAGAAATTAATATGGTGCGTGGTCGAATTATGACCTTAAATAATATTGGTACAATCTATGAGGCTAAAAATGAAATTGATAATGCTGTAATTTATTACAACAGAGCCTATGAAGATGCTGTAAAAGAAAGAATTGAAGATGCTCAGGCAATTGTATTAAATAATCTTGGTGAATTATATGCTCAGCAGGGAAATGGTGAATTGGCGCGTGACTATTTTAGGCGCACTTTAGCTTTGGATAAAAAAACCGGTGACGAGATTGGTTCTGTCTATTCAATGTTAAACCTGGCAGGCACCTACATTGGTAGTAAAAAGCTAGATAGTGCCAGATACTTTTATGATTTGGCCGAAAGCAAAGCCAAAGAATTTAACGCCACCCAGTTGCTCACATTCATTTATGGTGGTTTGACAGAATACTATAAACAAAAAGGAGATTTCAAGAATGCTTTTGAGACAAGTTTAAAATTACAGGCTGTTAATGACACCTTATATAATGAAAACCGTATGCAGCAACTTTCTGAAGCTGAAGCTCGTTATGAAGCAGAAAAGAAAGATCAGGAAATCGAATTTTTAAAACAGGAACAAATAATAAAAGAGATTTCAATTCAACAGCATCAGGCAGAACGCTTTGCGTTGATTAGTTTGATCGTACTGGGAGCAATGATTTTGTGGTATTTGTTTTCAAGACACAGAGCAAAACAAAAAGAATTATTTAACAAACAACTGCTAAAACAAAAGGAAATTCACTTAAAAGCAATTGTAGAGACGCAGGAATCAGAGCAAAAGCGTATTGCAAAAGATCTTCATGATGGAATAGGTCAAACGCTATCAGGAATTCGATTGGCAATGGAAAACGTTAGCATTAAACTTGAAGAAAGCAATGTTCCGGAAAGCACCAAGGTAAAGGAACTAACGAAAACTGTTGATCAGGCTTGTCAGGAAGTCAGAAGTATTTCGCATCAGATGATGCCACGCGTGCTGCAAGAAGATGGGCTAATACCTGCAATTGAAGATATGCTTGAGAAGTCATTCAGACATTCCCCAATTTCCTGGACATTTGATCATTTTGGAGTTTCTGGCCGTTTTAACGAAAATGTCGAAATTAGTATTTACAGGATTTCCCAGGAATTAGTTAACAATATAATTAAGCATTCAGGTGCAACCGAAGTACAAGTACAGCTTTTACGAAACAACAAACAGCTGGTTTTACTTGTTGAGGATAATGGACAAGGATTTCAATTTGAAAAACTCAAGTCGAAGGGAATCGGACTTATGAATATCACATCAAGGGTCGAAACCGTTCATGGAGAGTTTAATCTTGAACCAAGTCCCGTAAGTGGAACTTTAGCAACAATAAGAATACCAATTAATTAAACACTTTTTTGTACTTTCAATCAAATGGAAAAGATTAAGGTTATTATCACAGATGATCATCAAATGGTAGCAGAAGGGATCAAGTCGTTGATTGAAATGGATGCTGCTATGGAAGTAATGCAAATCGCTCAAAATGGACGCGAGTTATTACATTTATTGGAATTTCTTACTCCGGATATTGTATTGATGGATATTGATATGCCAGTGATGAATGGCATGGAGGCAATGCAACAAATTCGAAAGTATTATCCTGATCTTAAGGTGATCATAATAAGCATGCATGAAGAAAAAGGCCTTGTAAAAAAGCTAACTGAAGCAGGCGCCAAAGGATTTCTATTCAAGAATTCTGAAAAGGACGAACTTATTTGGGCAATTAAAAAAGTTTACCAGGGAAGTAACTATTTCACCAGTAAACTTACTTTGGATTTAATAAACCAACACAAATCTCCTTTCCAAAACGACTCATTAGATACGAAAAAAGCTTTACTTACAGAACGCGAAATAGAGATATTAAAACTTATAGCTGAAGGACTTTCTAACAAAGAAATAGGTGAAAAACTATATATTAGTCATCGTACAGTTGATACGCACCGGACAAACCTTATGAAAAAACTTGAGGTAAATAATATTGCCGGTTTGATAAGATATGCGATTAAAAAAGGGTTTATTAACTAACATATTTATTTTTTTAAGGCATTTACCTTATTAATATGGTGTAATCAACCTACTTGATAAACCGAGGCCTATCTATAATTTTGTTTTAACAAAATAAAAAACCATCCAGAAAGGATGGTAATTTAATCTCATCAAAACTTCCCAATTCAAAAGCTTGTTTGAAGGCTTTGAGGTTTTCAAGCTTTTTGGGAAGTTTTTCTAATTCTTTATTATCTTAATAGACTGATAATCTGACTTTGAACTTACCGTTAACACATAAAATCCAGAATCCAGTCCTGTTAGAATTCCACCAAATCTATTGAGGTTATTACGATTAATCTCTCCAATGTATAATAATCGTCCTGATAAATCAGCAATTTGAACCTGTAAAACTGTATCCATTAATAATTTAAGCCTAACTGTGCTGGTATATGGGTTAGGGCTTATTTTAATAAATTGCGAACCAGTTGATAGTTTTGAGCTAAGATTTGTTAAAACAGAGTTTGCAGCCTCAAAATTTGGAATGCCATATCCATAATACTCATCAGGATTAATCGCATTGTCACCACTCATCATAATAGCTTGCTTTATTTCAAGGTTTGTATAGGAAGGATTTGCCTGCCACAAACAAGCTGACATTCCTGCAATTATTGGTGAAGAGAATGAAGTACCATTACTAGAACCAAAACTACTTGAACCTGAAGCAACTGTGGTTCCCTGACCCATTGCCATTATATCGGGTTTGATACGCCCGTCAAAGGTTGGTCCGATAGAGCTAAAAGAAGCACGTTGTCCGCTACCATTAACTGCACCAATAGAAAAAACATCAAAACCATCAGCTGGTGCACCAATATATGGAAATGAAGAAGATGAACCAGAATTACCAGCACTATTCACGACCAAAATTCCTTTGCTGGCCGCTATATCAGCCCCAATAGTTACAATATTTGAGCTTCCATCCATATCTTCATAGCTATGATCCCATTGTGGAATATCAAAATCAATGTATCCCAGAGAAGAGTTTATTACATCAACTCCTACACTATCAGCAAACTCAGCAGCAGAAACCCAATTATATTCTTCAATAACATTCTCGCTAAAAACGTATTCTGAACGCAACAACCAGAACGAAGCTTTTGGAGCAGTTCCTATCATTTGCCCAGGAACATTAGCACCTATGGTACTTAAAACGGCTGTTCCATGAGAACTTTCAGAAAACACATTTCCACCAGGGTGCACAAAATCCTTCGTCCCCAAAATTTGATCATTCAGCCAAAGACTATCAAAAGCCGGATGTATATCAGTCATATCAAAGCCTCCATCCAGAATTGCTATCACCATGCCCTGTCCGCGATAACCCAATTCATGTAATGGGATTCCTTTTATTTGATTTATTTGGGTAAAGGCGGAACCATAATTAAAAATACTTGTGCTTTTATTGGCAGGGTTCCATGGTTCCAGATTTAGATCGTAGCTTTCATTTTGAAAGAATGTTTTACTATCGCTTTCTTCAATTACCTTGCCCATTTCTCGGGTTTCAGCAACATAAGGCAAAGCTGCAATAGCTTCAAGAACATCAGCATCATTAGTTTCAACACTTACACCATTTAACCACTTTGAAGCAAAAAGTAAATCAGCTCCAGTATTTTCAACCCCTTCCAAATAGGCAGGATTTACAGGCAAATCATTTTCAGTAAATTCAATTCCTTGCACTAAACGCCGTTCAATAGCCCGAGCTGATAAAAACTCTTCAGGAGCATCCAAAGAATAAGGCGTTCCATTTTTGTCAGTAAACTGCACCCAGTATTTATCGGGAGCTATTTGTGCTTCTGCCTTTGAAATGAAAATTATACTGATTAAGAATAGAAAGAAAGACTTTTTCATAAATAAACATTTGTTTAATAAACAACAAAAATAAGCGTTCTGTTTAATCTCCAATAAATAAATAGTTGTTTTCGCGTTGAATGTCAGGAATCAATTCGTTACCAAGCCAAACTTCTCTTATTTTTCTATCAGGTTCAAAGCTTATCATAAACTGAGCATTATTCTTACGCCAAACTGCAGTTGATTCGCAAACAGTTTGTTGTTTATCATCTTCATAAATTATTGTTAAACAGACAGGAAGAGGCAATCCTCCAATATTTTCAATAACTACCTGATTGTCTTCTGTAACTTTTACAATTGCTAAATCCGGATAGGCATTTTGATAGAACCAAGGCGCTATAAACCAGCTAAGATCTTGTCCGGAAGAAATTTCCATTGATCTAAAAAAATCCATAGGAACAGGATGTTTTCCTGCCCAATTAACCATATAAAAATGTAAGGCTTTTTTAAAAGCTACAGGGCCCATAGCATCTTGAAGAAAAGCATAAGCTATTGCCGGACGCGTATATGATGCCAGTCTCAAACTACTATAATCATTTGACAACAAATGATTTGGTATCATTGGAGGAATATCTGATTCATAACCAGCTGCATTTTCATAACCAGCTATCAAACGACTTAAATACCCATATTCAGGAAAAAGACTATCTACCATTATTTGCGGCCAAATACTTGCCCAGCCCTCATCCATCCAGGCATATTTCTTTTCGTTTGTACCCATATAAAATGGCATATAACTATGAGCAATTTCATGAAAAGTGAGGCCAAAAGCCTGTGCTTCAATTTCAGGATCGCCATTATTTGCCATCATCGGAGTTTCCATACCTCCCCCTCTCCTGCCATTTAAAAAACTAGTCATAAAAGGATATGGAAAAGAAAGGCCGGGTTCAAAACGCGACATATAATCAATGCTTTGCCTTGAGTATTTTGCTATATGTTTTCCTGAAATGGCATCATCTGGATAAACAGCACTGATAAAAACAGATTTCTTGCTATTATTGGTCACTTGAAGGCTACTGGCATCCCAATTAAATCCCATAGCAACAGCAAAACTAAAATCAGGAACATTCTGTGCCTTGAAGTGATAAATCAGTTTTTCTTTGCCTTCCCTGAAAACATTGTTTGTATGATAATCTGCCTGATCAATAATAGTGACAATTTCATCAGAGTTTGAAGCTTTTTCTATCTTTTCTAGTATTCCCTGCTTAAAAATCTCAGATTTATTTTTCAACTCACCAGTTGCCCAAACACCCCAATTTTGCGGAACCTGGATTGAAACCTCATAGTTGTTTACATCATTATAAAACTCAACACTTCCACCATAATTAATCCTGTCCCAGCCATCAATATCATCATAAACAGCAATTTGCGGATACCAATAAGCAATAAAAAAAGATGAATCACTATACTTACCCATTCTGATTGATCGCTCCTCTGGTATTTTTACTTCCCAATCAACCAATAAACTAATTTGACTCTTTGGTTCAATTACATTATCCAGGTTTAAATAAAGTTTTGTTCCGGAAATGCGCCAATTTTTACCAGGCTCTGTAATAAGCTGAGATCCTATTTTAATTGAATTTATCTGCGTTCCATCGTGCAAATCCACACCTCTTAGATCCCAATCCCGAGAATTTCCTTTCCTGAAAATATCCTGATACAGATTAAAAACAAGGTACTTTAGTGTATCCGGACTTTCATTAAAATAAACTATATCTGCAACACCAGTAATGGTGGCAAGATTTGGGTTAAATATTGCATCTATCTTATAATTGGCATGGTTTTGCCAATAGTTTTTTCCAGGTACACCATTTAAAGAGCGCGTACCATTTTTAATAGCATTTTTGAGGTTCTTAGACACCGGATAAGACTGCGTAAAACTGTTAAACACGAAGTAAAACAACAGTATAAAACTCAAAAACAACTTTTTAAAAGTATTCATATTAATTTATTTTATGCCTTAAAAGTATGAAATTATTCAATTATATAAGGCTGCAAATCAGTTATCGGAGCATTATAATTATCCTTGAATTTCTATCTTGAGCATATCCGATTAAATATGTTATTTTGCATAAATTTTCCAAACATGCTACAATCAATTAATCCGTTTACTGAGGAGTTAATCTGTGAATACCAGGAACACACAGACAAGGATATTTACCATATAATTGATAATCAAACAACAGCATTTAATAAATGGAAATTGATTGACAAGGGTGAACGTAGTAGGCTCACATATAATCTTGCTAAGGTTTTAGCAAAAGAAAAAGATTCAATTGCAAGGCTCATTACTATCGAAATGGGCAAACCAATCAGCGAATCCATTGCAGAGGTAGAAAAATGTATCTGGCTTTGTGAATATTATGCTGAAAATGGAGCTGAAATTCTTAAAGAAAAAAGTATTATTACCGAGGCAAAAGCCAGCTATATCAGTTTTGAACCTTTAGGAATAATCTTTGCAATTATGCCCTGGAACTTTCCATTATGGCAGGTTTTAAGGTTTGCCATTCCAACGATTATGGCTGGTAATGTAGTAATGCTAAAACATGCACCAAATGTTTCCGGGGTCTCATTGAAAATCGAATCCCTTTTTATTGAAGCAGGCTTCCAGGAAAATATTTTTAGAAGTATTTTAATTGCTGCCTCACGCTCGGAAATTATTATTTCTCACAAGGCTATTAGGGGCGTAACAATTACCGGAAGCGGCAAAGCTGGCAGTGCAGTAGCATCATTGGCTGGCAAATATTTAAAAAAGAGTGTGCTTGAATTGGGTGGGTCTGATCCTTTAATAGTATGCGAAGATGCTACATTTGACGTTTGCTGTAATGCTGCTGTTAAATCAAGGATGATGAATGCAGGTCAGGTTTGTATTGCGGCAAAGAGGTTTATTGTACATGAGTCTCTTTTTGATAATTTTGTTGAGGCTCAGACGGAAGCGCTCTCAAATCTTATTCTGGGGGACCCACTGCTTAAAGAAACCCAAATTGGTCCCATGGCTCGGCCTGATCTAGCAGCACAACTAAAAAATCAAATAGATTTATCTTTATCTGAAGGTGCCAGGTTAATACATGGTGGAAGTTTATCAAAGGAATACCCCAATATTTTTACGCCAACTTTACTTATTGATATTAAGAGAAATATGCCGGTCTATCAAGAGGAAACATTTGGCCCTTTAACAATTGTTCTACCTTTTAAAACCGAGGAAGAAGCTGTTGCATTAGCGAATGATACTCCTTATGGCCTTGGTGCAAGTTTATGGACCAATGATTTGCAACGTGCCCAACGCATGATAAAGGCAATAGATGCTGGATCAGTTTTTGTAAATAGTATTACGAAGTCTGACCCCCGCTTGCCGTTTGGAGGCACTAAAAACTCCGGCTATGGCAGAGAGCTTTCATTATATGGTTTAACCGAATTTACCAATATAAAAACCAATTGGTTACAAGTATGAGAATAGACATTATCACGCTTTTCCCTGAAATGTTTGAGGGACCATTTTCCGTATCAATTTTAAAAAGGGCAGTTGATAAAAACCTCGTTGATATTGTTATACATAATTTACGCGACTACAGTACTGACAAACATAATCGTGTTGATGATTATGCATTTTCAGGAGGTGCTGGAATGGTAATGATGATTGAGCCTATTCATCGTTGTATTTCAGCATTAAAGGAAAAACGAAATTATGATGAAATAATTTATCTCAGTCCTGACGGACTAAAACTCAATCAATCATTGAGTAATCATCTTTCCCTAAAGAACAATTTATTGATGCTGTGTGGGCATTATAAAGGCATCGATGAACGCATTAGAGAGCATTTGGTAACTATGGAAATTTCCATTGGCGATTATGTTTTATCTGGTGGGGAACTGGCTGCAGCAGTAGTTACTGACAGCATTGTTCGCTTGCTTCCGGGTGTTTTAAGTGATGAAACATCTGCCCTATCAGACTCTTATCAGCACGGTTTAGTTTCTCCACCTGTATACACCCGACCCAGAATTTATAATGGCTGGGAAGTACCGGAAATTTTACTCTCTGGAAATGAATCCAAAATTGAAGCATGGAAACTTGAGCAATCATTTAAAAGAACTGCCGAAAGAAGACCTGAATTGATTGAAAAACTAAAAAAAAATAAGTGATCTTATTAGCGTTCTGAAAAAAATTGTATATTTGCACTCATTTTTGAATTGAGCACACTTTATAATATCTATCTTAAAATGAGTAAGAACGCCTTAATCCAGTTTGTTGAAGATCAGGTAGCTGTTAAAGAATTTCCGGCTTTTAGTGCTGGTGATACAATTACTGTTACTTACAAAATTATTGAAGGAAACAAAGAACGTCTGCAAAAATTTCAGGGCGTCGTATTGCAAAGGGTTGGAGAAGGCCCAAAAGCAACTTTCACAGTAAGAAAAATTTCGAGTAATATTGGCGTTGAGCGTATTTTTCCCATTGCCTCCCCATTTATTCAGGAAATCGAGTTGAATAAGAAAGGTGCAGTAAGAAGAGCACGTATTTTTTACCTACGCGCTTTGCGAGGCAAAAAAGCTCGTATCAAAGAAGCTCGTCGATAATTATATTTTGTTGAAAATATTTGGGAGTCCTGTTGATTTTTCAACAGGACTTTCTTTGTTTATGCCATATAAAGCTAGATATTTCCAACTGATATCAAGGTTTTGAAAATCTCTGCCTTACTACCTCAAAACATGCTATTCCAGCAGCTACTGAAACATTGAGAGAGTCTATTGGCCCCGGCATTGGTATTTTTATATGAACATCAGCTTTATTAAGGTACGCTGGTGAAATACCATCTTCTTCTGAACCTAAAAGCAGTGCGATTGGTCCGTTCAAATCAGTTTCCCAAATTGCTTGATCAGTGTTTTCAGAAATTGCCACAATTTTTAAGCCGCTTTCTTTTAAAAAGTCGATACTCGTTTTTAAATTATCGCTTCTGGAAACAGCAATATGGTTTAGAGCACCGGCAGCAGTTTTCATTGCATCAGCATTAATTAGAGCACTCCCTCTTGAAGGAACTAAAACAGCATCCACCCCAGCTGCATAAGCAGAACGTGCAATAGCTCCAAAATTTCTCACATCTGTTACCCGATCTAATATCAAAATAAAAGGCATCCGACCAGTTTCGTATATATTTGGAATGATTTGCTCGATAGGTTGATAAGAAATTTGAGAAACAAAACCAATTATTCCCTGATGATTTTTACGTGTAATACGATTCAATTTCTCTACAGGCACATACTGCACTGGAAAATCATTTAAACGTGCTTTTTTAATGATCTCAGATATTTTTTCCGACCGATTTCCCTGTTGTACAAGAATCTTTTCAAACTCTTTGCCTGATGTTAAGGCTTCCTCTATTGGATGAATTCCAAAAATATAGGAAGCTGAAATATGCTTCATATTCAGATATTTTTTGCAAAAATAGGTTTTATACCTATGTCCACACAACATTTTACTATGAGGTACTCGCACTTACTTTGAATTTGAATCAACTATGAGTAATTTAGCTGACCTATAAAGAAATGCTTATGAAAACCTTAGCTTTATTATCATTGTTATTTATCTTTTCCACGGTAAATGGCCAATACTTTCAGCCAGCCAAAACAAAAACTGAGAATAATCTTCTCAAAACATATTTTCTGCAACACAATTCAATTTCAGATGATAGGCTAAAGGAAATAAAAAATGATGAGGTTGTAATTTCACTTAGAATAGATGAATTCGGCAAGGTTTCGAATGTAAACACAATCAAAAGCATCTCTCCTGAAGCTGATCAGGAGGCAATTAGATTGGTTAAAAACCTGATTTGGTTACCTGCCACAAAAAATGGTTATCCGGTTGCTGACACTCAAATACTTGAAATACCTTTTCATTACAAACATCTGCATCGATTGCGGAATAAAGGCTTTGCTTCGCCAACAGATAGTTTAAATATCCCAAAGAGTTTATCACAAAAAATCTATAATTTTGCCGATCTTAACGATGCACCCAAACCATTGTTAAAAAACAACATGACGCTTAATCAATACATAATCAATAATCTGAAATATCCTGAGGAAGCCTACAGCAGAAGTATTCACGGTACAGTGAGTTTAAGTTTCGTCATCGAAACAAATGGACTTCCGTCGAATATAATTGTAAATGAAAGTGTTGGAGGTGGATGCGATCAAGAAGCTATCAGGCTTTTGCAGGGGATTAATTGGTTGCCCGGAATAAAAGAAGACAGCCTCGTAAGAAGCCTCAATAATCTAAAGGTATCATTTAACCTGGGAGAAAAGCGCATGCAAAGTATACCAAACAGACAAGGAACAAATCTTTAATAAATAATTTGAAATCTGAATTTTATGAAACACTTTACACTACTGCTTTTAGCACTTTTAAGCTTGAATTTTTTAGTGGCACAAGAAGAAGAAAGCCCAAAAAAATGGAACAGATCAGGTGATATTGGCCTCAATTTTTCACAAAGTCATTTATCAAATTGGGCTGCTGGTGGAGACAATGCTTTAAATTGGCAAGGAATTTTCAATTACACTGCAAATTATGCCTTTGAGAAAAATAAATGGGACAACAATATTTCATTGGCTCTTGGATATAGCCATTTAGGAGATGCCAAAGCTATAAAAACAGATGATAAAATTGAGCTCAATTCGCTTTATGGTTATAAAGCCACCGAAAAACTATTTTATAGCCTTGCTTTTTCCTTTAAAACGCAATTTGCAGATGGTTTTGACTATAAAACTGATTCTACCAACCGGATTTCAGGTCTTTTCGCTCCTGCGTATATTACTTTAGGTTTAGGTATGGAATATGTGCCTAATGAATTGTTTTCGGTAAATTTTGCACCAGTAACCTCCAGATTAACCATTGTAAATGATCAGGAGTTGGCTGATGCCGGAGCTTTTGGCGTTGACCCAGCAGAGTATGATGGCAATGGTGTAAAAATTGCAGATGGAAAAACATCAAGGCTTGAGCTGGGTACTAAAATCTCCGCAAAATTGGATATTAAAATTGCAGAGAATGTAAGTTTTAATTCAAAACTGGAATTATTTTCCGATTATCTGCATAGTCCTGAAAACATAGATGTTGACTGGCAAAACCTGATTACTATGAAAGTAAACAGCTGGTTAAATGCCAATATTAGCGCACATCTTATTTATGATGATGATATTATGATTACTGATAAAGATGGTAACACCGGTCCAAGGACTCAGTTTAAGGAAGTACTTAGCTTGGGGTTATCCTACAAATTCTGAGAATTAGTGAAAAAAATCGGACTTTTATCAGACACCCATGGATATATCCATCCACGGGTGTTTGATTTTTTTCAGCATTGCGATGAAATCTGGCATGCAGGTGATATAGGAGACGAAAACACATTGCATACGCTTCAGAATTTTAAACCTCTTACTGCCGTTTACGGCAATATAGATGGCGGGAATATTAGAATTCAGATTCCCGAAATACAGCAATTTAATACTGAAAATGTACACGTATTCATGACTCACATTGGTGGTTATCCAGGAAGATATGCAAAGGGAATTAAGGAAAAACTACAGCGGTTTAAACCAAACTTGTTTATCAGTGGACATTCACATATTCTAAAAGTAATGCACGACAAACAATTAAATCTGCTTCACATCAATCCGGGAGCTGCTGGCAAGCATGGATTACATCAGAAAATCACACTTATCCGCTTTGCTATTGATCAAGCCAAAATCCTTGATCTGGAAATTATGGAAATTGAAAGAAAAACTCTTCCTACCTCAAACGATCAGCTGATCTGATTAATTTAATATCACGTTTAATTCCTCTCATTGCCAAAAACAGAAAAACCAGTGAAATGAGTGGAAGGAAGACACCAAAATCGTAATTTGCTTCAACAGCAGTTTTGATTTTCAATTGCTCAGCATAATAAAAAAACATCAAACCAATCAAAACCAAATCAAGCAAAATATTGAGCCTTACAAGCCTCAACTGACCATTCAGATTTTTATACATAAAAATAATCAAGAGAGGCAATACAGTAACTAAAGCGCTTAAAATAGACAGTGGAAGCAGAAAAGAAGCTGAAAATAATTCAGGATTACCAGGAACAAAATCCTGTATATGAGTAACATAAAATGCTAAGGTGTGCTGTTCGCCATAAAATTGTGCTACAGGGAAAAAGAATATTAATCCGCTTGCCAATGCTGCAAGAAATAAGAATAGAGTCTGAAGGCGCTGAATCATAATAAATCAATTTTTAAGTGGCAAAGATACTGAATCAGCCTTTTAAATAGCAGTTTTTTGGCTAAGTTTGAATTTTATTGACTTTTTATTGGTTAGTAAATAAAACTTAATTAAATTTGCAACGCATTTATAAGAAATCCCAAATCATTTCGTAACAGTTTTAGGCTCTTAAAAAGAGATTTCGTTCTTTGTTGCCACACTAACAATCTGAGGATTTTAATACACCCATAAATAATTTACTGATTAAAACATTTTTCCAATGTACGACATTATTGAGCTTAATAATAAGCTTGTAGGCGAATTAAGAGAAATTGCCAAAGAAATGGAAATTCCCAAAGTTGAAAAACTTCTTAAACAAGACTTGATTTACAAAATACTAGACCAACAAGCACTTATTCCGCAAAAAGCCGAGAAAGAAAAGTCGGCACCAAAAGAAAAGCAAGCTACCAAGAAACAGGAGCCGGCTAAAAGCAGAAGCAGAAAAACTAAAGCAACCAAAGCTTCCGACAAGGATAAAAAGGAAATCCCGGCTAAGGAAGAAGAAAAGGAAACAAAACAGGAGCCGAAAAAAGAGTTGGAGCTTCCAAAGAAACCTGCTAAAGTGCCTGCTGAAAATGAAAAACCAGCATCAACTAAAAAACAAAATGATGCAGAACCAGTACCTCAAGCTGATCTAGAAAAAAAGCAAGTTTCAAAGCAGCAAGAAGCACAACAAAATAAAGAGAAAAGTGATAACAGGGAGCGCAGGCCTCGCATTCAAAAAACTCAAGGCCTAACCCCACTCGAAAATGAAACAATCTCTTCAAACGCTGACTTGGCTGCTGGCAGCCCGCCACAACCAAAACAAGAGGAAGAGCAAACTCAAACCCGTCCTGCTTTTAAGCAAGAACAAGAGCAAAAAAGTCAAGAACACAGGCCATCAAACAGAGATAGTCATCCGGCAAGAGACCAGCGTAAAGAATTACGAAAAGAACCTCCAAAGCAGAAACGCGAAGAGTTTAGATTTGAGTTTGAAGGAATAGTTGATGCGGAAGGCGTTCTGGAAATCATGCCGGATGGTTATGGTTTTATGCGTTCCTCAGACTATAATTACCTTAATTCACCTGATGATATTTACGTGTCCCAATCTCAGATTAAGCTATTCGGATTAAAAACTGGTGATACAATTAAAGGAACAATACGGCCACCAAAAGAAGGTGAAAAATATTTTCCTTTAATAAAAGTTGACATGATAAATGGCAGAACACCTGAAGAAGTGCGTGATCGTATTCCATTTGACTACCTTACACCTTTGTTTCCTGAAGAGAAGTTTAGCTTAACCGGACACAAAGAAAACACCATGTCCACACGTATTATGGATATGTTTGCACCAATTGGTAAAGGTCAGAGAGGGTTAATTGTAGCACAGCCAAAAACAGGTAAAACAGTATTGCTCAAAGAAGTAGCTAATGCAATTGCAAGTAACCACCCTGAGGTTTATCTAATAATTTTATTGATTGATGAGCGTCCTGAGGAAGTTACTGACATGGCACGCAGTGTTAATGCTGAAGTAATCTCTTCTACATTTGACGAACCTGCTGACAAACATGTTAAGATTGCAAACATTGTCCTGGAAAAGGCTAAAAGACTAACTGAATGCGGACATGATGTGGTAATCCTGCTTGATTCCATTACACGTTTGGCCAGAGCCTATAACACTGTTTCACCAGCTTCCGGAAAAGTGCTTAGTGGAGGTGTTGAAGCGAATGCGCTTCAAAAGCCCAAAAGATTTTTTGGCGCAGCGCGAAAAATAGAAAATGGTGGTTCGCTTACAATTATTGCTACTGCATTAATTGATACAGGTTCAAAAATGGACGAAGTTATCTTTGAAGAGTTTAAAGGAACTGGTAATATGGAGCTGCAGCTTGATCGCAGATTATCTAACAAACGTATCTGGCCAGCAATTGACATTGTTGCTTCAAGTACAAGGCGCGAAGATTTATTGATGGACAAAGAAGCCATGCAACGTATTTGGGTACTCCGAAATCATTTATCTGATATGACTCCAATCGAAGCAATGGAATTTTTAAAAGATAAAATGCGATTTACGCAAACTAATGAAGAGTTTTTAATTTCGATGAATAGTTAGTTATACTAAAATATTATTGCTTAAGCTGTTGGCTTTAGTCAACAGCTTTTTTATTTTTGAAAAATAGAATAGCAACAGCTGAATAATTGAAAATAAAATGAATCCTGAGAAAGTTTACAAGGTACTTGAAACACTAGACATACCTTATGAGTTACATCTGCATCCTGCCACGCCAACAGTGGAGGATGCTCTTCCCTATTGGGATAAAATATCTGCAATGCATTGTAAGAATCTGTTTTTTAGAAATCACAAAGGAAACAAACACTATCTTGTTGTCTTCTCCTATCTCAGACAACTGAATATTAAGCAGTTGGAAGATTTACTCAAGCAAGGCAAACTAACTTTTGCCTCAGAAAAACGCCTTAAGAAATATCTTGGTTTAACACCAGGCAGTGTATCTCCTTTTGGACTTATTAATGATGCTGAGAAACACGTTGTTGTATTTATTGACAAAACACTGACTGAATCTGAAAAAATCAGTTTTCATCCAAATCTAAATACCGCAACCATAGCTATTTCAACAGAAGACTTTTTCAAATACCTCCGCTTTACGGGCAATACTTATCAAATAATAGATTTCAAAAAATAGATTATAGCAGTTATTATTATGAGGGTCTTTACATCACAAAGAATTAAAATAAATAATTAGCCATTTTGAGCTACTTTTGTGTACTGCAACATCATCATTGATTTAATACAAATCATAAACGAAACAATGGAAAAAATTAATGTAAACATTCAATCAGAAATTGGAGAATTAGAAGCTGTGATTATTCATACTCCCGGTCCGGAAGTTGAAAACATGACACCAGAAAATGCAGCTCGTGCACTGTACAGTGATATACTTAATTTAAGCGTTGCTCTTCCTGAATATAATGAGTTCAAGGCTGTCCTGGAAAAAGTTGCCAAAGTATTTGACGTGAAAGATCTTCTGAACGAAATACTTAAAAACGAAAAGGTGAAAGCCAGCTTAATAAGTCGAATTTGTCGTCACGAAGATGTTGAAGAGACTTGTTCATTAATAGGTAACCTTTCTGATGAAACCCTAGCAGCTCAGCTGATAGAAGGAGTTGAAATGAAAAAAGACACATTAACAAAATATCTTGATAATGAGCGCTTTTCATTACATCCGCTACCTAATTTCTTTTTTACCCGTGATGCTTCCTTTTCAATGAACGACAAGGTAATGATAAGCCATATGGCAAGTAAAGTTCGTGAAAGGGAAACACTTATAATGGAGGCAATTTTTGACTACCACCCTGTTTTCAGTACTCAAACTGTTAACCCTGTTAAACGTTTTGACAAAAGTGGCAAAGGCACGATAGAAGGAGGAGATGTATTAATTGCCAGAGAAGATGTTTTCTTAAGTGGAATTAGTGGCAGAACAAGCAGCCAGGGTATAGATGCCTTGTTGGAGTATATGAAAACTAAACCCGGCACAAAACACTTAATTTTACAAGAGCTTCCTTATCAACCAGAGTCATTTATCCATTTGGATATGGTCTTTACTTTTCTTGACAAAGATCATTGTATGATTTTTGAACCATTAATTCTTCATTCTTCACGCCATCTTACCATACATATTGTAATTGAGGATAGCAAGGTTGTTCAGATCAAAGAAGAAAAAAATATGCTGGACGCATTAAAAAAATTAGGTATGGATCTGAAACCGATTGCTTGTGGTGGAAAACGCGACAACTATATAATGGAACGTGAACAGTGGCAAAGTGGTGCTAACTTTTTCGCAATTGCTCCTGGAAAAGTTATTGGATATGGCCGCAATACTTATACTATGGAAGCACTTAATCAAAATGGATTCGAAATAATTAAAGCAAAAGATGTTTTACAAAATAATATTGATATAGCGAGTTATAGTAAATATGTAATAACAATTGAAGGCGATGAACTTTCGAGAGGTGGTGGTGGTGCAAGATGCATGACGATGCCTGTTAGTCGCAAAGCTGTAGATTGGTAATTCACTTATTTTGAAATCAAACCAAAATGCCAGATTTTTTTCACTCAGGATTTACCTGGTGAGCCTTTTGCTTTTTATGATGTTGGTGTTTCCAATATCACTTATTATGCTTTTTAAATATGGCCCATATTGGATCGAGGAAAGAGGCAATAAAGAGTTAAGTGAAATTATTAATACTGAGACAGGCATAATTACTGCACAAGGTGATTCTGCAAGAATGCTAAACAACCAGACCAATTCTGAGTCTTTAAACAATTGGAGTATAACTCCCAGCGATCAGGATAAAAGATTTGGAAACTCAATTGGCTTGCTCATCAGAATGATGATAGTGAGTGTATTACTTGGATTTGCTTTTAACTATCCATTCAAGCGTTTTTTTCGGCTGAAAAGAAAGAAAAATAATGTTTCAGAATCGCTGGTCAACTATACCAGAAAATGGCTTTTGTTCGTACCACTTATCAATAGTGGAATTCTGGCCTTCGGATTTATTGTTGCGCTTCTGGTAATGGGCATCCAGGTATTTGGTGCTGACATTGAAAGCGAAGCCAGCAGACAGTTTTATAAACAGTTTTTCTTTATTGCAACATTCGCTGCATTTTTATCAGTATTTTTCATGTATTTCTGGTTTGGTTTCAGAGTAAGGTTTAAATATCTGGAAGAAGTTTATGACTCCGTGAGTCTTTACAAAAGCCCCCTGAAAAAACGAAGCAGTCATCTTATACATCGTTTATGGATCAACAGCTTGATGACTACTTTATTGCCATTGGTTATTGTAATTTTTTATATATCCTTTAGCATCACAAGTATTCAATCTACCTTAAATATTACTCCCAATAGTGAGCAGGCGATTGTACTTTTCGGTAAATATTTGCAAATTATTGATCAGACAGAAATGCTGTATAAAGCTAATTTATTCTACGTCAATGCTATAGATAGCCTATTAATGTTTGTCGGCATTTTTTCCGGAATATTAATTAGTATCATTTATTTGTTCTTTTTTGTAAACTGGACAAATAAAAGTATCATCATTCCTGTAGAAGAGATTATTAATAAAATGAAGGAAACCGGTGAACAGGAATTAGGACAACTAACTATTGTGCGAACTACAGATGAATTTGGCGAGCTTGCAATGGGTTATAATGAGATGGCAAGCAGGATAACCAATAATATCAATCAGTTGCAGCAAACTACTACAGCTAATCAAAGATTTGTACCGGCACAATTTCTGAACTTATTGGGAAAAAACAGCATAACTGAAGTTCAGCTTGGTGATCAGATTCAAAAGACCATGACAGTTTTATTTGTTGATATAAAGTCTTTTACAAGACTTTCTGAACAAATGAGCCCCAAAGAAAACTTTGACTTTTTGAATGCCTATTTGCAACATATGGAACCAATTATTCGCAAGCACAATGGATTTATTGATAAGTTTATTGGCGATTCAATCATGGCACTTTTTGAACATTGCCCCGAACATGCGCTTGATGCTGCACGCGAAATGCAGCGATGCCTTAAAACATTTAACCTTCAGCTTATTGAAAACGGCAAACAGCCAATCGAAACAGGCACAGGTATTCATACAGGAAGCCTGATGCTGGGTATTGTTGGTGGCGAAGGAAGAATGGAAGGCACAGTGGTTTCTGATGCTGTTAACCTGGCCAGCAGATTAGAAGGGTTGACCAGAGTTTTTGGTGAGAAAATTATTATTTCTGAAACTACCTATCAACATATTGAAAACAAAAACAAATATCAGATTTCTTATTTGGATGAAGTAACGGTAAAGGGAAGATTAAAAACTGTGAAGATTTATGCCGTTGAAGCCCACAACAATAGTATTTATGCAAATTAATTCTGTTAAAAAAACTGTTGAAGAATTACTGGCGGGAAATAGTGTTAAAATGCGTCATTATCATAATCTTAATCATACCATTGATGTATTTGAAGCTGCAGAAAGGTTACTTGCACTTACAGATTTGCCTGAGGAAACTCAAATATTGATTCGTACAGCTGCACTTTTGCACGAAACTGGTATGATCAACTCAACAGATAATCACGAGGAAGCATCAGTTTTAATTGCAAAAGACATGCTTCCCCAATATGGTTATTCAAAAAATCAAATTGATGAAATCGCAAATTACATCCTGGCAACAAAAATGCCTCAGACCCCACTTGATGAAGGATCAAAAATAATATGTGATGCTGATTTGGATTATCTTGGCAGGAATGATTATTTTATACTATCGCACAAATTAAGGCTGGAATGGATAGTTTTTGAAAACTATACTGATAATCTTGTTAGTTGGTACAAATCTCAAATTGAATTTCTGGAGCAGCACAATTATTTTACGAATATAGCTTCAAGTATTCGGAAAAAAGGGAAACAACATAATTTGATGCTCATAAAAAATCTTTTCAATAAAATTTGATCCATACATTTAGATCATTGATTACTTTTAGAATAACCCTATTTTTGTGAATTAAAACTCCTTCATTATGATCAAGCAAATTATACATTTCAAAGCGAAGCATCCATTTTTGTTTATCATGATGATTGGTTTGATCCTGAGGCTGGTAGCAAGTATTTTTTCAAAGGGATTTGGTATGCATGATGACCATTTCCTTGTTATTGAAGCTACCGGTTCATGGGTTGACGGAGAAGATTATCAACGTTGGCTTCCTGGAACCCCTGGCAATACAGGTCCTGAAGGACACAGCTTTTTTTATGTTGGTTTCCACTATCTTTTCTTAAGCTTCCTGAAATTAATTGGTATCAGCAACCCACAAACAATGATGTTTTTTGTGAGATTGATCCATGCTTTTCTTTCCCTACTAATTATTTCTTTTGGATATAGAATTGCAAGTTTGCTAACAGAAAAACAAACAGCTTATAAGGTTGCATTATTACTTGCGGTCTTGTGGTTTATGCCTTTCTTAAGTGTAAGAAATCTAGTTGAAATTGTTACTATACCATTCTTAATGTACGGTACGCTGATTATTCTAAGGCAGGAGCTTATCCGATCAAAAGAAGAACCTGGTTATCATCGTACTTCGTTTCTGGTGGCAGGTTTTTTTCTCGGACTGGCATTCTCTGTAAGGTATCAAACGCTTTTTTACACTGGCGGTATTGGCCTTGCCTTACTCCTTTTAAAAAATTGGAAAGGCATGCTAACTACAGCTGCTGGCTTTTTAATTTCCGTCTTTATTTTTCAAGGAATTATTGACTTTTTTGTTTGGAGAAAACCTTTTGCCGAGCTCATTGCTTATGTAACATACAATCTAAATCATGCTTATGAATACCATACAATGCCCTGGTATCATTTTTTGCTTGTAATCATCCTGATGTTGATTCCTCCTGTAAGTTTTGGATTGTTTTTTGGATTTCTTAAAGATTGGAAAAAGCATTTTCTTCTGTTCTTTCCTACATTTCTGTTTTTATTTTTTCATTCAATATTTCCCAACAAACAAGAAAGATTTATACTTCCGGTAATTCCTTTATTCATTGTTTTGGGATTAATCGGATGGGAAAACTTTAAATCAAGGTCAGCTTTTTGGAAAAGAAACAAATCCCTTGAAAAAGCTTCCTGGGGCTTTTTCTGGGTGATCAATATTGTTTTACTACTGCTAATTACTCCCATGTACAGCAAAAAAGCACGTGTCGAATCAATGGTATACCTTCAAAATTATCCTCAGCTAAACAAGTTTTTTATTGAAGATGTTAACAGCAGTGTTTTGAGGTTTCCTCCCGTTTTTTATACCGGAAGCTGGCCAAGTTATGATTTCATGCTAAAAGATAACAATTACAAAAGTATCGCTCAAACAAAATCATGGGAACTGATTGAAAATCAACCGGACTTTGTTTTTATGGTGCAAGATAAAAATCTGGAGAGCAGATTGGACTCATTAAAAAAATACCTGCCTGAGCTGGAATTTGAAAAGAAATTTGAACCTGGAAATTTAGATCGTCTAATTCATTGGTTAAATCCGGTAAATGCAAACGAGCAAATTTATTTATACCGAAACAAAACAAGAATTCCTGAGGCTTACAATCAATAAACCAGTCATTTTTTTATCAATAGTAACATGGACAAGGAAACTGCCCACAAACGTATAGCTGAATTAAGTGAGCAGCTCAATGAGCATAATTACAGATATTATGTTCTCGCTCAACCACATATATCTGATTACAAATATGATATGTTGATGGAAGAGCTTCAGAAACTTGAAAAGTTATTTCCAGAACTTATTAAACCTGATTCCCCTTCTCAAAGAGTTGGTGGCGATATAACAAAAAGTTTCCAAACATACCCCCATCGCTATCCAATGCTATCTTTATCAAACTCTTATAATAGCAATGAAATCGCTGAATTTGTTAAAAGAGTAAAGAAAAGTACCAGTGATCAGGTTTCCTTTGTTTGCGAACTAAAATATGATGGTGTTGCCGTAAGCTTACAATATGAAAAAGGATTATTAGTCAGAGCATTAACACGCGGAAATGGCACCGAAGGAGATGATATAACAACAAATGTAAAAACTATCCGAAGCATTCCATTAAGATTAAAGGGGAATTTTCCTGAAAGTTTCGAGATAAGGGGAGAAATCTATTATCCTAAAGCGAGTTTTGAAAAACTAAATAAAGAACGTGCTGCACTGGGTTTGCCACTTTTTGCTAATCCCAGAAATGCGGCAGCAGGTACAATAAAATTGCAGGATTCGGCTGAGGTCTCTCGTCGCAAGCTCGATTGCTGGTTATATTATTTAATGATGGACGATAACTCCCGTCAGTTTGATACACATTATGAAAGTTTACAGGAAGCAAAAAAATGGGGATTTAGGGTTTCAAACAATTTTGCTTTGTGCCAAAATGAAGACGAAATTTTTGAATTCATTAATGATTGGGATAGTGGTCGTTATGAGCTGCCTTTTGAAATTGACGGTATTGTAATAAAAGTAAACAGTTTTGATCAACAGAAACAATTGGGTTTTACGGCCAAATCTCCCAGGTGGGCCATTGCATACAAGTACAAAGCTGAAGAAGCTAAAACAAAGCTTTTAAGTATTGATTTTCAGGTAGGACGCACAGGAGCAGTAACTCCTGTAGCCAACCTTGAGCCGGTTCTTCTTGCCGGAACTACTGTAAAACGTGCCAGTTTGCACAACGCAGATTTCATTGCTCAGCTTGACCTCCATTATGATGATGTGGTTACAGTTGAAAAAGGAGGAGAAATTATACCCAAAATAACCGATGTAGATAAAAACCTTCGAAACAGCAACAGTACCGCTGTCAAATTTATCGAAAACTGTCCGGAATGCGGCACAAAACTCACCCGCATTGATGGTGAGTCAGCCTGGTATTGCCCAAACAATGATGGTTGCCCCCCACAAATAAAAGGTAAAATAGAACATTTCATAAGCAGAAAGGCTATGAATATTGAAAGTTTGGGCGAAGGAAAAATCGCTTTACTTTTTGATCAGGGATTAATAAAAAATGCTGCTGATCTATATAAGCTTACTTTTGAAGATCTTTTTGGCCTGGAGAAAATCATTGAAACGCCAGATGAAAGCAATCCAGGCAATATCATAAGGCGAAAAGTTAGTTTTAAAGAAAAAACAGCAGAAAATATTCTTAGCAGCCTTGATGAATCAAAAAATATTCCTTTTCAAAGAGTTCTTTTTGCACTCGGTATTAGGTTTGTAGGTGAAACAGTTGCAAAAAAACTTGCAGATGCTTTTTTATCCATTGACAACCTTATTAATGCCAATTATGAATCACTGATTGCGGTTGATGAAATAGGAGATAAAATAGCATCTTCTATTCAAACTTATTTTGAAGAAGCTTCCCACATTGAAATGATCGAGCAACTCAAAAAAGCAGGGCTCCAGTTTACTCAGGAATCGAAAATATCTAAGGAAGGACCTTTGCATGGAAAAACTTTTGTAATTAGCGGAGTTTTTTCCATATCGCGTGATGATTTGAAAGACCTTATTGAAAGTAATGGAGGGACAAACACAAGTTCACTCAGCAAGAAAACAAACTTTTTGATTGCAGGTGAAAATATGGGTCCTTCCAAAAAAGAAAAAGCTATAAAACTTGGGATCCCAATATTATCAGAAGCAGACCTGTATGAGTTAATCGAAAAGTCAAACAGCTAATTGCTGAAGCGCCAGGTACTTTCCATTATCACGCGCCAACAATTCATCATGTGTACCAGACTCCGCAATTTTACCCTGATCAATAACTAAAATTCGATCAGCTTCCCGAATAGTTGATAAACGATGAGCAATGATTATTGCAGTTCTTCCTTTCATCAAATCGTTCAAAGCAGCTTGAACCAAACTCTCTGAAGCCGTATCCAGTGCACTTGTAGCTTCATCCAGCACCAAAATCTTTGGATTTCTTAAAATAGCACGAGCAATAGCAATTCTTTGCCTTTGGCCACCAGAAAGTTGTACACCGCGTTCCCCAACCACCGTTTGGAATCCATCAGGAAAATCATTGATAAAATCCAGTGCATTTGCTTTTCTTGCTGCTTCAATTACTTCCTCCTCTGATGCATTGACATTGCCATACGCTATATTTTCGAAAATCGTTCCACCAAATAGCAACACTTCTTGAGGAACAATAGCCATCTGCTTTCTTAAACAGCTGATGCTTATTTCGTTTGCAGGCTTGCTATCCAATAAAATTGTCCCCGAATCTGGCTCATAAAATCTAAAAAGCAAAGCAGTAATTGTAGTTTTTCCAGCCCCAGAAGCACCTACCAAAGCAATTTTTTGACCGCTTTTCACTTCAAAATTAATCCCTTTTAAAACTTTTGCACCAGGACGTGATGGATAGGAAAAGTCAATATTATTAAACTGTAAATCCCCCTTAAGTTGAAAACTCTCTTCACAATCCTCAGTTAAATCTAGTTCTGTTGGTTCTTCAAGTATGTCCAATAAACTATCCGTTGCTCCAATAGCTTTTTGAACTTGCGAATAAAGGTCAGCCATCCCTGAAATAGAAGCCCCGATAAACAAAGTGTATAAAATAAACTTGAATAAATCACCCGAACTTAAACCTGCCCCCTGATTTACCAAATAAACACCAAACCAAATAACACCAACAATACAGGTAAACAGGCTAAAAACAATCAATGAAATAAAAAGTGCACGCCACTTTGCTCCTTTTAAAGCAATCCTAATTACCTGATTTGTTGCGGCATTATATCTTTTTGTTTCAAATATTTCGTTATTAAAGGCTTTTACACTATTAATACCTTGTAGTGTTTCTTCAACAATCACATTTGATGAAGCAACCTGAGATTGGGCATCCTTGGAGAGGTTTCGTACTTTTTTACCAAAAATGCGGGCACCTATTGCAACCAATGGTACAAATGCCAACATGAAAAAAGTGAGCTTGTATGAAATTACTGTTAATAAACTGATACCGCCAATAATAATGATAAGTTGTCTGATAAATTGAGCAATAGTAAAGGTGAAAGTCTCCTGCAAAACAGCAATATCTGCAGTAATCCTGCTATTAAGCTCCCCTACCCGTCGGGCAGAAAAAAAAGACATTGGTAACTGAATAAGCTGTTTGTAGGTTGTTTGCCTTAATGAAGCGAGCATAAACTGAGTTACAATGGCAAACAGGTAAATTCTGAAGTAAGAAAACACCGCATTCACAGCAAAGATCACCAACAAAATCAATGCAATTTGATTGATTCGTGAAAGACTTGCTTCAGGATTTGCAGCATCCAAAAGGTCGCCAAGCAACATTGGAAAAGCCAGTGTACCAAGGCTTGATACTGCAAGTGCTCCAAGACCCCCAAAAAAGGCCCATCTTTTGGGCCACATAAATTTTAACAGCGACAATAAACGCTTTAGACCTGTCCAACTAAGTTTTTTCTTTCGTTCCTGGGTATCTTCCTGCATAAACTAAATCTGTTGCCACATAAACAGTCGCTATCCTACATTGTTCATAAACGCCATTCTTCACCCTTACTGGAGAAGAAAATATGAAATTCTAATCACACTGTCGTTCTCCACTTTAAGAAACTCCTCAGAAACTCCTGCAAAATCCAGCTTGTTTTCCTGCATATAAAGTCTGATTTCTGAATGGACAGCGTTGGCATTTTGTTCATTCCAAAGCGTGTCTGCTTGCAAGGATTTCCCGAAAGGCAAATCAAATAACGTAATTTTACCTGATTCACGAATTTCACTGTAAACCGGAAAGCCATAATTTATTAGATAAGTCTCATTGTTTAGCTGAATTAAATACAATAAATCAGGTTCATCCATTTGATACTTTAATGCTTGCAAGTAAAGTCGAAGTTTAGACTTATTTTTAGCCCTAAATTTATACCTCTCATCAAAAAGTAAAGTATCCTGAAAGCCAATTACAGTAATGGGATTGATATCACCAGACTTGATATTTATTTCATTATTTTGTTTTTCAGCTAAGTGCTTTAAAGATTCTAATCCTTGTTCTTGCAGTGGGTTAAATAATCCATCAAGAAAAAAACCAAAATACCTTCCAAAAGGGTATTCTAATTCGGACAGTTTTAATGACCATTTTACTACTACTCCTTCATCTGTTTGCTCAAACTGCCATTCATCAGTTGCATTACCCTGATTGCCAAAATCCAAACTACTTTGAATAGCACTATAGGGTTCGCTCTTAATAATTGTCATACCACCTGTATTACCGCTGTTGTTTATCCAGCTTAGTTTGGCTCCTTCACCAATTTCAGGTCCACTATAAAATAGCTGCATTCCAGAATCATTCAATTGAAAAGGACTCCAATACACCCAGTTTTTTAAATCATTTACCAGTCGAAAAACAATTTTAGGAGACGTTTGGATGGTAATGGATTTTGCTGTAGCAACTTCTTTTTTCATAAAAACAGGTAGCAAAAGTGCTACTATAACAAAGAACAGCAATACAAATCCAAAAAATTTAAGTGCTCTCATAAGCTAATTAATCAATAAAATAAGCTATTCCAATAGTAAAAGTCAGTATTTGGATGCGATTGGATGATTTGACAGGTTCATTGTTTCTGTTATAAGAAAAATCAAGTTGTGAACCTATGTATTCGATATCTGTTGTAATGTTCCAGTTTCCAATGGGATTAAAACGTAAACCTGCTCCGGTATATATTGCAAATTTTGAACTAAAATTTGATGTTTCAACAAATTGAATATTTGAAGTCACCCGGTTTTGTACCCTTATAACACCTTCAGGTTTTATAACCATTAGCGAGCCAGCCATCATTTTAAAAGTAAATGCCATAAAATCAGCCACAGGCAAATCATAATAAATGCCAAACATCCCTATGATTGTACTAAAAGGATTTACAGTGGCAAAGGCAGTGTCATAATTAATATTGGAATTGATATAAGCACCAGCCAATCGTTGCTCATCAACTTTGTTTCTGCTATAAGAAAAAAGGCCGCCAAAACCAGCATTTTCACTAAAAAAATAAACCCCTTCAAAACCATATTGCGGGCCTCCGGCAACAAAACCGCTATAGTCAAGACTACCTGAATTTTTACCAAACGACCCAAAGGGTTGTGCATAGCCAATTCTTAGTTTTAACATGCCAGATTCATCGCCCTGCCCCTTCGCTCTTGACGGATATAATAAGCCTATCAAATGAATAAAAACGAAAAATATGCTTACCCTTTTTAACATCCGCTTGACAGGCTTTTTGCTTTATACGTTCAAATCATCAAAAAGTTCTGTCATGGCATTTCTTATTTGCTCAAGGCTTTGATGCAGTGTTGACTTTGGGCAAGCTACATTCATTCGCATAAACCCTTCACCACCCGGACCAAAATCAATTCCTGAATTTAATCCTACTCCTGCCTTATCAACAAGAAAAGCTTTTAGTTCAGAATCAGTCAAATGAAAAGCCGAAAAATCAAGCCAAATCATATAAGTTGCCTCCGGAGCTATTACCTTCACTTTTGGTAAATATTGTTCAAAATATGAAATGGCAAAGTCTATGTTGTTTGAAATATAGTTCATCAATTCAGATAGCCAAAGCTCTCCCTTTTCAAAGGCTGTCTGTGTTGCCACAAAACCAAACATATTTCCCATATCAACATGCAACCCCGAAAGTAATCGGTTATATTGCTCTCGCATAGTTTTGTCCTTTATTATGACAGAAGAAGAAGCCAAACCTGCGATATTAAATGTTTTACTTGCTGCATGCATAGTGATAATCAAATCCTCCAATTGAGGATTTACTTTTGAGAAAACAGTATGTTTAAATTGAGGTAAAACCAAGTCAGAATGAATTTCATCAGAAATAACCAGCAAATTACTATCAACACAAATTTCGACCAGTTGCTCCAGTTCAAATCGGGACCATGCTCTGCCAACGGGATTATGCGGATTACAAAGTATAAGCATTTTAGCCGTTTTGGCTTGCGCTCTTAATTGATCAAAATTCATTTGATACTTGCCATCCTTAAGTATTAACTGATTATATACTATGGCTCTGTTGTGCTCTTTCACAGCTGAAAAGAAAGGAAAATATACTGGTGGTTGCACAATAACTTCATCTCCTGGATTTGTTAAAGCCAAAACTGCAATATTCAATGCAGGCACCACGCCCGGGCTAAACAGAATCCAATCTTTCTCTATGTTCCAATCATGTCTGCTATTCATCCAACTGATAATGGATTGGTAATAATCGTCTGTTCTGAATGAATAACCATAAACAGGATGCATAGCACGAGCAATAACAGCCTCACGAATAAAATCAGGAGTTTCGAAGTCCATATCCGCAACCCACATCGGTATCACTTCAGGATTTCCAAATATCAGATTTCTTAAATCGTATTTAACACTTGCAGTGTTTCGACGATCAATAATTTTATCAAAGTTATAGGACATTTGTTTCATTTGTGTCTGCAAAATAACGAAAATTATACCAGAAGAATACAGATTTTTTAGGCAATTCAGGCTTTTACATAACGCATATAAAAAAACCTAAATAGGATCATTTAATAATTCCGTCTATTTTTGCAGCTTTCAAATAACCAATGAAAATCTTAGCAAAAAAGCCTCAATTCTTTTTTATTATACTGACAGGTGTTTTCCTTTTGCTGTTTTTATTAAGTATACCAAGCCGAAAGCCACATATTGATGATGCCTGGTTGGGTGAACACAGCTACTGGTTAGTAAATGAAGGTGTTGTTAAAACAAAACTTATGACTGGTATTGCCAATGGCGATGAAAGGTTAATCCTTCATCATAAGTTGTTTACACTTCAGGGAGCCCTTGTTATTGCATGCTGCGGATTTTCATTACCGGTATTGAAATCAATAAGCCTGGTGTACTTGATTTTTTTAGTGGGAATGCTTTTTTTTATCTACAAAAATCATTGGTTTACAAAGCCTAAAAGTCTGAGCTTAATACTGTTGCTTCTATTATCGAATCCACTGATTTTCGAATTTGGTTTTGTGTTTCGTCCTGAAATAATGCTCGCATTACTTGGATTAATAAGTGCTTTTCTTATTATTAAACCTGATCTGTCAAAAATTTCTAAATCAAACGCTTTCATTAGCGGGCTTATCGCCGGTCTTTCATTAACCACTCATTTAAATGGTAGTGTTTTTATTGCATCAGGATTTTTATTCCTTTTAATGAAGAGAAAATGGTCTCTGGCATTTATTTTTGCTGCTGGAAGTATTATTACAAGCTTGATTTACTTTTATGATTTTCAATCATTTAATGATATATCTTACTGGATTCACCAACTAACGTTTATCCCTTCTGATAACACTAATATAGGTGTATTTAAAACTTTATTGATAAGCATTTTAGATGAGCAACGTCGCTATTTTCATAGCCCTAAAGAAATAATCTTTACTACACTAATTGTAGTTTCCTTGTTTCTGTCCTGGAAAAAACTAAAAAAAGAGCAATCACCTCTCCTACTATACACATTATTGACTGTGTTGTCGATGTCAGTGCTTGCACTAAATAAAACCAGTAAGTATTTTATCATGGTTTTGCCCTTTATAATTTTAATTATAAGTCGAAGCTATTTTATTGTTTCGGAGTTAAAAAACAAAAAGAAGCTCAGCATTTTTAATACAACCCTTTTGCTCTATTTAGTTATTTCTATCCTATATAATTTGGATTTTGTACTTAATAAATTTGATCCAAAGTTAAATGCTGCGGTTACGAAAGCCTATGCTGGATCTAATCCTCAAGAAATAAGGGTTTTAGCTCCAATGGAATTTATATTCAACGAAATAGAACAGTACGAAAGGATAGTTAGTCTGATGTCATTTAATGAGCGGCTGAAAATCAATCAAGACTTAACAGGCCGAGAACTTTTGAGACAAGCCAAGGAAGAAAACATTAATTTAGTATTACTCCCTGAGATTTATCAGAAAAAGTTAAAAATGAACACTTTTGAATTAAACGATACTATTAATGGCTTCAAACTTCTAAACAAGCAAAAACAATTAATGGTATGGTCAACCATTGATAAAGACGTTACTCCCAAACCTCCACAATTACAATACTCAATAGGTTTTTTGAAATATTCTGCAGCCTTTGATTAGAAAAGTATTGGAAGAACTTTTACAGATTAAGTTGTGCTAGGGTCTTCTGTTCGGACGTTCCTTCCCAACATTCTCTTTTTTAATACGTTCCAAAATATTGGATCTAAAATCATCTTCCGCTTTGTAATACCTTACAACTTTTATTGGAGGTAAAAACTCACGAATTGATTGTATGAAATCCAGGCGTGCATCAAGTGCTTGTTTAGCTTGCTCAGTCCTATGATCAATGAGTTCGTTTAGTTCATCATCATTCATTTCTTCAGGAAATTTAGCCACTTTATTAAGCAAGACTCTTCTGGTGTCTTTTTGTGCCTCCAGACGATTTTGATACTCTTCATAAACTGGCCAAAATGCCTTTGCCTCCTCAGGCGTAAGATCAAGTTCTTTTGTAAAAAAACCAACTTTGATAGCCTCTATTCTCTTCATTACTTCATCTCTTCTTTCAAAGTTTTGAGCAATGATTGATTGAAACAGGAAAAATGCACTAACTAATAAAAAATATTTTTTCATCTTACTAATTATTAAAATTCAAACTCTTCACTTTCAAGTAAATACTGTAACAAGTATTCTTTTGGTATGTCATCGAGCAATAAAGTATCTGCAACAGTATTGTAGTCATAATATGGAATTGTATCAGAAGTTGGTTTTTCAAACAAACTATCTTTGGCAACAGCGTATCCATTATAATAATGCTTTACTTCGTTGCTGTTTTCCACGTATCGCCAAATAAAAAATAGTCCAAATAGTATCAGTAAAGTAGCCGCAATACCAATAAAGCTTCTGATATACAGATTTTTAATCCGACTTTTCTTTTCAACCCGGATTAGCATTTCGGTTTTTAATTTTTCAAAATAGTTTTCAGGTATATCGCTGAAATCCTTTCCCGAAAGTTTTTGCTGTGCCTTAAATCGTGTTAAAAAATCGTCTTTCATAATGAATCAATATATTGTTCTATCTTTTTTACTACCTGATGATAGGTTGCTTTAATGGTACCTTCTGCTAAGTCAGTAACTTCAGATATCTCTTTGTATGTCATTTCGTTATAATATCTTAAACCAAAAACTAATCGTTGTTTTTCGGTTAAAAGCTCCAAAGCTTTTTCTAAAACCCTTTCCGGATCAGATTCTGTTTTAGAATAATCATAAGCTGTTGAGTGCCTGTTTTCATCCAATGGAGTTTTTGTTTTCAACTTGTGCTTTCTGAGGTGCATCAAGGCTTCATTTATAGCAATCCTATAAAGCCATGTTTGAATTGATGCATTTTCTTTAAACTGATCCAATTTTTGCCAGGCTTTCATGAGTGTATTTTGAAGCACATCATCAGCATCATCGTGACTTAAAACCATGCTTCGTATTTGAGTATACAAAGCCTTGCTGTAGGATTCGATGATGGCTTCAAAATATCGCTTTTTATCTTTCATTAAGCTCAAAGAACCTGATTCAAACAATTCGTATTATCTAAGAACAATGGTTATTGTTCTATCTCCTATTGTCAATTGAGCCAGGTTATCGCATTCGCCCTCACCATAGTCTAGCATTCTCTGAACACCATTGACTGGAGTAATTTCAACAGTTCCACTGACAAAATGCCTGCAATTCAATTCGCGTCTGATTGGTTCAATAATTAGTCTGTTTACCTGCCTGCCCGAACTACTACTATAATTACCCTCTCCTTCAATTAAATACACATCATCCCGCCAAAAAGGTGTATTGTACCCCTGTATCCAGATTCTGTTTCTGTTTGATTGCCAGCTCACTGTAGTACCATCAGTTAAAGCTATCTGTCCTTCAACTTGAATTTGATACCATAGGTGGTTTTCATCGTTAAACCCCATGTTTTCAAAAGTCCGCTCACCAGTAACATGGTTATCATTCACATAATAGTTTTCAAAACCTGTTGTGATAACTGTTCCTACCTGCCGGTATCGCCCATTGAAAGTAACCAGAATTTTACCGCGTCTGTATTTTCCATCCCGACACAAACAATTCTCTTCTCCAAAGTCAATCGTTAATAATCTGGGCATAACTGTTGTATCAATTGTTATCGTTACGCAATCTCCAAACCGAATAAAATCATCGTTAGATGTCTTAAAACTTATGTCTTTCAGGTTATATGCCTGGTCTGTCATATCCTGAAGTTCATCAAATGTTTGTTCTGCAAAACTTTCATTTAAGGAGGCTTTCTCATCTGAACTCAAGCTTTCATTCGTTTCTTTGTTGCAAGAAACTAATAAGACCAGACTTAAAATTGAAAGCATAAAAAATTTTAGTTTTTTCATTATTTTCTTCTTTTATAAGTTTTATATGATCAATTAGATGTTTAAACAAGCAAAAAGTTTAGTCTCAAAAATTTCTTTTTCAAAATTCTTCTGTAAAAGTAATTCAACTCTTTGCCCAATACTGCCAAAAAAGTCGTTTTTTTGCACATATTAAAGTTTACATCATGATTGACCTAAAAAACATTTCATCTCTTCGCTTGGGTATAACAGCTGGAGGTCAGTTGGCTAAAATGCTTGTTTTGGCTGCCAGTAACTGGGATATTAAGACTTATGTGATGGATGCCGATCCTGATTGTCCGGCAGCCCACAATTGCTCTAAATTTTTCAAAGGAAGTCATACAAATTATGATGATGTATACAATTTTGGTCAATCCGTTGATATTATCACCTACGAAATTGAAAGCATCAATGTTGAAGCACTTAAAAAACTAAAAGCCGAAGGAAAAATCATCCTGCCCGACCCGGAAGTACTGGAAACAATTCAGGATAAAGGCCTGCAAAAGTTGTTTTTTGAAAAGCAGCAGATTCCAACAGCTGGTTTTAAATTATATGAGCATAAGGCAGAAATTCTTGAAGCAGTCAATACAGGAGCATTACAATTTCCATTTGTACAAAAAATACGCAAAGGAGGTTATGATGGCAGGGGTGTATTGTTAGTCAATTCCAAAGAAGATTTATCAGAAATAATGGATAGCCCTTCTGTTGTTGAGAATAAAGTTTCGATAGTAAAAGAAATATCAGTTATTGCAGCAAGAAATGCTTTAGGCCAAACAAGTCATTTTCCGTTGGTTGAAATGGAGTTTAACCCTAAAGCTAATTTGGTTGAGAAATTAATTTGTCCGGCAGATCTGAGCAAAGATATCACTGATAAAGCTGGTAAGCTTGCTGATAAGCTTATTAATGCCTGGGACATGGTAGGTTTGCTAGCAGTTGAAATGTTTGTAGATGAGCAAGGAGAAATATGGATAAATGAAGTTGCACCGCGCCCTCATAACAGCGGTCACCATACTATTGAAAGTGTTGTAACTTCTCAGTTTGAACAATTGATTCGTGCTATTCTTTCACTTCCTTTGGGCAGTATGGAACTAAAAAAGCCGGCAGTGATGCTTAACTTGCTGGGTGAACCAGGCTATGAAGGAGTTGCCCAGTATGAAGGTCTATCCCATGCATTGGGGATTGCAGGTGTTAAGGTGCATCTTTATGGAAAAAGAATCACAAAGCCTTATAGAAAAATGGGACATATCACTGTGTTGGGTAATAGCAGAGAAGATGCGATAAGCAAAGCTAATGAAGTAAATAACAAGATTAAAATTATTGCCTGATGGAACCAAAAGTAAGTATTATTATGGGCTCTGATTCAGACCTGCCTGTGATGAAAGAGGCTGCTTCAATGCTAGAGCAGTTTGAAATACCATATGAAATCACGATTGTTTCAGCTCATCGTACTCCAAAAAGGATGTTCGATTATGCCGAAAATGCACATAAACGTGGGATCAAAGTGATCATTGCTGGTGCAGGTGGCGCTGCACATTTACCAGGAATGGTTGCTGCAATTTCTCCACTGCCTGTAATAGGTGTGCCAGTAAAATCATCCAATTCCATTGATGGCTGGGATTCTGTTTTGTCAATCTTGCAAATGCCTGGAGGCGTTCCTGTTGCTACTGTCGCCCTGAATGGAGCTAAAAATGCTGGTATTCTTGCCGCACAAATAGTATCGGTTTCAGATGAAGCAATTCAGAAAAAAATAATGGCTTACAAAAGTAATTTGGCTGAAGTAGTCATCCAGAAAGCAAATAAATTGGAGGTCTGAACGAATAAACTCTCTTACACCTTTTGACCTTAGGGGAAATTTAGCGTAACTTTGAAAGCATATTGATATCAATCAATAGCTATTCAAATATCATGTATAATCCATTACCTTATCTGCCGGAAAGATTTCTAAAAGTTATCAACTGGCTCAAAAATAATAAGACCCCTAATAAGGTAGTACTCATTATAATTGGCTTATTATCAACTATTTGGTTTTTAATCCGCGTAGTTCCGAAGCCTTCACGTGCCACTTATCCATGCATGCAGGCTACTGCCCCTTTTATGTCGGGTTTTGTGGTATACTTGCTTGGAATTGGAGGAGGCACATTCGCACTTCACTCTTTCACAAAAGCTTTTCTTAGCTCTAAATATGCATTGTCAATCATTTTTTTGATGACTGCTTTTGCATTGTACTTTTTTTCTGCAACAGTCAACAATAAACAATCTTTAGCGAAAAGTGCTTCAAATTTTAAAGGTGATTTTCCTCCAAACCAACCAATAGGTGAGGCTGTAGGCATTTTTCCCGGAAGAGTTGTTTGGATGTATAATGAAGATGCAACAAACGAAAACTGCAGCAATACATCAAATAATGATGGCGTTTTAAATGAAAATGACGATGCATGGTTTTTATCTCATAATAATGATTATCAGACTATTAACGATATGTTGAAGCATTCTCTTATGTACCTCACTGAGTCAAATACTGTTGCTGGGGCCTGGAATGCCATTTTTGAGTTCTACAACCAAAAAGCTAGTAAGGGAAAGAAAACCTTTACAAAAGATGAAAAGCTTCTGATAAAGATCAATGCAACCACTGCATATGGTGGCCTGGCAGGAGGAAGATATAACGAAAACCTTTTCAGAACCGATAACCTAAACTTAAATCCCTTTTCTGCTGAAACAAACCCCTGGTTAGTATTGGCACTTTTAAATTCGCTCGTGAACGATGCTGGTATTCCACAGGAAATGATTTATGTTGGCGATCCAGCACGCAATATCTACCAGGATTTCTATTTGATTTGGCATGAATCTTTCCCAAACGTTAATTATTTAGGAAACAACATATTACATCCAGAACTGGATATTTTATCACTAGGCAGAATTCCTGTTGCTGTTTCAGAAACAGACTTGGTTTTTTACGCTGATGATGGAACAATAATGCCTGATGCCTTGAGTGATAAACTATATTCAATTTTTGAAGAGGTTGATTACCTGATAAACCTTCCAACTTTAAAAGCCCATGCTACCGGAGGCATAACGCTGGCAGCTAAAAATCATTTTGGTTCATTTACAAGAAATTGGGCAATGCATCTGCATCCTGGACTAATGGGCGGCATTGATGATCCCTCCAGATTAGGGTATGGCCTTTATAGAGTTCAGACGGACATTATGATGCACAATCTGCTTGGTGGCAAAAACCTGCTTATGCTGGTAGATGGATTATATCCGGGTGAGGACGCGCTCGGTGTTCCTGAAAAGTGGCAGATGTCGCCTTTTAGTAATGATTGGTGTTCCTCAATTTTCCTTTCTCTGGATCCTGTCGCAATTGAGTCTGTTTGTCATGATTTTCTTCGAACTGAATATAACGGACCTACCATTGCTGAAAGTCGCCCGAATTGGGACGGTGTTGATGATTATTTGCACCAAGCTGCTGATCAAGCTCTTTGGCCTGACGGTATTATTTATGATCCGGATAATGATGGGAACCTGATTAGTTCATTAGGCGTACATGAACACTGGAACAATGAAAATGAAATGGCCTATACCAGAAATCTTGAAACAGGCAATGGAATTGAGCTAATTAAAGCTCATGAATCCACAATTGGCCTTGCAGCGTTTAATTTTGAACAGGTTAGTGTATATCCTAATCCAGTCATAGACCAATTAATAATTAACAACCAGGAGTTTATGATGATAAATTTCAGGATTTTTGATAATTCAGGGAAAATAGTTTTGAAAGGTTCTGTAAATGAAAAATCAATTCAAAATATTAATGTAAGCAATTTAAATTCAGGGAATTATACGATAAGTATTAGCAGCAATAAAACCCAGAAGAATATTGTCTTTATCAAACTTTAAATCTGTTTATGAGCACAACTACAACTTTTATAAAGTATAATGTTCTGATTAAAAGCATCTTGGTAAATACTCTTGCTATTTGTGTGATTTATTTTACTCCTGCCCTATCGCACCTATTGAATTTTCCTCTTTACCTGATTGAACCAATGAGATTGATGTTAGTTTTTGCATTGGTTCATACAAACAAGAAAAATGCCTATTTACTTGCTTTGACTTTACCGATTGTTTCATTCTTAATTAGCGGACATCCAGTCTTTTTCAAAATGCTGCTAATTGCTTTCGAATTAAGTTTTAATGTTTTGCTGTTTTACTTGCTCATCAAATCAGTTTCTAATCTTTTTATGGCTGCAATTGGAAGTATTTTGCTCAGCAAACTGGCTTACTATGGAATAAAGTACTTGCTGTTGAAAAGTTTATTGCTAAATGGAACGCTTATTTCCACACCTCTTTACATTCAAATCATTATGAGTCTGGCTTTTACACTTTATATATATTTTGCCCTAAAACACAAAAAGGTGACCTACAAATAAGATCACCTTTAAGAGTTTATTTAGGTTAAATAAAATAACTACCTGACAATTAATTTCTGAGTTGTTCTACCTGTTTCAATCTCATTAACAACGATATACATTCCTGCTTGCAAAGCGCTAACGTCAATTTGATTTGAACCAGCAATCAATGTCAATTCTAAAGCCTTTCTACCATTAAGGTCATAAATGCTGACTTCACTATTTTGTAAAGTATTTACAATCAATTGATCATTCGATACTGGATTAGGAAACATTTGAAATGATTCAGCAGTTTGGGCTAAAAGACTACTTACAACCGTTACTTCGAAAGCACCGGGAATAGAAACATCACCAGCCTGAACAGTATAACTGCCAACTGTAGCTTCAAAAGGAATATCAATTACAGCAAGCAGCTCTTCATCAGAAACTACAGATACAGATGAAGCAGTATAAACCTCTGCAGCATTTTCAACGTTGATTATTGAAACTACTGGAGTTTCAGATGTCCAATTTGTATTTGCACCGATAAGCGTTAATTCAGGGCTACTTCCTTTTTCAGCTGCACTTGGATCAACAGATACCAGTACTGCCGGCAATGCAAGATTATAAAACATGTTAGTGGTGTAGATCTGATCACCTGAAGTGGTTCCGTTACCATTGGCAGCATTTACTGCAGCATAAAAACGAACTTCAACATCATCAAAAGGTGCAGTCCAGTTAAAGGTCCATGATGTACTGTTTCCACCGCTGTTTCCGGCAGTAGTGTGCGTAACGGCATTACCTCCACTTACGAGTTTAGTGCGTGAGGCATCTGTAATAGAAAACCCTCCAAGCTTGTTGCCTACAGGATTTTCAGCTGTCAGCTCAAATCCGAATCTGCCAGCACCACTATGTGCTGCATTTAAAGTGACTTCATAAGTTTCACCGGGAGTGAAACCGTTATCCGGAATGTTTGTAGTAATCCATCCACTTTGAGCAGTTGCAGTACCTGTGTGGCATGCTGTACAAGTTGCACCGCCATCACCAGGGCTGCCACTTCTTCCTCCCGGACTTCCGGAACTGTTAGCATAAAGTAAAGCTGCAAAGGGAATTAACAATAAATAGGAAAATTTGTAAAATGATTTCATAAATAGCTGTTTTTGGTTTAAAATAATTATGCTAAAATACATCAACAAACTTACAGCCAATATGTTTCAATCACATTTAACTATTTCTTAAGAAATGATAGTAAGATCATAAAAGAATCCCGCAACTTTACATTTTTTCAGGCATTGAAATACCAAGTAACCCTGATGCATAGACCAGCATATATGCAGTTAACTGACTTATCTGAAGGCGAAAGATCATTTTAGCATAGTTTTCTTCTCTCAAAATTGAATGCTCCTGATACAACTGATTGTATTCTTTAGCCAGGTCATAAATGTAATTAGCGACCAAGGCAGGACTCCGGCTTTCAGCAGCCTGTTTCAATACATCAGTCCAATTATGCAATAATACTATCACGGATTTTTCCTTTGGTAAAAGGGAAATATCTTGCTCTACAGACATATTCCAATCAATATTTTGGGCTAAAGCCTTTCTCAATACTGATTTAATTCTGGCATGAGTATATTGAACAAAAGGGCCTGTATTTCCATTAAAATCAATTGATTCAGCAGGATTGAATAGCATAGTTTTTCGAGGATCAACACGAAGCATATAATATTTTAATGCTGCCATGCCAATGTCAGTATAAAGTTTGTTTGCCACAGACTCCTCCAACTCGCTTCCTTTACCCAATTCTTCTGACATTTTTTTTGCAGTTTGAAACATTTCATCCATTAAATCATCAGCATCCACTACATTTCCCTCGCGCGATTTCATTTTACCAGCTGGCAGTTCAACCATGCCATAGGATAAGTGTTCAATTCCTGAAGCCCAAGACTTACCTAACTTTAGCAATATTTTTTTTAATACATCGAAATGATAATTCTGCTCATTACCTACGACATAAATCAGTTTTGAAGCTTTAAAATCGTCAAAACGCAATTGAGCTGTTCCAATATCTTGTGTAATATAAACAGAAGTACCATCGGACCGAAGAAGTAATTTCTCATCCAAACCTTCTTTGGTTAAATCGCACCAAACTGACCCATCATGCTTTTGGTAAAACACACCGTTTTCGAGCCCCTCCACTACTGTTTGCTTTCCTAATAAGTAAGTTTGAGATTCATAATAGATTTTATCAAAATCAATTCCAAGTCTTCTATATGTTGTATCAAAACCACTGTATACCCATTCATTCATCTGCTCCCATAAACTACGTGTTTTGGATTCACCAGCTTCCCAATCACGCAACATTTGCTGTGCCTCAAGCATTAGTGGAGACTTTTTGGCTGCTTCATCCTTCGATAAACCTTTTTCAATAAGCTTTTGTTGTTCGTTTTTATAGGCTTTGTCAAATCGCACATACATATCTCCAACCAGCTTATCACCTTTCATTCCAGATGATTCAGGCGTTCGTCCTTCTCCAAATTTTTGCCATGCAAGCATAGATTTGCAAATATGTATTCCTCTATCGTTAACAAGGTTTACTTTCAACACCTTAGCACCATTGGCCTTTAAAATCTCAGCTACACTCCAGCCAAGCAAATTATTTCTGATGTGCCCTAAGTGCAAAGGTTTGTTTGTATTAGGTGAGGAATACTCAATAACAACAGGATCTGATTTATCATAAACTTGCTGCGCAAAGTTTTCTTTTTGTGAATTCGCTCTTATCCATTCCAGCCAATATTCAGGTTTGATTACAAGATTCAAGAAACCTTTAATAACATTAAACGATTCAACTAACGGACTTTCTGCAATAAAAGCTTCTCCCAATTCAGTTGCCAATACTTCAGGTTTCTTTTTCAGCAACTTCAAATAAGGAAATACTACCAATGTCATATCCCCTTCAAACTCTTGTCTCGTTTGCTGAAAACTGATTCCATCAGGATTAATATCAAGCTGATATAGTTTTTTAAAAATATCAATTAGTGAGATTTTTAATTTTGCTTCTAACATAATTCTGCATTTAGGCTGCAAAATTAGGCATTTTGCAGCTGTTTATACATTAATCGAATAACAACTGACTTAAGGTTGAATGTTATTTTATTAACAATATAAAATATTGATTTTCAGATGTGTGATTTTTTTTATCAGATATTTTTTTTAAGTACTGTTCGTTTTTAAGACAATTCCATGTAAATTTGTGCCTTACTTCACAGATATATTTAACCATAAAAAAGCTCTTATGAAAAAAAATGTGATCATTATCGGTGCTGCTGGTAGAGATTTTCACAACTTCAACACCTATTACCGTGGAAATGAATTGTATAATGTAGTCGCTTTCACTGCAGCGCAGATTCCAGACATTGACGGCAGAAAATACCCTAAAGAATTAGCCGGAGATTTATATCCTGATGGCATTCCTATCTATGCCGAAGATGACCTTCCAAAATTAATTAAAGACTTAAAGGTAGACGACTGTGTTTTCTCCTACAGTGATGTTCCTTATCAGCGCGTAATGGCAGTTAGCGCAATTGTAAATGCTGCAGGCGCTAACTTTGTACTGCTCGGACCAGCAGATACAATGGTAAAAAGCACTAAACCTGTAATTGCTGTTGGAGCAGTGAGAACAGGCTGCGGAAAAAGTCAGACTTCCCGAAAAGTGATTGAATACCTTATGGAAAAGGGTTTAAAAGTTGTTGCAGTTCGTCACCCCATGCCTTATGGTGATTTAGTAGCCCAAAAGGTTCAACGTTTTGCAACGGTTGAAGACCTTGCAAAACACAAATGTACCATTGAAGAAATGGAAGAATACGAACCACACGTAGTTCGTGGAAATGTTATCTATGCCGGAGTTGATTATGAAGCAATTCTGCGTGCTGCAGAAAACGATCCTGATGGTTGTGATGTAATCTTATGGGATGGTGGAAATAATGACTTCCCCTTCTACAAACCAGACTTAAACATTACAGTTGTTGATCCTCATCGCCCGGGTCATGAGTTAACTTATTATCCTGGAGAAGTTACACTTCGCATGGCTGATGTAGTTGTTATCAACAAAATGGATAGCGCCGCACCTGAAGCAATTCAAACTGTACGTGAAAACATTGCTAAAGTAAATCCGAATGCTATTGTTATTGATGGTGCTTCACCTATAAAAGTTGACGATTTCAGTGTAATTAAGGGCAAAAAAGTATTGGTAGTTGAAGATGGCCCAACACTTACTCATGGCGAGATGAAGATTGGTGCAGGAACAGTTGCTGCTCAAAAATTCGGTGCTGCTGAACTGGTCGACCCACGTCCTTTCCTCGTTGGTAAACTTGCTGAAACTTTTGAGATTTATCCTAATATTGGAACACTACTTCCTGCCATGGGATATGGTGAACAACAGCTCAAAGATCTTGAAGCAACAATTAACAAAGTTGAATGTGATGCAGTGGTAATTGGAACTCCAATTGATTTGAACAGAATCGTGAAAATCAGCAAACCTAACACGCGTGTTTATTACGATCTGCAAGAAATTGGATATCCTAACCTCGATGGAGTTTTAACTGAATTTGTTAATAAACTCAAATAATAATTATCAACCTAGGTTGTAAAAATAAAAGCTGCTTCCTTAAAGAAGCGGCTTTTTTTATTTCAAAAAGCTAAATGCAAGCTTATTCAATTCGAACTGTAAGACTTACTTAAAGCATTAATTGATTGTTCAAAACTATTGACAAAAAAAATGCAACCGTATAAATATATTTCTACTTTTGTATCCCGATAACCTAAAAAAAACATAAGGTGTTCGGTAAAGCTCACTTCTCTAAAATACAAGTTGTTTTTATTCCTAACAATATTATTTACGACGGCATTAGCCGTCTTTTTTTTGTCCTGTTTGAAGATTTTAATTACCATAAACCAAAAAATAATCAATGAAAAACAGAAGTCTTGTTTCAATTAATGATTTCTCCAAAGAAGAAATCATACAAATTCTGAAAACAGCAGCAGAATTTGAAAAAGAGCCACACCAGAATTTATTGAAAGGAAGGGTGATTGCCTCATTATTCTTTGAACCATCAACACGTACCCGCCTCAGTTTCGAAAGTGCTATTCAAAAACTTGGGGGCAATGTAATAGGTTTTAGCAGTGCTGCAACTTCGAGTGTACAAAAAGGAGAATCACTTAAAGATACTATCCTGACTGTTTGTAACTATTCTGATCTTATAGTTATGCGTCATCCTGTAGATGGATCTGCACGCTATGCAAGTGAAGTAGCATCGGTTCCAATTATTAATGCTGGTGATGGGGCAAACCAACACCCTACACAGTGTTTACTTGATTTGTACTCCATAAATAAAACACAAGAAACCCTTGAAAATCTGGAAGTGACTTTTGTTGGCGATTTGAAGTATGGCCGAACTGTTCATAGTTTAGTAATTGCCTTGTGCCAGTTTAACACCAAATTTCATCTGGTTTCACCTGTCGAATTAAAGTTGCCAAGTGCTGTAAAACGACATATAAAAGAAGCAAACCTGCAGTATGAACAATATACAGATTTTAGTGAAGTGATTCCAAAATCAGATATAATTTATATGACTCGTATTCAGCGTGAGCGGTTCCCGGATCCGCTGGAATATGAGAAAGTTAAAAATGCTTATATATTGAACAATAGCATGTTAGCAAACGCAAAAGATAACTGCAAGGTTTTACATCCGCTGCCACGTGTAAATGAGATTAGCACCGATGTTGATAGCAATCCTAAGGCCTATTACTTTGAACAGGCCCTGAACGGTGTTTTTGTGCGCCAGGCATTAATTGCTTCAATATTAGGACTTAAATAAATCGTTAAAATATTTCATATCATGAATAATAAGCGCAAAGAGTTAATAGTTTCTGCAATAAGCAATGGAACAGTTATTGACCATATACCTGCAGATAAGGTATTTCAGGTTATAAGGATTCTTGACCTGGAAAAATCGGACAAAGAAGTCTATTTTGGTACAAATCTCGAAAGTAAAAAGTATGGCCGAAAAGGTATTATCAAAATCAGTGAAAAATACTTTGAACCCAGTGAAACAGACAAAATAGCATTGGTGGCACCTACCGCAACTTTAATTGAAATAAGAGATTATGAGGTATCGAAAAAATCTACAGTCAACATACCAGATCAAGTAGAAAGAATTGTTAAGTGCTTCAATCCAAACTGTGTCACAAACAAAGAGCAGGTTCCTACAAAGTTTAAAGTTCTCAGAACAGACGGCGAAATTAAACTCGCCTGCCATTATTGCGAAAAAAATACTTCTCAAAATAATATGACATTTAATTAGACGTTTTTAACTTAATTATTAGGCTTTGAATGAAAAATTCAAAGCCTTTTTTTTTAATAAACGAACCAATAAAACTTTCCAAAATAAGTATTGTTATAAATTTGTAACAGTTATAAAAAAAGATGTCAGGCTATATTCAGGACTTAATTAAAGAAGGCGAGCATCAACAGCAGGATTTTAAATTTGAAATTTCTGACAGCAAAAAGATTGCCCGGTCGCTTGTAGCATTTGCCAATACTGATGGCGGCAGACTTTTGATTGGTGTAAAAGATAATGGTGCGATAGCAGGAGTAAGATCTGATGAAGAAATTCATATGATAGAAGCCGCTGCACAATTGTATTGCCAACCTGAAGTAAATTACAGCACAAAAGAATGGAATATCAATGGCAAATTAGTTTTGGAAATCATAGTACCTAAAAATAAAAAAGAAAAGCACAAAGCACCAGACAAAAACAATAACTATAAGATTTTTGTGCGTGTTGGTGACCAAAATCTTTTGGCAACTCCTGTAATGCTCAAGGTGTGGAAAAAAGAAAAACAAAAGGTTAGCGTAAAGATTTCGATTACTGAAACAGAAATGAAATTACTAGGATATCTTAATGACAATGAATCTATTACTATGGAAGAGTTTATGGAGTTAACTGGAATAAAAAAAAGACGGGCTGAAGCCATCCTTGTCGACTTTATATTATTAGGTGTCATCGCAACTGAACTCACAGAAAAACATATCAGGTATCATTTGTCAGAAACAGATTTTATGGATCGCATAGCTTCCTATTCTAATCAAACAAATTTTTAAATAAAAAAAGAACTATTAATCTGATAATACCAGCAGGATTTATGAAAAAGATTTTTCAAGTTCGTATAGTATTCTTATCACTAATTCTTTTATCCTGTTATGAAGTTTCTTCACAAGAAACGACCATTAGACCAAATGAGATTAATTCATTTCCTGATCAGGAAAATACTTTTACTGAACTATCTCCTTTGAATTTCAATTTAGCCTTGCAAACAGGTTTTCATGTTATTCCCGGAAATAATAAAGGAGTTTTATTTCAGAGTATAAACCCCGAAATAGAACATACATTGTCGCAAAATATTTCAATTTTTGCTGGTGTACAACAAACCTGGATTCAAAACCTAAACCATTTTAGCAGAACTCAAGAAGGCGAATTATCTATGGCCAAAGCAAATGCAAGTTATAGCTTATTTTATGCTGGAGGAAGTTATCAGGTAAACCCCAAACTTAGGTTAAGTGGTGTTGCATGGAAACAGTTTGATCAAAAATCTATTCTTGAAAAAAAGCCATTAGCTCCCAACTTTGATGCAAAAGGATTTCAATTATACATGAATTACCGTATTTCAGATAAGGTCCATATCAATGCTTCATTTAATTATGAACAAGGAAGCAATCTTTTGTTTAATAGTTTTCACCAACCCTACTCACCTTTTGGAGTTTCACCAGCATTTAACAATAATCATGGAGTTTTTTATCCTTATTAATCAAGTTTTTTACTATGTACATCTTAATCTCACCAGCTAAAACGCTCGATTTCAGTAATTACGAAAAATCTGCTTTAACAACTAATCCTGTTTTTCAAAAAGAGGCAGATAAAATAGCAGGAATTCTAAAAAAACTTAAAGCCAAAGATTTAGCAAATCTTATGAACATAAGTGATGATCTTGCGCATTTAAATTATGAGCGATATCAGCAATGGGACAACCTCAATTCAAACCAGCTAAAGGAAGCTGTATTTGCTTTTAAGGGAGATGTTTATCAAGGTTTGGAAGCCCTTACATTTACAGAGGAGCAAATTGTTTATGCTCAAAATCACCTGCGCATATTATCTGGGATCTACGGAATATTGAAACCATTAGACAAAATTGCTCCTTACCGGCTCGAAATGGGGACAACTATCAAGATTGGAAAAAATGAGAATCTGTATGAGTTTTGGAAATCAAAAATTATTGGTCAGATTTCTAAGGAAATGAAGCTTTTGAATACTAATTCAATCATTAATTTAGCTTCAAACGAGTATTTTAAAAGTGTTAACTTAAAGGGTAAAGAATTTAATGTCATTTCACCTGTATTCAAAGACTACAAGAACGGAGAATACAAGATCATTAGTTTTTTTGCTAAAAAAGCGCGGGGATTGATGGCAAGATACCTTATTAATAGTTCAGCGATGAATGAAGATATTTTATTAGGTTTTCAGGAAGATGGTTATCATTACAATCCTGAATTATCAGCTCCCAGTAAGCCTGTTTTTACTCGCGGATAACTGGATTTCAAAAAATGTAACTTATAACAATCTCATTTTAAGCATAAATAAATTTTTCTAAAAAAAA
>NPID01000472.1_pt1 | contig 124444 bp, 140 predicted proteins | sample 8637491 | NCBI WGS metagenome assembly NPID01 (sample SAMN07420843, study PRJNA396082) | bioreactor metagenome | isolation source: sample BA6 brine-fed electro-methanogenic bioreactor BA | place: Japan: Kochi | collected 2016-06-14
TGTTTATGTCAGGATTTGGGATTTCATTGTATATTGACAAAATACAATATATACTATAAAATCACATTACAAATATTAGGAGTTAACAATGGACGAAATTTTTATAAAACAAACAAATACAACCGTGAGAGTGGATGAAGATAATAAAGTATTATTAGCATTTGATGTAGTGAATGGTATTGTAGATGAGCAAAGTGAGGGAATATTAGCTGAAGTATCACCATTTATGTATGATGAGATTAAAAATGGATTGTCTATTAATCCTCAAGAATACGGTGTTGATTGTGTAGATAAGTAGAAATTCAAAATAATCACAAAATACAATATAAATATTATAATGCCATAAATACTTTAAAAGGATAAATATGGCAGAAAAACAACAAAAAAGAAAAAATCTCTCTCTTGCAGATAAACTAAAATATCTTGAAAAACAAGATATTACCTGCACCAATACCAATGAGGTATTCGTAAACAATTTGTATAACGCAGTCATTAAAATGAATAAAATGCCTGATATGCAAATTGCTACAGTATTTACAAACTCTCAAACAACTATTAGATTGATGAACATAGCGACTATTGTTGATACTATGATGAATTCAATGAATAGAAGAATCAGAGGATTTGATACCGTTGGTGGTTTTAGAACTGATATTGATAGAACTGTTAAAACACTTGAAGATCATAAATATTTTACATCTAAGATTGATGAGCTTACGCAACTCTTTGAAGATATCATTGATGAGGCAAGACAAAAAGGTTATCTGTATCAAAAACAAAATCAAACTAAAGCAGATGATGCAGTAGAAACTGTAAAACCTGATGAATCTAAGACTGAGGAACAAAAAGTTGATGAGGATACAACTAAAAAGACAAGTAAAACAAAGACTTAGATACTATAAATTAGAAACCCAGAAGTCCCTATTTGGGGACTTCTTGTTAATAATATACTATGGCTCATTCCAGAATGCTACATTCACTAAAAAGTATTTTTTGGAATTTAAGTCTTTTGAAGATCTAAAATACAAGTTTAACCTCATAGTCACATCAAAACTAAAAAAAGGCTATCGAAGTTATTAAAAATTAACAATAAAGGCGATACTTTGAAAACATCAATTAAATATGAAAATGAATCATTACAGGCTCTCTTAAAAGAACTGTCGTATGATAATTTAGAACATTTTGAACTTGAACTTATGATGGACACTATCTCTCAACGAAGAAAAAAGATTCTTGCGGAAAAATGTACAAACAAAGGCTCAAGATTTTCTGTAGATGAAGGTGCACAAATTACAACTCACGATTTTAATGAGAAAATTTTAGTTGTCATAAGTGTAAATAACTCAGTAGAAATTGGTTTAGCTACAGATGATAATAAAATTTTTAGAGTGTGATTATTGATGGTTGGAAACTACATAATTACAGAGATATATAAAAAAAATAGTCTTGATGCATCTGTTTCTTTAGCAAATAATTATTTATGTATTGATGATAAGCTTGTCAATATGGATAAAATTATTACTATATCAGTGAATGAAATAGATAGTGATAATTATATTGTAGAGGGACAAACATCAGTTATTCTGGCAAAATATACAGTAGATATGATTTGTGGAATTGAACCTTCTTGCGTGATTGTTCCTGATAGAGTAGAGATTGAAACATTCAATAATAGTGAAGAAGCAAAATCATTTGTTAAAATACTCTATAAAATGATTACAAAAATTAATCGAAGCTCTTAATTGTACTAAAACATATCAAAAATTAGATAAAATCTACTTACAATTTATAATGGAGATACTCATATGAACAAAAATGATTTTATTGATATCGTGGCTGAAAAATCTGGACTTACTAAAAAAGACTCAAAAGCTGCACTTGATGCAGTACTTGAAACAATTACTGAAACACTTTCAAAAGGTGATAGTGTAAGCTTCATAGGTTTTGGTACATTTTCTACTTCTATGAGAGCTGAGAGAATAGCAAGAGTTCCTGCAACTGGAGCAGAAGTTAAAGTACCAGCAACAAAAGTTGCAAAATTTAAAGTTGGTAAAGCTTTAAAAGACGCAGTTAAATAAACTATATAATAAGTATCTTTACACTTTAATAGTGTATAAATACTTATTTCATAGTATCTAAATAAGCTTTTTGCACTTCTCTTTGATTTGGATTAGTGTATATCATTGTTGTTTGAATGTTTGCATGTCCGAGAAGTTCTTTTACAGTTACAATATTAACATCTTTAGCTATCATCGATTTTGCAAATGTATGCCTTAAAATATGAGCACCACTATATTTGATACCAATTTTTCTATAAGTATTATTTAAAAATCTATATATTTGAGAACCATCCATAACTTTACCGGATTTAGTAGTTGATATAAACTCAATATCATTTGCTATGTAGTAAGAGATTTCATCTTCTATATACTTTTTTGGTATATATAAAGTTCTCTCTTTATCACCTTTTCCTATGGTATGAATTATATAAAGCTCCCCATCTACAACGAAATTCTTTGTTTTTAATACCTCAAGCTCCCCTCTTCTGGCCCCTGAATATAGGAGTATTTTTAATATTAATGATGCTCTGATATTTAAAAAATTGTTTAGTTGTAGATTCTCCAGGTAATGCTCTAAAATTTCTACATCTTTGATTTCAACTCCCTTTGGGGTTCTCTTAGGTACTTTTATATTGATCTTAAAAATAGTAGAGAGCTTTATATCAGTATCAAGATTTTCATTGATAAATGTAAAAAATGTTTTTAGATGAGTGATGTAGAGTTTTTTAGAACTCATCTCTAATTCACTTTGTTTTTCTAAAACCATATTTTTATATTCAAGAAAATTCATAATGTCTATTTTTTTGAGATTTTCAAAAGATAGAGGTTTTTCATACTGTCTTATAAACTCTATGAAACTTTTAATTGTTGTGTTGTAGGAGATGATGGTGTATTTTGATTTATTTGTGAGTTTTAACTCATTGACAAAATACTCGAAAAATCGTTCTATTTCTAGTGCAAACGACTCGTTTTTCATCAAATCCCCCTACTTTTTACAAATTTTTCTATATTATACACTATTATAATCATAATAGTGTATTAATTAAAAGAATTTTTTTAGATTTAAAATATATTTACTAGTACAATGAAGAGAATAGGGCAGTTTATTGACATGATAGAAAAAAGATTATATACTTACAAAACACAATATATATTAAGGAAATTAATTATGTTAAATGATACTAATCCAATGAGCGGTTTACCATCACATAATGGAATTGATGTAATGGGCAATCCACATGGAATGTCAAATGAAACTCATGATTCATACAATAATAACAACTCAAGCATTCATCTAAATTGGTGGACTTGGAAATTAGATATCTGTCTCATTCTATTGATAATTGCTATAAATGTATATGTTTTTATATAGTAATACACTAAATAAGTATATTGCTAATTATGATTTATAGTATATCTAGTACCACGCCCTGTTGTACCCTCTACTTTTTTAATACACCCTTTTGCCAATAAATCTGCTATATCCCTTGAAGCATTAGTTTCAGCGGTATTAGCAATTTTTACGTATTTTGCTTTTGTAAGATCACCTTTAAAATTTTCGCTTCCAATATCAAGAAGCCTATTTAATACTTTTATTTGTCTGGAATTTAGCTCATCTTCTCTATGAGTATCCCAGAATTTTGTTTTTTCTACGATGTAATTAAGTTGCTTCTGTGCATCTAATAGAGCATGGTGTAAGGTTTTAAAAAACCACTCCATCCAGTAAGTAATATCCAACGGATCATCTTTTTGAAATCTTCCAGTAGTTTTATCAAGAGCTTCGTAGTAACCTTTTCTATCTTCGTAGATACTCTTTGACATGGTATAGATTTTTGAAAAAGTAGATTGTTCAAGTTTTGAGAGTACTCTATCGGTTAATGCTCTCGTGATTCTTCCATTTCCATCATCAAAAGGATGTATGATTATAAACCAAAGATGAGTAATAGCAGCTTTTTCAAGTGTAGTAGGAGCATCATTGAACCAATTTATAAAACTAGTCATCTCTACTTTAAGCATATCATGAGGCGGTGCTTCATAGTGAATCTTCTCTTTTCCATAATCACCTGAAACTACCTGCATAGCACCATCACCTCTAAATTGTGCTACTTTTATTTTTGAAAATCCACTATACCCTTTTTCAAACATTGCATTGTGCCAACCAAAAAGTTTTTCTAAAGTTAAATCTTCATCATAGTTTGTATTTGCATCGATAAGAATATCTACATAATTATCTTCGTTTCTTAGAGCCTTATAATGTTGATGAGATTCAAGTCCAAGTTTTTGTTTGATAGATGAACGAACACTATCTCTATTTAATATCTCACCCTCTATTTCACAACTTGCAATGATTTCATTTTCCAAAGTTTGGGCTAGTGAATATTTTGAACTTTGTTCATCCATCAAAAGCATAAAAGATTTTAGTTTACCCTGCTCGAAAGAAATATCTCTTAACAGTGGTTCTAGTTTTTCATTATTGTATTTAAAATTGGGATATTCATCATATTCCCATATCCATTTTTGTTTTTTCATAGAATGAGTATATCTAAAATGGAGTGAAAAATCAAGATTTACACACCATTAAGTGGTATGTAAATTATATCTTTACATACCATCTATTCTTTATTCTTATTAACAATATTATCAATTCTTTGACTTTCTTGCTTTAAACTTTTTTCTGGATCATAATTTGGAGTAGGGTTGTAAGTCTGTAACTTTTGTTCAGGATCATACTTCATATTACCTACTGGATTATATGTCTGTTGATTGCCTGCATTCAATGTCTTTAAATCAATATTTTGTTGGTTAAATTGTGAAGTAAATTTTTCCATTTCAGGCGAATTTACTGGTGGTAAATCTGAACCTTGTCCTAACGGTGTAGGAATTAGCAATGAACCTGCACCACTAGCTAAATTTAGTCCTGCTTCAACATATTTACCTACATTTTCATCAGCATTAGCAGCAGCTCCAGCAAAAGCTGTTAAACCTATTGTAGAGACTACCATACTAAAGAACCCTCCACCTTTTGGGGTGTGGACATCGGTATTTCCATGCACATTAGCTGGATTATGAACAGAATTTTGTGGATGTACTTGATTTTTAACTTCAGGATTAGAAGCCACTATGCTTACACCAGCTTTATTAAAATCAAAATTTCCGCTTTGAGGCACTGATTTTACATTTTTCAAATCTTCTTGGGCAATTTTTACTGTTGCTTCATTTCCTGTGGCATTATTTTTAAAATGAACACTAGCTGTACCATCTTTGTTAAAGCCTGTTACTGTCCCATAATTCGAATGTCCCTTATCAAATGCTTGTACTGTTGAACCTACTTTAATTGGTTCATCAACAGGGGCACCTGCACCAAATCCAAAATTTGCCATTCTTTTATTACTTATCGGTTTGCCATCAATAACATCTTGTTTTAATGCATTTAGTCCTTTAATTTCTTTCGGATCATTGGAATGTGTAATTGCCTCATCAATTCTCTTAGTAAATTCTTCTCTACCTACTTGCTCAACACCTTTAGAAGCTTGAGGACGATTTCCAAAAGTATCTTCAAGCTTTCCTTCAGCTTTTAATGCATTTTGTTTAAAAGCAGTTGCTTTTTCATCCACTGAGCCATCATTGTTAAATACAAAACCATTTTTCTTTGCTGCTTCTCCTAATCCTAAGTCTTCAAAGGCTTTTTTGGTTCCTGCTCCACCTTTACCAGTTTCAATTGCTGTTTCTGCGTTTTTTGTAGCCTGTTCTATGTCATTTACAGCTTTCTCAAAATCTGTAGCTTTGGAAAACTTCTTCTCAAATGCTTCTTGAATTTGAGGGGCATATCTTGAACCAAATAAACCTGCCGCAACTCCTGATAGTAATACAGCAGCTTCCTTTTTAACACCGTCTTGTGTTTCCTTACTAGCATTTGCTAAATTACCTAAAAAATCTTTTTTTGCTTGTTGATATTCAGGATTTTGGTTATTAGTTACACTTGTTCCTTTAGTAGTAATCTGATCATCTGTTTTTGTTGCATCATCAACTTTTTGAATTTCATCTTTTACATCATTAGCAAAAACAGAATTTGGTTCTGGATTAGAAGCAATAACTCCATTTTTCAAATCTCTTTCTGTTTTAGAAATATTACTATCCATCCTTTCAAGAGTTTCAACTGCTGTTTCATTTGCATTTTTAGATTGCTCATCTTTGAATAGATTTCTAATAGGCTCATTTGTTGAGAACTTTTGACCACTTACTTCACTCTCTTTTTGAGCATATAATTGCTGTAACTGTTTTGTAGAACTATCATCAAGTTGATAAGTATCTGATTTTCCATCTTTATTTGTTACAACTAATTGCCCACTTTTATTTGTAGAAATAGAATCGCTATCAGTTAGTGTAACTCCAACTGCTTTTGTAGCAATATTTGTGGCATTAGCTAATGCTCCTCCAAAACCACCTTTACCTTTAAATAGTCCAGAGAATGCATTTAATCCAGAAGTAGGGGATACCTGTGCCACATTTGCTGTTGTATTGTCTTTTGAATAACCTGTAGTATCGTTAACAGAAGTATCTTTACCTTCTGTATCTGAATGAGTATATGCTTTTTTAAATGCTTCTGTTAAGACACCACTTGTTGCTTTTTCAACTGCTTTTTGTTTAGCATACTCTTCTGTTGCCTTAACTTGAGCCATATCAACATTTTTAATATCTTTGGCTCTACCATTTTCATCAATTGTAAATGTTCCTTTAGAACCACTAGAAGTGGTTACATTTTGAGTTGAAGTGCCATCTCCATTGTAGGTTGTTTCAACTGTTGTACCGTTTTCATTTCTGATTTTAGAATGCGTTAATTCACCATTATTATAATCAAACTCACCACTTACAGTTTTTCCTGAACTATCTGTTGAAGTATATTTAATGCCTGTACCACTTAAAATTTCTCCATTTTTTCCAAATGTCATAGCTCCATTTAATTGTGTAACTGTTCCATCTGTACCAACATTTGTCCATGTTCCATTTTGATATGATGAACCATCAGAATTATTTTTTACCTGAGTATTTGCACTCCAGTTAGCTCCTACATTACCTCCTCCGTGATGTCCAGCAATCGTATTAAGCCCCTGAGAAATACCTTGCATTGCTCCACTTACCATACCTTGATTCGATTGACTTGTCATGCCTTGTGTTGTTGTTAAATTGTTTGCTCCAAAACCTTCTCTTTGAATATTATATGCCTGTCCCATACCTAACATCGATGTAGTGTCATGTTTGTTTGCCATAGTGTTATCCATTCGAATGTTACCGCTTTGCCAACTTCCTGTACCCATCTCACTACCTACTGCTTCACCTTTTGCAACTCTTCCAGTAATCCCTCCTGTCATCATTGCTAGTGCTCCCATTGAAAATCCTCCAACTATAAGACCACTAATTGTAGGGACCATCCAATACATTGAAGATATCATATTAATATAGTCTAATGATGTTGACTCAACTAGTGGTTTAGTCATTGAAGTTAATGTGCTGTCTGCATAAGCATCAATTACCCCTTGAGCTTTAACTGATACAAGATGATTTAATATGATTTCTCCTAAATGCCATGTTGCTAGCCACATAAGCATTGTTAAATATCCAACAAAAGATTTAAAAGCTAGTGGTGTTAACATAATAAGTGCTAGCATCGGTGTAAGTCCAGCAACAACTGACATCAATATACCCTTTGTTACAGGGATATATTTAGAACCTAATATTCCAGAAACAATCATATTTGAACTAGCTACACTTTCAGCTTTACCTGCATACATTGCTAAACTTTCTGAGTTTGAAGCATTCATAGCTGCATAACTTTTAAAGGCTCCATTAAAAGCATTTATTGAAGCATTTTGCATTAACATAGTATTTGCTGAAGCTGTGGCACCATGAAGCCATTGATGTGTTGTTCCAAGTTTAGAAGATATCGCAGCAGCACTACCAAATCCCATTTGTGTAGCTAAGTTTTGCATTGCTTTGCCACCTGCGGAAAAATATGTAGTCATATCTGAATTTATTGATGAATATGCATCTGTACAGCTCTTAACCTCTTTTGTACCATCTGATTTTATATATTCCACTAAGACTGCTGGATTAGTTCCTCCCATATATGACCATAAATCATTACTTTGCATTGCTAAATCATAATCTTTAATACCATCATCAAAATCTGGTAATGCACATTCTATTGAATAGTTATAAACATTTTGAGATAATCTTGTATCTGTGATTTTGTAGCTAAGTGATGAGTTAAATAAATTCAATGGCAACATCATTCCACCATCTGTATATCTAAGGGTTGCAGGTATTGAAGAAGCACTTTCATATGCTTGCCCGAGCTTATAATCAAGGGCTGAAATCAAACTCATGGGATATCCAACTGCCCAAGGTACACCATTAATTACTTTATTATTGCCAGTATTTGTTAGATCATCAATTTCAATTGATACTTGAGCGACTGCAAATGCTGACCATACACCTGTAGAAAGCAAAAATATTTTTGGTACTTTTAAAATATCTGAATTAGGTATAACTGTTGCCATTGCACCTACAAATAGTGCTAATGACAATGTTAATTTCCAAGCATCTTTATAATCATCATAATGAAATAAAAAGGCTATCATTTGTAATGTTTCGCCTAATATATCTCCATACCCCCATGAATATACAGTGTAATCAGCACCAAATAATGATGTGCTGAATATTAAAAGAAAAACACTTATCCATTTCATTATTTAGGCTCTCTAAGTTTTTTGATTAGTTTTGTTAATGAAATATCATTTGACTGTTTTTCTAATTCCTCAAGATGATATAGCATATTCCAATCGCCACAACTTTTATATATTTTTCCTGTTTTGACTTCCTCTTTTGAACCTTCACTCCCTTGAAAACCTTTATTTAGATAAGAAACATCTTTTGCATATACAATGCAAGGGACTTCATTTATTTCATATCTTTCAAACAACAAGGGGTCTAATAATATAGATGGGTTCATCTTTTCATTTGGCTTGTATTCAATAACTTTTTTTAGAAACTCCATTGTTGGCATAATCTTTTCACAACCATTAATACAACCTCTTAAAAGTAAAGAACCATTTCTCAATTTATTTTTATCCAAAAACAAACCATATTCATGCCATATAGAAAGTGGAACAGAACTACTCATAAATATATATATTCTATTGTTTGATATAAAATCTTCAATATTAATATCAATCTTTTGAGCACCATTTTGATTTAAAGAAGTTTGAATATTGCTAAATATCTCTTTTTTTGTTGCTCCGCCATAAACTTTAGTTTCATAAGAGTTAATTCTATCTTGCAATCCATTCATGGCATTTTGAATTTGTTCTTTATAGATACTTGTATCAGGTTTCTTAAGGGTTTTATTCATATCAAAATATATATCTTCCCTTTTTTTATCAATTTTTTCTATCTGATCATAAAAATCTGCAAAAGCATTTATACATATAAATAGTGTAAATATAATTATTTTAGAATACACAACAATCCCTTTTTCTGTAAGTCATAATTGTCCAAACATGATTATTAACGCCTGGTGTATTTTGTCCGTGTGCCCATATCATTCCACTTCTTCCAATTGGTGTTCTAAATGGCCATAGCATTAATGGATAAATTGGATAAAGTGCATAAGCTGATTTTCTCATTATTGGCATTGGATATTTACCACATAATCCGACATTGCCCAAACTACCCCATAAGATTAGTTCCCTGTGCATTTTAAATATCATTCTAGCTCCTGCTGCCATTGCATTATCTGCACTTGCTACACCACTATTTGATGAACCCAATGGAAAAATATTTCCCCATGAACCAATACACCAATAAAGAGGGTCTAATGGAAAACCAAAGTTTGCAGCAACACTATCAGCTATGCAAGCAAATTGAGCAAACATATTAGTAAACAACAATGCATCCGGAGTTAATATTATTGACCAACTATCACTTTGCCATGTTGGATCAATTGAAGTTGGGTATAAACTATCCACACTAGCATCTGGTGATAAACAAGCTACATCTACAAGTAACTGAGCTAATTTGAGAAATGGATATTTGATGTATGTAACTTGATAGCTCTCATTATTACTTGCTCCTTGAGCTGATGGAGTTCCTGCTTGAAAATTATTACCTAATCCTGGAAGAGGAATTGATACTCCTAAAGATGGGATACAATTCGATATTCCACTTACATCCATTGTTGCAAAAGGCTCCCAAAATGATAGTGTTAATCCTATTCTTGGAAATGGATCAGGACAAACACATATAGGACTTGAAACATCAGCATAATCTTCCGCCATTGTAGAAACACCCAATGGAATACCTGCAAATCGTATTGGTAAAAGATTATAAACCGTAGTAATCATATTTGTTAAAACGATACCTAAAGAAGCTCCTCCTCCTATTGCAGCTTCACAAGCAGCTGCATTTGGACTAGCATGTGCAAGTTGAAATGTTGAAAAAATGACTAAAAGAATCTTACTTACTTTTTTTAGCATTATATACCTCTACTTTAATCTTATTAACACTTTTATCAACACTAACAATGCTGATAGTTTCTTTGATTTTAAATTTCTCTTTTATATTTTTTGTCAACATAAAAGCATGCTTTCCTAAATCATCTTTAACAAGCTCTTTTGCCTTGCACATTGTTGATGTAGCTAAAAAATGTTTGTTTTTATATCTAGTAGTTCTAAGCTTTTGTACAAAACTTTTTTCCTCAGGATCACAAGGATTAAAAATTACTATATCTGGTGGAATAGCTTTAATAAATTTGATTGGGTTTACTTGAGTTCCTTTTTTATATAAAACTCCTTCATATTGACCATACCGATTGTATTTTGGTATATCTTGCTCTAATGTATATGTTGGATCAATATAATAAACATAGCTTTTTGTTGCACTTATTGTTGATTCTCCAGACATATTTTGTGCGTCGTTTTTTAGCTTTTTTACATATTCTTTTGCATTCTTTTCTATAAGGGGTTTTCTTTCCATTACTTCATCTATAAAACTTTTTTCTACAATAGAATATGTTTTTGCAAACACTGCACTTGATAAAATTGTTATCAAAAGTATTTTAGAAAACAGGGGATGCTCCTCTCTCAATTTGTGATATATCTACAAATCCAAAATATTTGCTGTCATATGCATATGGATGTGTAGCTATTGCAAAGAATTTATCATTTGGAATAAAACCATTGAATATAAACTGTGACAATGGTTTGCCTGCCATATCTGTTTTTTTAGCGGTACTAATGTAACTCCCATCACAATAGTAATTTAGACCTCTAGTCTCCAAATATTGGCCACTTTTGCAACCAACATATTTCAATAAATATTTTGCTTTTTGAGTATATGAATCTTTTTTCGGTACGAATAAAATGTATTTATGTACACTGGGATTAAATTCTTTATATGTAATCCAAGCACTCTGAGGCAAACAAGAATCAAGGGTGTAATCAATTCTAATTGGCAAGTTCTTGTAAACCGGCGGGAAAAGTGTTAAAAACAATAATGAAATATAAAAAAATCTACTTATGAGAATGTATTTGAATGTCTCTATAAACTTCATCAGTAATATCCACTATTTTATTGCTTTTAAAACCTTTTACATCGATTACTGCCCCTTTTATTAGAAATAATGTATTTGGTTCATCAATTAAAAATCTTTTCAAAGATGCTTCAAGAACTTCCAAATTTTTTTGCAAAGTAATTGCATATTGATTCTCATTCATCTCTTTATTTAGAAATTTTTTTACTGTAATGGGATCTTGAATAATTTTTTGCATATCAACAGTCTTAATATGAAGAGATAAATATCTGTCGTACAGGAAAAGAGTTAAAACATTAGTGAATACAATAATTGTAAGCCACATAAGTTTTGGCATGTATTTTTTTGTAAGATTGAAACTAGCATCTCTTTTTTGTGCTGTATTTTCCATATCTATCCTTCATAATTAAGATAGTGAAATAATACAACACTTATTTTGTTTTGTGATTATATTTGAAATTTTTCTAATTTTGGGATAACACTTTTTATTTCAAATTCTTCACTCATTTCAATAAGAAGATTGTATATATCTGTCGAAATCTCATTTAACCTCTGTTGATAAAGCAAAATATCTTCATTTGAAACATTTTGTCCTAGCTTTTTATACATTTTGTCGAAAATCACATCTGTAAATAATGACAATTGGTGAAGTTCTTTTGCTTGTGATGTATTAAACTTCATATATCCTCCTAAACGCTTATTGTTTCAGCATTATGAAAATATCTTGAAGCTCTTTGTAACATTTTCATTTCACTTTCGCTATAGCCTAAATATTTACTCTCCATTCGATAAGTAGTATGAGCAAGTCTTGGAGAAAATACCATAGGAGCATTGCTTATAAGAATTTTCTGAGACTTGATAATGTCATTATTTGTAAGAGCTTGCAATACTGGTATAACTTTTTTATCAGTTATTTTTATAAATTCATCTCCATCACTTAAAACTTGCCTGATTACATTTTTAAAATATGTAAATTGAAAATATACATATTTTCCTGATTTACTAGCTATAGAATTTAATCTATTTCGTCCTTGTGGAAGTTCCTCTACACTGATTAGGTTTTGTTTTAATAATGACTTGAAAGCAAACTCATTAAAATTGTCTATTATTAGCTGATCACCTAACGATAATTCTCCCATTCCTTTATTATTTTGCATATCATCCTCCTCTATTTGTTGATTTTTTTCATTAGTTTCATTTTCATCAATATCTTCATTTTTCATCTTTTGTGTTTTAGATATCTTGTGTTTTAAAATTTGGATATTTTTCTGATTTAAAATTGGTGTATCATCATAATAATCTTGGCTACTTTTTTGTTCTGAACTTTGATTCTCTTCTTCATTATCCTCTTCATTTTTTTTATCTGATTCAGAATTGTCTTTTTTTGTCTCTTTTTCTCTATACTCTCTAATTTCTTGTTTTCTTGCACTAGAATCCGCTTCTTTTAAAAGTGTTCCTAAACTATAAATAACACGATTCTCTTCTGTATCTTCGATAGAAAGATGATGAAATTTCACTACTTCTGAAATTAAATCTATTGACTTATAAGATGGGAACTTATTTTTTAAAATAAGATCACTAATAAACTCATGATGCTGTGTCGCAAATATCTTCTCTTCTAAGTTTAAGTGATGTATTTTATTTAATGTTTCAAAATTTGTTATTTTTCCTATGTCATGACTCAATGCAGCAATGAGCATTTTAGGTGCTTGAATATTTACCATGCTCTTATCACTTTTTAAACCTATCTCAAATATATGTCTTACAACATTTAGTGTATGTTGCTCCAATTTAATATTTTTCAGTATCTGATATGAATTCTTTTTATTTGTGATAGAAACTTTTTCAAGTTCTATTTTTTCATTATCTTTATCAAATAAACTAACAACACTAGGCACATCTCCATGGTGTTCAATCATTGCTAACAAAACACACGCAATTTCTATCTCATTCTCATCATAGGCATTTATATACTCTACTATATAGTCTTTGATAATGTCTGTATTTCTAATACGATAATTAAACACAATATCAAGCACACTTGTTTTAACCATACCTGATTCATAAAAACTATTTGTAAGTGAGCTTTTTTTATTTTGTTCTATTCTTTCTATATCACTTCTATCAAGCCATATATTTGAGATTTTTTCCATATCAACAAATTGAATCTGACAATTTGCTCTATTATCTAGTTTGTGTTTAAAAAATCTTCTTTGTATCACAATAAAAAGTGTTAAGAAAGAAATGATTGCTATAGACAATAAAATTAGCTTCGTTTGAAATGAAGCAATATTTTGAAAAATTTTAATGCCAAAAGTTCCGTGGTCATAATAATGAAAAATATTTCCTAGAACTAATGAAAAAAATAGAATCCACACAAAGGCAATAAAGTAATACAACATATTGCTACCTTGATGTTTTTTGAGCTGGCATTACAACTTTAATCTCTGTTCCATCAACCCGCTGCACCTTGCCTTTGTAATTACCTTCAAAACCAAAATAAAAAAATTCTCTAGGCTTTAAATCTAAAAACATTCTTGGCTCTAAAATTTCTTTTTTATCTTCCCTCATCATGAGGTTTTGAGTTGAAATCAACGATGAAAATTGTATGCTCTCTCCTCCATACTGAGCAACACTTTTAGCTGTTTCAATATCAACAAGTTTTAAAAATATTTTTGTGTTCGTATTTGCCAAAATCATTTTTGCTTTTTCTTCACCAACTGCATCATCTAAATCTGCAAAACTTTGAGAAAATGCACTAATCATCACATTTGCTGACCGAGATTTATTAAATAAATTCTCAATTCCCATATAGAGTGAATTAGAAGCTTCATCAATATAGATTGATAAAGGTTTTTCAAAAGGTCTATTGTCAACATTTCTTCTACCAATTGAGCTTTGAATCATAGACAAGACTGTTTTAGACAAAGTATCACTATTTAATTTTGACAACATTGATGGAGTTTGAACATACATTACAACTCCTTGGTCACTATCTAATTTATCAATAAATGCATTTGACTTACCATGACCTATCACTCGCCCTACGCTACCTATTGTAAGTTGAGTTAGAGTTGTTCTAAGTGTTGTAGTAACTTTTCCAAAATACTCAACAGGAGAAGATAATACATTGTGTAAAAGGTTTAAAACTAATTCTAAATCATCTTCTAATACATATCTAGGAGAAAGCTTTATAGCCTTTAGACTTGTTTCTAACTTTGTAAGTCCTGCATGACTTGCGTAGCTGTAAATATCGTAAAAAGTTAAAGGAGTAGTATCTCTATTTTCTTTTTTTTGAATCAATCGTGAATAAACAATTGCACTTGTTGTTTCTTGAGCTATTGAATAAAAAAATGGATCTTTTGCAGGTACTGAAGCAACTGTATGATTTATAATTTCATCAACCATGTAGTAGTTAGCTAATGGGTTTATCTTAATAGAAATGTCTGGATAAACAGTCGATAATAGCATAAAATCGTTCATTCTATCTGACTGTACACAAGACTGATATGCTCTACTAATTAGTTCATTGTCAATTTTTGGATCAATAATTACTACATTATGACCATTTTTTATATCTTGCTCAACCATCACTTCAATAAGTCTTGATTTACCACTTCCTGTTGTTCCAAAACAAAACAGATGCCCTTTTCTATTTGCATTCATCATTTTTATAGGTATAAAATTTTTTTGTTCTAAATCATTAATATCAAATCCTGCTCCAATTTCAATAAACTCTTTATATTCTTGCTCTTTTTCTTGAATATATTGATTATATTGCCCTTTAAAATACTCTTTTAAGATATTTAAGTACTTAAAATTTTGACAACAAGGTTTAATACTTTTCATATGTATCTTTCATATCTCCGGAAGTAAAATAATTCCTAAATTTGAGCATTACTAGTGCTAAAAAAGATGAAACTACCACTTGAAAAATTAACATTGAGATAGCTTGATTATAGTGTTGCAATATGACTGTTATATCAAGATGAAGATAGGATATATATTCTTCAAATTCACCACTTGCAAGAATACTTTTTAAAGTATAAACTCCAAAGAGTATTAAAACTCCTGAAACTATAGATGATGTCATTTTTCCCATAAAAAGTACTGTAATCATTTTCTTAGTAACTTCACCACTAACATATCTTGAATACGAGCCAAGCCACATAGTCAATACAATTACCAATACAACCCACACATTAATAAAAAAAGTATCTGCTAAAACACTAACTCGAGGAGTTTGAGATGTAAATCCATAAAAACAAGCCAAATATAAAACAATCAATATATTCATAAAAAGCCCTGTTTTAAAGCCCAAGGTAAATCCATTTAGAGACTGTCCTATTGTAAATAAATCCTTATCCAACTTATTGGTTACAACTTTTTCTTGCACTGACAATGTTTGAAGGTGTGACAAATATTCAAATAAAGATAATTTGTTAAATACACCTTTCTCTTTTTGCCTGTTATGTTGATTGTTAAATGCACTAGTATCAGTCCAATTTATATCAGGTCTAAATCCTTGTCCGCTATTATTTGATGTACTCATTCAATTTCTCCTATTTAGATATGTTATTCCCTAGATTTTTTAGTCCACTTATAATTCCATTGATGTCTGAACTACTAGGTAAATCGAAAGCATCTGTAAAATCCATTTTAGAAAAATCTAATTTTTCAAAATCTTCTACTTGAAAGCCTTGACAATTTGGTGATTCTGCACTTCCAAAATTACGACCTAATTGAATATTCCCTTGCTCTACGATTGTTTTTGCAAGCTTGCTATTAAAACAGCAATATGATTTTTTCTTTTGCACACATATTTTGGCAAACCCTAATTTGATTTTTTTAGAGCAATACTCCCCAATTTCTCTACATAATTGAGCATCCTTTTTCTTAGCTAAAAGCTTCTCATTATCTTTACAACTTACAAGTCCCCACAAAGTATCTTCATAGCCACCACAACAAGCATGTCCACTAAGATTGTAAAGTGCATCCCAACTTCTACATCTTAAATCTTGTCCACTAAAAATATATATATTTCCTGCACAATTACCATCTTCAGTCCACCCATCATTATTTGTATCATTAGAGCCTTGAACAGTGCCTGCATTTTCAAAATCTGTCATTCCAAAGCATGGAAATGGACTACATTGCCATTTATTGTCAACCAATGCACACGGTCTATCATCACTAACTTGACAAGTAAACTTTTCTCTTTTACAGTTATTAGCAGGTGGCGTTGAGCTATTACATGCATCATCGAGAGTTGATGAATTATCAGCTGAAGTGTTTGGATCAGTTTTACTTGAGATGCAATCACCACCTGTATTTTGTAGTATATAGTTATAGCCTTGAGATGTTTGGCTATCTGAACAAACATATGTATAATATTTGTAATTTACACTCTTCTTACAAGTGCCATCAGGCTGTACACTTGGATGTGTAGAAGGACAAGTTAGAGCTTTTTGCTTATAACATTTTTTTGGATCAGCACTTATTTGCGAACCATTAACATATCCACTGTCATTACAAACATAGCTATCCGAAGTATTTAATGTAAAAGTATTTGTAAGATAAGGGCTTCCTATTGAACTCCCGCCACAATATGCATCTTGAAAATATATCGAACATGCACCACTAGAATTACATATAACTCTACCTTGAGAACCTGTGTAAGGTTGATAATAAACACCATTTATAAACTGATTAGCATCAGCAATATTTACTGTCTTTTTTAAACTACCCTGAGAAGGACAACAATCATAATATTTAACAGTTGCACTATTTCCACTACAAGTAATATCAATATGGCAACAAGAACTTGCACCTGGAGCACATGCTATTGATTTAGTTACACAAGAAAGATTAGTTACCTTTGTAGCATCTTTTACACTGTTGTCATAACAAATTCCATTTATCATTACTCCATCACAAATCTTTTGAGTATAGTCTTCTGCTGTTCCTGTATTTTCAACACTGTACCCATTTTCATAATCCCATTCTTGAGCACACTCTGCCATTTGACTAGGACAATACTCTGTTCCTTTTGTATCTGATTGACAATCTACCAAAGAAGCAGAACCGCTTAAAACTTCACTGTCTTTTATCTGCGTATTACATTTTCTACCTGAAAATTCTTCAACAACATTAGATGGTGCTTCATAACAAGTAGGTTTAGTATCGAATTCAATAACAGCACTAAATTTTGGTGATGGATTATTATAATGAGGGCCATAATCTCTCCATTTTCCTGTTGTTCCTGACATCAATACATAATATTCACCTGGATTTTCTATTAATACTCTTGTGCCATCTGAAGTACCAATATTACTTGAATCTTGAGAATATACTAAATTTGAAATATCTATAGAATCCCAATTTGAATAAGATAATGTAGTATTTAAAACCGTTTGAAATCTGCTCCTATCATACTTAGTTGTGCAAGAAGTATCGAAACAATAATTAGTCAATTTATTTGGATCATAAACACCAATCCAACTTTCTGAATTTGCACCTATCATCTCTTTAATAAAACTATTTTCGCCACTACTGTTTGGGATAGCTAAATATCCTCCATTTGCAGTTGCAAATCCTTTTGCTGTTTCAAAATCCATTGTGTTACCACTTATTGCATAGTAATGGCTACCATAGCTTTTGAATTCTCCACCATAGTCTCCACAATTTATTGCAAATAGTGAACTTATAGAAATAATTAGCGACAATAATATTTTAAATATACGACTCATGATATGTCCTCTTTTTTAATTTGAGGAAAAAAATTTAAAGAATAAAAGTTCTTTAAAACCTTTTGGTAGTAATTATTATTATGAACCTTTCCGTTGTAGCAATTAAGAGCTTTATAGTTTTCTCCATGTTTATTGACACAACTTCTTAATACCCAAGCACCCACATATATATTGATTTTTGGATTAAAAAGATCATCTTTTTCTATTCCATATTTTTTTAAAAATGGCAAATGTACACTATTTATTTGCATCAAACCTATATCTAAACTTCCATTACGATTTTTTGCTAATGCTTTTGGGTTTAAATTACTTTCAACCTTTGCTATTGAGTACAACATCTTAGGGTTGATGTTGTACTTTTTTGATGCTTCTAAAAAATACTGCTCGATATTTCCAAATGCACTTACAATTAAAGCTATAAGCAAAACTATAATTTTCATTTACTGCTCTTATTAGTTAAAATACTTTTCTATTTGAGGAATATTTGCACCATTAATTACATCAATGATTTTCTTTTTATCATTATCGATAACAAAAATTTTAGGTGTCCCTGTGATTTTTAAATCATTAGCTAAAGATTCCATTTTTGAAAGTTTATTTTTTGCCACATCTGTTATTTCAACATCAACAGGCTCAAAGTTTTTAATTTTTTGTGCGGTGCTTTTAGGGTCACTTGAGCTTAATATTTGAAGGCTCATATTTCTTGCATTAGGATGCATTTCTAAAGGTAGAAAGTTTATATATAGCCTTACATCTTTTGTGGCAAAAAAATCTTCTGCTTTTTTACAGAATGGGCACTCTGGATCTGTAAAAATTACAAAGTCATATTTTGATTTTCCATTTCCAAAACTCATCTCAAGAGCATTTTTAGTTAGTTGCTCTAAAGAAATACTTTTAATTTGTTCATTTTGTAAATGTTCTTGCCAATTTTTAACATCGTTTTGAGTTAAAGACTGCCCTGAAGCTGTCCAGATTTCGCCGAAAATTATCAAATTTTTAAAAGGACTAACATAAAGCATTTGCCCATTATCTAAATAAACTTTATAGTAGCCCTCAAGCTCTTTTGATTTTTCATATTTGGTAAATTGTGTATTTGGAATTACAGATTGAACATAGGATTTTTCAATATCACTTTTATTTTGAAGTGACACAACTGCTGTAGATTCTTTTGCATTTAAAGATAGTGCTAAAATTGCACTTATGCTTAATGTAGTGAATAATTTCATCAAATTTCCTTTTTGGATTTATTTTGATGAAATTATAATATTTATATTGTGTTTTGTGATTATATTAGTTAATTGGAGTAAGTGTTTTTGATGAAATCTCAACTTCTTGATTTAGATAATCTCCAATAATCCATTTGCCATCATCGACTTTTACGAATATAAAGTTACTTGTTTGAAGTAGATTATTTTTATCTACATACGGAAGCATTAGAACTCTAAGTACTTTATCAGGGGTCTTCAAAGGTACGATTGGTTCTTGTATTAGCTTTGCCAACTCTTCTTTCCTATTAACCTCATACAGTGAATCTGTTCTATTGATATCTTGCTTTGTTTTAGGGTCGATATAAATTATTTTACTTTTTTCTGCACACCCTTGAAACATCATCATTGCTAAAACAGATGCAAACACAACTCTTCTAATCATGATTTTTCCTTTCTTGTAAATTCATAAACATCTGATACACTTCCACAATACCCCTCACCTTTTCCTACATTACACTCAGGACATTCTTCATATGGTAGCAACACTTTAGAAGTGCACCCACTTATAAAAATTGATACAATTAGCATTACAAAAATCAATGACTTTTTATTCACTTTTTACCTCCTCAAAAATAATAGGTTTTGTAAAAATAATGTCACACTTTCTTCCGACTGCTATCTCTACTATAGGGAACATTTCATCATTGAGTTTTAAATAATACTCTGCAACTTTTTTTGATGCTTCTGCTGCTCCACCATACATCGAACTCTCAAATGCTTTATTAGGATCAGGTGTACTAACAGTACCGTTTGCTGATGTAGCTACATAGGTATTGCTCTGAGTAAAAACTTTTGCCATACCTTCTGCAAAACCTGCGACTAATGCTCTTGCTAGTATTGCTCCTTGCTTACTAACAACTCTTCCGCTTAAACCAATTTTCCCATCTTCTCCTGTTACATAGCCTATGGATGAACCTTTAGATGTTATAGAAGTTCCATCTTTTTTTACACAACTTAAATTTTCTACTCTAAGTATTGCTCTATCACTTGAAAGCTCACCATAGCCACTACCTATTGCAACACAATCTTTAATATCTGCTCTAAATTTATTTGGCAAAATAGATTTATCAATAATTTGTATTGCTACAGGATGTGGTGAACTTTTAGCAGCACCTGAACTTGGAGCATCTAAACCATTTAACAACCTTCCTTTGACAAATGAACCCGCAGGTACAATTATTTGTTTAGGCTTTTTAGTTTCTTTATCTTTTACCTCTTCCTTTTTTTCCTCTTTAATTGGGTCTGCAATAATAGTTAATGTTGATGTTACAGGTACCGTTTTTATCGGCTTAGGTTCTTCAATTTTAGGTGGTTCAAAATTGCTAAAAGCCTGATTTTGATTAACTTGTGGAGCTGTGTCATTGGTAAATGAATTTATCGATGGAGTTTGCTTTTGTTCACTTAACATTGACATAATCTCTGCAATATTTTTTGAAAGTTCTTGATTATTTTGCTCTAGCATATTAAGCTTATCCCCATAAGTTTGCTTAAAACTATTTTCTTCAACTTTTACAGCATTATCATATTGAATAACAACATCAGATACAGCTTTCTTTTTGGAATCATCTTGTGTAGCTACATCAGAAACCAAAGCACTGGATATCATAACAACGGTAATCAAAAGTACCGTTAAAGTAGCCATAAATATAAATGATTTAAACTTTTCTGATTTAAACTTAGCTAACACAATAATCTCCTCTTTTAATTATTCTTGAATGAACTTTTGAATATCTTGATTTGTTTCTTTTTGAATAAAACCTGCTTGAAGTGAAGTTGTAAGTTCACTCAACTTAGATTCAAGCTCAATGTTTTTATTTTTTACAAGTTCTAACTCTGATTTCATACTCTTATATTCTGTAATTAATTTTGAAAGAGCTTTGTCAACATACTTCATTGAATCTTCAAACTCATTAGCACTCAAACTGACACTTAACATACCTACTACAAGTACACTTGATAGAATTTTTCTCATTTTTTACTCCTCACTATTAAAATTTTTCAACACATTTTCTATCTGTTCTTTACTCAATTGCTCTTTAGCAAAATCTATAACTTCATCACTCAAATATTTTTTGGAATTGTCTTTGACCTCCTTTTGTTTTTGTTGTTGTATAAGTTCGATTGCATTTGAATATTTTGAACTATTTTGAACATAGTTACTCATTGGATTTGCATTAGCAACTACAAAAAGTCTCGTGGTACTATCTTTCGTCAATTTATGGTTTTCTAACGAAATTGCTAATGGATTTTGTAAATATGGTAAAAACATTTTTTCATTTAGCGATACATCTTGATTAGCCTTTATTATTAATTCATCAATTATAAAAGTACTACCAACATATTTTTTAAACTCAATAAGAGAAAGCTCATCAAACTGAACTTTTGGCTTATCAATAAATTCAAGGTCAAACCCTTCTGGTGTTATTTCTTTATATACTGATTTAATTAACTCTGAAACTGTTGTTTGATAATCATTTACTACTTCAATCTCTTTATTTTTTTCAACTCTTTTTTCATCACTTACAGTTTTTAGAATAATAGTCTGAGCCGGTATCTCTTTTGGAACTAAGATAAGTGAAAACATTTTGTTGTCACAAGTCAAATAAGCTTCTCTTGCAAATGTATTAATAGTTGTACTAAGTATTTCATCGCCTTGTGTCTTATTAATTGGTATCAATTTAATAAAAGCATTTTTCCCATTTTTTTGTATATCAATCTCTTTCTCACTAGAGAAAATTAACTGAGTAAATTCTCCATTTTCACAATATGCTCTATTGATATCAGTCTTTGATATATCTATGTATTTGTATCCTTGTACTTCATCCACTATTGTTTGATTAGGTAAGTTATCTGCAAATACAGAAACGACTATAAGGCTCATTGAAATAATTATCTTTTGATATTGTTTTAATCCCATTACTTAACTCCAAATTTTTTTATAACTAATTGCCCATTTTTTACAATGAAATCAAAATCCATTACCTTTCGCTCTTCACTAACAAATACATTTCCTGTATTTCTTCTCAAAATTCCAGTTACACTAAATTTTCCGTGTTCAAAGTTCACCGAAGTTTGTAAAGGATAAAAAGCTTGATAAATATTATTCTCTTTTATAACCTTATTTTGCTCGATAAAATAGTCTTTAGTTGCCTTAATTACATCAGGATCTTTTGAAATAAAATTTTCTATTGCATTAAATGAATTAGCTACAGTTCCAGGTGATGTTGTAAGTATCGATTGAGATAAATAATTTCCTACTTCTTCAAAATATTTGTTATCTAATCTATTTCCAACTACTTCAAATTTACTAGTAAATGATGGTGGAATGATTATGGTCCTTACATTACTAGCTTGTATAAAAAAAAGTACTCCAAAAGTTACATTAACTATAATCATCAATAATGCAAATACTTTGACTACATCAAGCTGAACACTCATTTTGGTGTATTCACTAAAAAACTTCACTTCACTATCTCCTTGATCCAAAATTCAGGTACCCTACCCTTTAATCCAAATAAGCCTATACTATATGCATAATGTCCTACAAATCCAGCTTGTTTATGGTTTTTCATTTTTGTGATAACTTTTAAAACACCAACCCCTATTGCAGTTGCTATAAATTGCATCTCAGCAATAACTCCAAAGGCAATAATTACCAAAAGGATTAGAAATTCACTCAAATCCCACCATAAAATTTGCATTTCTGCATTCATATATTTAGGTATATATTTTCTTTCCATTTTTTGTCCTGTGAAATAAAGTCTATTTTAACTTCATTACAAAAAACAACTTTTGTTGAGTATTTCTACCCAACAAAAGAAGCCATTGTCGTTAGCAATGAGTTTGATGCCATTTCCCCTGCAATCAATGTATATTTACTATTGATAATTGTTGGTATAGAACCTATTGATAAACCAAGTAAAACCATAAAAATACCTCCTACGATTCCACCTTGTTTAAAAATGATTACTGCTGTACCAATAAAGAATGCGGCAATGATTTTTCCCCATGTTCCAGTTAGTGCATCACTGATATCTGTGTACCAAGTACTTAGTTCTGCACCTCCCGTTCCTGCAAATGCTGCTGATGAAAAAAGTGTCAACAACAAACCAATGAGCAAAAACTTGCTCTTGTGTAATTCCATTTAAACTCCTTCTTGAGAATTATCAAGATGCACTACATGATGTGGCATGTTTGATTGAATGACATTATAATATTTATATTGTGTTTTGTGATTATATTTACTGAGAACATGTAAAATCATCAATCATTTCTTCTATGGCTGATAATTCGCCTAATGTTTTATTAGACATTGTTTGAGGTACATCGCATGAACATTGATCTACTATTGATTCTCCAGCCTCTAAAGGACAAGTATATGAACCACTAATCTCTTCTATACACACTTTAACATTCATCTCATTTCTAGTAGTATTATCTTGACTTGAGTCTGAATGAACATCAGTATCTTTAATAGATTTTTTAGTAGTACAAAATTTCTGTTTGCAACTTAAATCTGCTGTTGGTAATCCATTTATTGTTGCTTGAGTTCCATCTTTATATTTAAAATGGCCTTTTCCATCAGTATCTAGCTCATTAGTTTGAGTGAAATCTGCTGTGGCTGTTTTACTTCCACAATCATATGTGTATTTTTCATATAAATGTTTGTCTGCGTAGGTAGATAAAATATTTCCTGCACTATCTTTAATTTCTATACCTGATGAGCTATCACAAACTTCATAGGATTTATCAAGCACAATCTCTGAACAAAAAGTTTTATTAAAAACAGAGCTAACCCCTTTAAATAGAACTTGTTGGCAATCGCTGCCTTTTGAATTACATATTTGTTTTGTTCTAATACTACATGAACTGAAATTGCCACAACTATCAATAAGTTTTAAATCTATTGTATTAGCAACTTGATTTTTCTCAAATTTATACTCTTTAGTGCACTCATTTAAAGACTTATAATTAACACTCATAAAGTTATTTGTTTGTGGTATTGTTGTTGAAGAGTGTACAAGGGCTGCATTATATATAGACTTAGAATTTTGTCCATCTACAGCGGATACTGAGTCTGTGAAATCATTAGCACTTTGTGAATGATAGTAGTTTCTTGGATCAGTATTAGTGTATTTGTTTGGAATTGTATTAGACTGACAAGGTGTTGGATAATTAAAATAAGTTGTACTTTTTTTTAACCCACTATCCCATTCATTATCACCTGAAATATTGATATTGTTAGCTGATAATATCGCATTAATTCCACCATCAATAGTTTTATATACATTAGAGTCAAATGTATAGCCACAACTATTATTGGTGCAAAAACAAGCATGCATCTGCTCTTTTGCAAGTTGAGCAACGGACAATTTACTATTACTAACCGAAAATGATTTATAAATCGGATTACTCCAATCCCCTGTAACAACACCATTTTGGCAAACACCTATTATTCCTGAAATTGTCAAAGTATGGTCAAGTGCTTTATCTAAATTACTATCTTGTTTTATTGTTAAAGAGATACTTGATGATGAAACTGAATATGTAGTTGTTAACCCTATGGTTTTATCAAAACATGATATTGCACCATCAAATGTTGTACTATTATCAACTGTAGTTAATGTTCCAGAACCCTGCATAGGATTAAGAGCATTGCTTTTTAATTTTGATTTTGAGTTAAATTTTGAAGCTGCTGTATTACCTAAACTCTTGGCACTTGCTTTAGATGATGCAATATCATCCGCATAAATCGTTTGTACTAGTATAAATGTTAATATAAATAAATATTTCATTAAAATACCCCGTATTATGGTGTAGCTGTTTTTGATAATGCTGTCATAGTTTGAAGATTATTATAAAAGTCCGGATTTCTTTTCATCATAACTGCATTTTTAATCGAATTTGCTGCATTTATTGATTCTGCATAAGAATTCAGTTTTTTAGCAAAATTAAGGTCGGCGGCAATTTTCATCTTTACACATTTTTGAAGAGCATAAGAAACATTCTCTATCATTAGCTCTAAATTATGCCCGATTTGATGCTCTTTTATTTGTGGATCATCATATGCCAATGAAGCCTTTGCTTCTTTACTTAATGAGTCATAACTAGATTTTTCTTTTAAAAGCAAATAGTGATAATTTGATATATATTCATACATAGCTTGTGCTGCAAGTACTTCTGCAATTTGACTTGATACTTCAGTAGCAATACTTCTTGTTTCTGGTGAACGAGATAGTGCATTAAATATTTTATAAACAGGTGTTCTAAATCCGCTTAGGAATTTCAAATCATCTGATGAGTGTGCTGTTCTTGTGTTGATATTGTCTGCAACTTTTCTAACTTTTGGTTCAAATACTGGCAATAATTGCATATTAGAATTCACAGCAACAGTTGGATCTCCACTTCTATCAAGTAATTTAACAGATAGATTTTCTGATTCTTTTGAACCTAGCCTCCAGGTTAGTAGTTTATCAATATCATCTTTACTTGGAACGGTAGCTCCAAAAGTTCCATAGTTCTCACCTGATGGTCTGCTATATAAAACTATTTCTCCACTTATTGAACGCAAGAAATTCTCCTCTTCATTTAGTGGATTTGATGTATCTTTTCCGATAAGATAATAGAGTAAACTACTATATGTATTTTGGTCCTTTTTTAAAAATCTAACTACTCTTGGAGCATTCGCACCTAAGCCATTTAACCACGGATTAACTTTTGAATCAAAAAACTTTGTGACATTATCTGCTGTAGTCTTTATCCAGTTGGTTGCTTCACTTTTGGTTTGTTCTTGTTGACCTAATCCTGTGGCACTAACTAGTGCTGTTGCAGCTTGGCAACTATCTAAAGCCATATTATTAATCGCATTGGCCATAGACTCTAAAGACTTTAATGTTTCAGAACACTCTTCACAAGCAGCTTTAAGTGCTAAATCAAATGCAACTCCGGCTGCGTTACTCAAAGTTGCTTCTAAAAATTGCACAATTTTATCTGCATCTAAAAATTGAATCGAACCAAATGCTAAATCTATCCCTCCACATCCTGCTTTAAATGATGGTGCTTTAATATTTATCGGGTTTACTGTCATGGTGGGAAAATTCATTTTATATGAACCTCCACTATAATAACCATCCCCTCCTGTTGGACTGACATGGGTAATAGTTATATTTTCAGCATATCTTTTCATCGAATCTGCATAAAGACTACCTGCAAAAATGACTATACTTGCAAATACAGATATTTGTAACTTTCTCATTTATTTAACCTCTTCATTTTTAATCTTTCCTATTGTTTTAAGTCCATAAACAATAGCTTCTACCAAATCTAACAACCCATGAAAACCCGTAGCAATTCTTACTATCTTAGGTTTTGGGTCATTTTCATATTCTCTGAACAATAAAAACATATCAGGGGTTCTCTCAACTTTCATTGCATATGCAAAGTCTTTAAATTTATCTATTTCATAAGTGTCGTATTGAACTCCATACTGCTCTTCTAACATCTTCAATATAGGTTTTTGTTTTTCACAAAAACTACAGTTTTTAGCTGTAACAACCATTACTATCATGTTGTTTTTATACTTTTGAAATATTTCTATTCTTTTTTGAGTATTTATTTCTTTCTCAGTATTAATCGCTGTAGTACTTCTAACTGGAAGTGATGCAACCCATTGAGCCATATCAAAATCTTGTTTTGTTACATTAATAGTTTGGTTCATAAATTCTTTTGCACGATCACTAATATATTTTTGAAGTTTCTTATGCTCTAAAACATTTGTATAAGTAGGATATGTAACTGCAATATCTCTTGATTCTTTTTCAATTTGCTTTACACTTTCTCTTGTCAAACTATCTATAATCTCCCAAGGAATATTCACTTCTTTTGGACTAATATTATATTTTGGTTCGCCAGGTGTTGCTAATTCTTCAACTGTTTTATTCTCATCATCTTTTTCTAGCTTCTTCTTACAGCTTTCTCCCCAAAACCACCCTCTTTGACTATCATCAAAAAAAGCTTTGTCATTTTCATAACACTGGGCAAAAAGTGAGTTAAGATTAAAAATTAAGATTAAAAAAATAGTTGCATATCTATTCGCTGACATTGTTCTTCTTTTTCCCAACCTAAACAATCTTCACCGTGTGGAACAGTTTTTATCTCTTTGTCATACCCTAGTTGCCTAATTATCTTTACCAAACTTTCAATTCTTTTATCTGACAAAATAAGGTTATATTGATTTGTTCCAGGAGCTGATGCATAACCGTCTATAATAATAGAAGTAACTTTTTTAAAATTAACATTATGAAGTTGCTCTAATGCGTTACTACTTTTTGGAATTTCTGAATTAAAATCAAAAAAAATACTGATTTTATATTTGTTGCTACTTGCTTCAATAATTTTATTTTGTACTAACTTTTGTAATGTACTTGTCGAATTTTCAATTTTTTGCTCAATAACTTTTTTATTGAGAGTAGAAAAATTTTCATTCGCTTTTAAAACATGTACGTTTTCAATAGTATGAAATAATACAAGTATCTCCATTCCAAACATAGCAATCTCCTTTTTGATGATTGCTAATTATATCTCTTAAATTTTGTTTTGTGATTATATATATTACTTTGTAAGTATTTTAAAAGGAAGGCAACTTTTCAGTCCATATAGCTTTTCTCGCATATCAGAAGTGTATAAATCCTCAAGATTTTTAAATTTGATAACCATTGAATTAGCCTTAAAATCAATTTTGATTTTTTGGATCAATTTATTCTCAATATAAGAATACACTATTTTAGTGTATATAAGTGGTTCTTTTCTAGTAAAAACTCCTTCAAAATACCCTTTTATTTTAATCAGTGACTTTAATTTTAGTTCTATCTCATCTGTAACTCTAACATTATCAGTTGTCAATAAATTATCAAAATATACTCGACCTCGTATTTGGTTTTTTACTTCTACTATTTCAAACCAATCAATATTTCGATAAATCACTCTGCACTTAAAGATTTTACATTCTCTGGGCATATAGTAGATGTCTTTCAATCTTTTATTTTTTAGGCTTCTAACCTCTTTTTCAAATAAGAATTTAATTCGCTTTGTCATAGTTTTGGTAATTCGTACATTCACAAAAATTGACCTTACAGTACTATAATATGCATATCCATTATCAGTAGTTATCACTTCTTTTTCTAAAATTTTTGATAAAGCTTCTTGAATACAAATATTTGCAGTATATGGATCAATATCATATTGTAAAGCTAATTTTTCAACTGATAGACTTGAACTCTTACTCATCGTCATCACTCAAAAAACTTACTTCATATTTGGCTCTAGTGATTGCTACATAAAGTAAATTTGCTTCTTCTACTAATTTATCTTCATCAACTGTATCCAAATCTTTAAAGTCCTTCATCAAAACTACACTATCCCATTCAAGACCTTTACTTGCATGTGCTGTTGTTAATACAATGTTTGATAAAGGTGAGATTTTTGAAGTAGCTTCTTTTTTTAGTGTAAAAAGATATGTTTTATACCTCTTTGCAATTTTTAAATTTGTTTTGAGTTCTATTAAGTCGTAATCCTCTATATAATCTTTTAATTCATCCTCATCACTAAACTTTTTTAAATACTGAAACTCTTTAGATAATTTATCACTCTCTTCATTGATGAAATAAAACAAATTAATAGCTGTTTTGAAAATTTCATTAACATCTCGTGTAATATTTATACCATCTTCTTCATCTTTAAAATTATCTATTAATTCAATCAGTGTAGCATTAGTTCTTGCAATAAAAGCTACATTGTTTATCTCGAATGCTTCAGCTTTTCTTTTTGAACAAAGAAAATTTTTTGCACCTAAATAGTTCTTTAAAACTTTATTTGCTTCATCTACTACAGATGCACTGCATCTAAAAGTGTGTGTTAAAAAGAACTCATATTTAGCTTTAATCATCTCCATTGCATTTAGACTTCCTCTAAATTGATAAATCTGTTGATATTTGTCGCCAACTAAAATTTTTTGTCCTTTTAAAGCATTGAATATTTTAATAGTTACTGGATTACTGTCTTGAGCTTCATCTAGTAAAAATCCATCATATGCATCAGACAAAAGTTCAAGTGCTTTATGATTCATTGAAAAATGTTTCAAATAAAAATCATGAGTGATTTCTATTTCTCTTTTATCCATCTTTTCCCACAAAACTTTAGCATACTCAAAAACTGATGAATGAGCTTTATCAAAATATTGACGCATCTCAATTATTTGATTCGCATCTGATTGGCAAAATCTTTTTAATACTTTTACAATGTCACTACAAATACTCAAGTTAGCATCACTAAGCTCTAAAATTTGTTGTATGCTTAACATGTCATAATCATTAGTTCTGATTTTTGGTTTATCCTCAAGTGATTTATATGCTAGTGAATGTAAAGTATATACATCAACATTAACACCAAACTTCTTTTTAGCTTCTTTCACTATTGAACTGTTAAATGCAAGATAAAGATATTTTTTATCTATATTGGCTTTTGTAATTTCTATCAGGGTTGTAGTTTTACCTGTTCCTGCAAAAGCATTTATCTTTAGTAGCTCATTTTGCTTCATTTTTTTAGAACACTCTATCACTTCATTTTGTTCATCAGTTAGCACTAGTCCCTCCTAATTAATAATTCCAAAATGATATAAAATATTTTGCATTTTGTGATTATGATTAAAAAAACTAAGTAAATTTGATTACAAAAAGCTTTATTCGTTTAAATATTAGACTATTAAAAAAGCTTTTCCCCATTGATTTATGTTATAATAGTAAATATTCGGCTATGTGATGGAGATAAAAAAGATGTACAAATATGAAAAGTATTCCTATGAAGAGTTTATATTAAGACTTCGCTCTATCGAAAATAAGAAGAACGATAGACAGCTTGCTCTGGCGATGGAATTAAGACCAGATACTTTAGCACAAATGAAAATGAGAGCTAAAATTCCTTTTGAATCTGCTATAGGTTACTGTGAAAAAACTGGATATTCATTAGATAAATTATTCTTTGATAAAGAGTATAAAGCTTCTGATGAAAATACAGTCCTACCTCATGAAAACAACAATAAGTTTTACAACTATAAACTTTACAATAGTAATGACTATGTAAGACTTCCTAGAATATCTGCTGGTAACTCTTTAAAAGCAATTGAGTTAAATCATGACATCATGCTCTACGATGAAAATATAAACAAGTTTGATGGTAACGGTTCTTACTTAATCAATACAAATGATGCTGTATCTGCTGTAAATATTTTTACTAAAATTGATGGTGATTATGCATATAACTATATTGGATTTACAATTGCGAATGAATTATCTAAAGAACAACTTGGAAAATTGAATGTGATTGGTAAAGTTATCAAAACTTTTTCATTTTGATAAAGTATTTAAACATTATACCTATGAAACTAATTCATAGGTTGCTTTGATGTTGACTCTTCAGCCTCTGCTTTATTAAAAAGCCCTTCATTCTCCAAAGCTTTTACAATAAGTTCTTGTTTAGACTTATTGTACTTTGAGCATATTGCATCGAATACTTTAAAATCTTCAATATTCAATTTAATTACAATAGTTTTAGTTTCATTACTTTTTTTGATATTTTCTTTATGTTCTGCTTTTATCATATCCAACACACTTTTTTTTGAAGCCATTTAAAATCCTTAATTTTTTATTTTGATTTGTAATCATATAAAAAAATATTCGTTTTGTGATTTAATAAATTTTAGAGCTGATTTATATTGCGAAATCTGAAATAGTACCTAATTTGAGCCAATTTTCTGTCCACTATTCGTAACCACAGTATATATACTATATAGGCATAGCTAAATAGTACTCATTTCATAAGTTGAAAATTTTTCAACTAGTAATCACAAATCAAAATAAATATACTAAAATTTCAAGAAATAATTCTAAGGAGTAATTATGGAAGAAAATAAAAAATCTAAAATAGAAGCTACTATCAAAACAATGCTCTATAAACAAGCAAAAGATAAAATTACAAAAGAGGAGGAAGAACTCTCATATAGAAAATTGCATAATCTTTTAGAGTATAAATTGAAGAAGGAGAACAAATCTATTCCCAATGGTTTAAGCTATGCTACAAATTACTATTATAAAAAACACAAACAAAATATCAGAGCAAAATTAAGAAGGGTAAAACAAAATAAATACATAACCAATTTACGGGCAAAATATTCAGATTTGAACATTGATGAAGCCTTTCAATACTTGGCTTTAGATGAAAAAATTTCTATGCAAAGAAAAGGTGATATCCTCTCAATTGAAACATTTATTCAGATTTTAACGAATCGACCTATTCCAAAAAAGAGAAAAAAATTTAAAGCAGAAGAGATGGTAACTGAACTATAAGTGGGCAAATTTAGTGCCCTCTTCTGTTCCTTTAAACTAGTGCTACTTTACCTATAACTTTTCCTAAAAGCCTTATTGTATCTAGTTCATCAGGAACAATAATCTCACTATTATAACTTTTGTTATCACTGATTAATTCTAATGAACCATCAACTTTCAAAGCAACTCTTTTTACAAATAATCCCACATTTGTTGAAACTATAAATATTCCTCCTTTGCTTACATCCAGATTATCTTTATCAAATAAAATAACCTCTCTATCGATTAAAGTTGGTTCCATTGAGTCTCCCATAACATTTAATGCAGATATAGCATTAGGGTTAGCATTATTAGATTTATAGAGAGAATCAAGAAGCTTTTTATCAATACTAAGATATTCATAATCCTCATCATAATTAAAACTTCCACCACCAGCACTCGCATTAATTCTTGTAAAGTGTTTTATTCTTGTATATTTTTCGGTTTCTTCTTCTAATGATTTTGGCAGTTGTTCAAACAAAATCCAATTGATTGAAATTTTTCTTTTTGCACAAAACTTTGCTATTTGCTCATACGGAATACCATTTTTTTTCTTTAAATGGCTAAGTGATTCCTTTGACATACCAAGTGCAGAAGCCACATCTTTATCAAATATTTTTCTACTTGGGTGTTCTGAACTCAAAATATCTTTTAGCTTTTCTATAATCTCATTAATGTCCATGTTTCTCCTAAAAATCAAAATTAATTAAATATATTTCAACTAATTAAGCATAAACCTTTTAATTAGTTATATTTTATTCAATTAAAACTTTATTGGAGTTAAACTATATGAAAATACACTTAGATTTAGATTGCTATTTTGTATCTGCGGAAAGAACTAGATATCCATTTTTAAAAGGGAAAAATGTTGTTGTTGCTAAAGGAAGTGATAAAAAAATCTTCTCAAAAGAAAAAAAAGAAGGAGTAATTGTTGGAAATAATGGAGCTTTTAATAGTGTCTTAGAGTTCAAGAATTCCTACAATGTTAATAACATTTTAAAAGAGTGGAGAGACGAATTTATTGATGAAAATGGAGAAATTCATGGCATTGTAATTGCAAAAAGCTATGAATGTAAACCCTATGTTATAAAAACAGGAACTCCTCTAAAAGATGCAATTCACATGTGTCCTAACCTCATAATTTTACCTAGTGATCATCTCTTTTATGTAGAGCTTTCTCAGAAGCTAAAAGCATTTTTAGAGCTTAAAATTCCAGTTTTAGAAACCTATAGTATTGATGAATATTTTGGGGATTTGAATGGCTGGATAAAAGATGAAGATACTTTAGAGTTTATAACAGAGCTTCGTGATGAAATTATGCAAAAGTTTGATTTACCAATTACGATTGGAGCTAGTCGTAGCAAATGGATTGCGAAGCTTTTAACAGATTGCGTAAAACCATTTGGAGTGATCGCCCTACCCCAAGAAAAAGTTTATGAATATACAAATGATATTGATGTCAATGACTTTCCAGGTATTGGACGAGCCATTTCAAAAAAACTTGATTACTACAAAGTCAAAACGCTAGCGGAACTACGAGACCGCCCTAACCTACTCTATTCATATGGTAAGTCTGGTAGAGACTTATATCATAGAATTTGTGGGACTGATAATGAAAAGGTAATCCCTTACAGTGATAGAAGAGGTATAGGAATTAGTAGAAACTTTAAAGCTATACTAGATAGAAATGAAGTGTATCGAAGAGTGATGATACTAGCTCGTTATCTAAGCTATACTATTGCCAAAATGGGACTTAATCCTACAACCTTTTACTTCAAAATTAGATATGAGTATGGACTAAAAAACTCTCAATCTATTACGGAAAACAGACTATTTAATGAACGATTTTTGATAGATTTAGCAAAATCAATGATTAAAAAGCTAGATAATCATTTAGGATATAAAATCCATTATATTGCTATTAGTGCTTCTAATTTTGCAGGTGCTCATAACCATAAAACCTTTTGTTTAATTGACTACGAAAAGGATTTAAAATTTGCCTCTTTAAATGAAAAATTACTCAAAGTGAGAGATAAATATGGGGTTGATGTCGTTAAATATGCAAGTGAACATCAATTAAATTAAATCATTTTAATATATATTTGATGATAAATTGTAAATTGTTGTATGTCTTTTTAAATGGTTCAATATCTTCTGTTTCCTTGATTACCTGCAATAGTTGCTTAAGCTGACTCATTAATTCTGCACAAGTTTTTTTATCTGTTTCATCATTTGATATAAACTGTTCCAATTTTCTCAAATCATCTGATATAGTTGTTATTAGTTCTTCTTTCATTGAAATCATTATAGTTCATATGTGTTAATACATATTAAACAAAGCAAGAAATAAAAATCAAATTATTTCTTGCATTTAATCTTCTATACTCTTCAAAACAAGTTCAATTATAAAGTTTTTTACCTATCTCCAAAGCTTCTTCCAAACTACCAACTTTCCCTTTAGCTGTTGGTCTATCCCAAGCACCACCATCTAAAATATACACATCATATCTTATTCCTGTTGTCCATGCGTCATACCAACTTTTCTTTTGTTCTGCAATTCTTGCATTAAACTCATCTTCTGTTTCAACTTTGTATGTAGTTTTTTCTTCTCCATAACGAGCTACAAGATCATCATAATAAGGTTTCATCCTTGAAAAATACTCTTGATAACTTTCTTCTTCATAACCTTGAGTTACAATAAAAGGTCTTTCCCACCACTCATCAAGTTCAACTTTTTCTCTATCTTCATGAGCTGTACTCCAAAACTCTTCGGGCAATATTGGATCAATTGCAATACCATCAATTATGTTTTTTTGATTTTTGAAATAGTGCTTTTTCTTGAAATTAATTGTTGGATTATTATTTGAAAAGATTTGTTCTTTCATCATTTGTTCAAATTGTGCAGCAGATATAATTTGTGGTCGCATATCATTATTTTGAACATCATCACTTTTTAAAACTGATTTTATAGCTCTGTAGTCTTTATAGCCATACTTTTTTGCCAAAGCATTTTGAGCATGTCCTAATTTTTCAAAATTTTCTGATTTTTTAAGCTCTTTAGCTTGTAATTTAAATTCTTCTAATGAGGGTAATTGTTTTGTGGGTGTAGTATTCATATAAATCTCCTATTGACATATTTGACTTTTAAAAGGACTACTTGTTCTCATTAGCAGTAAAAGTCAATATAACCAAAAGGTGACTTTACTTGATTGTATATCAGTTTTGCCAAACCATTAAAGGCGAGAACGGGTGGATTGCTGACTTCCATTAAAATTATACAAAAATCTTTATGATAGTTAGCTAATGTATTTAGGAGTAAATATTAATATACTAATTTAGTGTATTTATTTATATATATATTAATATTTAATTCTAAATTTCTAAAAAATTATGAATGTATATAGCGAAAGCAAATTTATATAGAAAGGATAATGCAAATGGCAAGATATAGTAAAATGGAAAAATTCAGAACTCAAATTATGGATTTCTTAAAGATTGGAGTATCAATTCGCTCCGCACAAAGACTAATCAATTCTCAATTGCCTGAGGAAGCTAAAATCAGCTACACTGCTTTTTATCATTTTTGTAAGACTCATTTATTAAAATGAAAAGAAGTAATCAAAAGAGCTTTCTCTTTTGGTTGTGTATATAAATATATTTATTTAGTGTATTTATTTGTATCTAATAATATATCTGTGTAGTCTTTTAGTTTATTCGTTTTATTTACAATCTCTTTAATTTTCTTCATTGCCCTTCTTTCAATTGCAATAACTTGGTTTCTGGTCAAATTAAGTCTCTCTGCTATTTCGGTATAGGAACAAGCATAGTTATCTTTCTTGTAATCCATTATAATCCTTACAAAATTTAATACATTATTGCTATTATAAATCATTTTTAAAAGTTTGTGATTTATTTTGTAAGTATTTTTAATTAAATACTAAATAGCATATTATTATTCGTAAGTGTTATTAATCACAAAACAAAACCTATCTGCTAAAATTTGGAAAAAACTTTTAGGATGAGCGTGAAAGGGAAAACAAATAATTCAAATAAATTACAAGTGCTTATTAGCAACGAATCAATGTCAATCATCAATAAACTAAGCCATAAAAAAATGAAATCAGCATTTATCGATCATGCTATCAAGTGTGCGTTTCAAAATTCAAAGCCAAATGAAAAAGAGATTTTTTTTGGTTCATCAATAGGAGATAGATAGATGTTTTCAACTGTACAAGACTGGAGTAATATAACAGACAGAGAAAGTATCTCCAAATACTTGCCATTTAGAGATTTTGAGACAAATACAGGTATTTTTGCAACCAATGATGATGGGTTTGGAATATTAGTAGAGTGTTCACCTCTTATGGGTGTAGATAAAAATGTTGAAAGTGCTATTTCATCTGCACTATCCATATTACCTGATAATACAGCTATTCAAATAATGCTACTTGCAAGTCCTAATGTAACTGGTATTGTTGATAATTGGCATGTACAAAAACAAAGAGCTTTTGATGATCCTTTGTGCCATGATATAGCATACAGCTATAAACAATTTTTAGAGAGCAAAATAAAATCTCAAATTAGTAATAATTTTAGAGCACCAATAAGAAACTTTAGACTCTTAATAAGTATAAAAGTTGGTGGTAAAGATAATAAACCTACCCTACTCTCAAAACTTATGTCTTTTGATTTTAAAGCTCTGTTTACAAAAGATAAAGATGGAACTGAAAAGTTTGATAAATCAGAACTTTTTAAAAAGTATAGTGAACTAATTCAAGCAAAAGACCAATTCATTGGTTCACTCCAACAAGCATATTTAAACCCACGACTTGTTGATGCTGATAAAGCAATTGCTTTTTACTATGAAATTTTAAATATGAACCACGATTTAAGAGATATACCAAAGTGGGATGGAAGTGATATTAACAACTTCATATTTGCCAATGACAATAAAATAGTGCAAAAAGAGAATGAACTTATCGTTGATGAGCTACATGTCAAAACATTAAGTGTTAGAGAATACCCTGAAGAGTTAGGAATATTTGATGTAATTAGATATGCCGGTGATGCAATAAACAATCAAAACCATGCTTCACCATTTTTGATTACTCTTAATGTTGTAAAACTGGGAGAAAAAGCAAAATCTGAAATTACAAGAAGAGCTGCACTTACAAGTTCTCAACAGATGCCTTATAACCTATTTCCTAAACTAAAATACATCCATCGGGATTTAAACTTTGCAATGGATGCTATGCAAAAAGGTGCAGCACCCTACTACATCTCATTTCAAATTGCTATTTTTGGCAATACTACTGAAGAGCTTAACAACTTAGCAGGACAATTCAAATCATATTTTAAAACCCTCACATTTGCAATGGAAGAGGATAAATATATTTTGTTTCCTGCCCTACTCACAATGCTTCCATTTGGATTTGATATGGAGATACAAAAGTTCTTATCAGAAAAAAGAGGAAGAGTTGTTTTTAGTGAAAATGCTATAAGTATGATGCCTGTATCTGCTGAATGGCTTGGTACAAATCCACAAGTACCTATGATTTCACCAAAAGGGCAGCTTTTTGGGATTGATTTATTTGCTAATAAAGCTGGTGGATTCAATGCATTCGTAATTGGTATGACGGGTTCAGGAAAGTCTGTATGGATGCAGTGGATTGCACTTAATTACTATCTATCGGGCAATAAAATATGGATCATTGATATTGGTGGCTCTTACGAAAAAGTTTGTGAGGTATTTAATGGACAATACCTGGACTTCAATGAAAATTCAAAAGTGATTCTCAACCCTTTTACTTCAATGATTAATAGAGAAATGCTAGATGAATATATAGAGTTTATTTCAAGTTTGTATCTTATGATGGGGCTACCAAAAGAAAGGCAACTATCAGAACAACTTGAAAAGCTTATGAAAACCTACCTTTTAGAAGCTATCTATGCAAGTTATGATGAATATGGACCAAGTAGTGATGTCGATACGATAGTTGAAAAACTAAAAATAGTTGCTCAAGATCACGACAATGACGATAGACTTATTGACTTTATCAAGCACTTATCGATTTATCAATCAAACAATATGTATGGAAAATTTTTCAATGGCAAAAGTAATATCAATTTTGGAAATGACTTTGTGGTTCTTGAGTGTGGTTCACTTGAGAACTCCCCTGACTTGCTGAACCCTATTTTGATGGTTCTTACTTACCAAATATCTAAAGAGATCTATTTAGAAGAAAAAAATAAATCAAATCATAATAGAAAAAATATTGTAATTATGGATGAAGCACATAAATTTCTAGGGAAATCTGCTCATGTAGAAATATTTGTTGAACAAGCATATAGAAGATTTAGAAAACATGGTGCTTCGATGTTATTAGGAACTCAAGGCTTTGAAGATTTATATGGAGGTGATAGTGTAAGCAAAGTAGGAAGAGTAATCATAGAAAACTCCTTTTGGAATTTCTTTTTGATGCAACGAAGTACATCAAGAGAAAAAATTAAAAAATCTGGCTTTTTTAATCTCTCACCTTATGCATATGCTCTGATGGATAATACAGCTCCAGCTGATGGAGAGTACGGTGAGATATTTATTATGACAGATAAAGTTCAAACCAAAGGACGAGTTGTTCTTGATAAGTTTTTACAAACCCTACTCTTTACTGATGCTGATTTAAGAAGTAAAATGAATAAACTTGTATCTCAAGGTATGAACCATTTAGATGCAGTGAAACATATACTTGAAGATAAGCATTAATACACTAATTTATATTTAATTAGTGTATATAAATATATTAATGATTAAAATTAGTTATGTAAATTTGCTCTTCAAGAAGTAATTCTTCATCTTTTTGTTGCAAAAGAACTTCTAAAAATATATCATTGATGGCGTATTGCCCTCTTTGAATATTCTTTATAAGACCCATCTCTTCTAATGAGATGTGGATATTATAAAGTGATTTTGAGGTTAGCTCGACACTGTATTTATTAGCAATAGAATGGAGTACTTCATAATGATGTTTTTTCTGTTTTGTTTTAGAGATAAGTTCTTCTAAGTAAGCTCTGTTTTCTAGTATCACTTGTGTAAGAACCTCTAAGCAAATATCATAGTCAATCATTTTTAAATCTTCTACAATTCCTTTATAATAGAGTGCTTGTAACACTTGAGCTGAATAATCAGGATGTCCTTGCAAAAACTGTAACATTTTTAATAAAGAATCATCATACTTGATATTTTGTTTATCAAACACCTCTTTTGTATAATCGTATAGTTCATCAATATCAAGCCCATCAAGGCTCATAATTCTTGCAAAATGAAAAAATGGCGATGCTTTTGAAGAGAATATGTTTGTCATAATAGATTCAATACTTCCTAAAAATACATAAGTCACAGCTTCATGATGTTGGACGACTGATCGCATCTGTTCTAATATAAAATCATCATTTATTCGTAAAATATCTTGAAACTCATCAAGGACAAATTTTATATTGAGTTCTTTTTTTGCAGATATCTTTTCTACTACATCTAAAGAGTGTAAGAAATACTCTCTTTCATCTTTGATGCCATTTTCTAAGTGTTGGAGTGTAATCTCTTTAATATCTACTCTAAAATTCATGTAAACCCCTTAATATAATACTACTTATGTTTTTAACATCCCTACTTTTTAGTAAATATATATATAAAAACTACCCTACTTTCAATTTGTTGATAAATAATTACTCTAAAACCACCACTTTTACATGTTGGAATTGATGAATTTCTAACTCTTTTTTTTAATAAATTAAAACCAAGATAAACACCTAAATCGTTTTTAGTTTCGATTTCATCAATTGCCTGTTTTAAATCAGATTTTAAAAGTTTAAATTTTTTAGAGAGATTTAAAAAAACTTTCACTATATTCAATAATCATAATTCATCCCAAAGTTTATCTATTGAGTGAGTTTTTCCATTTTTTACATCATCTAATCCAGATTGAATTGATTGTAGTATTTTTTTAGTTTCTAATTCTTTCAATGCCTCTTTCATACTTTCATATTCATCTCTTGAAATAAGTACCGCTTCTACTTTATTTTTTTTTAGTATTGCTAATTTATCGACTCTGTTATCTTTTATTTGAGTTAAATAAGTATTAAATTTTTTTGCAAATTCTGATGATGGTATAAATTCATTTGTTGAGTAAGTCCGTAATATTTTATACATAAGTATCTTCAAGTAAATACTGTTTCAACTATTAAATATTTACAAAGTGCCTAAAACTACGGAAATGTAGTTTAAGGTTATTTTGGGGAGTACTAGAAAACATTTGTCAATCTGATAAAATAAATATAAGGATTGAATAAACAACCAATTAAACACTTCTAATCATATATCCAACAGCACTTTTAACAGTAATAAGATCTTTACTTGTTTTATCTCTAATTTTTTTTATAAAATTTCTCATTGAAAAAATACTCATTTTTTTAGATCATATACATAACCATATTCTAAACGAACAGTACCCACTAATTCTTTTTCTAAAATACTTTTAATATATTCATCAACTGACATTTCACTAGAAGCACTATTTTTTAACAATTTATTATAAGTTTCTCTATTTAATTCTAATTCTATTTTTATGAAATAAAATATACACAAATAATATTTAATTTTACTTAAACATTTTTAGAAATAATTCTAATGTTTCATCAACAATACTTGAATTATTGTATTTTTTTAATAAATAACTCTCAATAAAACCATCTGAGAATTTCTTAAATAATATTGTTAAATGATAATAATCATATTTTGAATTAGGAAAAAGAGAAATAAATTGTCTTTTTAGATATGAATAAATATCATCAACTATTGAATGATTAATTACATCTAATTTATGAAAAAAGAATGGATCATTTGTTATTGGATAGTTTTTATTTTTATCAATTTGTATAAATATTTTATATTTAGCATTCAGGTAAATTTTAAGATTTTCTATAGGATCTTTTGTCTCTTTATCATTTAATTCATCTAAAAAGTTTTGCAATTTTAAAATTAGATATTCTGAATATAAATTTTCTTTCGAGCCAAAAAGATTATAAATTGTACCTACAGATACTTCTAAACTCTTTGATAATTCAGAAATTTTTAATTGTTTATAACCATTACTATCAATGTACTCTGCAGCTGCTTTTAAATACATCTCTTTTTTCATTTCATTAATTTTTTCATCTATTTTTGATTTCAATTTATATCCAACCTATTTTCTTTTATTGTATCAGTTTCTTTTTGAAATTCAGTTAAATGATTTATATTTATATTATTGAACTTAATTCATTATTAATATTAGTTTATATAAAATCAACTTTTTTAAGGATAAGAATGGAAATAAATTCATTAAGAAATGTAAAAACTGAAGCTTTATTTGTCTATTTAAATACAATAGTTCAAGACTATCTTGAGAAATTAGAGATTAAAGAATTTGATATTTGTATAAAAGATGAAAAACAAGAAAAAGAGATAATTGATTCTATAAAATTTTTAAAAACACATCTTTCTAAATTTACTTTAAATGCATATGAGTTAGCCTCTTTAATAAAAATAAAATACACTAAACAAAAATCAATTCCACACTATTATAGAGCATTAACATATTATTACAATGTAATTATTATTGAAATGGAAAAACAATTTCAACCAGAAGATAAATGGATTCCCGAGCAAATTATTTTTGCATTACTTAGTGAATGGATTTTTGAAGAAGAAAAACTAAATACTAAATTTGATATTTTAAAAGAAATAGATTATTTCAAACTTTTGAGCTACATTGAATATGCTGCAAAGGAAGAAACAGATGAAGAATTTAAAAAGAGTGTTAAAGAGATGTATTTAATATCTACAAGTGTAATTAAATCTTTAAAAAATGCAAAATTTAAAATTAATACTACTAGAAAATCAAATGTTCTGTAAATATGCTTTAAATATTGGTAGATGTTTTTTTCTATCTATAAAGTCATTCCCTTTTACTGGGCTTCCTGTTTTAAACATACACTATCCTTATCTATCTATTTTATGGATTATTATATCTTGTTTTAAATAAGAGTTGTTTTAACTTGGATAGTATAATCTATTGATTTTATAGATAAGTTGATAAAAGTACTAATATATACACATATTTAGTATATTTATCAGTATTTATTAATCTTTTCTAGCTAGTCAGCTATATTTGTAATTAAATATCAGTCAGAATTATAAATACAAATATATAAGTCTAAATACTTTGATTTACATTTTTTTAGTGTATATTTAATTGAATTTTACTCTTAATTCTTTCTCTATTCTTAGGATTGTTTTTCCCTTAACATCCAACTGCCCTGCTCTATTTTTAAACTGTGAAAATACATCTATAATTTGTTCTAAATACTCTTTTGCAACATTCTCTTTTATTGAGTGTTTTTTAGCTAATCCTAAAATATCTTGCAGAGTGTAATCATTTGTTTTACCATTTAAAGAGAGTTGATGATTTTTGGTGTACCCTACTCCATTTGAGTAAGTTATATCATAAGCCGGACTTAGATTCCAAACACCATTTTTATCCATTGTAAATGCAAAGTTTTTTGCATGATCATCTTGGTTTCTGCCAACTATATTGAAAATCATCCTTTTAAATTGTTGATTTACTGCTTGTTGGCTTCCTGTAAGATATCTTGTAAGTCTTAATAACTCATCATACGAATAGTGCATAGGGATATTGAAATTTGTATGAGTAAGTCCTGCTACAGAGTGAAGATGTAAAGCTTCTCCATCTACTCTATCAAACCTTTTTATAAGGTAGTGAGCTAAATTTCCATGTTCTAGCAGTTCAATTTTTGGTACATCTATTCCAACTTCTTTTGCCATACTCATATAAAGATATTCTAATTTTGTATAGTCACTACTAGCTCCATCATCATTAGCAATGTCAAACTTAATTAAATAGTGCTCAAAGTTATCTTTTAAATCCCTTTTTACACCACTTATTATCTCTTTTGAATGAGCGTTATACCCTATAATTGCCTTAGCTCTAGCACCTCCAGCACTTGCTGCACTATCCATAAAGTTTAACATTTCATCAACTACTTCAATTGCATCACCACTAATTATTTTCTTTGCATTGTCATAAAAGTTTTGAAGTTCAATAAGATCGTTTATTTTTTTCTCTTCTATTTTATGAATTATAGGCTTATATGTTATTGCCCCTATACTTTTATCTCCAACAAACATAAGTTTCTGAATTACATTTAGTTGATGAGGTGAAATATTTTTGGATTCAAAATATCTTTCAATTACTTTAGTACCAAACTTATCAGGTAATGTATCATGGAACACTCCAGCTAATCCTTCAAAGTATCTGTCATCATTGTTTGAGTATGCACCATTTAATGAAAGAGGGAGTTTTAATGGAGATATTTCAAGACCGCTTGTTTTAAAAGCTTTATCATATTCAAAATATATAATCCCACCTTTTAAAAGTAGGTTTCCAATTTTTTTATCAAATATAAATGCTTCAACTTCCATACTCATTTATCTATCCTTTTTGGTAATTTATCTGCCATTTTTATCTCATCAAGTGTTTTATGATCTTTAGCTTTGAGTAGCCCTTTAAGATTATCAAACATTCTAAGAGCAATAAAAAGTTTAATTAGATTTTCAAAAGAGATTTTCTTTTGATATATAAATTGTTTGTAAGTAGGGAAGGGGATATCTGCTTTTAAAGCCAACTTTTTTTGTTGTAATTGTTGAATCTTTCGCTCAGTTTCTATTACTTCTACAGCTTGTTCTATAATTTCATATGGTGTGTATAGTTCTATCATCTCTTTTCCTAAATATATTATAGTGTAATTAATCAATACAAATATACTATAATATCTATTATAATATACTTAGTAAATTTTTAAATATACACATCTATATCAATTAATACATTTATTTAGTGTATATTATTATATAATGCTCTTTATATTTAATTAGAAATATAGTTTTTTAGTGTATAATTACATACAAATAATGAGACTAAGAGAGGTAGTGCATGAATATTACTATTTGCAATTTTAAAGGTGGTGTTGGGAAAAGCTTGATTGCACATCAACTTATTACAAGCTATGAGTTCAATGGAGTTGAAATAGACCCATATGGGAATCTATCAGATAGACTACCTGAGAAGGTTTCTAAAATAGATTTATCTGAAAAAAACTTAGGTCAATTTGAAAATACTATTTTTGACTTTGGTGGATTTAATGATGTGAAAATAGAACAAGCTATTAAACAAAGTAATCTTGTAATTATTCCATTTAATGCAACTGTTGAAACTCTGCAAAGCACAATTGATACTATCAATGTAGTTAAAGAATTCGATAGACCTATTTTGTTTGTAGCAAACATGATACAAAAACCTGAAGATATAGAAGAGGTTAGTGTAATCATTCAAGATGTTCTTGGTTTTGAATGTGAAATATTCATGATACCTGTAAGTGCTGCATACCAAACTGCTATCAATCAAAATGTAAGTGTACTAGAACTTGCAAATGCAGGTGGACTAAAATCATTTGCTTATAAAAAAGCTGCTGCAAATATCATAGACTTAAAACAAAGTATTGATAATTACAAATAATTAGTGTTTATTAGTGTATATATAATTATAATTGAATATTTTTAAGGATAGAACATAATGGAAAAGAAAAAATTCGGAATGCTTAATACTAGTAAAAAAGAAGTAGTAACACATGCCGAACTTCAAAAAACTGAAGTAATAAAAAGAGGTGGCAGACCTAAAAAAAATGATAAAGATAAATTAAGTTCAGTTGTAAGTTTAAATGCCAATCAATATGAAAAAGATATTTTAGAGTCAGAGGCAACTTCAATAGGTTTAAATGTTGTATCATTAATTAGAATGTCACTTAGTAATGCACTTAAACAAGATTTTACTCCAACTTCTATAAGCTCTAATAATGGACAAAATGAAAACAATACTGGAAAAGTTGTAAAACAGTACGCAGTACCAGTAACAGATGTAATCAAAGAGCAGCTTGAGAGTAGGGCAGGCGAATATATGATTAGTGTTAGTGATCTTTTAAAAATGTCACTAAGAATTAGCGGATACTATAATATATAAATATTTACACTTTAAAAGTGTAAAATAGAGTAAATAAATATAATTTTAAGTAGGTATTATGTTTGATAAGTTAGATACAAATATTATTGATGGTATGGAAAGAGGATTACTTTCTACTGTATTTTTTGATAATGAAACAATAAAAGAGATTAAAGAAAATATATTTTCAAATCCTCAATATAAAAAAATATTTGAGATAATGAATGAACTATATATCAACAAGTTTCCTATAAATGAAGAAACAGTTATCGCAAAACTAGATAGCTCATTTGAACAAGCTCTTTTAAATGTAATTAGTGCCAATCCTATTAGTCATATTGATTCTATTTACAATAGTTTACTTGAAAACAATTATAAAATTTACCTACAAAATCAACTTAAAAAAATAGCCGCTGATGAATCAAGTAGTATTGATAAAGTTAATGAGCTTGAAGCACTTATTCAAAGAAGTAGAGATTTTAAAAGACAAGAGATATTTAATTTTATCGATTTTTCAAAAGCTGAAGAAAAAAATCCAAATTTCTTTTTAGAAGATATCTTACCTATTCAAGAACATGAAATTAATATTATCAGTGCTCCTGGTGGGAGTGGTAAAAGTTATATATCACTTTATATAGCATTGCAGTTTATATACAAATATACACTTAAAAAGTGTTTTTTATGGTTAAGTGAAGATGAAATAGGAGTTTCAAAGAAGAGGGCTTCAAGTTTATGTAAAATACATAATGAGTTAAACATAAACAATAGAATAACTGTAATTGGGAAAGAAACTCAAGTATTTCATTTCGTAGATAAAAATCTAAACATCAATGCTAAATTTGAATTAATGAAACAACAACTCAAAGACTTTTCTTTAATCGTACTTGATCCATTAATAGCATTTTATGGAGCAGATGAAAATTCAAATGCAGATGCAAGATATTTTATGTCATTACTAAATAAATGGTGTGTTGATGAAAATAAAACTATTATTTTAATACATCATCATTCAAAAGCAAGTGGGACTAATAAATCTAGTGCTAGAGGGGCAAGTGCATTTATTGATGCATGTAGAATGCATTATGTAATTGAAAAAGTTGAAAACGACACAAGAAGCAGAAAAGTAGTTATTGATAAAACTAACCACTTCTCTAATGAAAAACATGACTATATAATTAAACTATTTGATACAAAAGTTGAAGTTAAAACATTCGAACCGCAAAAAGAACCTCCTAAAAAATATTCAATGCCTACACTTGGTAATCTGGATGATACAGAGGTAGAAGAATTATGACTACAATTAAAACTCAAAAGAGGACGAAATAATGGCTGAAGAAAATAACGAAAAGAAAAAACCATCAAGCCCTAGAAAAAGAACTCCTAAAAAAAATATGAGTTTGCTCCCAGATGAAGGACAAATGATACAATACAGTCTTTTTGATACAAAACAAAAGATTAATGAATCAACTTCAACTTTAATGGACCTAAGAGTAAGTCCATTTATGCCTGTAGATAAAATTTCTCATAATAGTGCACTGGCTAGAGAATTTGTTGCAAACAAAAATATTCTAAAAAGAGAGACTGCGTTTGGTACTGTAGAGATAAGAAATAGGTTACTAACTCAATACCACAAAATGATATTAGACTGCATTATGGTTCACAATATAAGGTCTGTTGTTTATAAAGGAACTATAGCCATATATTTCAGTATCTATGAAATCGCTCAACAATTAGGATTAGAGTGGAATGGTAAAACTCAAAAAAACATTCAAGAAGCCATAGAATATATCAAAGATGTTGTTATAGTAAGAACAGATGCCGATAATCCTTCTATTACATCAAGTTACAATATTATTCAAGAAATGAAATATAGCTCAAAAGAACAAGCTTATGTAATAGTATTATCATCTCAATATGCGGAGTACTTCAATAAAACAATATCAATCAACTATAATAAAAGGTTTGATGAACTAATTGGAATAAGAGGGAAGGGCAGTGCTTTTATTAGATCAATCATAGAGTTCTTTATTACTCATGATGCAAGTGCGGATAATATCCAAAGAATGAAACTGATGCAGCTCCTTGAGACAATAAATTATCCATGTCAAACTCCAAGACAAGTAACTTCTGCAAAACAGTATCTAAAAGAATATGAAAAAGAATTAGCAAAATTCAATATCAAGTATTATTCAGGTTCACAACTGTTTGAATATACAGGAACTACAGATATTAGATTTATTCCTCCATTAGAGGGTTTGCTAGATTAACATCTATTTGTTAACTGGTTTAAAGCCTCTTTAAATCATTCACCCAAAGTACATACTATCTACTATAAAAACCTATGGTTTTTGTATATAAATAGTACTCTTACTAATGTTTTACACCCAAAGTACACTACAACCCATGCAAACCCTTATAGTTGAGAGCCAAATAAGGGTTTTATAGTTATACAAAATCCAAAAATTATCATTATTTTTAAAAAATAGACTACAATCAGAGTAATAAAAAATCAAATTTAACATATAAAGTATCTTCATACTAAGTAATTTACACCCAAAGTACATGCATTCTAAAGAGTGCAGCTGAAATATGTATGTTCTACACCCAAAGTACATCAAAAACTACCTTGTATGTTACTAATGCAAAAGCATTGCTAAAACCTTTCAAACTATCGATAAATAGGCATAGTAGAAGTTATTACTAGCTAAATTTTACACCCATATCTCATCAACATACACCCAAAGTACACTATTTACACCCAAAGTACATCAACACTCAATGGCATACACCCAAAGTACAAGTTCCTAAAAATAGGAAATACACCCAAAGTACACTATACGAATATGCTAGATTTTTATTTAAAATTGTAAGCAAAAGTAATTACGAAATTTAATATATAAGCGATTTTAAGGGCTTGAAACGAAGTTATACTCTTAATTACAAATGATTACACTTCACCCAAAGTACATCAAATACAACCAAAGTACATTAACCAAGCACCCAAAGTACATGAAAACGATTGAAATTTACACCCAAATCACACTAGTTTACAACCAAAGTACACTAATCTTTAAAGACTATAAAAGACTTTTAAAGAAGTCTTTTTATTAGGACTCTTTTTGCGAGTCCATAAAAAGTAAAAAAAATTATATTTCATTCAGGACACTTGAAATATAACCAAAGTACACTATGCTGTGAACCACCTTCCATAAACAGAATAGGTTTCCTAGAAACTCCGAACTAATGTTCAGATATTAAGAGGCTTTAACGACAGTTCCTGCCGCATTGAGAATATTTACACTTGCATTATAGTCTGCATTAATTGTATTTCCGCAACTCTTGCAAATAAAGCGTGATTGAGTCTCTCTATTCTCTTTTTCAATATGCCCACAACAAGAGCATTTTTGACTTGTAAACTTTGGGTCAACTCTTATAAGCTCTCCACCGTTTCTTTTCAGTTTATAGTCAAGAAGTTCAAAGAATTTACCCCATGATTGATGTAAAATAGAACGGTTTAACCCTCTCTTTGCACTGCTTCTCATGTTTGGATTTTCAATAGAACCTTTTGCTGAATTAGACATATTTTTGATTTTAAGATTTTCTACGGCTACTGTTTGGTTTTCACTAAGCGTTTTTGTAATTTTATGTAAAAAATCATTTCTCTTGTTTTTTAATTTTAGGTGCTTTTTTGCAAGTTTAGCTTTAGCCTTTGCTCTATTTGCACTTCCTTTTTTTCTTCTGCTCAAAATCTTTTGGGCTTTAATGACATTTGCTATCTCTTTTTTGAGATTGATGTGCTCTATGGCTTTATTTTCAGAAGTGTAAGCAAATACTTTGACACCTACATCAATTCCTATAGACTTACCATTATTTGTACCATTGCTCTGCTGTGAACCATCGTCATAGTTTATTGAAGCAAAGTATTGATTTGCTTCAAGTGATACAGTTACTGTTTTTACAATACCTATAACTGCTCTATGAAACTTTGTTTTTATTAGTCCTATCTTTGGAAGATAGAGTTTGCTGTCTTTAATTATAGCTGTTGAACTCTGATAACTTTGTCTTGAGTTATGACGGCTTTTGAATTGAGGAAAGCCATATTTTTCTCCATTTTTTACCCTACGAAAAAAGTTCTTATATGCTTTATCCATATTAAGAATAGAGTTTTGAAGAGCAGTTGAGTCAATCTCTTTTAGCCAAGAATACTCCTCACTATTTTTTATCATAGGCAAAAGTTTTTTTAAATCATAAGCAGATGTTTTTATTCCATTCTCATAATCTTTTATTTTCATACCAAGCATACGATTATAGATAAATCTACATGAGCCGAAATGTTGAGATAAAAGTTGTTTTTGTGCATCATTTGGGTACAAGCGAACTTTTACAACTTGCAACATTTTAACTCCTTTTATGATTTGGTATTCACTATTTATTTTATCTTTATTTATATTATGTTTCAACTAGACCATGCGGTATTTACTTTTTTTTACTATGCAATCTCTATTGCTGTATTGACAAAATAGAAGTATTTATATATAATATATTTTAGTATATGTAAATAGTTTATAAAGGAGATAGATATGCAAAGTATTGGTATTGGAGAAATTCAAAAAAATACTTCAGTTTTTACAAACATGACTGAAGCAATACAAATTATAGATAAAAGAAAAAAACAAGTACTTGCTATGGTTTATCCTGTAAAACAACAATCAGTCATAAAAAAACTATCTGGTAAATATAAAGACAGAGTTCAAAAAAGTGATATATCTATGGAAGAGATAAAAGAGTTTTCTATGATGGAAGCTATGAGAGAAAAATATGGTTTATCTTCTTGATACGAACATTATCATCCGATTTTTAGTAGGGGATAATGAAGAGCATTTAGAAAAAAGTACGGAGTATTTTGAACAAATTGAACAAGGCTCAATGGAGGTAGAAATTCTAAGTGATGTTTTGATGGAAGCTTTTTTTGTGCTTACCAAGTTTTATAAACTTCCAAAAGTAGAAGTAATATCTGATCTTAAAACTATTCTTTCATTTGAAGGTGTAGTGAATAAAGATAAAGTCATATTATTTGAGGCACTAAGTATTATTGAAAATAAAAATATTGATTTTGTGGATGCTTTGATATGTGCTAAATGTAAATTTCAAAACTATGAAAAGTTGAGTTTTGATAAAGATTTGAATAAATGCTAATCTCTAAAACTTCAATAGAAAATCTAAAAAATCAAATTGATATTGTTGATATAGTTTCTTCATTCATAGAGCTAAAAAAATCAGGTGCAAATTTTAAAGCTTGTTGCCCTTTTCATAGTGAAGATTCACCATCCTTTACAGTGAGTCCTGCAAAGCAGATATATCATTGTTTTGGGTGTTCTAATGGTGGAGATGCTATTAAGTTTGTTATGGAGTATGAAAAGCTTTCATATCCTGAAGCAATAGAGAAGATAGCCGCACTTACAAATTTCAATCTTGAATATGATAACAATGACTCACAAGTTCTAAATACTTCAATTCTTGATGCGGTTAACAATTACTATCAAAACAATTTATTTAGCAATTCAAATGCATTACAATATCTCAACTCAAGAGGAATTACAAAAGAATCTATAGATAAATTTCAAATAGGCTATGCATCTAGCTCTAATGACACGATAACCTATCTAAAAAACAACTTTTTTGATCTAAGCATGGCAATTGAGCTTGGAATCATTGATAGTGGTTCTAATGGCTTGTATGCAAGATTTATAGAAAGAATTACATTTCCAATATTTTTACAAAGTGGTAAGTTAGTAGGGTTTGGTGGAAGAACCATATCAGGACATAATGCTAAGTATGTGAATTCTCCTGCAACAAAGCTTTTTAACAAGTCTGCATTGCTCTTTGGATACAACCTTGCAAGAGAAAGTATTTATCAATCAAATGAGATAATAATTACAGAAGGTTATCTTGATGTTGTAATGCTTCATCAAGCAGGATTTGCCAATTCAGTAGCAACACTTGGAACTGCACTTACATCTCAACACATACCGCTTTTAAAAAAATCAGATGCAAAAGTAATATTGGGCTATGACGGTGATAAAGCTGGTATGGAAGCTGCTTATAAAGCTTCAATACTATTAGCACAAAATGACTTCGTTGATGGAGTTGTGATTTTTCAAAATGGACAAGATCCTGCTGATTATGTAAAAGAGGGTAGGGTAGATGAATTAAAGTCCCTACTTTTACACCCAAAGTACTTTGTAGAATTTGCATTAGATTACATTGTTAAGGATAATTTAGGAAACTATAGATTTGATATAAATAGACCAGAAGAAAAGCAAAAAATACTAGTAAAAATAGAGGAATTTCTTTCTACATTAAAGCCTGTAATGGCAGAAGAGTTCAAAGGGTATGCTGCACATCTTATAAATTTACACCCAAAGTACATCAAGACACAAAAATCAAACACACTCAAAAACAACTACAAAACACCTAGTAGCCCTCAAAATCAGATGGTTGACATCACTGAAATTTTAATATTACAAGGGATTTTAAACTATCTTGATAAAAAAGAAATTATCTTAGATGCACTTGATAGTACGATGTTTGATTTGCATAAGCAAGAATTTGAATATCTACTAAATGGGGATATTCAAAAATTAACTTCAATTATTGCAAGAACAGAATTAAAGCATTTATCACTTGAAGAATATAAGGATCAACTGGCATATTTTTTAAGAATGTTTTACAAAAAGCAAATAGACTTAATTATGAATGACGACAAGAAAGCATTTCAAGATAAGGCTACAGCAAAAAAAGAGTTTATCGAGATTGATAGAAGATTAAAGAGTGGTGCTTTAATTAAATATTTCAAATTATAAGGGAAAATTCTATGAAAAAATTTATCATACTGCTATTGGTTTCAATTGTTTCAGTATATGCAGCAAATTTCAGTAAATCAAAAAAAGTACTTCTAAAACAAATCTATCCAGATCATCAAATCACTTTTTATTGTGGTAATCCTTATGAAATTACTAGAGTAGGTGCTAAAGAAAAATCACTTATTATTGAGGACTCTAAATACTATTCTCCTCGAAAGCCATTTACAAAATCCGGTAAAGAGAATGAAAGGGCAAAAAGAATTGAATGGGAACATGTTATGCCTGCTGAAAATTTTGGAAGACATTTGTCTTGTTGGAAAGAGGGCGGAAGAAAAGCTTGTAAAAAAGACCCGATTTTTAATGAGATGGAAGCAGATATGCATAATTTAGTACCTGCTACTTGTTAATTTATTATTTATAATGAATATCATTAATTTTATCTTATGGACATAGATGCTACAATCTATAATTATTTAAAAACAAGTTGGTAAAAATGAAAGAGCTAGTATCACAAGAGTACAAAATATGGCTAGAGTCTCTAAAGAATAAATTTCGATCTTCACAAATCAAAGCTTCTATCAAGGTCAATACAACACTTCTTGAGTTTTATTGGGATTTGGGCGGACAAATTGTACAAAAACAAGAAGAGCATAAGTGGGGAAGTGGATTTTTAGAAAAACTGAGTCATGATTTATCTGCTGAATTTCCTGATGTTAAAGGGTTTTCGAGACGAAATTTAGAACTTATAAGAAAGTGGTATCAATTTTGGCAACAAGCTGTTTCGCAAATGGAATCTGAAAATACGAAACAAGCTGTTTCGCAAATTCGTATGATTCCTTGGGGACATAATATAGCTATTATTCAAAAAATCAAGAATATCGATGAAGCAATCTACTATGTACAAAATACCCTCAAAAATGGTATCAGCAGAAGTGTACTTGTACACCAAATAGAATCAAATCTTTATGAGCGAGAAGGAAAGGCTATAACCAACTTTGAAAATACATTACCACCAATTCAATCAGACCTTGCAAAAGAGATCACAAAAGATCCCTATATTTTTGATTTTGTGTCTTTAACACAAGATTATCAAGAAAAAGAGCTAGAAGATGCACTCACTCAAAATATCACAAACTTTTTACTAGAACTTGGATGTGGATTTGCATTTGTGGGGCGACAATATAAGCTTATCGTTGGTGGAGATGAGTTTAAAATAGATCTGCTGTTTTACCATATTAAACTCAAATGTTATGTGGTAGTGGAACTCAAAGCTACGAGCTTTAAACCAGAACATGCAGGGAAACTAAGCTTTTATACATCTGCAATAGATGGAGAGCTTAAAAACAGTGATGATAATCCTACAATTGGGATTTTAATTTGCAAATCAAAAAATGACACAGTGGTAGAATATGCTCTAAGAGATATTAACAAACCATTAGGGATAAGCGAATATCAACTTACAGAAATTTTACCAAAAGAGTATAAATCATCATTGCCTAGCATTGAAGAGATTGAAGCCAAGCTTGATGAATTAGAAGAATAAATTTCTTAATGAAAAAATTAACACTTAAAAGATTGGATATATTTACACCCATCTTAAAAGATCAATCTATCCCCAATGAAGAGTTTGATATAGATAACTTTTTACATTTTCCAATTCTTACTCATGATGATGGGAGTATCTGGAAACATGGTAGTTTATACTTGCTTTCTAAACTAAAAAATTATCAAAAACCATCACCAAAAACACTAGATTCAATAGCAACTGATTTGAAACATTTTAAAGAGTATTGCGATAGTGAAAATATTGATTATTTAATAGCTCCAAGAAAAGTTTTAAGACCAACATATCTTTACAGAAGCCACCTACAACAACTTTTACGAGAGGCAAAGATATCTGCTAATACAATCAAAAGAAGGATGAGTGCTATAGTTGGATTTTATGAATATCTTATCAATATTGAAGGGGTAGAGTTTAAATTTCCATTATGGGAGAGTGGTATTACCTCTATTTCATATAAGGACATATATGGATTACAACATATAAAACAAGTTAAAACAAAAGATGTTTCAAGGGTAACAAAGAAGCTAAATAATATCTCAATTGATAAAATAGAAGATGGAGGGAAATTAAGACCACTTAGCTACAAAGAACAAGAAACTTTAATAATAAATTTACAAAAAATCAATAATACAGAAATGACACTTTCATTTTTAATTGCTCTTACTACAGGTGCTAGGATTCAAACAGTATTTACTCTTCGTGAAAAACATTTTGAAAAAGAATTGAGTGACTGTGATGTTTTGATTCCAATTAAAGTTGGATATGGCACTTCATGTGATACTAAGTTCCAAAAAATACAAAATATTTATATACCTAAATGGTTGTATTATAAAATTAAAGTGTATCTTACCTCTCCAAGATATCAAAAAAGAAAAGATAATGCTAAACATATATTTAAAAATGATTTTGAGCAATACATATTTTTAACAAACAGAGGAACACCATACTATGTTGCTAATGATGATCCCTATAGGGCAGATTATAAAGAGCCACCAAATGGAGCAACTGTTAGACAGTTTATATTTCAAAAACTTAAAAGTATTGATTTTTCTTTTCATGATCTAAGAGCTACTTACGGAACCAATTTATTTGATAAATATATGGAACAAGTACAAAATAAAGAAATCACATTGTCAACCGCATTAATAAATATTAAAGAGAGAATGTCTCATTCTAGTTTAGAAATCACACAAAGATATTTGAAATATAGAGAAAATAATAAAATTAAGCAAAATGTTCAGTTTGAATTTGAAAAAAAATTAGAAAGACTTTATTTTGAAAAATAAAGCTATTTTTTATTTTACACCTAATCAAATAATTGATATTTATAAGAAAAAAGAATTTATAGACTATAAAGTGCTAGGAATCAATATCTATAATAAAATTCCAATTTGTAAAATTTTGTATCAAAAAGATGGCAATTATGAACCAAAAATGATTCCTGTTGTTGATTCAATTGTACAAAATATAGTTATATTGAATTATCAGCTTGGTCAATCAGTTCAAACTATTCATAGTAAAGTCCGAAACACCCTCAAATTTATTAATTGGCTTAAAGATTATAATTTAAGATTTATGGAAAATAAACAAGTTGCAAGAGACTCTTTGGAACAATATATATATTTTCTAAAAACAGAGATGAGGATAGGAAATATCCAAATAAGCAATGCTTTGATAAAACAAAATTCCGCGAGTAGTTTTTTAAAATATTTGCACAATGATAATGAAAATTATATAGCAAGTTCTGTACGCCTCATCTCTAAATCTGTAAACAAAAAAAGCTCCACTCCAAAACCAAATAGTGAGCATTTTAAATATGTATATAAATTTTATAGAAAACTATTTGAAGAGATATTTGAATTTCTGATTAATCAAAAGAGTTATCCTTATCATTTTGAAATATTGGGAAAGTCTTATTGTTTTATGCCCTTTGAGAAAAGATTTCCAACTATTGTAAATAAAGATTTACAAAAAAAATTCCATTCATATGATTTTAACACTCAGAAAATTTTATCAGGTAAAGAAATAGGTGATTTACTCGGTTGTAGTAAAATTTATGGAAATAATATAAGATACAAATTTAAGAAAAGTATAGAATTAAAAAATATTGATAAGTCCTGCAATGCAAGACTCTATCTTGGAACTTTAGGCATAAAGGCATTTTTCATACTTTTTTTAATAACTACAGGTATGAACGATTCTACTGCTTCAACTTTGAAATGGAATAAAAATTATCAAATCAATAAAACTAGACAAAAGTTTAGAAATATAAAATATAGAGCAGGCAATAAAGTAGTAGAATTTGAAATTGGAACAAAATTTTTAAAACAATTTCAGCAATTTATACTTTTAAGAGAATTTGTTTTAAATGGAAATGAATCAGAGTATCTTTTTTTTACAGGGTATGGTGACAATACACATCTTAATTCTGAACAAATAAGTGGAAAGTTAAGTGGATTTATAAATAGATATTTTCAAAAAAACATAGATAGTGATTTGCCTATAATTAATTCAAGACAACTTAGAGTCAATAAAGCATTCTGGGTATCTAAACAATATAATGAAGCTACCTCTTCTTTAATGACACAATCATCACTGAGTGTTACAATCGATAATTATAGTGGAGAAACAGATGAAAGTAGTGCATTTCAGATAACAAATTATTATGAAAAATTCAATAATAAAATTTTTCAAAACAATCAAAGCTACCAAACAACAAATGTAGGTAGTTGTGCAAATTCAAATAATTTAAAAACCATTAATCAAAATCCAGAACATAATTGTTCTATGCAGTATGGTTGCCTTGATTGTGAATATCATAGAGTGAATATTGATGAAATAGATATTAGAAAGCTATTGAGTGCCAAATTTGTGATTCAAGAAACTAAGTCTTTATCAAAAAATGAAGAGCAGTTTAATAATATACTCCTTCCCTATATTCATAAAATTGATGAAATACTCAATAAAATGGCTGATACTGATGCAAAAATCTATAATCTGATTCATGATGTAAAAAAAGATGTTTTTGAAAATGAAAATTTATTTTCATACTGGCAACATAAATACAACATGTTAATAAGAATCGGGGTTTTATAGTGGGTGTTTTATTACTTCCTAAAGTTGGTATTGAAATCAATCAAGCAATGAAAATAGATAGCTATTTACTTGAAAAAGACACTATTATTAATCCTGATGAAAACTATATTATTTCAAGAGATAAACAGGGAAATGTAGTCTCATACTATAAAGATGATATTTGGGATTTTAAATACTACAAAAGTAACTCAAAATCGTCAGAAAAGATTTTCTTTGAAAAAATTTATACAAAAGAAATAAGAAAAGAAGCCAAGAGATTAATATTTATAATAATGGCTTTTAAAAAAGGAAAAGGTTCATCAGCTATATCAAATAATACACTAATTAGTCTTTATTACAATTCAATGATTGTTCCAATATCAATTTATTCTATCAAAGAAAATATCTTTATGAAAGAATTTTTTGAAGATTCAAATCATATCTTAAAATACATCAATAATTTTTGTACTAATACAAACCAAATAATAATATTAAGAAGTATGCTTGAGCTGCTACATTCAATAAACAATGAATTATCTGGAATTAATTTTAAAAAAGATGATAAGTTGTTTGATTATTTAGGTCAAATTATCCACACTCAACGATATAAGATAAACCAAACAGAAGTTATACCTATTAGAATATTGCAAAATTCTATAAAACAAAGATGGGAGCAAGTTGATTTATTGGAATCAAACTTAAATAGTTTGATACTTTTTATAGAAAACATTATAAATATAGAGCATTATGCTTGCTCAAATAGTACTTATGAGAAATATAAAAATTCAGTTGATGGAATCATCAAATGGAATGAAGCTATTAGTGATTGTGGTCTTAAAGAGCTATTTGAAACTTATAATATTCAAAATAAAAGACTATTTAGGAGTTTTATTAAAAAAATTCAAGGAACAGTAAAGCATTTGATTCATGCTTATTCTGGTATGCGTGATCAAGAAGTCATATCTTTAAAAAATAATTGTTATAAAGAAGAATTAGTAGATGACACAAATATAGTAAGGATTATAGGTATCACAACAAAACTAGAAGGAAGACATAAGTTAACCAACTGGATTACATCTTCAATTATATTTAAAGCAATAAATATTTTAAGAGAAATCAATAGAGCAATTTTAAAAAATATTGAATGTGAATATAATACACAGTATCTATTCTTGTCTCCTAAAATGATTAATTATGAGAATCATAAAATAAAAAACAACTACCAGTTCCAAATCCACGATCAACTCCCACTAAACCAAAATGAAATATTAATAGATAGGGAAGATTTAACGCAGTTAAAAAATATTAACTATTTAAAAGATTATGACAGCTCATCACATTTTCAACTTGGCTCGGTATGGAATTTTTATTTCCATCAGTACAGAAGAACATTAGCTGTGTATTCGATTCAAAGTGGACTTGTATCATTAGGTTCACTTCAATGGCAATTGAAACATCTATTTAAAGAGATGACTCTATATTATGCTAATGGTGCCTCAAGAGCTAAAAAAATATTTGATTTAGAAGATGATCACATAGCTTTAGAAATGAATCAAATTAAACCAGAAATTGATGCAATTAGTTACATTGAAAATGTTCTCTTAAGTAATGAAAAACTTTATGGAGCACATGGCAAATTTATTGAAAGTATTAGGGATGAAAATAAAATATTTTTCAAAAAAGATCGAGCAAAAATAATACAAAAATTTAAAAATGGAGAGTTGGCTTTTAAAGAAACTGCTTTAGGTGCTTGTGTAACAATAGAGCCTTGCAATGAAAGCTTACTTGGTTCTATTACGGCATGTATAGATTGTGCTTTTGCTGCACATAAAATATCTAAGATAAAAAAATTAATAGATGAACAACACTATCTAATCAGTGTACTTGACAAAAACTCTGTTGAATATAGGACAGAAAAGATTGAATTAGAAAAATTAAAAACATTTTTAAAAACAGTGAGTAAGGATTGAATAAATGGAGAATATAAATAGTACATTAGAAGAGTATTTTCAAGCTCTGGAAAGATTAATAAAAAACAGACCAATAAATGTTCCAATGAATTCAAAAATCAATAAGGATACTGTAGCATTAGAAGCAGGTAGGAAAAGGGGCAGCATAAAAAAAAGTCGTGAAGTGTTTTTAGAGCTTATTGAAGCAATAGATAGTGCTTCTGCTAAAATAGAATCGCCACAAAAAGAAATAGAAAATAAACTTCACAAGCACAAAGAACAAAGAGACAAATATAAATCTTTATATGAAGAAGCTCTTAATAGAGAAATTATGTATTTAGAGAAGATTAATGAACTTGAAAAAATGTTGAGTAAGAAAAGTCCTTTTTCATGTAATGATGAAAATTATGGACTAAATAAAGTTGATTAATTCATATTGTATTTGTTTTTATGGACATTCAAAAATAGTAATAAATAGTTATTTTATCGGATAGTAAGTTGTCCATATATTAAAAAATTAAAAGGTAACCTGCTATTGGAGAGGTTAATGGAGATAGAAGTAACTATAGGTACGGAGCTGATATTCCCAAAGTAGGGCAATACGGTCAATGCAGATTTGAAGTAGATTTTAAAGCAAAAAGAGCGTATCCCAAAGAGGATATTAGAGGAGATATTGCAAGAATATATTTTTATATGAGTGATAAATATAATATCAATCTTTCAAAACAAGAGCGAAGAATGATGGTAGTTTGGGATAAACAAGATCCAATTGATGAGTGGGAGAGGATAAAAAATAAAAGAGTTGAAAAATTTCAAGGTAATGCTAATCCATATATAAAATAAATAGATAACCTAACTTAGTAATTCACTTATTGTAGAATTATAAAAAATATAGACTAAGGTATAAATAATGGCAAAATATGTACTTTTTGATACAGAAACAACAGGTGGAAGTGAAGAAGATAGAATAATTCAAGTAGGTTCTATGATAATTGATGCAAAAGTTCCTGTAGAAGTTTTTGATGAATTATGCAGTTGTGAAGTTCCTATCAAAATTGAAGCAATGGAAGTACACAATATTACACCTGCTCTTATAGAAAATAAGCCAAAACTTGTAGAAACTTCATTTTATAGCAGATTTAACGAGCTAAATTCCCCTGAAAACTTTTTAATTGCACACAACCTGCCATTTGACCTTGGTATGATTAAAAAAGAGGGATTTGTCAATCAATACACACTAATCGATACACTTAGATGTTCAAGGCATTTGCTAGATTCTCCTTATCATAGATTACAGTATTTAAGATACTCTCTTGAGCTATATAAAGATGAAACAGAAGAGGCAAAAAAACACAATATCACTATAAAAGCTCATGATGCTATTGGCGATGTATTGGTTATGAAATTACTTTTATCAAAACTAGTTTCAATTGTAAAAGAGCAGTTTCCTGGAATTAATCCAATGAAAAAGTTGGAAGAGCTAACTTTGCAGCCTATATTCGTTAAGACATTCAAATTTGGAAAGTACAAAGGACGAAACATTGAAGAGGTTTGCGATGAAGATATCGGATATATTAACTGGATGATGGACAGTATGGATTTAGATGAGGATATGAAATATACCCTTGACAAAATAATGGGACATTTGTAATGAATATCTCAAAATCACTTTACATCAGGGGACTTCAATGTCATAAATCTTTATGGCTTAAGAAATATAATTCCGATGTACTAGAGGCAAGTAATGAGAGTGTTCTTGAAAATGGTAATAATGTGGGTGATTTGGCTTGTGATCTTTATCCAGGTGGAGTTGAAATTCCATATGAGGGTACAAGTTTTGAAGATAAAATAATTATGACTCAAGATTTGATAAATGATGGTGTTAAAAATATATATGAAGCGACATTTCAATTTAACGGAATTCTTGTAATGGTGGATATTTTGAATGTTGAAGATAACACTGTAATAATCAATGAAGTTAAAAGTTCTACTGATGTAAAAGATGTTTATATACACGATTTATCAATTCAATATTATGTGCTAAATGGTTTAGGATATGATGTAAAAGAGGCTAATGTAATCCATATTAATAATGAGTATGTTAGAGATGATGAATTAGAGATTCAAAAACTATTTACTAAGGTTGAAGTTACAGAAATAGTTAAAAGCTTGCAAGAAGATATAGAAGAAAATTTAGAGATATTCAGGGGTGTTTTATCTGATAGAGCAAAAGAACCTAATATCGATATTGGTCCACAATGTAGTTCTCCATATACTTGTGATGCTATGGGGTATTGTTGGAAGCATATCCCTGAATACAGTATTTTTGATATATCAAGATTAAAAACAGATAGAAAATTTGAGTTATATAAAAGTGGAGTTTTAAAATTTACAGATATTCCTAATATTAATAATTTTTCACATTCTCAACAGTTACAAATTAAAGCAGAGCTAGAACAGCAAGAGATAATCAACAAAACGGCTATAAAAGGATTTTTGGATTCTTTAACATATCCAATATATCATCTTGATTTTGAGACATTTCAACAAGCAATACCTCAGTGGAAAGGTGTAATTCCATATATGCAAATACCATTTCAATACTCACTTCATATTGAGCATGCAAATAGTACTTTAGAACATAAAGAATTTTTGGCTGAAGATGGGGTAGATCCACGATATGAACTAGCTAAAAGATTAGTTGAAGATATTCCCTGCGATGCAACAGTTCTTGCTTATAACATGGGGTTTGAAAAAGGTGTTATTAGAAAATTGGCTAATCAATTTAGTGATTTTACTTATGATTTGATGTGTATTCACGATAATATAAAAGATTTGATGACACCTTTTCAAAGTAAAGACTATTATGTACCCAAAATGAGAGGTAGCTACTCAATTAAAAATGTACTTCCTGCATTAGTTCCAGAGATGGAAAAAGCGTATAAAGATTTAGATTTAGTGCATAATGGCGGAGAAGCCATGAATGTATTTGCCAGTCTAGGAACTTTAAGTGATGAAGAAAAAATAGCATATAGAAATGCACTTTTGGAATATTGTAAACTTGATACATTAGCAATGGTAAAAATACTTCAAAAATTAAGAAAAATAATAATGTGAAGAATTGATTATAACAAGTTACCAAACTTGGTAATCCATTCATGTTATGATTAGAAAATTAAATATGAAAGGATTAGTTTGAATAAATGTAAGGTCTTAACACTTGATGGCGGTGGAATAAAAGGGTATCTGACAGCAAAAATTCTAAAAAATATTGAGCAAAGTCTCAATGAGTATAGAAGTGAAGATATAAATCTTGGACAAAGATTTGATTTAATCGTTGGTACTTCAACAGGCGGTATTATTGCTGCTGCTTTAGCTATTGGCAAATCTGCAAAAGAGATTTTTGAACTTTATGAAACTCTTATCCCAAAAGTATTTAATACATCACATGTTTTTGGTACAAAATATTCCAATGAAGCTTTAAGAGAGGAACTACAAAATATATTAGGCGATTTAACACTTTCAGATGTAAAAACTGGTTTATGTTTAACAAGTGTTGATGTTGAAAACAGTAGTCCTCGATTTCACAAAAGTGGATACTTTGATAGGAATAGTACTAGATTAGATGAAAAATTGGTTGATGTAGTTCTTGCATCAGCTGCTGCACCTACATTTTTCCCACTAATAGACACTTTGCATTCCTCAAATTTAACTGATGGTGGAATAGTTGCTAATAATCCTTCACTTGTTGGTTTCATAGAAGCAATGCAGTTAGTTGATGGAAGAAAAGATGATATTGCATTGGTATCAGTTGGAACAGGAGAGCAGTGCCACATGCCTTACGATGTAAATAAATTGCGTAATGGGGGCAAGTTAAGTTGGATGGCTCAGTGTAAACCGAGAAATTTACTTTCAAATCCTTTGAAGCATATAGGTTCCCCTTTAATTGAACTTTTGATGGAGAGTCAATCTAAACTTGCTCATCATCAAACTCAATTTTTATTAGGTGACAAATATTTAAGGGTGAATCCAAAATTGAGTGTTTCTGTAGAACTAGATGACGCAGAAAAAATAGGTAGTTTGAAAAACTTAGCAGATCTAAGTAAATCAGACTTAGAAAAATTAAAAATATTACTATAAGGAGATATAAAAATGGACTTTGGATCAGAGTTTGACAAGTATTATAAAACCATTAGTATTGATTCCGATAAAAGAACAAAGCTACTGGAAAATAAAGGTCTTTTAAGACAAAAAATTAGAGATGACTTTAAAGATAATGGTAGAAAAATACCAAAATTTCATATACAAGGATCAATGGAAAAAAATACTTCAACAGGTATCAATCCATTAAATGGTGATTATGATATTGATGATGGAGTTTATCTTCAAAACATTGACAGTTCTAAGCCCATCGATGAATGGGAGAGTCCTGAAAAAGCTCATGAATGGATTTTTGATGCAGTGGAAGGTCATACAAAATCAACTGAGGACTTATCAAAATGTGTAAGAGTAAATTATGCAAATAATGAAAAACATGTTGATTTGCCCATATATGTGCAAAAAGATGATGATTACTATTTAGCAATCAAAGGTAAGGGATGGAAGAAAAACAATCCTAAAGATATTGCAGAATGGTTTAATGACAGAAATACGGTACTTGGTGAGAACTTTAGAAAAGGAAGTAGGCTGTTAAAAGCTTGGAAAGATAAAAGGGAGAGTGAGAATACAGCATTAAAATTATTTGGTGGTTTTCAGCTTTCGATATTGGTTTCTAATCATTTTCCTTCATCTACTGAAAATACAGAAGAGTTTTTTTATAAATTGGTTCAAAATATTAATCAAAACCTATGGCAATATCCACCGCTAAGAAATCCAAAAAACTATTCTCAAGATACATTAGAGTATTACACACAATCACGAATAGATACTTTTAAAAGTGAATTTGGAACACTCTATTCTAAAGCAAAAGAGGCTTACGAAGAAACTGATTGTCAAAAAAAATATGAAAAATGGAAAAAAGTTTTTGGAGATAGATTTCCAAAGCCAACTGATAGTGAATGTGAGAATAAGACTAAAGCTCTAGGACTTGGAGCACCGTTGATAATCAAAGGTGATGCAAATATAAAAAACACTTCAGGTAGGATGGCATAACATTGGATAAAAAGTTGGAAGTATGGTTTTTAGAAGAACTTTCTAAAGCTCATGATTATTTGATTTCAAAAGGTTTTCAATACAGTAATTCCAAAGAGCTATATTATAAAAATATAGAGTTCAACAACAAGTGTATTGATTTTAGAATCAAAATTCCAAATAATTATCCACTTGTTTACCCAAAATTTTATCTTGATGATGAATCGTTATATCTCAAATTCCCTCACATAGAGAAATATAAAGCGGGTATTGGTTCATCAATTTGTTATTTAGAAGATACAAAAAAAGTACCTCATTTAAATGGTTTAGATGTTATTGCTATTGAACTTGACAGAGTTGAAAGGATACTTGAGGATTACGACTCTAATAAATTTAATTCAAATGATTTTATTGATGAATTTGACTCTTATTGGCAAGATAAGAAAATGATTTATTTAGATTTGTATGAAAAAAATGAGAATAAGCCTGAAATTCATAAAATTAGTAGTTGTTCAAGTATATTTAAAAACATCATTACAAACAATGTAGATGAAACTATAAATAAGTTAGACACTCTAGGTCTAAAATATGACCCATTTGAAAAAATCATCTATCTACCATTTAATAATGAAATTGAAACTATCCCGTATAAATATAATCAAATAATTGAGCTTATTGACCATAATGGATATAGAGATTTTTTTGAAAAGCATATTTCATTAAAAACTGTTAGTCAATATATCTATTTTTCTTTTTTGATTAGAGGGACAAAGCATTATGCGTGTTGTAAGATTGATAGAAAACTATGTGGAGATAGTTATGTTATTCCAAAGTTTTATCCAAATTATGATGTTGAACGAGTAGTTGTCAAAAGAATCGATAGAGAGAGGATATTCTCAAGAGGTGGCAATAATATGACTTCATACATTGCAAGAACTAATATAAAAATAGCAATAATAGGTTGCGGTTCGCTAGGGGGTTCATTGGCTTTGAAGCTTGCAAAAAGTGGTATTAAGAATTTTACTCTTATTGATTATGACTACCTAGATATCAATAACATTGCAAGGCATATTTGCTCTATGAAATATCTCAATAAGAATAAAGCAGAGGCTCTTAAATCAACAATTTTAGAGCATTTTCCTGATTGTGATATTGAAATACTAAAAGATGATGTAATGAATTGTCTTGATGTTTTAGATAGACAAAATTTAATAATTTCAGCGTTAGGAAGCGATGGTACCATATTTGAAACATTTTTACTTCAAACATATGAGCATATTCCAAAAATAGTTTCTTGGTTTGAGGGTTCAGTAGGTGGTCATGCAATATTTACAAGAACTAAATTAGATAATTTTTCAGAAATAGTTGGAAAGCTGAAAATTGTTGATGATGGGAATGAAGAAAAACTAATAAAAGATGATATTGGCTGCAACTCAGTTTATGCTCCGTACGCATTTATTGATGCAGAAAATACTATTACAGCTGTAGCAAGAATGGTTACAGATTTTATAATCAAAAAAGGCGATTTTTTAAATCAAGCGTGGACTATGTTTGGGGACTTCGAATTAAATCAACATCTTATAAATCCAAAAATAAGTATGAATGATAGCTATTCGATTTTAAAAAGAGATTTTGATGGTAATAAATTATGATAAAACTTGATAAAGATAAATTCAAATATATATTTGATCAGCCTGTGTTGGATACATTCAAACAGTATCAGCAAAAAAATGGAGAGTATGAAATAGGTGGTATTTTAGTTGGTGAGATTTACTTAGAACACAATACCGTTATAGTTAAAAAAGCAATCGTGTCCAAAAATGCAAAACGAACTTTTATGGGTGTTAATATTGATAAAAAAGAGATGCAAGAAGCACTAGACCAAGAGAGAATAACAAGTGATTATAAGTGGTATTATTTGGGTGACTGGCACACACATCCTGAAACATTTCCAAAATCTTCGTTTATTGATAAATTTTCATACAAAGGTACTGTAAAAAAAGCTGTGCTAGTTACAAACTTTATTATGTTTGTTATTGTAGGTAATGATAATGATTTGTCAAAAACTATACTTACAGAGATATATTTCAAGAAATAGATAATATGATTACTTAACTAAGTAACTCGTTATGTGGAATAGGATAAAATAAACAATGGATTACACAAACAGAATCAATAGATTAACTCATACTTTACAATTGTTAAGCAAGGGTAATGGGGTGTCAACTCCTGCATTAGTTGAGTTCTTTGGAGAAGGGGTTACTAAGAAAATGGTTCAAACCGACTTTAAAGAGTATTTGCTTCCTCTTTTTATTGATGAAAAGATTTATTATGACTATGCAGATAGAGTTTATAGAGCTAGAAATAATTTTTTAGTTAAAACTCTGTTTGATGCAGAAGAATTAGCAATAATTTCTATTATCAAGAACAAATCCAAAGATAAATATAGTGATGATGGGTTATCTCAAAAAGTTGATGTTATGTTTGATAAGTTTGAAGATGAGTTATCTAATCGACTTTATCAAAAATCATCAGTTGAAAAGATTGACAATTTTAGAGATGAGATTATTCAAATCAAAAATGCTATTGAAACTAAGCACATAATAACTTGTACATACACTAATAAAGATAGAATAGTTTACCCTCTCAAAATTCTAAATCTTGAGGGTTATTGGTATCTCATTGTGTATGAACCTAAAGATGATTTAGTCAAAACATTTCATCTAAATTCTGTAAAAAATATAGAGCATACAGATGATATTTATACTTTCAATCAAGATATCGTAGATAGTTTTGATAATGCAATTACAGCTTATTTCAAACCTAATAATGAAACTGTTAGAGTAGAACTTTTTATTGACAAGGAAGTTTCAAGATTTTTTGAAAGAAAGCCTTTAAATAAGACTCAACGACCATTGAGGGTTTTGCCAGATAAATCATTAGAGTTAGAAGTGTATGTTACTGATCTAATGGAGATAATCCCAACAATACAAAGATTCATCCCATATGTAGTTGTAATTGAACCTGAAGAGCTGAAAATTGAGATTGTTAAAAATCTTGAAGTTTATTCAAAATACTACGAGTAACTAAGTTGGGTAATTTATATGTTTTATAATTTTGAAGAGTATAAAAAATATAGCTGCTAATTTACATGAAATAGAAAATTAAAAAATAATAAGGAATTTAAGAATGACAAGTACACAACAACGAGCCGAATTACAACGCCAAATATGGCAAATAGCAAATGATGTAAGAGGCTCTGTTGATGGATGGGATTTTAAGCAGTATGTTCTAGGTACTTTATTTTATAGGTTTATTAGTGAAAACTTTTCAAACTATATTGAAGCTGGAGATGAAAGTGTTAATTATGCAACGCTACCCGATGAAGTAATTACTCCAGATATTAAAGATGATGCTATTAAAACAAAGGGATATTTTATCTATCCAAGTCAGTTATTTGTAAATATTGCAAAAAATGCAAACGATAATCCAAATTTAAATACAGATTTAAAAGCTATATTTGATTCAATCGAGAGTTCAGCTAATGGTTATCCATCAGAAGTTGATATTAAAGGTTTATTCGCTGATTTTGATACAACTAGTAATAGATTAGGAAATACAGTAAAAGATAAAAATATAAGACTATCAGCTGTATTAAAAGGTGTTGCCGGACTTAACTTTGGTAAATTTGAAGAAAACCATATTGATTTATTTGGTGATGCTTATGAGTTCTTAATTTCAAACTATGCAGCTAATGCAGGTAAAAGTGGTGGAGAGTTTTTTACTCCTCAAAGTGTATCAAAGCTTATTGCACAACTTGCAATGCATAAGCAAACAAGTGTTAATAAAATCTACGACCCAGCAGCAGGCTCAGGTTCACTACTTCTACAAGCTAAAAAGCACTTTGATGCACACATCGTTGAAGATGGTTTCTTTGGACAAGAGATTAACCATACTACTTTTAACTTAGCTAGAATGAATATGTTTTTACACAACATTAACTACGATAAATTTAATATAGCACTAGGAAATACTTTAATAGATCCACACTTTGGAGATGATAAGCCATTTGATGCCATTGTTTCAAATCCACCATATTCGGTAAACTGGATAGGTAGTGATGACCCTACACTTATCAATGATGATAGATTTGCCCCTGCTGGTGTCCTTGCACCAAAATCAAAAGCAGACTTTGCATTTGTATTACATTGTCTAAGTTATCTTTCGCCAAAAGGAAGAGCTGCAATAGTTTGTTTTCCAGGGATTTTTTATAGAGGCGGTGCAGAGCAGAAGATACGAAAATACCTAGTGGACGGCAACTATGTAGAGAGTGTTATTTCCCTTGCCCCAAATCTATTCTTTGGAACATCAATAGCAGTTAATATCTTAGTACTTGCAAAAAATAAAACGGATAATAAAACTCAGTTTATCGATGCAAGTGAACTCTACAAAAAACAAACAAATAATAATATCTTAACTTATGAGGGAGAGAATAATCATTTAGAGCAAATTATGAAAGTATTTGATTCTAAAGAGGAAATTGAACACTTTTCAAAGTATATCGATAATGAAGTAATAGCAGAAAATGATTATAACCTTTCAGTTAGCTCATATGTAGAAGCAAAAGATACTAGAGAAAAGATAGATATAAATAATCTAAATAGTGAGCTTAAAACTACTGTATCAAAGATAGAAAATCTGCGAAGTGAAATCGATAAAATCGTAATGGAGATTGAAGCGTGAGTGAGAAAATCTCTATAAAAGTACTGCTTGATGGTATGGAATTTGAGTGGAAGAGTTTAGGAGAAGCACTTGTTCGAACCAAAGGAACAAAGATAACAGCTACTCAAATGAAACAATTACATAAAGATAATGCACCAATTAAAATTTTTGCAGGTGGTAAGACTTTTGCATTTATAGACTTTAAAGATATACCTGAAAAAAATATAAATAGAGAAAAATCTATAATAGTCAAATCTCGTGGTGTAATTGAATTTGAATATTACGATAAACCATTTTCTCATAAAAATGAAATGTGGTCTTATCATTCTCAAAATGAAAATATTAATATTAAATATGTTTACTATTATCTAAAAACACAGGAATTGCATTTTCAAAAACTTGGTAGCAAAATGCAGATGCCACAAATAGCTACACCTGATACCGATAAGTTCCAAATCCCAATCCCACCTTTGCATGTGCAAAATGAAATTGTCCGAATTTTGGACAATTTCACAGAGCTTACAGCAGAGCTTACAGCAGAGCTTACAGCACGAAAAAAACAATATAGCTACTATCGAGATAGATTATTGAGCTTTGAAGATATAGAAGTTGAGTTTAAAGAATTGGGTGAAGTTGGTGAGTTTATTAGAGGAAAAAGGTTTGTAAGAGATGATATGAAAGATGAAGGTTTCCCATGTATTCATTATGGAGAGATGTACACTCATTATAATATATGGGCAAAAAATTCAAAATCGTTTATAAGCCCAGAACTTTTAGAAGCAAAAAAATTGAGAATAGCAGAATATGGAGATGTTGTTATTGTGGCCGCTGGAGAAACAATTGAAGATATTGGTAGAGGTACAGCTTGGTTAGGAGATACTGGAGTAGTAATACATGATGCTTGTTTCTATTTCAAAAGTGATTTAAATCCAAAATATGTGGCATATTTTACAAGAACTAGATTTTTTCATGACCAAATCAAAAAACATATATCATCTGGAAAGATATCTGCAATCAATGCGAATGGTTTAAGTAAAGCCATAATTCCAATCCCACCATATGAAGAACAAGAGCGAATAGTTAATATTTTAGATAAATTCGACATCCTCACAAACTCTATAAGTGAAGGTTTACCAAAAGAAATAGAGCTTAGAACTAAGCAATATGAGTATTACAGAGATTTACTCTTAACATTCCCAAAGAAAGATTAGAGGTACACAATGGAGCAAACTAAACCAATAGCAGAATCAAAAAATTTCATAGTATTAGATAAATATACTAAAATAGATCAAGAAGGTAGTTCATATCAAAGTGAAGCTGATTTAGAAAATGAACTAATAAAAGATTTACAGAATCAAGGTTATGAATTTGTTAGTGATTTAAATGCTCCAGATAAAATGCTTGCGAATGTTAGAAAACAACTTCAAATACTAAATAAAGTTGAATTTTCTAATGGAGAATGGAATCGATTTTGTGAAGAATACTTAGATAGACCAAGCGATAATATCATAGATAAAACTCGTAAAATCCATGATGATTATATATATGATTTTGAATTTGATAATGGAAGTTTAAAAAATATTTATCTTCTCGATAAAAAGAATATTGCTAGAAATAAAGTACAAGTAATCAATCAATTTACCATAAAAGGAAAACAAGCAAATAGATATGATGTAACTATATTAGTAAATGGCTTGCCGTTGGTTCAAATAGAATTAAAAAAGCGGGGTGTTGCAATAAGAGAAGCTTTTAATCAAGTTCACAGATACTCAAAAGAGAGTTTTAATAGTGATAACTCTTTGTATAAATACTTACAGATTTTTATAATATCAAACGGAACAGATAGTAGATATTTTGCTAATACTACTAAAAGAAATAAAAATAGCTTTGATTTTACAATGAACTGGGCTAAATCAGATAATACACTTATTAAAGATTTAAAAGATTTTACTGCTACATTCTTACAAAAAAAGACTTTGCTTGATGTATTAATTAATTATTGTGTATTTGATACAAGCGATACACTGTTGATAATGCGACCATATCAAATAGCAGCAACTGAAAGACTTATTTGGAAAGTAAAAAGCTCTTTTGAAGCTAAAAAATTTAGTAGCATAGATGGTGGCGGATATATTTGGCATACAACTGGTAGTGGCAAAACACTAACAAGTTTTAAAGCCGCAAGATTAGCAACAGAGCTTGACTTCATAGATAAGGTATTTTTTGTAGTTGATAGAAAAGACCTTGATTATCAAACTATGAAAGAGTATCAAAGGTTCTCTCCTGATAGTGTAAATGGAAGTGACAGTACAGCAGGACTAAAGAAAAATATAGAAAAAGATGATAATAAAATCATTGTAACTACTATTCAAAAACTAAACAACTTGATGAAAAGTGAAAATGATTTAGATATCTATACTAAAAATGTAGTTTTTATCTTTGATGAGGCACATAGAAGTCAATTTGGTGAAGCTCAAAAGAATCTAGCTAAAAAATTTAAAAAGTATTATCAGTTTGGATTTACGGGTACTCCTATTTTTCCTGAAAATGCTTTAGGAGCTGAAACAACAGCTAGTGTATTTGGAACACAGTTGCACTCATATGTAATTACTGATGCTATTAGAGATGAAAAGGTACTAAAGTTTAAAGTAGACTATAACGATGTAAGACCACAGTTTAAAGCTTTAGAGAGTGAGCAAGATGAGAAAAAACTTAGTGCATTTGAAAACAAACAAGCATTATTACACCCTGTAAGAATAAATGAAATTGCACAATATATTTTGAACAACTTCAATCAAAAAACTCATCGTCTGCAAATTGGAGCAAAAGGCTTTAATGCAATGTTTGCTGTTAGTAGTGTTGATGCAGCAAAGCTGTATTATGAGGCTTTTAAGAATTTGCAAAAAGATAAAGAGCGACCTCTGAAAATTGCTACGATTTTTTCATTTGCCGCTAATGAAGTCCAAGATGCAATAGGAGATATTGAAGATGAAAGCTTTGAACCAAGTGCAATGGATTCAAGTGCGAAAGAGTTTTTAAGTTCTGCCATTGATGATTATAATGCAATGTTTAAAACATCTTACGGAATAGATAGTAAAGAGTTTGCAAATTACTATAAAGATCTTGCTAAACGAGTAAAAGGGAAAGATAGTAGAGGTTCTGAATTAAAACCTGAAGAAAAAGTTGATTTATTAATTGTAGTTGGAATGTTTTTGACAGGATTTGATGCACAAACTTTAAATACATTATATGTGGATAAAAACCTAAGATATCATGGACTTATGCAAGCATATTCAAGAACAAATAGAATTTATGATGCAACTAAAACATTTGGTAATATTGTAACTTTTAGAGATTTAGAGCAAGCTACAATTGATGCTATAACATTATTTGGAGATAAGAATACTAAAAATGTAGTTTTAGAAAAAAGTTACTCTGAATACATGCAAGGCTTTACGGATACATCATCAGGAGAAGCCAGAAGAGGTTATTTAGATATTGTCAAAGAACTTGAACAAAAATTTCCTAATCCAGATGAAATAGAAAGAGAAAAAGATAAAAAAGAGTTTGCTAAATTATTTGGTGAGTATTTAAAAGTTGAAAATGTACTACAAAACTATGATGAGTTTTCTGGCTTAAAAGCACTGCAAGATTTAGATAAAAATGATGAACAAGCCGTAGAAGCATTTAAAGCACAGCATTATTTAAATGATGAAGATTTTAATAGAATGTGTGAGATTAAAATACCAAATGAAAGAACTATTCAGGATTATAAATCAACATATAATGATATAAGAGAGTGGATAAGAAGAGAAAAATCATCAGATGAAAAAGAGAAATCGACAATTGATTGGAATGATATAGTTTTTGAGATTGATTTACTTAAATCACAAGAGATTAACCTTGATTATATTTTAGAGTTAATATTTGTACACAATAAAAAAGTAAAAGATAAATCTGAATTAGTAGAAGAAGTTAGAAGAGCAATAAGAGCTAGTTTAGGTAATAGAGCTAAAGAGAGTTTGGTTGTAGATTTTATCAATCAAACAAATTTAGATGATATTGGTGATAAAGCTAGTGTAATTGATGAGTTCTTTAAATTTGCACAAGCTGAGCAACAAAAAGAAGCAAATGAATTAATCGCTGATGAGAACTTAAATGAAGAAGCTGCTAAGAGATATATTATGTCTTCTTTAAAAAAAGAGTATGCAAGTGAGCATGGAACTGAATTAAATGATATTTTGCCTAAGATGAGTAAGCTTAGTCCTCAATATTACACAAAAAAACAAAGTGTATTTCAGAAGATTGCTATGTTTATAGAGAAGTTTAAGGGTGTTGGTGGAAGAGTTTAATTGTATGTGTCAATTATCTGTTCATTGATGCGGTTATTAAAGATAGGGCAAAAATAAGATGTATAAACCTGATTACGGATTAAAACTTTTACAAGACGGTGTATCAAATGAAGTAAGTATTCATTTCCCGCAGTTTGTAATTTATAGTATTACTGTTTTGGATTATGAAAAATACTCTACAATGGTTGAAATTCCGTATGATAATCAGGTATATGCAGTTTCAATAGATTTTACTCAAGAACAGTTACAAGAGATGATGAAATATGCTTCCAAAAATGCAGTTGAGCAAATTACTGAGAATCTTGATGCTGATATGTTTACACAAAGAACAATAGGCATCAATGAACCATTTATGGTTGATTTAACGGTGTCATTAGGAGAGCTACAAAGAAATCAATATGAAGAGTTTGTTCCATTTGTTATTAGAAGTGTAAATGGCGATACAGATAATATTGAGATTTCTCAAGAAACTACGATTGAAGATAGTTTTTACTACTCGAAACATGAACTTTCAAGAGCTTTAGAAGCATCAAATTTACATAGTGATATTGAGTTTCTATACAAGCATTTAAATATAATTGATAGTATGAAAAATGAAAAAACAAATAAGTTTTTCGTTGAATGTATTAGTGTATTAGATTTAATATGTTTACTAGAAATGAAAGATGTTGCAAGATGTGTTTATGAGGAAGTTGAGCCTGATTTAGACTCAAGTATTTGCTACCATTATTTAGATTTGATAAGAGAATTGGAAATTGATTTTAAATTATTCATAGTTTATGCAGGTGAAGATTTTTTTAAATCTGATGATTATGATTTCAATGGGGAAACTGGGGAAGAACAGGTCCTAAAATATTTGTTTTATGAGCACTATGAGAAAGTTAGAAAAAAATTAGAACAACATTATAAAGACGCTCAAATATTCTTGCTTGAGCTTATAGAAGATCAATATTTTCATAGTAGTTACTTACATGCTATTGAAAACATAGTGAACTATGAAGATTGTTTTGATTATGTTGAAGCAATGAAATTGTATCAATGGGCATCGGCAGGATTTAGTTGGAGTGGAGAGGCGTAATGACAAAAGAACCTATATTATTAAAAGAAAAAACACTTTCTGAAAGGTTAAATGAGACCTCTTATAGTGGTTATATTTGTAGAGATGAAGAGTTTGAAACTCTTGAATATTTTAAGAGTGATTATAAAGATTTAGGGGATTATGATACCGCTATGCGATTCTTTGGAGAAGATAGAGTTAGAGAAGATATGTGTTGGGCAGTTTTTGATGGTGTTATGGAAATTAAAGAGTGTGGATATAAAGAAGCACTGTTTATCTTATCAATACTACAGACTTTTTTTAAATTTTATGACGGTAATTATCCTGAATTTCCTCATATCGGTGATTATGAAAAGTTGTATGAACTTATCACAAATAGAATAATGAGTAAAACAATTTGGGGATGAAAGAGGATAAAATGAATATATTTTATAAACTAACAAATTATTGTTTATTCTTCAGTAGAAGAATTTTGAATTTATATGAGTTGGCATAGTTATGGAATTTTTTGTTACGGCTTTAATAATTTATGTGTTGTATTTAATTATTCAGAAATCAAAATCTAGTAATACAGGAAAGATTTCACAAAATAATCAAGTTAACAGTGGTGTAAATGTTATGAAATCGACTCTAGAACCTACAAATAAAGGTGAGAGTAAGCGATCTAATAAGATTTTGTCTACTGCTTTTTGGTATGGTAAAAATGATGGAGTACAAGTAAATCAATTTTTCATTCCACATGGATTTATTTATGTCGGTGAAAAACTTAAAATATCAAAAAACAGTTATACATACTGGGATAATGAAAATAATAATGATGCTTCTTTAATAAATCCAAATTTGAAAGTAATATCAGCTGAACCATGGGAATATGGTGATGAAATGGGTTATTGGCCAAAATATTCAGATATTCCTGCAAAATGTAGAGGGGCATATTTAAAATGGTTAGCCGATGGAAGAGTTGAAGTTAAAGCTAATATAGGTTATGTTTTTTTATTTTTTTATGGGCTTGAAAGGAGAGTTTTTGTTGACGCCGTTGAAAACAATATTCAGCCACAAGAAAGATTGGATATTGTAAATGAAGTTAGACGACTTTTAGAACTGTATGGAGATAATAATTCATTTAAAACATATGCTCAAAACTTTTTATCTATGGAATGGTTACTTTTTCAAAGAGATGATGAAAAGATTCCGGAATATCTAAAATTTAATGGACAATATTCTACAGATATATTACGATTTTTATTAGGAAAGTTCTCGGATAAACAAGATGCTATTCCACATGACATAGCATTAGATTGGGTTATTCAACATCCCTCTTTAGGTATAAGACTGCGTACCCCTGCACGTCGTTGTCCAAACGAATTTAGAGAATTATTTAAGTTTAAATATACTAATAAATTTGGTGAAGGTATTATTGTTAAGCCAAATAAAAAATTGTTAGAAATCAATTACCATTCGGCGAGTAGCACTATAGGTAGTATTTTACTTTCAAAAGAAATATTAAATTTACCAGATCCATTTATATTGACAGCACCATTAAAAAAATTAGTAAATTTAATTGAAGAATGTACTAAAGAATTAGAACCATTTAGCAAATATATTGGAAAAGAAGGAAATGATTTAGGTTCATTATATTGTCAATCTTTATTACCAAAAGAGTTAATGCATCAAGCTTCTAATGTAAAAAAATTAAAAAACTTACTTGCTAATAAATTCAATGATAATGATTTTGTTATATTAAAAGTTAGTGAACTTTATGATTTGTTAGATGAAAAAGTACCACGAGTAATAGATAAAAAAGAAGCAGAAAAATTAGCTTTATTAATTGAAACACTTGAATTTGGGATAGCTCCAGATAATAGATATCATCATTTAAAACCAATTCATAATGGTGATATTGTTTTATTTAAAAATGGACATGGAGAAAAATTTAGTCTTTCTAAAGAGTTTTTAATGGTTTGCTCGATTTTAAGATTGGGTGCAATTATTAGTCAAATAGATGGACATGTTTCTCAAGGTGAGGAAGAACTTCTTTTTAAGATGATTAATGAGAACGGAATACTTACTAATATAGAAAAAGATTCTTTAAAAGCTTTTCTTCATTGGGCACTCATTACTCCACAAGATGTTAGCGGACTAAAGAAAAAATTAGAGAATGCTGATCAAAGTGAAAAAACTGCTATCGGGCATATTTTAATTTCTATAGCTTATGCCGATGGAAAAATTGATACTGAAGAGATAAAACAATTGGAAAAAATATATACATTATTAGGATTAAATAAGACACAAGTAGTTAATGATTTACATCATCTATCAGTAGCTAATGAACCAGTAATCGTTGACTATAAAGATCAAGACACTAGCTATCTAATCCCTATACCGAATAATAATGTTGGCAATTCAACATTTGCTTTAAATCATGAAATGATAAAAATAAGAGAAGCTGAGACATCCCAAATAAAAGGTGTTCTAGGAGAAATCTTTACAAATGATGAATATGAAGAAAATAATGGCATGGATTCATCTATAGAAATTATCAAAGAACATTCACCTGTTAATGAGCTTGATGAAAAACATCAAAATCTTTTTAATACATTGATTACTAGGGAATCATGGGAAAGATTAGAAATTAATGAAATTACAAAAAAACTGGGACTTATGACTGATGGAGCATTTGAAGTTCTTAATGAATGGTCTTATGAAAATGTAAATGCTCCTTTAATTGAAGAGGGTGATGAAATTTTTATTGATATTGAAGTAGCAAAGGAAATAATTAATGAACAATGATAAAACTTTAAAATTACGTCCAAGAGAAAGGGATGCGATTATACAATCTTTGAGAGCTGGAGTAACCCCTAGAACAGGATTACAACATATACAAGTTGGTCGTTCAAAAGAGATTGAAGCTTTATTAAAAGATATAGAAACAATTAAAGATGATGGTTCGGCATTTCGCTTAATTATAGGAGATTTTGGTTCAGGTAAAAGCTTTTTTCTACAACTTATTAGAATGATAGCTTTAGAAAAAGGATTAGTAACTGTTCATGCCGATTTATCCCCAGATAGAAGAATTCATGCAACAGGAGGTCAATCAAGAAGTTTATATGCAGAATTAATGCATAACCTTTCAACTCGTACTAAACCTGATGGAAATGGACTTATAAGCATTGTTGAGCGTTTTATAACTGAAGCTAGGAAAGAAGCTGATAGTTTATCAGTTGAAGTTGAAATGATAATTACTAAAAAACTTAATCATTTAAATGAATTTGTTGGAGGTTATGACTTTTCTAATGTAATTTCGTTATATTGGAAGGGACACGAAACTGATAATGAGCAATTAAAAATAGATGCAATTCGTTGGTTAAGAGCGGAGTTTTCTACTAGAACTGATGCAAAAAAAGTTTTAGGAGTGCGGAATATTATTGATGATGCAAATTTTTATGATTATTTGAAGTTAATGAGTCTGTTCGTTAAACAAGCAGGATATAGTGGACTTTTAGTTAATTTAGATGAAATGGTAAATTTATACAAACTATCAAGTAGTCAGGCACGAATGTCAAATTATGAACAAATACTTAGAATATTAAATGATTGTTTACAAGGTAGTGCACAAAGCATAGGATTTGTTTTAGGAGGAACTCCTGAATTCTTGTTAGATCCACGCAAAGGGCTTTATAGTTATGAAGCTTTGCAGTCTCGGCTCGCAGAAAATTCATTTGCAAATAAAGCAGGGCTAATTGATTATTCAGCAACATCATTACATCTTTCAAATCTTGCTCCAGAAGAGTTATATATATTATTAAAAAATATTAGAAATGTCTTTGCATTAGGTGATACTACTAAATATTTAGTACCTGATGAAGCTTTAAATTCATTTCTAGCACATTGTTCAAAGCAAATCGGAGATGCATATTTTAGAACTCCAAGAAATACGATTAAAGCATTTGTGGATTTGTTAGCTATTTTAGAACAAAATCCATTACTTCAGTGGAGTGAGCTAATTCAAGAGATTAATATTCTAAATGAAATAAATACAGATATGCCTGAAATTAAATCTGAAAATCTAGAGTTAGAAGATGATTTAACAACTTTCAAATTATAAAGATTTTAAATGGCTAGTTCTAATAATTTTGAATTACTCGATGATAAAGTTAAGCATTGGATTTGGAAAAAAGGCTGGGAATCATTAAGAGATATTCAAGAGCAAGCCATTGAACCTGTATTAGAAGCAGATAAAGATGTGATTATTAGTGCTTCGACTGCTGCAGGAAAAACAGAAGCTGCTTTTTTACCAGCATGTTCAAATATGATGAAAAATAAAACTATAGGTATTTTTATTTTATATATCAGTCCTTTAAAAGCACTCATTAATGATCAATATAGAAGGTTAGAAAGTTTATGTGAGATTTTAGACGTTCCTGTTACTCCTTGGCATGGAGATGTCCCACAATCATTAAAGAACAAGCAAAAATCAAATCCTTCCGGTATTTTATTAATTACACCAGAATCATTAGAATCTCTTTTATTAAATAATTCAGGATGGTGCTTGAAAGCATTTAAGAATTTAGGGTATATCATAATTGATGAATTTCATGCTTTTATAGGTACAGAAAGAGGATGCCAATTACAATCTTTAATGCATAGACTTGAATTTTTAATTGAAAAAATCGTACCAAGAATAGCACTTAGTGCAACTTTGGGAGATATGAATGAAGTTGCATGGAATTTGAGACCAAATAAAAAGATTCCTTGTGAAATTATTGTTTCAACAGCATCAAGATCAGATTTAAAACTTCAAGTAAAAGGCTATATTAATAATGCACAAATATCTGATGATACTGAGACATCATTATCCTTAATAGTTAATGATCTTTATAGTTTATTGAGAGGCAAATCTAACCTAATTTTTGCAAATAGCAGAAATAGAACAGAAGAAATTAGTGCTATGCTATCTGATAAGTGTAGTAATGATAAAGTACCTAATGAATTTTTCCCACATCATGGTTCACTTGCAAGAGAATTAAGAGAAAGTCTTGAACATAGATTACAGGAAGAAAAATGGCCCACTTCTGCCGTATGTACTATGACTCTTGAATTAGGAATAGATATTGGCAGTGTTGATTCTATTGCCCAAGTAAGACCACCTCATTCAGTTGCTAGTTTAAGGCAACGGTTAGGACGATCAGGAAGAAGAGGTGACGCTGCAATATTAAGAATGTTCATTGAAGAGGATGAATTAACAGATAAAAGTTATATATCTGATTCTTTACGATTTGATATTTTTTTAAGTATAGCCATTATAAATCTTTTGCTTAAAAAATGGTACGAACCATCAAGTAAACAAAGATACCATTTTTCAACATTAGTACAACAAACTCTTTCTGTTATAGGACAATATGGTGGAGTTAGAGCTGATCAATTATGGAAATTATTATGTGAAACAGGACCTTTTGGGAGAGTTGATAAATTACTCTACATTACTTTTTTAAGAGCTTTAGGAAGTAATGATTTAATCTCTCAAACTCATGATGGACAACTAACTTTAGGACTAAAAGGAGAAAAACTAGTTGGACATTTTTCATTTTTTACTGCATTTCAGACACCTGAAGAATATAGACTTGAGTATAATGGTAAAACAATAGGAACATTACCGATTGATTTTCCATTGACTATCAATCAGTTAATAATATTTGCAGGAAAAAGATGGGAAGTATTAGACATAAATGAAAAAAATAAAGTTATTGTTTTAAAGAAAAATGTTCAAGGAAAAGCACCGAAATTTGGTGGTAGCGGATTAATGATTGATGATATGGTCATTAAAGAAATGCTTAATGTGTATCTAATTAGAGAAGTTCCTGTTTATTTGGATAAAACAGCAAAAATACTTTTTGATGAAGGTATTAATTCCTTTTATTCATTAGGATTAGATAAACAACAATTAATCAAAAATGAAAGTTCTATTACTTTGGTATCTTGGACTGGAGATAGAATAACTTTTACAATACATGTTTTATTTTTAAAACAAAATATATCTTCAAATTATTTTGGCGGACCATTTATTGAGATTGAGTGTACGATTAATGAATTAAAAATAGCAATAAATGCGATTTTAAAACAAAATAATTTATCAAATGCACAATTGGCAAGTGATTACAAAGAAACTCAAACAGGAAAACATGATCATTTTCTTACAAAAGAGTTGTGTGATTTAGATTTTGGTGAGCAGTATTTTGATGTTAAAAATGCATTAGCTTGGTTATTAGAAACATATAATAAGATATTGAAAGACTTTGATTGATTCATGTGGTAGCTACATTAAGAGGCTACCACTTCTTTTTTTAGAGGTATTACAGAATAAGTATAGTCATACTCATCAAGTATAGAAAATTCAAAAAATGTGGCATTTTTTAATTCATCTATTTCTATCCCATTTTTAGAACACACATCAAGTAAACATTCAAAATCCTCATCGTCCACTTGCATATTTACAATGATTTTTTCCCTATTTGGGAGTTGAATATTAGAATATTTTGAGTTTTTAAACTCGACTAAATCAAAAGATATTTCATTGTTATAATATTTCTCAAGCATATCTTTTTTAAATGTATTGTAAATATCCTCTGGCAATGCAATATCTGCAACAATATGAGAACACTCTCGTGTTGAAATATCAATTTCTTTCATCATCAGTTTATTTCCTTATGTATTAAAGTAAGTAATGAATTTTATAAAAAAAATTGTGATTTGTGATTAGAGTTGAATATTTTTCAATTTATAAAAATCACAAATCAAAATTTTTAATATATACTTCTTTCATATTAAAACCAAACCTCTGTCTTTATGACATGTTTGCCGATTTTCGGCATTTTTGACTCGTAACATACTTTTTTAAAAGTATTGATAGTTGTATGTATTTCCACAAGGAGTTTTTTAAACATTTCTCCTTGGTGGAGATATTTGTCGTTTAAAACCCCTTATGGAAGTACATCAGTATTTCACATTTTATTTTAAGGGGTTCATTATGGACAAAACAATTAAAAAATCAAGTGCAGGTGCCTTATTTAAAGGCAATGAAGGTTATTTAACTCTAGGTTTACAAAGAGTAAATGTCAAAATGGTTAAGGCTACAGAGCAACAAATGGCTAAGCCTAACTCTCCAACTTTTAGATTGGTGCAAATTGACAAAAATAATCCTGAATTCAGAAAAGATTTGTGCGGTTTGTTCTTAAAACAGACAAATGGTGGTACAAATTTTTATGAAGGTTCACTTGAAATTGGTTTTGGTGTGATGCAAATCACGATTTGGAAAATAGCTGAAGAAAAAAGAAAAGGTGAAACCTCACCTACTATGGCTATTTTTGGAAAACTAATGCTTGAGAGGTTAGATAAAAACACTGATAATAACGGTGCAACTAACTCTAATCAAGATATACCTGAAGTAAATATAGATGAAGATGAGATACCGTTTTAACGGGTCTCTTTGATTCATATTCTACTTCCTACTTCTTATCACTAATGGCTTCATAGAGCCGATAAAGAGACTTTATAGTTTCAAGATTTATCGGCTACTAGCCATATCTCTTTTTATCTATTTATATCTCCTTGTCGGTTGTTTGAAGTCATTAGTTGATTTCTTATTAAATCAGTCCAAAGCAGTGGTTTAGTCATTGATTATTGCGGACTCTAAAGGAGTGTAAAATGACAAAAGATGAATTAGGTGAGCTAATTGATAAAAGCAATGCTTATTACTCAATATGCTCTTTGATTGACAATAATCGTGGTCGAAAAGTAATTATTAGACCTTCTGGCGTACAAACTTTTTTGGCGAATCGATTAGCTTGGGCAACAGCACAACTTCTTGGCTTGTTTTTTGATGGAAACGATAGTACTCATACAGGTACAGCATTGCATATTGCAGCGGATCATTTTTATCAAAACAAAATACAAGGCAAGGTTGTAGCATTTAAAGAGTGTATGCTTGTATCTGCTAGAGCTATTAGGTATATGTGTAAAGCAAATGAGCGATACTCCATATACTGTGAAGCCAAAAGATTATTTGTACAATATTTCGAACATGCACTACTTCAAAACCCTCTTTATTCTGAGATGTCTTGTGGTATTGAACTTGATGAGTGGTTAGAGGTAAAAGGCACGCTTGATAGAATTGAAGTTGATGAATATGGCGAACATATCGTTGTGGATATTAAAACATCAGCTTCCAATGTCTATGGCACAAAAGTTGAAGAACCTACTGAATTAGTAGAGCTAAAATCTCAAAAAACTCTTTTTGAAAAAAATATCAAGGAGCAGTTTAAACCACTCAATTCAGGAAAAAGACTCAAAAAAACATCTGATGAGAGAAAGATTGAAATTGAAAAAGAGATTCAAAAACTTGAAAATGAATTAGAGCTTCAAGTCTCTTTATTTAATGAAAAAATCAAACCTTTAGAAGATGAAGTTGCTCATCAACAGTACTTAAACGATTGTATTGCTGCTAAGGCAAAGTATGGCTTTCAATTAGCGATTTATGCAATGCTTTATCAAATAGAAACTGGTGTAGAGATACACAAAGCAAGAATAGAGTTGTTAGTAAAAACCAAAGAACCAAAATTAAGGGTATTTGAGTTTGAACTTGATGACTTAAAAGTAAAAGTTGATGCAATTTTACTTCATATCAAAGAGGTTTTAGAGTATTGGAATAATGGTGTTCCTGCTTCTGTACTATTTGGATTTAATCCTGAAAGTTTCAGAGGTAGTGAATTAAAAGAATTTTTGGATTTTTAAAGTAAGTAAGATCCCCCTCACAAGACTATAACAGAGTCGTTTCTGTCTTTGAGGTAGGCAATTACTGAAATTTTATCGATTTTAATCTTATTGTTGCCTTACACTCCAAATAGGGGAGAAAAATATTTCCCTATTTTGGGTGGATATTTTCTCTTCTTTTGAAGCTGTAAAGCTTATAAATCAACACAATCCCTCTCATTTTAAAACAATCAAATCCACTTAAAAGTGTTACTTAGTGCAAAACAGATTTTGGGAAATCTGTAAGTGGTGAAGGAAAATATCATGGCACAAAATATTCAAACTTTAACAATCTTCAATCCTGATTCTTTCAATAGAACATGGGATATGGCTAATCAATTTGTCGGCACAAAATCTACTCCAAATACTCTTCTTCCAAAAGCATATCAAGGCGAACCTGGTGCATTTTTAATAGCACTAGATATTGCAAATGATCCAAACGATCCGCAAAGAGTTCTAACTGTTATGCAAAACCTTGACATTATTCAAGGTAAGCCTTCTTGGTCCTCTACTTATGTAATCGCAAAACTTAATTCATCAAATAAATTTCCTGATGGTGTTGATTTTGAGATGAAGGACTTAGGAGAGATAGAGGTTGAGTATGAAGACTGGGGAGATGTCAAAGGTCAAAGAGTTAAGAAAAAACTCAAAGTTCACAATAGAAGTTGTTACGCATATGCAACTAATCGTAGTGGCAAACTTATCAAGGGTGCAACTATTGATATGGTTATGGCTGTTAAAGAGGGTTGGTATCAAAAGAATGGCTCTAAATGGCAAACAATGCCTGAGCAGATGTTGATGTATAGAGCAGCTACTTTTTTTGCAAGAGTACATGCTCCTGAAGTCTTACATGGGTTTAAAACTGTTGATGAAGTTATTGATATTGAATCTTCAGATACCCTTGCAATTACTCCAGCACCCTCAAAAGAAAAAGCCAAAGCAACTCCTGGTGGTTTACTTGCAAAAGCAAATGCTGCTGTAAGCGACACCCCTAAAGCTTCAAATAAAGATGAAAAAACAATAGATGTAACAGTCATTGATCAATCATCAAATCAACAATCACAAACGAATGTAACACCTAAAAATGATGAAAAATCAAAATCTCTTCCTCAAAAGCTTTTAGCTTATTTGGAATCTCAAGGTTTAACAAGAGATGAAGCAGGGGAGTTTGTAAAACAAGGGTTGAAGATTACATCAAACGATGTTGATCAGATTCAATTGCTACTTGCAAATACAGAGGTTATTGATATCAAGCTGCAAGAGTTTATAGCACAAAAGAAATAGCAAAAATCTTCTAAGGAGCTTTTAGCTCCTTAAATATTCACTAGTCGTCAGACTTATTCAAATTATACAAAAAAATCAAACACAAAGGATGAAAGATGAAAATTTTAGTAGTAGTTGCAATGTTTTGCACAATACTTTTTTCAGGAATTGAGGTGATTTCAAAATCTATTGAGGATGCGAAATCAAAAAATAGCTATATGGAAAATGTTTTAGACAAACTAGAACAAAAACACTAAGGAGTTTATCATGACTACAACCGCAGAAGAATCTGCTGCTGTGGCAACAATGCTTGGATTTGAAGTTAATAGAAATTTCAAATTTCATGTTCACTCTAAAGATACGGAAGATTTTTCCATTTATAAAAAAAATGGAATGTTCAAGTGTTGGACTGGAGCATTTGATGGCGGAGATGCCATAGCGTTTGTAATGTATATCAAAGGTTGTGGGTTCAATGAGGCTAAAGAGTTTGTTCTAGAAGCAATAGGACATAGTGATACTTTAGTTTTTAAAGAACATGCAACTAAAAATGGTAGTTTAAGTGCAGATGAGAAGCAACCTATCCCACAAAGCTATTTAGAAGCTTTTATAAACAGTGGAGATGAGTACTTTAATGAGTTGAAAAATCTTTTTACAGGTGAAGTAGATGGTAAGCAATTGCCTGTATGTGATTTTGAGTCTGTCAAAAAGATAGCTTCAAAATTTGAGATTAAATTTGTAGAAAAATCAAAAAGATTGATTATGCCTGTTAGAAATCTATATGGCGAAATTATCACTTTTTGGAAGTATAAAAAGTATGGTGAAGTCTATATTAATAAAGATGGCAAGGCTATCAAACATAAGAAAGTTTTGTACTCAAAAGAGAGACATCGTCCACCTTTTGCAATTGCTCAAATGCTTGAGTATAGAAAAAACAAAGATGAATATGTTTTGATAACTGAGGGTGAAAAAGATGCATTAGTGGCATATGCAAATGGTATTAGAGCTATTTGTATTGGTGGTGCCGGTGCTAGTGTATCTTTAAAATATGAGTATCTTGAACTATTTAGAGATATGAAAGTAATCATCGCAGGTGATTATGATAAAGCAGGTTTTGAGTTTAACGAGAATCTTCAAGAGCAACTCAAATTTGTAGCAAAAAAGGTAGTGGTTTTAGACTGGGTTACAAAGTCAAAAAAAGAGGGATTTCACCTTTTTGATAAATTTGATTTGAGTGATTATTTTGCTTGGAAATACAGTAAAACTGTAAATACTCAAGTAAAGGTGTTTAAATCAATTCTACCTACGCTGTACACATATATCTCTTATGACAACACGAATTTCAATTCAACTGTAGAGTTTCCTCTTAGTTGGTAAGTAGCTGGTGAGCCAGAAAATATTTGGCTCACAATGCCTTTGTTTTCTGTCTTTTTTTCAAAAATCAATACAAGGATAAAGGTATGCAAGCAAATTTTGTTTATAGAAAAATCAAGGATTTTAACCCAAAAACAGGTCAATATGAATCGGTTGAAAAATGGGTTTTAAATGTCAAAGAGGATGAGAATAGTGAGCCTGTAACATTTTATTATTCATCAAAAAAACAGTTTTTAGAACATCTAAAAGCTATTGATGAGCAAAAATTAAAAATGAGTAAAGCTTCTTAACTCTCTTTCATATCGTAACTTTCGTAAATTAGGCTGTAAGCCACTACAAATATAGTGGCTTATGGCTACTTCTTTATATCTTGTAGTGGTTGATCAATTTAACAAATATCAAAAAACATAAAAGGGTAAATCATGAAAATTAGTGTAAATACAATGAGAATATTAAATGCGGTTGCAACTGCAAGTAGTTATGTTGCTAAAGATGGAGATCATGCAGGAAAATTAACAATAAGTGGCATTGATGGTCATTTAGAAGTTAAGGTTACTAATTATGTTCAAACAGTAGTACTTAGAAAAATTCCTTTTTCTAGTTCTGACATGACACTTGATAGCATTGAAGCATTTAGTATTGATGGGAAAAAACTCTTAACAGCACTCAAAGCGGTTAAAACAGAGAGCATAGAACTTGAAAGAAGTTCAGATATTTTGCAAATAAAAGCAGGTCGTTCAAAGTTTAAAATCAATCTTTTTGATGAAGTTCAAGAGGTAGAGATTTCTAAAAAAGGAAAGTCTCTTGATATAGGAGATAATCTAATTGAAAACTTCAAAAAAGTAATCCACTCTGTTGGTATCAACATGCCAAAATATGAGGTAAATGGAGTACTTATCGAAATTAAAGGCGGTCTTTTAAATACAGTTGGAACAGATACTACAAGATTATCTTTGGTAACTGCAAAAACAAGCAATGACGATATGGAAATAATCGTTCCTAAGGATGCCATTAGCTCAATTATCAGGCTATTTGGACATTTAGATGTTACTGCTTTTGTTGATGAGACATCATTGACAATTTCAACTGAGATTTTAGACTACAGCACAAAATTAATTAGTGGGAAATTTCCTGCATGGCAAAGAATAGTTCCTCAATCTTTTGCTCAAAAGTTTACTATCAACAAAGATAAGTTTGCAACTTTAGTCAAAGAAGCTTCATTGTTTGATTCTCAAATAACTGTAAAAATTAAAGATCAAAAAATCTTGATTAAAGACTTCGATGGCAATACGGAAGTTGAGGATACTGTAAGTGATTCTAATATTGATATGAATTTTCACGTCAATGCAAAAAATATTTTAGACTTCATATCATCATATAGTGATGATGAAATAACTATTGGTTTTAACCATTCTAATCTTCCATTTGTACTTATTGCAGATGCTTCATACAAAGAGATTGTGATGCCTATCATCATTCAAGATGAGAAAGTAATTGAGCAAGGAGAAGACAATGCAAAAGCTGCCTAATCATGTTCAAGTTCACAAAGTCTTTAGTTACTTTTTAAAAAAAGTAGGGGTCTTTCCAAAATTTCGTAAAACAAAATACGGATATAGCACATTTGATGGAGTTTGGAGACTTTTCCTTGATACTTTGACAATTACACAAACAAAATCTATCAAGCTATTTAATGGCTACGACTACGATACAAGATCTGAAGAAAGCAAGTATATGATAGTAAATGATGATGGTGTAATTAAAATCAAATTTGTACTTAGAAAAGTCTATTAGGAGAGTGTTATGGCAATAGAAGTTCAGTTAATAGATATTTACTCAAAGCCTTCAGATTTTAAAGTATGCAAGGCTTGTAAGAGATTAAATTGGTATGAAAACGAAACCTGCATCAATACAGATTGCACTAGTAATTTGTTTGATGATAGTGAGGGTGAAGTTGAAGAAGCTTTTTCAAATGAATGGCTTTATTGGCAAGATGAAGAGGGTTACTCTGAAAAAGAAGCTGATAGAGTTTTTTTAGAGGTGTAAGATGAATATTGAAAGAGAAAATCAAAAATACAAAGAGTGTGGACCATTTAATGTCGCACTCGATTATGTTTCATTTGAAGATGGAACATATGAGTGGCAAGTAAGCATAGAGTGGACTGATGGTGCACCAAGTACGGATATGGATTTTAAAACATATGATGAAGCTTTAGCGGAATATAACCGTTGGGGCTTTTGAAAGGATTTGTTTTGAAAAAGGTCATAAATTTGAATGGTGATAGCAGATTTACTAGCCCTCCTAGTTATTCAGGATGGTTAGGAAGCTGTTGGTTTGAAGAGGGAAAAACAGAGGATAGAAATAGATATATTGAACAGATTAAGAGTGAAAAAATCTCAAAAATCAAATCAAATAATCTAGTACTTGAATCAGTGAGCGGTAACTTGATTAAATTTAGCAAGGTTGATGGAGATACATACACTTTTTATTCATTTACATTTGCTGGACAAAGAGAGTTAGAAGAGATTTTAAAAAGAACAAATAGTAGGAGAAAAGTATGAAACATTTAGTAATAAAGTTTTGGCTTATTTATATTTTAGGATTTGCAGTAATTAGTGCATCAGCACTGATGGCACATGAAACACTTGGTAAAAATTTTTCCAATTCAGGTTCTATTTTTACAAGAAGTTTTACAAATTTACTAGTTGCAAAGGAGTTTTAATGGAAGCAACGAAAGCTTATCTCAATCAAGAGTATAAAAAAGGTTTCAAAGACTGGACATTACCCTATTTGCAACATATGCATATTAAAAATCATCCTGTTTCAAAAAAAATTACTGATGCAATGAACAAGCGTTATTTAGAGCTTTGTGCCATTACATTGGAACAAGACGGTGCTGTTCAATTTGTTTATAACGGGTTATTTTATGATCTGTTTGAATCATCTTGTGAAGATGGATGGGTTGTTAATGTCTATCCAAACGACAAAGACAAAATCTTTGATGAAGATAATCAACTAATCGATGATAAGCAAGTTGACGGTGGCTTATGTACGGGTAGTGCAAAAGATGCTGTTTATTTTATGATAGGAGAGGTTTGATGTTAAGCGATATAGATATAGATAGTGGAACACTTGAAATTAGCGGTTTTGATGTAAGAATTTACAACAGTGAGGTCAAAAATGCATTTCAAAAGATTTTGCATTGCATTGAAACTGATGGCGATATTTTGAGTGATGGAGAAGTCATAGATATGATTCATTCATATCTTCAAGCTATTCATGTTGAATAATTAAATGTTGCCTACAGGCACGAATTTATTTTGTGCCAATGTAGGGACAAAATAGTTCTGTCTTGTAGGTTTGATTGAAAAATTTTAGTCAAAGGACTTACATGTACATTGAAAAATTAGAGAGTTTAATTTCGCAGAATAAAGACATATTCTACAAAGAGCTAAAAGAGGTTATCAAACCCTCTTTTGATGGTTTGGATAATCCTTCAAAATATACAAATATTGTTCATAATATGCTCAAAAAAGCTAATAGAAAAAGTTTTGCTAGACAAGCAAGATTAGTATCTGCTGCGACTGAGTATATTACTAAGAAAAACAATAAATCACTTTTGGTATCATCTGAAATGGGAACGGGAAAATGTATTTTACCTCACAGTCAGGTTGTTATTAATGGTCAAGTTTTATCAATTGAACATGCTTATGAGTTATTTGCTGATAAGACATCTCAAATAATTGATGATGAAAACTTCAATGCTAGTTGGTTTGTACCTAATACAAAGTTACTAGTGCCAAGCTATTGTGAAAAAACACGAAAGATAGTTGATAAAGAAGTAAAGCATATTTATAAGCAAAAAGTTTCAGAGGAAATAAGAAAAGTTATTACAGATGGAAACTATTCCATAGATACGACAAAGGTGCATAAATTTTTAACACCTAATGGTTGGACAAATCAAATTAAAATAGGTGATTATGTTGCTATTCCTAAAAAGGAAAAATTTGGGCAGTCTAAATCACCACTTAATCCAAGTTTATTAGGTTGGTTATTGGGTGAAGGTTATTTTGGAACTTCATATAAAAGAGTTGATGGAACAAGAACAGGTTACTATGTTTCTGTAGTACAAAAAGACCAGAAAGTGTTTCATCAAATTGTTGAATATGCTAGAGAAGAAAAAGCCTTTAGTGTTAAAACTAGGATGAGTCGAGATCTTTATGAAATGCATCTGTATAAAGTTGATAAACTTAGAGAATTAGGCATAGAATGGGTTGTTTCTGAACAAAAAGAAATTCCTCAATTTTTAATGAAGTCTGATAAAGATGATATTGTAAAGTTTATTGCTGCATATTTTGATGCAGAAGGTAGTGTAACAAATGATAATAGAGGCATGATAGAAATTAGTTCTGCTAGTAAAATGATTGTTTATCAATTATCATCACTGTTAAGAAGATTAGGAGTTGTGTCAAGAATTGCAACTACTAAAAAAATGGCTACTAATGGCAATAGGATTATGCGTACTTATTATAGGTTAAACATAAGTGGTTCTTCTGCAAGAAAATTTGCATTAGAAATCTTGCCATATAGTATTGTTGATTACAAGAAAGAAAGACTTTTAAATTTGTGTGACATTGTTGTTAACAATAATTTGGAAACAATTTATGTTTATGATTTGATTGTTAAATTGAAAGAGATAACTGGTTTAAGCAGAGCAAAGAGTGATAATATTTTTGCTAATGTTTATATAAATGGACAACAGAAAACAGTTAATGATTTCACAGTATTTAAAATCATCAAATTGATTGATGATATCTTATCAAAAGAACTAAAGATTGAAAAAGATATTGATGAACAACTGTTAATAAACATAAAAAATGAGCTATATTCAAGATTAGAACAAGATATATTTTTTGTGAAAGTTAAGAAAATAGAAGAGTACAATTATGATGGTTATGTATATGACTTGTCTGTTGATACTACTCATAATTTTATAGCAGAAAATATGTTAGTTCACAATACTGATATGGGTTTAAAGCTTTCAATGGCTGATAAATTCAAAGTCAATTTTATTTTATGTCCTCCACATTTAGTTGATAAATGGGAAGATGAGATAAAGGTCAATTATGTTGATCATAAATCATTTAAGGTAATTAAAGTCAATAGATGGGAAGATTTAATCCCTTACACAAAAAGAGATATGAGAAAAGATGGTATTAAATACTATTTCATTATCTCAAGAGAAACAGCAAAACTTGGCTATCCAAAACAACCTGCTATAAAAATCTCATTCAAGCAAATTATTAAAGAAAAAATGCTTGATGGCGAGTCTTTAATGGTTAAACAACTTGTTAAAGTTGCTCGTTGTCCTGATTGTTATAGTGTTTTGGAAGAGGGTAATAGCGAGTTTATAGATACTTCTACTATCCCTTATAAGTGCGAATGTGGGGCTGTTTTAAGAAGTGTAGATAGAACGGTTAGTCCTAATATGCAAACTAGAATCAGTATTGCAGAGTATGTAAAAAGAACTTGGACAAAAGGTGCTATTGATCTATTGATAGTCGATGAGATTCATGAGTGTGCGACCTGTTGAGTAGTGAAAAGCTATTCTATAGTTGAGCTATTATAATTCAACTATAAACTATTTGTTTGAAAAGTGGAATGATAGGGTAACGCCTTGAAACGCTTTCTCTGATACTACGGATAGCAAATTTTACCACTAAGTATAATTTGTTATAAGCCCGTTGAAGTCGGCTAAGAGGATACCCTAACTCATACTTTTGTATGAAAGGAAATGCGAACCAGAGGTGGTCGAGTATCTGATAGGTCGGGAGTCTATAAAATATCTATGGTGAGAATGTGTTTACACTGACGAACCTCCGAATGTACGAGTCTATAGCATTAAAATATAGAAATGTATTTACTACACTGTAGTGCAAATGTGGTTAAGTAAGATTATTCGTTATGAAAAACCATACATTGTTAAAGGCAATGTCAAGTTTGCAGGCTCATAGGATGGCACCTAAGGATATATGTAAAGATAAAACAAATGGAACAGGGAAAACTTGAAAAGTGGAGCTTTAGTGAGCTATGAAACTTTGGGATATATAAATTCGTAAGATATTAAAATTCCTTAATTCAAGTGAAAGCGGAGCGACGACTGTTGATGTTTCTTGTAATGAGAAGCGGAGGAAAGTGCTCTAGTCAAAAGCAAAAATATTAATAAAGCTAATTATAAATCAAGGGTTCGAGTAAGATTAAGAGAGGATAGACCACTATAAGGAGTCCGACTTTGAGTAAATCAAACAATCTGAAAAGACAGAAAATTCGTAACAATGAATATTACGACTTCCAAGTGATTCAAGATGATTTATATAACCTAAGCAAGAAAGGAAAAATATTTAAGAAGCTAATGGAATATATCATTAGTGACAAAAATATCCTACTTGCATATAGAAACATTAAGAAAAATAAAGGGAGTATGACTAAAGGCGTGGATGGTAAAAACATTGAAAATATAGCAAAGTTAGAGCCTGAAATACTCATAAAAGTAATTCGTGATAAATTCAGAAATTATCAACCTCAAAAAGTAAGAAGAGTTGAAATACCAAAACCAAATGGTAAATTAAGACCTTTAGGAATACCAACAATCACTGATAGGATGGTACAGCAATGTATTTTGCAAGTATTAGAACCAATTTGTGAAGCTAAGTTTTATAAGCATAGTTATGGATTCCGACCACTAAGAGGAACAAGTCATGCGATTTCAAGAGCTTATCACTTAGCCCAAAAGAACAATCTACATTATGTTGTGGATGTTGATATAAAAGGATTCTTTGATAATATAAATCATGGAAAGCTTATTAAACAACTATGGACTTTAGGGATTAGAGATAAAGCACTAATTGCAATAATTTCAAAAATGTTGAAAGCAGAAATTGAGAACATTGGTAAGCCTTCAAAAGGTACACCGCAAGGAGGTATTTTATCTCCACTTTTAGCAAATGTTGTATTGAATGAATTAGACCATTGGATATCTAGTCAATGGGAAAATATCCCCACTAAAAAGCAATATGCTTTAACTAGAGGACATGAATCTACAAAAATTCGCTTACTTAAAAATACTACAAAACTAAAAGAAATCTATATCGTTAGATATGCAGATGATTTTAAACTCTTTTGCCGAAATCATCAAGATGCAGTCAAAATATTTGAAGCCACCAAAAGTTGGTTGAAAAATAGACTAAGCCTTGAAGTAAGTGAAGAAAAATCAAAAATTGTAAATCTAAAGAAAAACTATTCCGACTTCTTAGGTATCAAATTTAAGGTGCATAAAAAGGGTAAAACAGGAAAAGAAAACATAGATAAGTGGGTTATCAAATCTCATATTTGCGACAAAGCGATAGAGAATACAAAAATAAAAATAAAAGAGCATATTCAAAACATGCAAAGTCCAGAAAACAATCTCATAAAAAGGGCTGTTGGACTGTACAATTCATTTGTATTAGGGACACATAATTATTTTAATTGTGCTACTCATTGCAATATTGATATGCAAAAACTTTCTAATCAAATTCGACATAGAATTAAACATAGATTACTAGCTAGAAAAAGAAAAAAGTCAGATGAAATTCCAAAATATATCAATAAGATATATGGGAAAAGTCGAGAATTGAGGTTTGTAAAAGGATATCCAATCATACCAATAGGGTATGTCCAACATAAACAAGTTAGTAATTTTAGTCAACTATCGCCATTTGTTCGAAAAGATAGAGAAGAAATCCACGATAACCAAAAAGTTGCCGATGGAAGAATAATCAGGTATATGATAGAAAATCCTATTGTAGGACAATCCTCAGAATACAATGATAATAGAATCTCTTTATTTATGGGGCAAATTGGAAAATGTTATGTTACTAAAGTAGAGCTTGAAGTTGAAAATATGGAATGTCATCATATTAAACCGAAGTCTAAAGGTGGTAATGATAAATATAACAATCTTGTACTCGTTACAAAGGCTGTTCATAAATTAATACATGCCACTAAGACAGATACAATTGCTAAATATTTAGCTGAAATCACATCTAGCAAAGAATCAATAGATAAACTAAATAAACTTAGATTATCAGTTGGAAATACGGAAATCTGTGTTTAAGATTTAAAGATTTATAAATAATTAAGCATAAAACATTTTTGTTTTGATGGAACGCCGTGTGCGGTGAAAGTCGCATGCACGGTGTGAAGCGGGGGAAAAGATGGAGATTACATCAAAATTTTACCTATCGCTATATAAAGGGGGTAATACCGGTCAAGGAAATGCTTTAGCACAACTTGCTTCAATGAGTAAAAAAATCGTTGGACTGACTGGTACTCTCCTAAATGGTTATGCTTCAAGTTTATTCTATATCTTGTATAGATTAAATCCTAATTTGATGAAAAAAAGATTAGGTTATGACTACAATCAGGTTAAATTGTTTGTAGAAACATACGGAGCACATGAACAAATAGTAGAAGCAAAAGAGGTTACACACGAGGGTGTAGTAACAAAAATGGGTAAACAGATTTCATTAAAGGAAAAACCTAAAATTTCCCCTTATTTATTATCGGTTCTATTGGATATGACAATATTCCTTAGGCTTGATGAAATTAAGATGGATGGTGGTTTAGGTTTACCTGATTATGATGAGAGCATCGAATTAGTTGAAATGGATGAAAATCTAAGAAAACCATATATGGCATACCTTGGAGAAATTTCATCAAGAATTAGAAAAGACAAAAGGTTTTTAGGGAACTTAGCAACAGATGCTATTGCAGTACCTGATATGCCTTTTCAAATCCACTCTGCACAAAATGAGATATTCTATGAGCCTGAATTTACAAGAGAAGATTATGGCTACACTAACAAAGAGAAGAGACTTCTTGAGATTGTCAAATCAGAGTTAAAAAATGGTAGAAGATGCCTTGTGTATGTTCACTTCTCTAATAAAGGAGTAGGGGATGACATAACAGATATGTTAACTAAAGAGCTTCCTCAATATTCCACAAAATTTCTTTCACCTACTATTGCAGCAAAGAAAAGACAAGCATGGATTGAAAAAAATCCTAGCGATGTTTTGGTGTGTAATCCAGAACTTGTAAAAACAGGTCTTGATTTGTTGCAGTTTCCCACAATTATATTTTACGAGACTACTTATAATGTGTGTGCGACTTGTTGAGTATTGAAAAGATACTCTGCTAACAGTCTTTAAAGAGTTAGCAAACTGATTATTTGAAAAGTAGAATGAAAGGGTAACGCCTTGAAATGCTTTCTCTGATACTACGGATAGCGGTAATTATCGTTAAATAATTACGGTTATAAGCCCGTTGAAGTCGGCTGAGAGACACCCAAACAGGTCAAGCTGTGGAAATGCGAACCAGAGGTGGTCGAGTGTTGATAGGTCGGGAGTCTATAAAATAACTATGGTGAGAATGTATCAAACGATACTGACGAATCTCCGAATGTACAGTTCTAAATGTAAGGGATACAGAAATGTATTTCTCGTCAATGACGAGGTAAGTGTGGTTAAGTAAGAATATACGTTATGAAAAACCATATAGTGTTACAGGCACTATCAAGCTTACAGGACTAAAGGAAGACACCTAAGGTTATATGTAAAGATAAAATAATCGGAACAAGGAAAGCTTAGAATATGGAGCTTTAACGAGCTATGAAGTATTGAGATATATAAATTCGCAAGATATTAAAATCTCTTAATCTAAGTGATAGCGAAGCCACGAGCTATGAAACTTTTGTAATAAAAGTTGAGCAAAGGGCTTTAGACGGAAATTTTGGACAATAATTAAACATAAAATTTACAAAATCAGAGGTTCGAGTATGACTAAAAGAGGCGAAATTCAGCAATGAAAGGAAACCAACTTTGAGTAAACACAAAACCCCAAAGAGACAAAAATTGAGAAATAATGAGTATTACGACTTTCAAAAAATTCAAGATGAACTATATGCCAAAAGTCAAAACGGCTATGTGTTTAAAGACCTAATGAGTAAAATCATTAGTGAAGCAAATATATTATTAGCATATAGGAATGTCAAGAAAAATGTTGGAAGTAAAACAAAAGGTACAGATGGCAAAACAATTGCAAACCTTGCAAAATATGAACCAAAAGACCTTGTAATACTTGTTAGAAATAAGCTAAGAAATTTTCAACCCCAAAAAGTTAGAAGAGTTGAAATTCCAAAGTCTGATGGGAAAATGAGACCTTTAGGGATACCTACTATAAGTGATAGACTTGTTCAGCAATGTATATTGCAAGTGATGGAACCAATTTGTGAAGCAAAATTTTACAAACATAGTTATGGATTCAGACCTCTTAGAGGAACTAAAGATGCCATAGCCAGAGCACAGTTCTTAGCACAAAAGAATAATTTACACTATGTAGTAGATGTTGATATAAAAGGATTCTTTGATAACATCGACCACGGAAAATTACTAAAACAGATATGGAGCTTAGGAATAAGAGATAAAACACTATTGTCAATCATCTCAAAAATGTTAAAAGCTGAAATTGAAGGAATCGGAATACCTACAAAAGGAACACCACAAGGTGGGATAATTTCTCCATTACTTGCAAATATTGCACTTAATGAATTTGACTATTGGATTAAATCCCAATGGGAAGATATGAAAACATCTCATCAATATGTGCCTATAATTAGGAAAGATGGTTCACAAAACCTCGGCAATAAATACAGAGCATTGAAAGACACTAGACTAAAAGAAGTTTACATAGTCCGCTATGCAGACGATTTCAAGTTATTCTGTAGAAACCATAATGATGCAGTTAAAATCTTTGAAGCTACAAAAAAGTGGTTAAAAGAGAGACTCAAACTTGAAATTAGTACTGAAAAATCTAAAATAGTAAATCTTAAAAAGAATTACTCAGACTTTCTTGGTATTAAAATGAAAGTTACTAACAAAAATAAGGGGCAAGAGAGTAAAGAAAAGTATGTTATAAAATCACACATTGGCAATAAAGCCTTTGAAAAGATAATGACTACAATCAGAAAATACACTGTAAAACTTCAAAAATCAAATGTAGATACTAGGAACGGGATTATTTATGCCTACAACTCCTATGTACTTGGAATACACAATTATTTCAATATTGCTACACATTGTAATTTGGACTTCAGTAAAATCGCTTTCAGAACAAGAGCCACCCTTAAAAATAGGCTACGGAAAAATCTTCGCAAAATAAAGCAAGACGACAAAATCCCTAAATATATGGAAAAATTCTATGGAAAAAGTAATCAAATAAGATTTGTTTACAACATTGCAATAGTACCTCTTGGATATATACAACATCAATGGGCTAGACAGTTTAAAGGATATTCTCCTTATGTCTCCAAAGATAGAAGCTGTATTCACTCTGAACAAAGAGCAGTAGATTTTAAAATTCTAAAAAGTATTATGGAGAACCCTATCAAGGGGCAATCTGTAGAATACAATGATAATAGAATCTCTTTATTTGTTGGACAATATGGGAAATGCTATGTAACTTCCAAAGAAATGAACTCTCAAAACATGCACTGTCATCATAAACTTCCTAAAAATTTAGGTGGAACAGATGAATATAAAAATCTTGTACTTATAGAGGAAAATATTCATAGATTGGTGCATGCAGTTAAAGAAGAAACCATTAAAAGGTATTTATCAGAACTCAATCTCACAAGTGAAATGATTGATAAAATCAATAAACTAAGAGGAAAAGCAAAATTGCAAAAGATTAGTCTTTAAGGGATAATGTATTTATAGAAATTTATGTTTAAAAGTCCAACTTATTCGTTGGCAAGCCGTGTGCGGTGAAAGTCGCATGCACGGTTTAGAGCGGGGGAAAAGATGGAGATTACATCAAAATTTTACCTATCGCTATTTACACTCAAACAAGCAAGTCGTAGAAGTTGGAGAATAGGACAAAGAGATGATGTTAAAGTAATGTTTATGGCTTATGAAAATACTCCTCAGCATAAAGCTTTGGAACTTATTGGTGCAAAAGTGGCTGCTGCAAATTCACTTGAGGGTAGATTATCAGGTGATGATGATTTATCAAGTATGGCTGATGAGGATGACAATATACAGTTAGCTCTCGCAAAAGCTATTTTAAAAGGTGAATCTGCATCTAAAGATATACAGATGAACTCTATTAAGAACTTTGGTAATGATAGAGATTGGGATAACTTTGAACTTTGGTACAAAGAACAGATGGAGCTTTATAAAGAGCTTCCAAAATCTATTAGTGAACCAAAAATCGTTGATGACTTATTCAAAAATTTTGAATCGGTTAAAACAGTAGCATTTAGCAAAGATGATAGAGATTGGCAGATGTATAAAAATATGGCTAAAGAGCTTTTAGAGATTTATCACAATGGCAATTTGTATGGAAAACAAAACAAGTACACTGATGATAAAGGAAAAGAGCAAACATCATGGTCGTATGCCGGTGGAAGTCATTGTTTTGAAAGATGCGATGAATATAACAACGGCTTAGTTGATGGTCTTTCTTACAGTATCAATAGAGCAAGTAGTAATTACTGCATTGTAAATGGTATTGAGATATATAGGGTTAAAATAGGGAAAGCTCCTTTTGAGCCTATTTCTAATTCAAAAATCTTAATGCCAATTTTAAAATTTGAAGAGTTTATAGATGAAAGTAAAGAGGATATTGAAGCTCTAGCAAACTTGATAAAAGAGTTTGTTAATTCTCGTAAATCAGAAAAAGCTGTTGTTGCTGATTCATTATTTGATTTTGATGAAGAGCTTACTTCGAATACTTTCTTCTATTATTCAGGCAAAGGTAAAAACAAGAAAAAAGTTGAAGTTAATTCAGCAAATCTTGTAGGTTATGTTCCTCCTGAAGATTTAAAAGGCGGAATACAATTGAGTTTATTTTAAAATATATGTTATAATACATAGAATAATATATATTTAACCAAGGAGTTTAAAATGGTTGCATATACACAACAAGAGATGGTTGGTATTACAGAGCTTTCAAAATCATTAAGTGGATATATTGAAAAGGTATCTTCTCATGCTGTTGAAAAACTTGCAGTTGTAAGACACAATAAACCTGAAGTAGTTATTTTAGGTATAGCAGAATATGAGAGAATGAAAGAGCTTCAAGATTATTTAGAAGATTTAGAAATTGCTCAAATCATTAAAGAGAGAGTATTAGACTCTAAAGAGCCAGTAAAAATGCTTACAGAGGATAATTTACAAGAGTATCTGAAAAAACGAGGAATTAGTAATGTATAACATTGAATTTCACCCAAAAGTTTTTGAAGATGATTTTGAGAAATTATCTGATGAAGTTTTAGAAGAGGTCTTATTGTACTTTCAAAAATACAAGAAAGATCCTTATAAATATAGTAGTAAACTTTATAATCTTGGCAAGTTAAATTTAGAAGGCTATCGTAAAACTTATGTTGCTAATGCTACATACCGGATAGTTATTAAAATTGAAAATAATATTGCTAAAGTTGTTGAAGTTGTAGCTGTTGGGAAAAGACAAAATAAAGAAGTCTATGAAGAGGCTTTCAAAAGAATTTAAAAATAATCCGCTTTAGATACTTGATGTATCTAAATTTTTAATAAAATCCTTTAACTGTATCATTGTAAAAATTAAAAACTGATTTAGTTCAGAGGAATTTTTATTGTTCAAAAATCGGCAAAGATAGCCACATTAAGAGATTAATAGTGGCTATATGCCCGTTTTCTCTTTTGTGGTTATCAATAAATTACATGGAGAAAATAGATGTCGCAATATAGATTAAATGATAAAGTCTTAATAGACAGAAAATGGTGGAAAGTAGTTGAGAATTGGAAACACAAAGATACTTTTTGTGTAGAAAATCCTTCAAGAAGTTATGATGTAAGACCTATTAGTGAGATAGAGCACTTAATTGAAGCTCATGAAAAATATGTGCCTAAAATTAGATACAACGGTGCTGTTGCTGATATGGAATCTTATATCAAAGATGGTGGAACACTAGTTTATTTGGAGTGTGTAGGGCAAGAGTATATGGTGAAATCAATCACTTCGGTACTTATGCAAGGTCGTGTTAGAATGAATGATCATGCAGTTGATGCTTCATTTGGCTTTTTTGATATAAATAAAGCAGGCAATAAAAGAAAAATGGTTTCTCTTGATGATGGAGTAGCACATGCTATTTTATATCATTCACCTTCTATCAGTGATGTTGGTTTCAATATACTTATTGGAAGGAGTAAAGAGGAGCTATTGCTTTCATTTGCAAGTTGGCTTGAAAAAAGTCAACCGCTACCTTATCCTAAGCATCTTACTCACAAAATATATGAAAAATTACAAGATAGGTCAAAAATAATCGCACTTCAAACATTCAATATTGAAGCTGTAAAAATAGACCTTACTATTTTAGAAGATGAATACAACGATATTCAAGAGATGATTTTAGAAGTTTGTAAAGAAAATTCTCTAATCAGTCCTGATGCAGTTCCTCTAAAGCCAAAAGCACCATTACCTAAATCTCCGTATTTAACGGAAGCTCAAGTCAAAAGAATCTTTGACACACTAGATAAGATGCCTAAGACTTATGAGCTTGATGGTGTAGATATAAAACCTGTTGGTTTAAAACTATTTGGACCGAACTTCAATTTATATGTAGTTGAAGCAGATAAAGGAAGTTATGAAGATGAATTTGAAAGCATGCATACTCAATGTTTTGGATATGTTGAAAATTTGTCTGCTCCTGAGTGTTCAGAATGGGGATATATCAATATTCCATACTATCTTGAAATAGGGGTAAAAGTTCCTGCAATTGGTACAAAAGGTGGAATTGTCGTTGGGTTTGAGCAAGATCTTTATTTTGAAGATAGATACATTACTCAGCGTGGAAAGATTCTCACTAAAGAGGAGATGGAGCGTTTAAAATGAATAATTCAGCAGTACAAAATGAGATGAAAAGATTAAGAAGTGTTGCAAGGGATTTTGAGTATGTACTTATGATGATTGACAAAGAAGTTCAAATTCATCAAAGGGCATATGAACAAGCAATTGATTCTAAAACTCAAGAGAAGTGTTTCCATGCTCTTGAACCACTAAAAAATCTTAAAACAAAAATTGATTCGTTTATAAATTAGTTTTTCTCCTTTAATGGAGTTCAACCTTTTAGGTTATAGGACTCCATTAAAAGGATTCCTATTGCCTATTTTTTAGAAAAATTTAGTCTTTAGGGGGCTTATTATGGATGCAAGAAACTTTTTAAAAGTTCAAAATTTCAAGTTAAAAGTTGAGAATTTTGAGTTTGAGGATGTAAAATTTATGACCTCTACTCAAAAGTTTAAAATCTACAAAAACTTTGTTTCATTTTTAAATAACCACTTCAAACCAACAAGTTTCAAAAAAGATATATACGAACATTGTCACTTGCATTGTGGCTTTATTGCTCATTACAATATTAATGGGTTTTATGGTGAGTATTTTGGAACAGCTGCAAGATTTCACAAAATTGCTAATGGATTTGAAAAAGAACCAACAGAATATGATGGTTTCTATGTGGGTGGTTTAAAACATGAAGGCAAAGATAGTTTATCTGCAAAACAAGCTTTTTATCAGATATATGAAGAGCTTAATGGAACAAGAAACGGTTTAGGTGCATTTTATGACACCATTATCAATAATAGAAATTACGGTGGATATGGAGATTATGCTGATTTAGACAAAGCTATCAAAGATGCTTTTTATAAGTACCTTGAAACTTGGAGATATGAAATCAAACTGGCTATTAAAGCTTATGACAAATTCTCTAAAGATGACGAGGTATTAAGACTTCAACAAGAACAAGAAGAAGCTCGAAGAAAAGCAAAAGAGTTGGAAATTCAAGCTCAAAAGATAGAAGATAAGTTAGTGGAGCATAGCTCAAGTATATCTACTTCTTCAAAAAATACAGCAGTACCTAAAAAACAACTTTCTTTATTTGATTTGTTAGAGCAGGAGGTAGCGTGATGTTGCCAAATGTAGTATGTGGAATGTATGCCTTTACTTGGTATATGACATCCAACAATAAATATACACAAAATAAAGAAACGGCTATGTATGAGATTCATACTAGATTTGTTGAAGATAGAACAGGTCGTGAGATTTGCTCTTTGTGTTGCTATCAAAACTCAAATAAAGAGCCATTAACTTCAGGTGAGGGTAAAACATTAGCTGAAGCATTGGTAGTGCTTAGAAAAAATATCAATAATCAAAAAATTAGAGGGTAAGAAAATGGAAAAAATAGTCGCATTTTGTGATTTGTATAGTTTTAGAGGTGATTACGATCATTCGGCTGTGATTTATAATTCAGAAGATAAAACACTTCTTCATCATTCCAGAATGGAATCAATTTCAGGTTTTATGGTAGAAGATGGAGATAATTATGTAGATAGAAGAGAATCGTTTACATATAGTGTAATCACTATTTCTGAACACATTACAAATCTTCATGTAGTTTTAGTAAATCAAACATTTGATCTTAATATGTTTAATCAATTAGGGTTTGCTTATCAAAGAGTAGAGTATGTAATACCTGATAATGCACCAATTGATGAGATAAAAGAGCTACTTTCAAAAAATAATCAAGTTTGGCAAGAGATTAAAAATGGACTAGGAGTACATCTAGGATATATCTTGCCATGTGTAGCTTTTAAAATAGTAAATGCTGATGAGTTTTATTTGAAAACCAATCCATTATATGGCGAGGCTAACAATGAATCAAATTAGTATAAAACAAGAACCTCTTACAAAGATTTATCCAACTGCTTGCGGATTAACAGCAGATAATCGTCCAAACATATCATTTATTCCAATACCTGAATTCAATAACGGTATGCCTTTTAGTCTGTGGTATCACACAACTTTTTATAAAAAAGATGATGCTTTGGATTTTTTAAAAGAGATTTTTAAAGATGGTGTGAGCTTGGAAGATGTTGGAATAGATTCCAAATTTGCTTTATGGCTTAGAATGGATGAGCTGAGAGAAATTTCATAAGGATAGAAAAAATGGAAATGAATAAAGATAATAGCTGTTGTGCGAATTGTGGTTTTATGGGAATGTCTGTACTTAATAGATGTAGTCATTGTGGCTATATTGGTAAGAGATTACCATTGATTGAGTTACAAGGCTATGAGCATGAAAAACTTTTTGTTGAAATGGCTAAATATGATTCAAATAATACAAAGGCTGTATTTATTCAGTCTTTAGAGAGGGATGAAGATAGTTTTTGGTTGGAGCCTTTTGTGGAAGCTACAACAAATCTTGAAGGTGCTGAAAAATACTTAGGTGCTGATGAGATTTTGGTTAAAACTTGGTCTGAAAATGAACCTTTAGTGAAATCTTTTTTAGCTAGTGGTTTTTTTGAAGATACAGGACGAAGAATAGAAGTATCTCAATGGTGTAAAGCTTCTGTTTGGAGAATAGTAAAACCAATCCCACAAAACATACAACCAGATTTTAATATTCAAGGAGAAATATAATGGCTAGATTAGCTTGTGAAACAAAAATGGGGTTTTATCCAACAGATATAAAAACCATTCAAAAAGTAATTGATAAAACTCTGCTTTTACCTGAAGCGAAAACTGCTTATGCACTAGATTGTTGTGCAGGTGAGGGAGAAGCTATAGAGTTTATAGGCAAAGAGTATAAATGTAGAACATTTGCAGTTGAGCTTGATGAAAATCGTGCTAAAAATGCTTTTGATAGGAAAATTGACAAGGTATTAAATGCAAATGCTCTAAGTGGTGTTAGAAAATCAAATCATTGGGTCGGAATTAATTTTTTAAATCCTCCATATGATTTAGATGCAATGGGAAATAGACTTGAAATTGAATTCATCGAAAGATGGGGACTTACAACAGCTATTGGCGGAGTTTTATTGTTAGTTATTAATCCTTCATCTGCTGATGAGGAGATGGCTAAAAAACTACAATTACAAGGATATAAGCCAATTATTTCATTCTATGATCCAAACAATGAAGATTACAAAAAGTTTGGACAATTTTTTATCGTGTTACATCAACAGTTGCCAAACTTCCGTTCCCCAATACCTAAGTTTCTTAGTTTATTTGAGAACCCTTTAAACATCGATGATGATATTGATTTTGAAAAGATCACTATTAAAACAGGTGGTGAACCACAAATGTTTAAAGAGATTGAAATTCCAAGATGGAAAGTAGATGAGCACTTAGCAAAATCTAAACTCAAAAAGATATTTTTTGATGAGCTTAGAAGTGCAAATTTACTAAATTCATCCATAGAACATCCAAATGAAGGTCAAGCAGCGATATTAATTGCTAGCGGTGCTTTAAATAAAGAGGTTACTATAAATAATGGTGATCTTGTCATTTTAAAAGGAACTAGTACAAAGGTAAAGAGTTCGGTTGAGCAAAGCGATGAAAAAGGAAATATCGACAAAGTTAAAATTGTTGATTCTTACAAAACAGTTGTTTATGGATTAAATTTAACTCATGGACAATTTGTTAAATACGAATAGGAGTGTCAATGCAAATTGAACAAATAGTAAAAGATTTAGAAGATCGAAATCTTCCAACATGGCAAGAAGGGATTTTATGCAAAGCTTTAGAGTTTGATTTTATTCAAATTGAACAGTTAGATGAAGCTGTGAATATTCTTTTGAACTATACCGGAGAAGATGACTTCTTTTATAACTGTTGTGATGCAAATGGTTTAGCATATACACTAGCATTAGCCTCACAAATTTAATTTAATACCCAAAATAGGGGAGTGATTAACACATTCTCCTATGTAGGGTTTGTGTTATATCACTCCAGAAAAATATATGGAGATAGAAAATGATAAATAATACAAATCCCTACAAAATTCTTTTCAAAGAAGATGTAAATACAAGTCAACTCAACAACACTACCAAAATAGTGTTTTTGAATGTAAATCAATTACACCCATTACTTCTAAAAGAGCTAGACCAATTAGCTGATTTTGTGCCAAACGATCCTGCATATACACATGCTTGGATATTCACTTATGAAACGGTATCATTGATTGAAAATGAAGATGATTCACAACAATTTGACACACTTTCGGCATTAAAAAGTGCATTACTTTCTTTACTTGATGCACATGAAGCAAAATATCTAATGTTAGATTTTGAGTGAGGTGTGATGTGAAGTCAAAAAAAGTAAAAAAATGGTTCGTTCATTTTCCTGGTGATGTGTATGCAACAGAGTTTTTTGATTGTAAAAGTTTACAAGAAGTAAAAGACTCTGCTCGTAAATTTTTGGGAGTTTCACGACTTCCAAAAGGTACGCAAATTTGGGGGAATTGTAATGGATAAAGATAGAGTGAAAATTACGACAAATCCTCCTTTATTTAAAATTGTTCCTACATGGCACTTTATTATGCAATTAATTAGAAGAGCTTTCGAGCTTTCAGTATTGGTTCCTGCATATTTATATGTCAAAGATAATTTGGAACAGATTGAAAAAGACAAGGAGATAGAGTTTGATATAGGTCGTTCAACTATTGTGTATTCGGTTGATGAGCACAATACTATTCATCTGATAACTGGATGGGTGGGCAATAGAAATAAGGATGTTAGATGAGTGCTAGACAACCTAATTTATTTGAATTTGACCAAAATATTCATGAAACAAGTAGCACTGGTGCTTATAAGAATAATGAAGTAACTCAAGATAGTGATAATCTCGATGAGCTTCTAATAAAAATGAAAAAATTCATTGATTTAGGCATATTATTCCCGTCTGATTATTACTACAACATCGCATATTACAGAAAAGAGAGGATTTATCAAGACAATCAAGGTATGTATTGTCTTGACTTTGCAATATCTTCAGATAGTGAAAGATTATTGAGTGCTTTTGAGAAAAATCCTGCAATTACTGCTAAAGAGTTGTTAGGTGTTGGAATAGCTAATGGAGCTGTTAAAACTATTCAAAGGCATATCGATGAAAATCCACATATTACTACAAAAGAAATACTAACTAAATTCGGAATTTTTGATAGACCAACATATTGGACCTATGCAAAAAGTGACTCAATCGATGACATAAATTGTGTTAAAGAGCTTTTAATTGAATTTGCATCATTACGAGATTCTTTGAATCTTACTGACAAAAAATTCAATTTTATGAGAGTTAATAAAAGAACAAAGTTAGAGAACCAAACTGCTGTAATCCCTAGATGTTTTGATGGGTTATGTTTAGAATCAAATATAATGAAAATACTACAAGGTGTAAAAGATGGAAAAGAAAATTAAAGAGCATATTATGGATGATATTTTTTGTGAAAGACCATTTGAAGATAATGATTGGGATAGTTTTATGAAAAACTCTACATTAAAGTTTCCAGATAACTTTCAAGTGTGTCAAGAGTATGAATTAGACAATGCACGAGATATTAGAGGACTAATGCAATCAAAATATAATGATTTGGTTCGTCTTGTGGAGTCTATATTACCAAAAAATATCTATGCAGTAGAACAGTTTGATGTTTGGTTTAGTGATTCAAGCAAAGTTGTTTTTGGAATGTTTGATACATACGAAAAAGCTCTTAATGAGATGAAGCTTGGCTTTGAAAAACTTTATCCTGGTTTCAATGCTGATATTTACGAAAACGGTGCTAATCAATGGATTAGTGACAGGTTTGAATTTGGTGTCATGATAAGTGAGTTACCAATCAATGTATTTGACGAGGTGTAAAATGGCAAAAATAAAAATTAAAGATAGAGGTGAGAAATGTTAGTAATGAACGCATCAGGGAGAATGATTAATCCTTATGAATTAAATACAGTTGATTTTGAACCTCGTATAATCGCTCAAACATTATCAAGAACTTGCAGATTTTGGGGGCAAACATCAGAGTTTTACTCTGTTGCTCAACATTGCTTGATTATGGAAGAGTTGTTTGAAGATTTAGATCTAAAAAAATGGGCTTTAGGGCATGAAGTTTTTGAAGGGCTAACAGGAATGGATGTTCCTAGTCCAATTAAACATTCACCTGCAATGAGTGAGTACAGAAATGCTGAGGAAAAAGCTTTGGAGATGTTTGCTGAAATTTATTCATTGAGCAAACCTATGCCAGATGAAATTAAAATAGCTGATAAAAAATTGATGGTAACAGAAGCATTGAGATTTATGAATAGTGTAAATTATGATTGGACTCAAATTGCTCAACCGTATAATCTTTCAATAATAGGAAAACCATTAAGTATGAAAGAGGCTGAAATAGCTTTTATTACGAGATGGTATGAACTATTTGATTAGGAGTGTATAAATGGAAACTTTTCAATTTACACTACTTCTTGAAGATGACAAAGGCTTAACGACAAAGCAAAATGTTATAGCTTATGATTCAATGGCAGCTGTTAATGATAATGTACCTGGTACTTGGTGCAAAATGGATAATAATGATATACCACGAGGTATTTATGGAGTTGGCACATATTCATATAAAAATGGCTATGTGCTAGTAAAAAAACCTAATGGAGTTTGTGATTGGTTTAGGAGAATTCATGGATAATTTAACATCAGAATTTGAACTATATAAGATTGCAAATGATTTTAGGTTCTATTTTTTACATCATCTTTCACAAAAAGCTGTTGAAAACTCTTGGAGGTCTTCAATAAATGTACAAACTAATCTGTCTCAAAATGCGTTTTATTTTTCTCAACAAGTTAAATATGATACATTGAGAGTAATTGAGGGAGTATATAGAGATATTCAAAATGTTCTAAAAAGTCTTAGAGATTTTGGTTTTGAGTTTGATGTAAAAACGGTAAAAAAAGGTTACTCAATTGAAGTAACAAATATTAGCTGGAAAGATTAATTAACCCATACAAAGGGGTAGCAATACCCCTTTATGAGGGTACTTCTACCTCTTTAATATTACATATTAAGGAGAAAATATGTCTGCGAAAGAATATAAATTTTTATCTACTGTGAAAGTAGCAAGTGATGTTGCTGCAAAATATCCAAATTATAAAATCAATGGATTTACTCCAAAAACCTTAGCAAAGCGTTTAATATCAGGTAATAGTGAAAAAGGAAATATGAGAGACTTCGGTTTTGAATATAAAACAATTCCTTTGAACCCAATTCAAAAACTTTTTGTTGTTCAAGAAGTGGTTGTTTTTGGAGATGAAGTTAGAACTATCACTGTTTTATTTGATAAAAGAATTGCCGAAGAATATACACTAACATACAGTAAAAAAGTGTATAAGGGAGTATGCAGTAGTAGAGGTGAAGAGATACATTTTGATAAATGTACAAGTTATGATGAAATGTATGAACTTGCACTAGCCAATCAAGACTCATTAGAGTTTATGGTAAAGCTCAATGAATTAGATATTACTTCTAAGGAGCTATATCATGGCTAGAATAACACAAACTAGAGCAACTTCATATAAGTATAGTATTGAAGATGCACAAAGGGCATTTTTCAAAGAAAGAGTTATTGAAATTGGTTTTATTGATGGTATTAAATACTTTGATGGTAAGACAAAACAAGAGATCAAAGGAGAACACAAATGAGCTGTTGTGTAATTCCAAAAGCTAAAAAAAGTTCTTCTATTAAACAATTAGACCAACTGAGAGATTATTTTGATTTTGTAGAACTTGAAGATTTAGAAAAATATAGAGTTCTCACTTTAAAAAATCGAGTTAAAAAAAGAGATACCATTATTGAGTATGAAGTGTGGTTGCAGGTTAAAATTGCCTATGCAAGTGGTATGTATAGCAGTGGACATGAGAAATTGCTAGAGCATGTATGTACACAAATACTAGAATGGAAAGATAAACTTTTGTATTTTGATAAGCAAAAGAAAAGTGCTCAATTATCTTTATTTGGAGATGAGACAACTGAGGATAAACCTCCAGTTAGACCTGAATCTGGTGAAGAAAAAAGTTGGTCAAAATACTGGGCTGAAGAGAAAAAATACAAAAGAAAACAATTAGAAAAATTTAGTTTCTTTCAGTTGTGTCCCTTAAATGGTCATACCTATGGAACTTATCAAGATATAGATTACAGAAAATATTTACCAAAATCAAATAAAGAGATGATTGAACTTGTAAAAGATGCCATTATAAGAGGCACAACAAGTGAAAAAGGTCATGGAAGATTTGATGATTTTTGGTGGGATGATGAATATAAATGGATGACTAGAGATGGAGCTTTAAGTGATTATGAAATCATTTCAAGGGTAAAAAATTTAGTCAGACTCTATTTAGTTCCATATCATAGAGATAGATATGTAACTGTAGATTTATCCTATACTCATTGGATTATTGAAGCAAAAACCGATTATAGGTTTTGGTTTGATGGTAGAAAAATTAATTCGCATGGGCATCACTGGTATGAGGAAAAAGACTTACCCACATATGAACTTTATGATTTAGAGTTTATAGAGTGGCTTAGAAAGTTTTTTAATATACCCTATAAAGACATGATTAGTGATGAAGATATCCTTAAAAGCAAAGTTGTTGAAACATTAGAATCGATGCTTTGGTATAAAAAAAAGGAATATAATTTACTTCAAAAGATTAGAACATGTAAAAATTGGAAGCATTTAAAAGCTGATTTTATGAGCTTTATGAAAAGCAATGACTTAGATTCCAATGGTGGTTCTAGTGGATATTGTATTGATGGTTTTTCATCTTCTATTAATAGAGATGGGAAGTTGCCGGAACTTACAATTAAACAAAATATTTATGCAAGAGAACTCGCAGGTAGAAGTATCGATGAGCTAGAACGAAGCGACTATAATGATAAAGAAGTTATCGTATTTAGTATCAAAGGTGATGAGATTTTTAGGTTAGCCTATGAGCTTACTAGAAAAAATATTGATCCGATACAAACTACTTTATTTGATTTTTAAAAACTGTTAATCAGTTTTCCCCTTATTGGGGTTTTTTAAGTCTTTTTGGAAAGATTTAAAAATTCCCAATTTTGTTGTTCAAAAAGTCCTTAGAGTTTGTGAGAATTTCTAAATTCTATTTTTTGAATACTTTTTGGAACACGTAAAGCTCTTAGCTACACCATGTGTTCAAGAAATTAGAAGTTTGTCGGATAAGAACATCACTTCACAGTGACATCCTCTCCTAAGAACCGTACTTGCGACTTTCACCGCATACGGCTCAAGCACTGAACTAAACTTTTGTGAAGTTTTTAAGGATAAAATATCTTTTGATAAAATATTCATCAAAAGATTTATCATATGAGTTAGCTTCGCTTTTAATTTTGATAAACTCTTTAAGTGGAAGTGTACCAAGTCTGTAAACGAATTGTTTTCCATCTGATAATACATCTGATTTGTAGTTTGGGAATGGTTTAAAATATTGTTTATAATATTTTATAGTTTCTTTTCTTTGATGAATCCTTTTCATCCAATTAAGTGACTTTCTCCAAATATAAGTATCAATCTTATCAAATACAACTTTACTATTTACAAATCTGTAATAGTTTGCCCATCCTCTTAAAAGTGGATTGAGTTTTGATATAAGCATTGATAAACTCGATGAATTATACTTTTTAAATATCTCTTTAATTTTGGATTTAAAAGATTTTATTCCATCTTTAGTGGGTTTAACTATCACTTTATTATTAGGATATTTCATAAAGTTAAAGCCTAGGAAATTAAATCCATCTCTAATATGGGTAATATGTGTTTTCTCTTTTGATAATTCTAAACCTCTTTGATTTAAGAAAATTTCAATATCTTTTTGAAGTAATCGTAAATATTTTGGACTATGCCCTGTTATGACAAAATCATCGGCGTATCTTATAAAATTCAGACGATTAGTATGACGATATAAGATAACTCCATCTTTCATCTTTTGAAATCTAGCTTTATGCCTTTTCACAACTTCTTCAATTCCATCTAAAACCATATTAGCTAGTATTGGAGATATAATTCCACCTTGTGGTGTTCCACTATCTGTTGGAAATAAGGTATCATCTTTAATAAATCCAGATTTTAGCCATTGTTTTAGAAGTCGATTATCAAGTGGAATATTGTCATAAATCCATTGATGGCTTATGTTGTCAAAGCATCCTTTTATATCTGCTTCTAATATCCATTCTCCACCATTTCTTTTAGAAGTACAAATCCAAACTTGCTTCATAGCATCTTGAGTGCTCCGTTTTGGACGAAATCCATAGGAGTTTTTATCAGCAACAACTTCAGCAATAGGTTCAAGAGCTAATTTATATAAAGCTTGAAGGCTTCTATCAAACATAGTAGGAATTCCTAAAGGTCTTAATTTACCATTTTTCTTGGGAATTTCAATACGTTTTAGTGGCATAGATTTGTAATCGGGCAGTTTTATTTTAAGTTCATCAACACATTTACACTTTTTTATACTAGTATCAAGAAGTTTCCCATCAACACCAGCTGTTTTTTTACCTTTATTTTCACTCACTCTTTTTACTGCTAATATTCTAGCATTCAAAGATTTTACAAGTAGAGATTGGAGTTTCTTTACCATTCTTGTTCTACCTGCTAGTTTAGCTTTTACAATTCGATTTTGTAATATCTTTACTGATTGCTCTACAACATCAAAGTCAACGGCTAACCAGTTTATGTGGGTGATATCTTTTTTACAAGACTCTATCACTTTATACCTTTCTATTTTAAAAATTTATTACTACAAATGTCATTGACATCAGCACCAATAAGAAGTTTGCTATCTTTCAATATGAGGCAAAGTTTGAACCTCTATGTCATACATTACATATAACCATTCGCTTTCTCTTATCTCCTATACCCACTAAATTATCGCTTCTCATTACTGAAAAGTTTGTTATAATAAAAGTGAAAATAAATTTATCATAACAACTCATTGGGCTTACCAAGTTCCACTTAGTTTGTTTAGCTTTGGACTTAGGTTTCATCTATACTCCGAGGGTTTAATTGTCTGTGTATGATGGTTAACCAACATCATATCCTCAACCCTATACTTTTTAGTTACAGTGTATCAATGCACTTTCACTGTCTTGCTTTGACGGAGCGTCAAACAATGATTCAATTTCTTAACCATATCCAATTTCCCAACCTATAAATTCTATTGCATTTAGAATTTATCCAATCATTTCTTTGTTGCTTAGCACACCATCGTTACCAACAATGCACCAACAAATAGGGAGAAAACAACAGAATATTTTATCGGTGCCACCCGACATCAAACTAAGCGACTTCTTGTCGCACGGCTAAGTTTACACAATGGTACCAAATACGCCACGGTTCTTAAATATAGCTTAATTTGAAGTGATTATACTTATAAAAAGCCCTAGAAAACGTTTTCTAATACATTGATATGTATTTCAATCAAAAAATCAATCCTCGTTGAAATATAAAGTTATATTTTAACTTATCATGTCATTTACTTTTTTATCAATTTTTGTAAAATCATATGTACCATAAAAATTAATATGACTCCAGTGAACTATAGAACTATTTTTTATAGCTTCTATTATTTCATCTTTCTGTGATTGTAATTTTGCTTCTTGAAGTTTTTTATCAATGTAAAGATAATTCCATAGTATTACTGCATTTTGTATAAGTCTTTTACAGTTATTCGCTATATTTTGTTCTTCTTGTGTAGCAAATATAAATTCTGCATTATTTCCGAAAAATACTGCTTTTGAAAATCTATTAGCAGATTCAACTTTATTTAGTTGTTTTTCAATTCGTTGACGAAGACCAACATCATCAATATATGTAAGTAAAAAATCGGTCTTAATGATTTTACCAAACTCTTTAAAGTTTATGGTGTTTTGAATAAGAAGTAAGTCTTTTTAAAAGTTGTGATGCAGTTGTTCTTCTTGATTTAATTGTAAGTATAAATCTTAAAATATCATCCCAATTTTCTTTTATAATTTCTATATTGATCTTTCTTTTTGGTAAGACTTGATAACCTAATTCTTGATAATATTTTGGAGAATTTATTCCATAAAGTTGTTGGTCTTTAAAGTTTTTTATTCTTGGAGCAAATGAAAAACCTAATAAATGTGTTAGTCCAAATATTACTTCACTAAATCCATGTGTATCAGTACTATGTATATCACTTTTTACAACATCATTGTGCATTAATCCATCTATAACATAACCACTTTCTCTTTCACTAACATTGATAACTGTAGAATAAAAGAGCTTATGACTTTCATCAATAAATGTATAAACACTTACCCCTTTTGCTGTTCCAAAATATTTAAATGAAAAACCTGCATTAGTTGAATCTATTGAAGATTTAATATTAAATTTTTGTCCATCACTTGAAGTATGATTAATATTAGAATCATTTTTAAGAATTTTAGGAAGTTCAAGCGAATCAATAAATGCAACAATCTTATCATTTGATTCTATTGTATTTTCTTCACTTAAATACCAAGTTATTGCATTGTCTAATTGATTTTCACTAATTCCCTTTGAAATCTTTGCCATTTTAGATAAAGATATATTACAACCATAACCAACTATTGAAGCAAATAAAAGATTAGAGTCTAATTTTTGAGTTTTTACATTTTGTAAAGAATAATGTTTAAATGATTCTAAAAAATCAGTTTTTATTTGAACTGAATGAAGCAAGTCAATTACTGAAATAAATTCACTTTGTGGAAAATATTTAGAAATAGTATGCTCTATTTGTTCTTCACTTTTTTCTAATTTTGGGGTAGTAAGAGAAAAGGAATTATTTGTTATTTTAAAATGAATATTAAGTTCATTCTCAATTTTTCTATTTGTCATTGAAAAGTTTAGTTCAAGTTTTTCACTAATTGGTAAAAGAAAATCTGAAAAATCTTTTAAATGCTCTATTTCATACTGTTTTAATAGGTCGTCTTTTTGCTCTTTATATTCCTCTTTAGAAATCAAATAACTTTCAAAACTTTTATATTTATATGAATATTTCAAATTTAATATTCCTGATTTTATACCGTCGCTTATATGAATAAATAGTAATGCTTTATAAAGAGATATTTTAATTTTATCACCATGTAAAATAGCCTCTTGTTCATCTTCATCTAAAAAATCTATAGGTGCATTTTTATTAATATTAGTATTATTTTTAAAATAATTTATGGCTTGAATAAGATTCTTATTTGATGATTTTTCATCAAATTCTATATGTTTAACAACTTCGGAAAGCTTACCTTGTAAAGATAAAGAAATAGTCTCTATAAAATCAAATCTATTTAAATTTTCTGCTTCAAAAATTGACTTTTGTTCTAATATATTTTTCAAATTTCTTTTTTCAATTTCAACTAATGAATGCATTGCTTTTACCTTATGAGTATCATTAAAAGTTTCATCATTTAAGATGCTACTCATATTATTTATAATTGAAAGATTTGAATTTTCTAGTGATTTGATTAGAGCTTTTTTATTGGGTTCATTTTCAAAATATAAATCTTTTTGGTGTCTTAATATTGAACTTTTAGTGCTTTGAATAATAGAGATAAATCTATCTATTATATTGTCATTACGAATAAAATATTGATATTTAACAAATGATAAAAGTAAAAAATAGTTATTCAATAAATCTTTTTGTGTCAATTGTGTAATTTTACTTTGTTCAAGCCATCTAGCATAATATTGAGAAATTTTTGAAGTTATACCAATTTCATCAATAATAGGTTTTAAAATATTAAACTTTGATTTCATATTTTTGAGATAAAAGACAGAACTATTCATCTCTCTTTTATTTGTTGAATGTCCAAGTTTTCTATAATTTGAAAGATAATATCTATTTTTAAAATTTTCATCTTTATTTACAAATTCATCAAGAATTTTTAATCTTTTATCCTTTTGATAAGTTCTTAACAATAATAAAATATGCTTAGTTTGAAAAGTAAGAGCAGTTCCTATAATCTTTGATAAAGTAAACTGACTTGGAATTTCAATATTTAATTTTTTTGAATAATCTACTAATGAAAAGAATATTTTCTTTCTATGGGTGAAATTGTTTGCTAATTCTATAGCATGATTTTGAAGTTTTAATTCAATATCATTACTATATTCATTAACTCCTAAATGAGCTTTTATAAGTTGTTTATATCTTTGTACAGTTCGTGAAGCAAAAATTGTTTTTGGATCAAAAGTAGATAATTATATTTATCACTAATAAATTTTGTATCAATTGATGAAAAAGAATTTAATTCAAAAAACATATTAGTTGCTTTAAAATAACCAAAAATCAATGTGAAGAATATAAATGATTGATCATTTCCAAAAGCAAGAGCCTGTTTATGAATTAAACTAGGTAGTGTAAAATAATAGTTTCTTTCTATATTATTCTCAAACTCTGGCGCTTTTTCAAACTTTTTTATTTCCAACTCAGATAGATATTCAATTCTTGCCATAAAAGTTATCTTCCTTTAATTATTTAAAATATAAAAGAAAATGATAACTAAATATCATTCAACTTGTCTATACAAGTGTAACCAATTTGTAACCAATACTTGAGTACTATTTCATTATAAATTTGTACATACAACTTGAATGGATAGCAAATGACGAAAAAATTTGATTATGAAATCGTATATGAATATTTAAAAGATAAGATAAAAAATAATTTATCAGCAAATGAAAAAATACCATCTGAAAATGAACTTTGTAAACTTTTTGATTTAACAAGAACAACAGTTAGACAAGGAATTAACAAACTAAAAAATGAAGGAATTATTTTTTCAAAACAAGGAAGTGGATATTTTGTTGCAGAAGAAAAAATAACTTACACTCTTTCTAAAAATACAGTTTTTTCTAAAGAGATATTAAAACTTGGGAAAACTCCAAAAATTAAAATACTTAATATTCAAAAAATTGAATCAGACAACTTTATATTAAAAAAGTTTAGCCTTAAGGAAAATCAAAATCTATTAAAAATTACACTTGTTAGATTAGTAGATGATACACCTATTCTTATTGGATATAGTTATTTAAATACAAATTTAACACCAAAAATTGATTTAAAAATTGTATCAACAAGCTCATTTACAAAAACTTTTGAAGAGTATGGACTAGAACCAATTAGAAACCATTCGGAACTTGAAATAGTACCTAGTAATGAAAAATATATGCAAATTCTTCAAATGCAAAATAACCTTCCACTTATAAAAATTGCAAGCACTTCAATAGATAAAAAAAGTGGTCAAATTATTGAATATGTGGAATCATATTTTAGAAGTGATTTAGTCAAAATTTCTATTGACTTTAATAAAAATGAGGAGGTGACACTTTTTACAAGTTGAAGTTTTTGTTAAAAATACTAAGTAGCCATCTATCTAAAGACTACAAATACCTAAATAGATGGCATAGTTTTTGAGTTAAAACTCATTTAAATTATAACTAAAAGTAAATTAAGGAAATAAAAAATGAAAAAAATGTTAGTAAAAGTTTCTATGGCAGCGGCATTAGTGGCAACTGCATCAAATGCCGCTGAGTGTCTAAAATTTGGACTTATTCCAGCAGAAGATCCAAAAGCGATGATTGAACAATATACGCCAATGGCAAAATGGCTTGAAAAAGAGATTGGTCAATGTATTGAACTTAAAACTTCTACTGATTATACAGGGGTAATTGAAGCTATGAGAGCAAACAAAGTTGATATTGCATGGTTTGGACCATTTTCATATGCAATGGCTGCCCAAAGAGCTGGTGCAGAAGCATTTGCTGTAGGTACTGATAGTAAAGGAAGCACAACTTATAAATCATATTTAGTTTCAACTTCTGAAGTTGCAAATGATTTAAATATCAAAGAACCGTTAGTGGGTCATAATGGTATGAAAGAACTTAACGATAAACTTTCTGCTCAAAAAACTAAATATCTTATGGCATTTACAGATGTAGCTTCAACTTCAGGTTATGCAGCACCAAGATACTATATGCATAAAGCTGGTATTGACCCTAAAAAAACATTTAAAAAAGTGGCTTATGTAGGTACTCATGATGCTGCTGAACTTGTTGTTAAAAATAAAATTATGGATATTGTTGCAGACAACGATATCTCTTATCCAAAAATGATAGAGAGTGGAAAAATTTCAGCAACAGAAAATGTATTAATTTGGGAATCTGATCCACTTCCTGGTTCACCACTTGCATTTAGAGGAAATTTAGATATTCAAACAAAAGAAAAAATCAAAAATGCAATTGTAAAAATTCCCAAAGATGTAGTTACTGGTTATGGAAAGATAACTGGATACAAAATTGTAGATGACAAAGAATTTGACATTATCAAAGATATGAAAAAAGTGATTGATGAAGTAAAATAATCTATTTTTTCAACTCTCAATTTAGGTCTATTGAAATTTTCAATAGACCTTTTCAAAAAAAACAAGGTAAATAAATGAAAATAGAGATAAAAAACTTATGTAAAACTTTTGGTGAACAAAAAGTCCTAGATAATATAAATTTAACCATAAAACAAGGTCAAAGAGTTGCTTTTATAGGACTAAGTGGTTCTGGAAAAACAACTTTGATGAGAAGTATCAATGGCTTTGTTACCCCTGATAGTGGAGATATATTAGTAGATGGTAAAAAAATTGATTACACATCAAAAAAACAAGTAAAAGAGTTAAGAGTAAAAGTTGCAATGGTCTATCAACTCTTTAATTTAATTGAACGAACTACAGTGTTACACAATGTGCTAACAGGCACTTTGGGGAAAAAGAGAAATTTAGCTGAAAATGTAGCTGTAAGTGTTGGTTTTTTTAAAAAAAGTGATAAGAGAAAAGCAAAAGATATTTTAGAGTTTGTAAAATTAGCCGATAAATATGATGAAAGAGTTGATAGTCTAAGTGGTGGACAAAAACAAAGAGTTGCAATTTCTAGGGCTTTAATGCAAGAGCCTAAAATATTACTTGCTGATGAACCAACAGCAAATCTTGATATAAAAACAGGTAAAAAAATATTAAAACTATTTTCTAAAATTAATGAAAAAGAGCATACTACAACTATTACAGTTATTCATCAGTTGGAACTTATTAGTGAAAAGTATTTTGATAGAGTTGTAGGTCTTTCTAATGGAAAACTTATATTTGACGGTCATCCAAAAGAGCTAACTCATGAAATTTTAACTTCAATTTATGGTGATTTGGAATCAAGTGAAGATGATGAAGAGTTTGGCGATGAATAAAATAGTTGAATATACTCTTTGGCTGATAGCTTTTTTTGTAGTAATTTGGTCATTTCAAATTTCACAAGTAAGTATAACGGCCTTAATAGTAGGATATCAATATGGTATAGATCTAATCAAAGAGATGTTTCCTCCTAATTTTAAAAACTTTGACACAATAGTTGAACTTCTAGCTGAAACAGTAGCTATGGGTGTATGGGGAACATTAATAGGAACAATTATATCTTTACCTCTTGGTTTTTTAGGGGCTAGAAATTTAACTCCAAATAAAGTAGTGTATCTAGTTATAAATGAATTAACGAATATTTTACGATCTATTCCAGATATTGTTTATGCACTTATGTTTGTTGTTTCAATAGCAGTAGGGAGTTTAGCTGGTATTCTTGCTATTATATTTGCGACTATTGGACTTTTAACGAAATTTTATATTGAGAGCTTTGAAAGTATCGATATGAAACCAATTGAGGCTATCAAATCAACAGGAAGTAGTTATATTTATATGCTTCGTCATGGTATTTTTGAACAAGCACTACCACTTATTAGTAACTATACACTTTATTTACTGGATCATAATATTAGAATAGCTATGGTGCTTGGACTTGTTGGAGCTGGTGGGATTGGTATGGAGCTTTATGGAGAACTTAGGTATTTTAGTTATGACAAGGTGGCTGCTATGCTTATTTGTATTCTTGTAATACTTAGCTTAATTGATAGAGTTTCAAATTATGCAAGAGATATTATCTTACATTCAAGCAAACATAATCGTGAATATGTAAAAAAAACATTTGTTGGTATTTTATTTATTGTTTTAGGAGTTGTAGCAATTATTTATAAGCCCTTAGAATTAGGTTCACTTATAACTGGACTTCCTAGAGTTTATGAAACATTGGCAGGTTTTTTTCCACTTGATTTTTCAAGAACACGAGAATTTTCGTTACTTATATTGGAAACAATTGCAATGGCTATTGCTGCCACGGTTATAGCAATAGGATTTTCACTGCCTCTTGGATTTGTATTAGCAAAGAATATAAAAGTAGCTACTCCAATAAGAGTTATTCTTGCTGAGTTTATTAATTTTTTAAGAGCAATGCCTGATTTGCTTTTTGCAATTATTTTAGTATCTATTATAGGTCTTAGTCCATTTGCAGGGGTTCTTGCAATTGCACTGCATGTAACAGGATTTTTAGCAAAATTTTATGCAGAAACCATAGAAAGTATTGATGAAAAACCAATTGAAGCATTAATTTCTACAGGTTCTTCAAAATTTTATATTTTTTATCATGGATATTTTAAACAAATAGTTCCTTTGTTTCATAGCTACAATCTTTATATATTAGATAGAAATGTAAGAGCTTCAACTACTATGGGACTTGTAGGAGCTGGTGGAATTGGTTTTGAGCTTATCATGAGTATCAAACTTTTTGAATATCAACAAACAGCAACGATTATTTTATTGATCATAATTGTTGTTTCAATTATTTCTAAAATTTCATCATATTTTAGAAAAAAACTTGTTTAGGAAAAGAAATGAAAAGAGAAGATTTAAACTATATCCTTCAAAAAGCTGATTTTACAGCACTTGAAGAGTTATACAATAAAATAAACAGTGAATTAAAAATAGTAGTGCTTCAATCTCCAGTACAACAAACACTTTTGCAGCCAATTTTTGATCCAATTAGTAAAGGGGAGTTTTATGGTGGAGAGATACTTGTTACAACTACAATTGTCCAACTCTCAAAAGGGGATAATACATACAAAGGATGGGCGATGGTACAAGATGACAACGAAAAGTTCTCCTTGTATATTGCCGTTTGTGATGGGTGTTTTGGTGCTGATTTTTTCAAAGAAGAGATTGAAGCTTTGGCTGCCAAAACAGTACAAAATATACAAAAAATGCAAAAAGAAAGCAACAAAAAAGTGAATGCAACAAGGGTAAATTTTGACCTAATGGCTCAAGGATAAAAGATGGAAAATGTAGATTTAGAACAATTAAATAGACAAAATTTTAAAAGTTTAAGCGATGCTTTGGCAATGCCAGGGAAAATTACTCAAATAAAAAAGGTATTTGATTCACATTTATTAGCCGTTGCCAATGTACTTTTCTTTAGTGAAGTTTCTTTTTATTACAGTGGTGATGAGGATATTTCATTAATAGAAGCTATTACCAATCCAAAAGCAACTACTTTAAATGAAGCTGATTATATTCTAAGTGATACAGTTGACACTCATTTGATAAGTGAAGCAAAAAAGGGAGATTATTTAAATCCTGATTTTAGTGCTACTTTGATTTTTAAATGTGAAGATTTTAACTCTTATACATATAGTTTATCTGGTCCTGGCATTGATGGAAAAAAAGAGGTTAATTTACCTTGCAACAAAGAGTTTATAGAAGCATTAATGAAAAAAAACAGTGACTATCCTTTAGGTATAGAGGTTTTTTTCATGAATAGTTACGGTGAGTTGCTTGCTCTTAGTCGAACAACCAAAGTGGAGGTGGCATAATGGGATTTGTAGCAATTAAAGGTGGTGAAGAGGCTATAAAGAACTCTTTGGCATTTTATGAAGAAGAGATAAATTTAAATCAAAATATTGATGCTTCCGTAATAGAAAACTCTTTAAGATATGGAGTTGATAAAGTGATAAGTGAGGGAAGTTTATACTCTAAAAAACTAGCTTCACATGCTATTTTAAAAGCAGCTGGAGATTTGCTTAATGCTTCTTTTTTCTTAAGAGCTCATAGAAGTTCTTGTGCAAGAGCTGGTATTGCAAAGACAATTTATACCGACCAAATGAGAATAAGAAGAAGAATATCTTCAGCTTTTAAAGATATCAAAGGGGGTCAAATTTTAGGTCCTTCAAATGATTATGAAGTAAAACTTATCTTGAAAAAAGCGATAGATAAAACTGTTTGGGATGATTACAAAAATGATGATATTTTTGTGGAGTCAGCTCTGAAGCCTCTAAGAGATGCTAATATGATAAAAACTTTGCCAAAAGATGAAAAAATAAGTGATATTACGAGAGTTTTCCCATCTGCTCCATATCCTAGAAGTGCTGTGATGCAAATAATGTCAAGAGGGGAAAGTGGCTCAATGTTAGCTTTTGCCTATACTTCTATGAGAGGATATGGGGATGTGCATCCAACAATTGGAGATTTAAGATTAGGAAGTTCGGAAGTAAGATTTACCCACCCATTTACAAAAAATGAAGTGAAAATTGGAGAGATTGACCTTACAGCTTGTGAAGCTGCAGCAACATTTGAAAAACAAAGTGATAGTAGTACAAAACTAACAACAGGGTTTGGATGTTGTTTTGGTTTTAATGAAACAAAAGCTATCAGTATGAGTATCTTAGATACAACACTTTATAACAAATCTCACACGATAGGTCAAGGTGGTATTGCTGATAATTTTGAGATGATAATACATCATATAGATGGTATTGAATCACAAGGATTTACAAACCATTATAAACTTCCACACTATGTAACATTTCAAGCAGATCTTCAAGTATATGAAAATGCAAAAAAATACTCTAGCAAAGAGGAGAACAAATAAATGAGATACGGTTTTTTAGATGAGGACGCAAAAAAAGAGATAAGAAGAGCAACCCTTAAAGCAATAGCGATTCCTGGATATCAAGTATCTTTTGCTTCAAGAGAGCTTCCTATTGCTAGAGGTTGGGGAACAGGAGGTCTGCAAGTAACTCTTTGCATTATTAATGAAGACGATTGTTTAAAAGTAATAGATCAAGGGTGTGATGGAAGTGTAAATGCGGTTAATATCAGAAACTTTATTGTTTCAGTTACAGACAATAAAACAACTTTAGATACAGCTAGTGCAAATATAATCCAGAGTCGTCACCGAATTCCAGAAGAACCATTAAAAGAAGGTCAAACATTAGTACTGCAAGTACCATATCCTGAAGTTTTAACTAATGTGGAAGCAGATAGCTATAAACAAAAAGTAATGCATGCAAATAGTGATTATGCAAAATTATGGGTACTTTTATATGAAGATACTGCTCAATTTGGAGATAGTAGAATTGGGCATAGATATCCAGTAATGGTAAATGATAGATATGCAATGGATCCTAGTCCTATACCAAAATATGACACTCAAAAATTAAACAACAATAAAGGACTGATACTTTTAGGAGCAGGAAGAGAAAAGAAAATTTATGCAATACCTCCTTATACAAAAGTTGAACCTTTAAAATTTGAAGATAGAGAGTTTAAAGTGGAAAGTTTTACAGATAAAAAATGTGTAAGATGTGGAGCAAGTGGAGTATTTATGGATGAAGTACATTCCAATGAGGGTGATGTAAAATATTATTGTAATGATACATCTTATTGTGATAAGAATTTGGAGAGTACAATATGATACTAGATCTTAAAAATGTCAATAAGGTTTATGGGAGATTTTGTGACAAATGCTTAGAAAGTACAGGGGCAGAATTTGAAAGCTCTATTTGTCCACATTGCGGAAGTGTAGTTGCTGTAAATAACATCAATTTACATCTTAAAAAAGGTGAAATATTAGGTATTGTGGGAGAGAGTGGAAGTGGTAAATCAACACTTTTACAACTCATCTATCAAGACCAAAAAGCAAGTAGTGGAATTATACATATGGATACTTTTGTAGATGCACTTGGTGGATATAAAAATGTTCTTGAAGCCAATGCCAACGAGCTTGGATACTTAAGAGATGAGCTTATGTCTATGATTTATCAAAATCCAAGACTAGGACTTAATTATCAATTTAGTGCAGGTGGAAATATCGCAGAAAAAGTAATTATGAGTGGAACAAAAAAGTATGAAGAGATAAGAGCCAGAGCTTTATATTTTTTAGAAAAAACAGAAATTCCAGTGCAAAGAATAGATGATTATCCAGATAGATTTAGTGGTGGACAACAACAAAGAATTCAAATTTCAAAAGCACTTTCAAGTAATCCAAAGATTTTACTCCTTGATGAGCCAACGACAGGACTTGATTTATCGGTTCAAGCCAAAATATTAGACTTAATAAAAGAGTTGCAAAAAGAAATAGGCTTTGCCATGGTTATTGTTTCGCATGATTTAGGTGTTATAAATCATTTAACAGATATTTGTATTGTGATGAAAAACGGCAAAATAGTTGAGTATGGATTAACGGATCAAATTTTAGAAGACCCACAGCATCCATATACTCAAGTACTAGTTTCTAGTGTATTGTAGGAGTGGTTATGGAAAAGTTAAAAGTTAGAAATTTATCTAAAGAGTTTACGGTACACACAAGAGGTGGAATCAAAATACAAGGGTATGAAAATATCAATTTTGAAGTAAAAAAAGGGGAGTTTTTATCTCTTTATGGACCTAGTGGTATGGGAAAATCTTCTATTTTAAAAGCACTTTTTAGAACCTATACTACAACAACTGGAGATATTATCTTTACAAAAGAAGATGGTGATAGTGTCAATATTGCTTCATGTGATGAAAGTACAATGTTATCCTTGCGAAAAGATGAAATTGGATATGTATCACAGTTTTTAAAAGTATTGCCACGAATTGGTGCGGTGGATATCGTAGCACAACCCTTAATAGATAAAGGGGAAGGTGAAAAAATTGCAAAAGAAATAGCTAAAGAGTTACTTGAGTTTTTAGGAATTAAAGAGGAACTTTTTAATGTTTCACCTCTTACATTTAGTGGAGGAGAGCAACAACGGGTAAATATCGCCAAAGGAATTATCGCTCCAAAATCGGTACTTTTACTTGATGAACCAACTGCTTCACTTGATCATAGCAATACTATGAAAGTAATACAAAGACTTCAAAAAATCAAAGCAAATGGTGTTGCAATGATTGGTATTTTTCATGATTTAGAAGCAATGAAAGCTATTAGTGATAAAGTCTTTGATATAAGGGAAAAAAGATATGCAAACAATTATTAGAAGTACAAATATATTAATAGATGGAAAGTTTCAAAGTGCTGATATTATTATAAAAAAAGATATTATTCAACAAATAGCTCCATACAAAAGCTTAGATATTGCTATTGACTTTGGAGATAAAAGAGTGGTAGCTGGATTTGTAGACTTACATGGTGATGCAATAGAAAAAGAGATTGAACCAAGACCAGGAGCTAGATTTCCTACTTCTATGGCAGTAGTAGAACTTGATAAAAAACTCTCAATGGCTGGAATTACTACAATGTTTCATGCTATTGGATTTAATGATCAAGAACTAAGTAAAGGAAGAGGAACAGAGCAATCACGTGAGTTAATTGAAGAAATTTATCAAGCAAATACACAACATTTAGGCGTTGATAATCTTATCCATGCGCGATTTGAAATTACTAGTGAAAGCTCCCTTGAAACTGTAAAAGATCTCATTGTTACAAAAAAAATAAATCTATTATCAATAATGGATCACTCACCTGGGCAAGGGCAATTTAAAACACTTGAGGCTTGGAAAAAATATTTTTTAAAAACTTATACTATTAGTGAAGATGAAGTACAAGAGTATCTTGAAAAAAAAGCCTCTAAAGACAAAAAAACAGTTGTGGAAGATTTAGTAGCTTTTTCAATTAGTCATCATCTACCAGTATTAAGTCATGATGATGATTGTTTAGAAAAACTTAATACCCTAAAAGCTTTAGGAGTGAGTTTTTCAGAGTTTCCACTTTCTTTAGAAGTTGCAGTACAAGCTAAGAAAATGGGCATAAAAACAGGTATGGGTGCACCAAACGTAGTAAGAGGTGGCTCTCAAAGTGGAAATATTGCCGCAGTAGAACTTATCAAAAATGGTGTATGTGATTATTTATGTAGTGATTATCATCCTACTTCTATGCTTTTAAGCCCTTATAAACTTCAAAAAGATATAGATTTAACTCTTGAAGAGGGCTTTGCCATGATTAGTTCAACTCCTGCAAAACTT
>NPID01001011.1_pt1 | contig 123591 bp, 105 predicted proteins | sample 8637491 | NCBI WGS metagenome assembly NPID01 (sample SAMN07420843, study PRJNA396082) | bioreactor metagenome | isolation source: sample BA6 brine-fed electro-methanogenic bioreactor BA | place: Japan: Kochi | collected 2016-06-14
CGATTTATAGGGGGCTAAACCATTGGTTAGGAGTAAATATGCCATGGCATCCATTACTATTTAATACGTATGGAGGTGATTCTTACAGGTTTTATTTTAATGGAACAGGAACAATAGGGGGAGGAAATTAATATGAAAAAAGTCACAAGTTATTTAGCAATAATCTTACTGTTATTGTCATTAACAGGTTGTCCTGGGTCAGTAGATTCATTTACGAGAAAGGAACTTGTAAATGGTTATGTGTTTTATGAGGAAGGCGGTTTTCCATTGATATGTAGAGATGTTCCAGATAGAAGATGTATTCCTGCAGTAGTGAAAAGTTATGATTTTGACAAAAACTATATTATTGCGTTACAAAATGAATATAAGTTTACAACTTATGAAGCTGAGAAGTATTCTATTAAACAACAATATGAAGTTATCAATAAAAAGGGGGTATTGAAATATTGGATAATAGATAATATTAATGACAGTATTTATGGCCCTTTAAAAAAGGATGAGTATTTAAATAAGCGAAAAGAGTTAGGAGTACCGTCAGAATTAACTTTAAAAGAATAACAGAAAGAACTGGAAAGTCCGGGTTTTTTTTCTGAAAGTCTGTCAATATCTTTGATAAATTATAAAAGCATATTTTTTTTTACGTGCTCAAAGGCAACAACTGTTGGTACTTAGCGTCTGATGTCGGTCTTATTTACGGGTTTAAGGACGCCAAAAAAAAGACGACCTTTAATTTTGATAGACGCTTTTTAAGTTTGCTAATTGCTTTTCTAACCGTTCAATTCGTTTTAACCTGCGCTGTTCCCTGAACGGGCGAGATGACCGCTTGACAGCGGCCAGATTCGAGGATTTTCTGCTGATTTTTCATTCACCCGGGCGCTGCTTGCCGTTCGCGTCTACCTGGCAGCAGCTTTTCGGATGCCCCCTCACCAGCCATGAAAGGACAGATGACAGCTATGCGTACCAGTACCGATTTTGTGCATAACCAACTGTTTGAGGTATATTATTATGATGAGAAATACCGTATGGTACAAACTACCCTGCAAAACAATACAGAAGAAGTGCTATGGCATACCGGAAATCTTTATAACTTTGGTGGCATGGTGCTGCAAACAAACAAGGCATTGATTGATACCAAAGGCAACAGCCTGATAAGCTATAGTTTTAAGTATGGCTACGACCATGACTGGCGCCTGAAGCAAACCAGCCTGTTGCACAACAGTCAGGAAACCCTGTTGAGTGAGCAGTATTATTCCGAAAGTGGCATGTTGCGCGACAAAGTGCTGCATGCCAATCAATCTACGGGCATGTATCAGCTCAACTACTCTTATAACGTACGTGGTTGGTTAACAGCCATAAACAGCCTGAAAAGCATTAACCCCGGCCTGATGTTTGGGATGAAACTTTATTATGAAAGGCTTCCTGATCATGCGCAGGGACATGCAGCACCACAATACAATGGCAACATCAGCGCCATGCAATGGTACACCCGCGAAGCCGAAGCCGACGGCCGCATCAGTGGCTATGCCTACAGCTACGACCCCTTGAGCAGGCTCACGGATGCTGTATTCTACCGCTACGACGACCAAAGCGTGAGCTATGCCGGCTATGAACAGGCCATCGACCGCAAACACAACTGGGGCAGGGTAACCGGTATTGGTTCTGTGTCGAACATCAAATACGACAAAAACGGCAATATACAATCTTTGCAACGCTATGCCCGTAATGATGAGGAGTGTTTTATGTTTGACAGTCTGAAGTATTACTACGACTTCAACCGTCTCATAGCCATTGATGATACAATTGCAGGCCAGAACGACCTGGGCGACTACCACGACAATGGCTTGTACTACAGCCAACATCAAAGGGCCGAGTTTGCCTATGATGCTAACGGCAACCTGGAGCATGACCTGAACCGCAATATAGGCATCAAATACGGCATACTGCACAACCTGCCCATCTATCTCACCTACCGGCAAACGGGTGGGGGCGGCAGCATCGCCACTATTGATATTTCGGCGGCAACCGATAAAAGCAGCCAGACCAGCAGCACCAGCTACAGCGGCACCATGATGAACTACTATACGCTGCAGGGGCGCAAGCTGGGCAAAAAGGTGTACAACGACCAGCACACGCTCACGCTCAACGAAAGCTATTACGACGAGCTAATGCTCAGCCACCGCCAACCCAGCCGCATCAGCCATGCCGATGGCTATGTGAGTTTGGATGAGCATGGGGAGGCTACTTTCTACTATTACCTTACTGACCATTTAGGCAACGTCCGTTCTGTCATCACACCAGATGCAGACGGCAAGCCGCAGGTGGAGCAGGCCAATGATTATTTTCCTTTTGGGATGAGCTTTGAAAGCAAGCTGCCTTTGCTAACCAAAAGTGGTAGTGGTAGTAACAAGCACAAATATAATGGCAAGGAAGAGCAAGAAATGCCGGGCAAGTGGTTGGATTACGGGGCGAGGTTTTATGATGCGGCACTGGGGAGGTGGCATGTGGTGGATCCGGCATCTGAAATTAAATACGATTGGACACCTTATCGCTATGCTTTTAACAATCCAATCAGATATTTAGATACAGATGGTCAGTTTGAATTAGATAATGCACAACAATATTCAAGATTTACGCAATATTTACAAAATAGTATAAGTGGGATACTTTCAAATTCTAGGATGATGCAGGCAATTATGGGTTATGGTGATTTATCTTATAAACAAATTGCTGATGATATGATTTGGGGTAATGGTCCAAAAATTATCGTTGTAGAGAACTTAACCAGTAACGGCCTAAGAGCCGATGGTAAGTATAATCCCAAAACACCTAATGTAATCTTTATTGATAAAGAATTAGTTATGCAACTTGAAAATGCTTCTTCTGCGGACATTGACGCTACATTATTAAGGTTAATATCAACACTTCTGCATGAATATGTTCATTTTGGTGATTGGACAGTTGATAATGATAAAAAGTCATATGAGGCTGGTTATGCTTTTGAAGAATGGGTTTACGGACGAAGGATAGGAAATTTGCAAGATGCTATGGAAGTGATAGAAGAATTTAAGAAACGACATAAAAGCCAAGAACAAACCGAAGAGGATAAAGAGAAAAATAAGAAAGCCATGGAAGACGCAAAAAGTTTACCAGCAGGAAAATATAAATGGGATGGAAAAGGTTGGGTACAAACAGATTAGTATTAAATATATTTTGAGATTTATGAAAAGATTGATCATAATTATTGTGACTATAGTTTTATTATTTAATAGTTGTTCAGACAAAAATAAAGATTATGAGCAGGAGGTTTATAGTGATATACTTAATAGCCTTATTAATATCGATAACTATTATAAACCAGCTCCCTCTCCTAAATTAATTTTGGAAGATTCTTCTTCAGAGGGTTATAATGAGTTAAAAAATGAATATGATAAATTATTGAATAAATATTATCAAAGGATAGATACTTTAGAGAAGTATTTATTTGTGAAAGATACACTTCAAGCAATAGACCTATTTGAATTTAACGATTATATAGAAGGTGGTATTTTTACCCAAAAGACGAAACCAAAAAAACAATTCAAAATTGATAAATACAATTCAAAAGATTTTATACTAATTAAATCAGATTCATTCACTAATGATAGTCTAATAAATGTAATTGGGATAAAGGAAGAAAGGTTTTACATAGGGTATCTTGTTTTATCCAGAGTAATTTTCAATGAAAATTATACAATAGGTGTATTGATTTGCAGCTTTTCCTGTGGCACTAAATGTGGTGAGAAAAAATTGTTATTAGTAAGCAATCAAGACGGTAGATGGAAAATAAGCGAAAAAATAGGTTTAGAAATATTTTAGAGAGAAAATACCCCTCGTTGCGGATTTATAATCCGTATCAGGATAAACGAAACACAACGGCAAAGCCGGTTTTCTTGCCCTTTTCCTGGCCAAAGAACCAAAACCCTCCCTCTTTTAGCTGGGAGGTAAATATTTCAATGCCATTTCAATGGCGTTGCAAAAGGATTGCAGCAATATTTATTACTAAATTTGTTCGATGAAAGCAGCCAACCGTCTCAAACAAAGCTGTTGATGAAAAGATAGCAGGGCTTGTCTGCTGGCCAGAAGATGATGTGTACAGCAGTGCGTTCAACTATTCAGGGCAAAATGATTTGCTTGAAATATCATTATAGAGTTGAATGATATGTGGTTGTTTTAAAGTTGGTTAGACACGGATTACAAATCCGCCCCACGCTGGCGCGGATTTGCAATCCGTGCCGCAGAAAACCTAAATTTAAGATTTTTAATTGTTTGAAGAATATTGATTTTGAAATTAATTGAGTAAAATAATCATTAATTGATTAATTTTGATTCATGAGACGAAAGTACAAATTCCATAATCCTGATGGCACTTACTTTGTCACCTTTGCAGTGCAAGGGTGGGCAGACGTTTTCACGAGAAATCAGTACAAAGACATTCTTATTGAAAACCTGACTTATTGCATCCCTAAGATGGTGCGAATTTGCATACCCTATTCAAGGAGTATAAAAAACCAAGGCTTTAGCTAGTTTCTATGCCCTTTGGTCTGTATAAGGGCAATATAATATTTCAATGCCATTTCAATGGCGTTGCAAAAGGGTTGCAGCAATATTTATTACTAAATTTGTTTAATGGCCAGTCAACTTCAGCCAATTTTCCCAGAGGTTCTAATCGATTTCAATACCATTTCTTTGAATTTCAGTTAAGAAACCACTCAGGTCATTTTCCCTCTCGATAAGGATTGGTTCAATTCTGTCGTCCACCTGCCTTCTGAGCTTCCATAATAAAGGTTGGATCGCAAAATAATCGCCTTCTATTTTTTGTACAACAATTGCAACGTCGATGTCGCTATCCATGCGGTTGGTATTACTGGCATATGAACCATACAGATATACTTTATCAAGTGCAATATGCTCCTTTAGCAACATGCGATAGGCTTTCACTTTGCTAATAGCTTCTCTTTTATCCATGTTTGTAAATTTTTTGTTTCATTTAAAAGCTCATTGCATTTGGCTTCAGTCAGGCTCTTCAGCAGTCTTTCTTTTATGAGAAGGATAGCGCGCCTCGATATTCAGTGGTTCAATTTGATCAATAAAATCTTTTTGGTCTTCTGAAAAAAGTTCATAAAAACCACCTTTTTTTGCCAGATAAGATAAACTATGCGAAAAGGGTGCCACATCTGCTTTCAAAAAAGTAAAATAGGCTTTGAAAGCTTTTTCTATTGTTTGATGGCACATAAAACCTACGTAAAGGTACCTTTTGCTTTTGAGCATGGCTTCTGCTGTTTCCAGATCATAGTCTGACAACTAAAGCCAATAGTTTATTTTCTCATCCATTTTTAGTGGTTTTTACAAAAATACAAAATATTCATACCTTCCCTGTTTGGATATATAATTCCTGTCTAAAAAACTAACAACGGCAATATGGTTTTCGATCTGCATCGGGAGATGAAAATTGAATACACACAAACCACTAATTTGCCAAAAATTATTGGCTGGCGCCAGGGAACGATAGAAAATCATTATACCTTTGACGGACAAAAGCTTGGCAAGAAAGTGTACGACTACCGCGGCAATCTTACTTTGAACGAGCGCTACTTTGACGAGTTGAAAGTTTTGAGAAGAAAGAATTTTTATAGCGTATCATTGAAATATCATAGCTATACTTTAATATTTCAATGTTATAGTTTAATTTTGTTGCATGGAAATCTTACGTGAAGACATAGGACTTATTTAAAACAAACTTGAAAGTGTTCCGGCGGTGGTGATATTGGGGCCACGACAAGTTGGCAAAACAACTTTCTAAGATTGTGCGAATTTGCATACCCTATTCAAGGAGAATAAAAAACCAAGGCTTTAGCTAGTTTTTATGCCCTTTGGTCTGGATAAGGGCAATATAATATTTCAATGCCATTTCAATGGTGTTGATAAAGGATTGCAATTACATTTCTTAATGTTTTTTGCAATAGCTAACGGCTGAAAGTAATTTCCCACTTCAAAAGTATTGATTAAAAGACAAACCAACTCTGTTCGAATCAACATTCAGTGTGACAAAGGGATGTTTTAATGGGTTTATGAGTTTACGGGTTTGGGATCTTTTAATCAACAATCGGTTTGAAAAATGCAACCACAAGAAAATTTTATAATTTGTTGATAACTTTTGTAAAGCCTGTAAACAGTGCTGTTTTCAGCTAGTATAAGCTTTTGTTAACATTATTGTTGATAAAAAACACTTGACAAGATTTACAAATTGTAATAAATTTGCTTTCAAGTCAACAAAAGATTGTTTTTATAAAATCAGAAGTTGACACAAACTTAAGGTAAAAAAAGACATGAAACTAAATCAGGTATCCGTACAGTTATCAACAGCAGGAAAAAGTTGCTGTAAAAAGGTGCAGGATGCCCTCCAAAAAGCTCAGTTATGGAAAGAGAAACCATAGGCAAACGACTGCGAAGCGCCCGGCTGATGCGCGGCCTTACCATGGACGAGCTGATCGGGCAAATGCGGCAAAAAGTATCCAAAAACGCCATTTCGCGCTACGAAAACGGTGTGATGTTGCCTCGCCTGAATGTGCTGGAAGAGCTGGCAAGGGTGCTGCAACAACCGCTCGACTACTTTATGCGGCCCATAACAGTGGAGGTGAAGGATGTTAATTTCCGTACCAAAAGTGCCCTGCCGGCAAAATCGCTCGAAAGCATCACAGCCCAGGCCACTGAAGTGATGGAGCGCTACCTGGAAACCGAACGCCTGCTGATGCACAACAGCAGCTTTGTAAATCCCATGGCCGGCACTGTGATCCACAATGCCGAAGAGGCCGAAGCTGCAGCAAGGCAGTGGCGCCAGGCCTGGCAGCTGGGCGAAAAGGGGTTGCATAACATCTACGGGCTGCTCGAGAAACACCACATCAAAGTGGCCGAGCTGGACAATACCGATGAGGCTTTTGACGGATTGGCCATCACGATCAACGAAAATGCCCCCATCATCGTAGTCAACAAGCGCATGACTATTGAACGCCGCCGATTCACTGCTTTGCATGAGCTGGCACATCTGTTGTTTAAATTTGATGAACAGCATATGAGCAACGACGAGCAGGAGAAGGCTTGCCACCGCTTTGCCGGAGCGGCACTGATGCCCTGCAGCCTGCTGCAAAGCCTGCTGGGTAGTAAACGAGAGGCGGTGCTGCTCGATGAGCTGATCAATATTAAAGAGTTGTATGGCATCAGTCTGCAAGCCCTGATGTATCGTTGTGTGGAATGCGACATTATCAGTTACAGAAGGCATCTCAACTTTAAAAATTGGATAGCGGATAATTTAAAGGAAGAAGGACTGGGGAGCTATCAGGGCAAGGAAGAAACGAATCGTTTTGAGTTGATGGTGCTCAAGGCGCTGGATCAGGATCAGGTGAGTTTGAGCAAGGCCGCCGATTTGCTACGCATGGAAGTGCGACAGTTGAAACAGAAACTGGAGAGGAGGTTTTAGAAGTGGAAAATGAAAAGTTAAAAATGAATAATGAAGAATTGTTGAAAGTCGGCATCTCGACTCCGCTCGATGACCTTTGCGCTCCCTTCGGCTAAAGCGCTCAGGGATTCACGATGACCATAGGTCGAAGGACGGTTGAAGGTGATCGAGCGAAGCCGAGAGTACCGGAGGGAAAAGTAAAAAGACCTGCCTGCCGTCAGCAGTCAGGCAGGGCCAAGTAAGAAGGAAAAAGTAAAAATATATAAGAAAGAGCTGGCAAAAGCTTTAGAAATAAAATTAGAAAACATAACTAATACTAAAACACGAGATGAAAGCAGAGTTAAAGAATTTTGAAAAAATGGCCAGAAGAAGGGCCGTAGAAGATTTTGTAAACAACTTCAAAAATTATGAACTATTTAATTATTCCGGAGTCAGATTTTCTGAACGATGCACTTATACGTGCCCATCTGACTAATCTTGATTTAAGTAGCGTGTCGTTGTTGACGGCAGCGCAGTTTGCCAGAGACTGGGAACCAGCAACCAGGCAATGGGTGAAACAAGCAGAAAAGGCAGGAAAGCTGCGGCTGCTGGAGATAGAGACCCATCAGCTGGGGGAGGTGCCATCCCAATGCAGGTTGGCTGCGCTAAACTACCTGGAGCAATACCTGCTTTGGTATGCCACCCAACATCAGTACACGCTGGTAGTTCGCAGCAAAGTTTGGCTGCAAACAACTACAACCGATCAGCAACTGATCTGTTACAACAACCCCAATCTGATTTTTTCAGCGATCAGGATGTTGTATGTGCAGAGCACCAGTAGATCGAAAGCGCTCAACACCCGCATCAAACAACAATATCTGCAAAACAAGGAGGGTTGAGCGATGAAAAACAAACAAAATTCCATCAATAGTTTTCTGGTCTTTTTAGTACGTGCAGCTCATATGCTCGGCTATCTGTGGAACACACGCAAGATGACTACATTACCCTGTGAGCAAGAGCTACCGCCCTGCGATTATTGCAGGATCAGGATGCTTAAGCCAATCGATGCAGAGGAGCTGGAAATCCTGCTATATAAAGCGATGGAATACAACCAACCGCTGAAAGAGCCTCCCTGGTATGAGTACCTTTTGCAGTATGATCTGGAAATTGTCACCATCTATTATCAGGGAGACCGGCAGTATGAACTGCTGCAGTACCAACAGCCACCCAATCCCACCACACCAGCCAATGCCTATTTGTATCCCTATGATCAGCGCAGGGAAAATATCCGCAAGCTAGGCAAACCTGCCTTAGGACTAAGTCCGCCAAACAATTAAAGACATACAGCAACCGGGCACGGATTGCGATCTCGCTGATGAACCTATAAGGCTACACAGGAGAAGCATGCGTGTGCATGCCATGCAATTACATTTATAGGAAGACACTTCTGTTTGATGTCTTCATAGTATTAAACCTTAAATAATTAATGAAATGAAATCAACCATAGATAGATTTCAAAAATACAGAATGGTTGAACAGTTGTTCAACGAATTTGAAACTTTGTTTCAGAACAATACGGCAGATCAGGAAGTAAGGGCTGCCTACAGTACAAAACTATCCGAAGCAGAAAGCCGGATTAATGCGCTGTTGCAACCTATGCAGCCTTATTACAGGGTGCAGCAGGAAGGCAGAGTACATCTGCGCGAGCAGCTTAGGCTAATGGCTGGCAGAGGTATGGCGTTGGCCAGGCAGTTGAATGATACCCAACTGTATGGTCAGATGCATCATGCATACAATCAAGCGCGGTTGGCAGGATCATACACGCTCAAAGCCTTGAGTCTGTCAGTAGCCGGATGGTTGGAAAGCCATGCAGAAGCACTTGCCGGGCTCGGCGTAAGTGCTGAAATACTTAGTGCTTTCAGAAGCGAAACGGAAGCCTTTGATGCCGATTTGGATCAGACCAGTATGACCAAATCGCAGCGCAAAGCTTCGCGCTCGCAGCTTAAAAATCTGCTGAGTGAGTTGCATGATATGCTGCGAACGCATTTTGACAGCTTTGTGTTGATGCAGCAATCCGTATCGCCTGAGTTTGCTGAGCGTTATCAAAACCTGCGCAGGCGCAAGCCGCAGTATCGCAGCCGTGATATTGTGATGCATCCGGCAGAGATTTTTGGTGTGGTAAAGGATGGTGTAAGCGGTGAGCCGCTGGCCGGAGCCACTGTCAATCTGCTGGATCACAGTTATGTGGTGTTAACAAACGAAGACGGAAGCTTTAGCTTTGACGAGTTGCCTGCAGGCAGTTATACGGTAAGCTGTCATGCACCGGGCTACCAGGTGCCGGAAGTGGTGTCAGTTGAAGCCGGTAACAACAGTTTGCTTGAGGTAAACTTTGAGTTGCAAGCCCTGGCTGCCACTGCCTGAGCCCTCCTTTTATGGATGGGAAAACCCGATGACGTTTGTTGTCGGGTTTTTTTATGGGCTAAACCTTCAAGGTTTAGCGGGTCAGCTTCTCAGTGGTTTACGAGCTGGCTAACCTGGCTAATGAGTTGTTGTAAAAGCTGTTATCAGTGATAAATTAAACAGAAAACAAACGCTAATCATTTTATCAGTTTCTGCCTCAGCATTTCCAATGCTGCCAGGGCACTGCGGCGGATATTGCGTCCGCGGTGCTCGCCAAAATGAAATAGTTTTGAAACGATAAAATCAGGTCCGGCCAGTGCAATCCAAACGGTGCCAACGGGCTTTTCATCGGTGCCCCCATCGGGGCCTGCAATGCCCGAAGTAGCTAGTGCATATGTGGTTTGCAGTTTTGTTCGTGCGCCCCTTGCCATTTCTTCTACTACCTGCCGGCTTACAGCGCCATGCTTCTCAAGTGCTGCGGCCGAAACCCCCAACTGCATTGCTTTCACCTGATTATCATAGGCTATTATGCTGCCCTTATACCAGGCTGAGCTTCCGGCTATACTGGTAATCAGATGGGCAATATACCCGCCAGTGCAGCTCTCAGCTGTGGCAAGTGTTGCCTTTTTGCTGAGCAGTAAACGTCCGATCACTGCTTCGAGGTATTCGTCGTCGTAGCCAAAGATAAGATCGGGGATCAGTTGCAGCAATTTTTCTGTTTGCTCTTCAATGCTTTGCTTCAATATTGCCTGTTCAGGATGCCTGCCGCTTAAGCGCAAACGCACGATTCCGGGCTGTGGCAGGTAGGCAAGCTTGATAAAATCGGGTAAAGCATTTTCCCAGTCTTTGATTTGATCGGCCAGAAAGGATTCGCCAACACCACTCGTCATGATGGTTTTGCGCATATAGTGCATATTGCTGAACAGCGCCCTGAAACGCGGCAGCACTTCTTCTTCCATCAGTGTTTTCATTTCGAAAGGAACTCCAGGCAGGGAAACAATAACACTGTCATCCTTTTCGAACCACATGCCGGGTGCAGTGCCCACACTGTTGTGTAGCGGGGTGCAGGCTTTTGGGAGCCAGGCTTGTTGCCTGTTGCGATCTGTTAGCGGAAAGTTACGCTTCTTAAAAAGCGCCTCCACATGTTTAAGTGTAGGTTCGTGAAAAACAAGTTCGGTAGCGAAAAAATCGCACAGGGCAGGTTTGGTCACATCATCTGCTGTAGGCCCCAATCCACCAGTAAGCAAAACAAACTGTGCATTTTGTATGGCTTGTGTAAGCGCATTGGTCAAAGCTTCCGGTTCATCAGCAATGGTAACAATACGACAAAGGCAGATACCACTGTCGCTTAGCTGCTCGGCCATCCATGATGCATTGGTGTTGACTACCTGTCCGATCAATAGTTCGTCGCCAATAGAAATGATTTCTGCTTTGCCCTTTTTATCCTTATTCGGCATGGCAGATCAAAATTGGATGTATGAGAATCCAAGGTCTTTAGGGATGATCGACATTACCGGGATGGTACTTTCACGAATGATCTGCTGGGCTGCTGAACCGATGAAAAACTCGACCAGGCGGTTTTCCTGCTGGGTCATGATCATAATGAGGTCGATGTCTTGTTGTTCCTCTGAATAATTGAGTATTGCAGGAACCAAATCCTGAGCAGAACTTCCTGTTTCTATCAGTTGGGTTTCGCACCTGATGCCTGCCTCACGGATAAAACTTTGAGCCTGGGCCAGCTGTGCCATTAATTGTTGCCGGATAGCTCTGGAATCGGCATCCCACAGCACAGAGATTACTTTTATTGTACTGCCAAACAGCTTTGCCATTTGAATGGCATGTGTCACTTTCTGACGGGTTTCCTTGGTAAGGTCGAGGGGCAGCAAAATGCTCCGGCAGCCATCAAAATGTGTTTTGGTGTTGAAGGTGATCACCGGAATTTTTGACTGTCTGATCACTTTGGAAGTGTTGGAGCCAATCAGGCTGTTTTTCTCCTGATCAGATTGTTCATCATTAGTACCCATCAGGATGAAGCGGCTGTTGTATTGTTCAGCGGTTTCGAGAATGGCTGCATGCACCTTGCCACGTTTCACGACCGGCGAAACACGCAAACCGGTTTTTTGGCTTATTTCACTGGCAATTTCTTCGAGCCTGTGATTAATATCTTCGCTTATTTGCTGCTTTTGCTCTTTGGAAAAGAGGCTGTTGATAAAATCTCTTTCTTCGTGCACATACAGTAGAACCAGCTCAGTTTGAAGCAAACGGGCAAGGTTATAGGATTGTTCCAGCGCTACCAGCGATTGTTCATTAAAATCAACAGGTATCAGCAATGAAATGGCTTTTTCAGACATGGTTGAAATTCTTTGTTACCTTTGCAAAATTATCCAAATCATTCAATAATACAAGTATAACTTATGCGGCGGATTCCAGAGAGTCAGCTTGTGCTCGCTGCTGACGGTAGTGTTTATCATTTGCGATTGCATCCTCATCAACTGGCTGATGATGTAATTTTGGTGGGCGACCCCAATCGTGTTGCCCTGGTTTCGTCTTTTTTCGATCAGATCGAATTTAGGGTGAGCAACCGTGAGCTGCATACACATACCGGAACCTACAAAGGAAAACGAATAAGTGTGCTTTCCACCGGCATGGGGCCTGACAATATCGACATTGTTCTTAATGAGCTGGATGCCCTGGCCAATGTTGACCTAGAAAGCAGAAGCCTGAAAACTGAGACTAAAAGTTTGAATCTGGTCCGGTTGGGGACAAGTGGTGCCTTGCAGGCGGACATCCCGACGGAGGATAGTTTTGTAGCAGGGAAAATGGCCCTGGGACTGGATGGTTTGTTGTATTTTTATAAGGATGCTGCTGAAGTTATAGATAAGGATTTTACGGAAGCTTTCAAGCAGTTTACCGGCTGGCCTTCCAGGCTGCCACAACCTTATGTGGTAGAAGCTTCGCAAAGCTTACTCAACCGGCTGGCTTTTGATTACCAACACGGTATTACGGCAACAGCCCCCGGTTTTTACGGGCCTCAGGGCAGGGTGATCAGGCTTGCCGTAGCCAACGAAGACCTTAACAAAAGCATGGAAGCATTCCGCTACAGTGGCGAAAGAATTACGAACCTCGAGATGGAGTCGTCGGCCTTGTACGGACTTAGCCGGATGATGGGGCATGAGGCATTAACAATTTGTGTGATCATTGCCAACAGGGTATCAGAGAAGTTTAGCAGCAATTATCACCCTGCTATGCAAAAGCTTATCAAACAAACCCTGGATCGCCTTGCTGCTGAATGATTGTTATTTTGAAGTATCAGCCGTTAACAGGCAACGCTCAGCAAATGATTGAATAGCCTGCTGCACTACCAGCGGTGCTTCCAAAAAACCCATATGGCCAACGCCTTTTAGCATCAGTAGTTCGGCATGAGCCGGCAGTCCTGCTTGTGCCATAATCCTGACTATGGGCATGCGGCTGTCGCTTTTGCCAAGAATAAACAATACCGGCACCTGCAGCTGAGTAAGCAGTTCGATGTGGCTTTCGCGATCGCGCATGCCGGCAAGGGCTGCAACAATTCCTTTTTCGTCCTGACTTAGTGTAATTTCTTTGATAAAAGCAGCGGCTTGCGGATTTAGTTTCAAATACTCAGGGTCGAACAGGCTATCCACAAAACTTTGGAGGTAGGGTGATTTGTTTTCGTAAATCCTGAGAATATTTTGGTTGCGCTGTTCGCGAGTGGTTTCGTCATCTGCCTGAGCATGCGAATGCAGCAGCACAAGGCCTTGAAGCAGTTGCGGATATGCACTGGCAAAGGCCAGTCCCGCGTATCCTCCCATCGAATGCCCCACCAGCACACATTGGGAGATTTGCTCGGCATCCAGGATGGCAGCAAGCACTTCAGCCATCAGACTCATTTCGTGCTTGTCGGCCAATAATTCGGAGCTTCCTAATCCGGGCAGGTCCGGAGCAATCACACAAAAATGTTCGGCGAGTGGGCTGAGGGTTGCTTGCCATACCCTGCTATCCATCGGAAAGCCATGAACCAGCATCAGGCATGGTCCGTTGCCGGATTTGTGATAGGCAATCTGTTTCTTATTAAAGGTAATTGTTTTCATTGTCAAGCGTTTGATTTTATGAATGCGGGCAAAGAGCCACACAAATGTAGTGAAATTAGTCTCGGGAATTTAGGGGTTTATGATCATTAAATTTGGTGTTCATGAAAAAAGCTGATCAGGCTCTTACCACCCAATCAGCTTTTTTAAAATCCGGAGCAAGGCAGTTTTAGAATACGCCGGGAATTTTCAGCCATTCGCGTGCTTCAGCGCAAGTGGCTTCCACATCGGCAACGGTTTTAGGAATGGGACGTCCTAATACACGATAACCATCTTCAGTTACCAAAATATCATCCTCAATACGTATGCCGCCAAAATCCTTATAAGTTTCTACTTTGTCGTAGTTAATAAAATCTTTGAAAAGGCCTTCATTTCTGAATTTATCTATCAATGCCGGGATAAAATAAATGCCGGGCTCATCGGTCAATACGAATCCGGGTTTCAGTTTCTTGCCTAATCTCAGGTAAGCTGTGCCAAACTGGCTTGAGCGCTTTGTTTCTTCGTCGTAGCCCACATAGTTTTCGCCAAGCCCTTCCATATCATGCACATCCATACCCATCATATGGCCGAGCCCATGAGGCAGGAACAAGGTGTGTGCCCCGGCAGCCACAGCATCTTCGGTATTGCCTTTCATCAGGCCAAGATTTTTGAGTCCGTCGGTGATCACACGGGCGGCCAAAAAATGTATGTCGCGATAGGCAATGCCGGGTTTTATGGCTGCAATAGTATCCATATTGGCTTTGAGCACAATTTCGTAGATTTCTTTTTGGCGTGCACTGAATTTTCCGCCAACCGGCGTGGTGCGGGTGATATCGCTTGAATAGAGTGTATGCGTTTCTGTGCCGGCATCCACTACCAGCATACGGCCTTCCTTGAGTGTGTTATGGTGATTGTGGTTGTGCAGGGTTTGTCCGTCAACACTCAAGATTACCGGAAACGAAACAGGGCCGCCATGAGCCAGAGCAATACCTTCGATAGTGCCTGCAATTTCCTGTTCTATCATGCCGGGTTTTGCCATTTTCATAGCTGTGGTATGCATCAGCCAGGCAATATCAACAGCTTTTTCTATCTCGGCCACTTCAATAGCTGATTTTATTTCTTTAAGCTTTACCACTGCTTTGATCAATGGGATGCTGGCTTTGGCTTTTACCTCGGTGGCCGGAATATTAAGCAGCTGCCCGAGCGTGATCATCATGGAGCCGCGGTAAGGAGGTAGGTAATGAATTTCGCGACCAGCCTGCAGGGCTTTCCTTAGATAATCTTCCAGCTTGGAGAAGGAATGTGTTTCGCTAATGCCCACCCTGGCAGCCTGTTCCTTGATAGAAGGCTGAGGGCCCATCCAGATGATGTCGTCAATATCCACATCGTCGCCAAAAATGATTTCATTGCCGTTTTCAAAATCTATCACACCGGCAAAACCAGGGTGATTAAGGCCAAAGAAATAGGAGAAATGACTATCCTGGCGATAAGCATAAGTGTTGGCAGGATAATTAAAAGCAGCTTCCTGATTAGCCATAAAGATGGCCAGCCCTTTGTTTATTTCTTGTTTGAGTTTGAGGCGCCTTTCGGCATACACTTCTTTTTGAAACATTTTTTTGTATTTAAATGATTAATAATTGTTTAGCATAAGTTGTTCTATGTCATCTGCTTCGATAGGGATATGTGCCATCAGATTGATGGGTTCGGATGAAGTAACCAATATATCGTTTTCGAGCCTGATGCCAATTTTTTCATCGCGGATATAGATGCCGGGTTCGCAGGTTATTATCATTCCCTGTTTTAGCGGTTGATGTTTAAGGCCGGGATCATGCACATCCAGACCAATATGATGCGCTACGCCATGCATCAGATATTTTTGATAAAGAGGTGCTTCCGGATGTTGGTTTTTTACTTCTTCAGCAGTGAATAAGCCTAAACCTATCATTTCCTCTTCCATCATTTTCCAGGTAGCCTTGTTGATTTGATCAATCGTATTACCCGGGACATATAGTTCGGTGGCTTTTTTCAGCACCCGCAAAACGGCATTGTAACAAGCTTTTTGGCGCTCAGTAAATTTTCCGCTTACCGGAATGGTGCGGCTCATATCTGCAGCATAGTTGGCATATTCTGCGCCAAAATCAAAAAGCAGTAAATCGCCGGATTCAAGTTTGCTTTCGTTATCAGTGTAATGCAACACACAGCTGTTGATACCACTGGCAATGATAGGAGCATAGGCATGGCCTGCAGCCCTGTTGGTTGTGAATTCGTGGTCGATTTCGGCCTGAACCTCAAATTCAAATTTGCCGGGAGCAACAAAACCAAGCACACGTTCAAAAGCTTTGCCAGTGATTTGGCAGGCCTGCTGTATCAGCTTGATTTCGGTTTCAGATTTCACCACACGCATCCCCTCCAGCAAAGGTGCAGCCCGCATATAGGTGTGCAGGGGATAAGACTCTTTTATTTTATCTGCCAATAGTTTGCTGCCATCTGCAATGGCTGTCTGAAATTTGGGATATTCGTTTTGATACAGAAAAACAGCCTGTGCGCTGTGCATCATTTCGCGTAAAACAGCATCAAACTGATCTTCTTTTTTAATTGTTTGTGCGCCGCTGATTTGAGCCGCTTCCTGCTGGCTGAGCATATGACCTTCCCAGGTTGCTTTAACAGGATTATAGGCTTCAATAAACAGTACTTCCCTGAGCTCGGGATTAGGGCAGGAGGGGTAAAGGATTAAAAGGGCGTTTTCAGCCTCGATGCCCGTGAGATAAAAAAAATCGGATTGCTGCCTGAAAGGGTAAAACTGATCACCATTTCGGGGCATTTTTTTTGCGGCAGCAAATACAGCCAAACTGGCATCAGGCAGTAGTGAGGATAACTTTTTTCTGTTTTGAATGAAAAAAGCATTGGAGATTTGTGGGTATCGCATCGGCCGTAAATTAGAATCTGTCTAAATAATAGGGTACAAAGAATTTCATATCTATAAAAGCAAATATATTCCCTACATTTGTTAACTCAACTTTACAAAGGTAGTTTATTTACCTTTTTTGACCAAAATGAAAGGTTCATTTGTTTTTCAACCAAACAAAGCATTATGAGCAAAACTGTTACGTATTCATCAGTCGCCAAAAAAATTATTATGTCGCTGGCAGGCCTTTTCCTGACCAGTTTTTTGGTGGTTCACCTAGGGATTAATTTATTGATCCTGTTTGACAAAAGTCTGGAGCTGTTTAATCAGGCGGCTCATTTTATGGCCACAAACCCATTGATACAGACATTTCAGTATGTGCTGTTTTTTGGGTTTATCCTACACATCATTTTAGGATTGGTGCTGCAAATTCAAAACTGGGCGGCAAGGCCGGTAAGGTATCAAAAGAAGGGTTCTTCGGAGCAGTCGTATTTTTCGAAGTTCATGATTCATACCGGCGCCATTGTGTTCATCTTTTTGATCATTCACTTTGCCAACTTTTTTGTGAAGGCCAAATTTGGTCATATAGCACCCATCACTTATGAATCGGGTACTTTTGAAAATTTGGGGCAATTAGTAGTTGACCTGTTCAAAGATGGTGCCTATGTAATTTTTTATGTAATTGCAATTCTTCTGCTCGGATTTCACCTGGAGCATGGCTTCCAATCGGCATTTCAGTCGCTTGGATTGAATCATTCGCGCTATACACCTTTTATAAAAGGTTTTGGCACCGTGTTTTCTGTTTTGATAACACTTGGATTTATTGCAATTCCTCTGGTCATTTACTTCTCTTTTTAAGCAGATACAGCTATGACAAAATTAGACGCAAAAATACCTCAGGGTCCTTTGGCAGAAAAATGGACAAATTATAAAGCCCATCAAAATCTTGTAAATCCGGCAAATAAAAGGCGACTCGATATTATTGTTGTTGGAACCGGACTTGCTGGTGCATCTGCCGCAGCCAGCTTTGGCGAGATGGGTTTCAATGTGAAGTTATTTGGTATTCACGACAGTCCGCGACGCGCACACAGTATTGCAGCGCAAGGCGGAATCAATGCTGCCAAAAACTATCCCAATGACGGCGACAGCATTTATCGCCTGTTTTATGATACCATCAAAGGTGGTGACTATCGTGCCCGGGAAGCCAATGTTTACCGACTGGCCGAAGTGAGCAATAATATCATCGATCAGTGTGTGGCACAAGGTGTGCCTTTTGCACGTGAATATGGCGGCTTACTCGACAACCGTTCGTTTGGTGGTGCACAGGTTTCCCGTACATTTTATGCACGCGGACAAACCGGACAACAACTATTGTTAGGGGCATACAGCGCTTTAAGCAAAGAGATTAAAAAAGGAAGTGTAAAGATGTTTACACGGCGCGAAATGCTGGAACTTGTTGTGATAGAAGGTCGTGCCCGTGGAATCATTGTAAGGGATCTTATTTCGGGCAAGATAGAACGTCACAGTGCTCATGCAGTGGTTATTGCCACTGGTGGCTATGGTAATGTTTTCTTTTTATCGACCAATGCGATGGCTAGCAATGGCAGTGCAGCATGGAAAGTATATAAGAAAGGTGCTTTTTTTGGAAATCCTTCTTTCACCCAGATTCACCCAACCTGTATACCGGTGCATGGCGACTATCAAAGCAAGCTCACCCTGATGAGTGAAAGTTTGCGCAATGACGGACGCATTTGGGTGCCCAAGCACAAAGAAGACGCCGAAAAAATCAGAAAGGGAACGCTGAAACCAACAGAAATTCCCGAAGACCGCCGCGATTATTACCTGGAGCGTCGTTATCCGGCATTTGGAAATCTGGTTCCCCGCGATGTAGCTTCAAGAGCTGCCAAAGAAAGGTGTGATGCCGGATATGGTGTTGGATCTACAGGGTTGGCCGTTTACCTCGATTTTGAAGATGCCATTAAGCGTTTGGGCAAGCATGTGATAGAGGCCCGTTATGGTAATCTGTTCCAGATGTATGAAAAGATTGTGGATGAGAACCCCTATGAAACCCCAATGATGATTTATCCCGCTGTGCATTATACGATGGGCGGCATTTGGGTGGATTATGAGTTGCAAACTACCATTCCGGGATTGTTTGCTGCCGGCGAAGCCAATTTCTCTGACCATGGTGCCAACAGATTGGGGGCTTCTGCGCTGATGCAAGGGCTCTCGGATGGTTATTTTGTGTTGCCTTATACCATTCAAAATTATTTGGCTGATCAGATCAGGGTACCAAGGTTTGAAACAAATCTGCCTGAGTTTGAGGAAGCAGAAAAAGCTGCCAAAGAAAGGATTGAAAAGCTGCTGGCTATTAATGGAACAGAAACGGTTGACACCTACCACCGCAAGCTTGGATTGCTGATGTGGGATTATGTTGGCATGGGTCGAAACAAAGAAGGCCTCGAAAAGGGAATCAAAATGATACAGGAACTTCGTGCTGAATTCTGGAAGAATGTTCGTGTTCCCGGTAAAAATGATGGTGTTAATCCGGAGCTTGAAAAAGCCTTGCGTGTTGCCGATTATCTGGAGCTAGGCGAGCTGATGGCCCGTGATGCACTGGTGAGGGAAGAGAGTTGTGGAGGCCATTTCCGCGAAGAGCACCAAACTGAGGAAGGCGAAGCCTTGCGCGATGATAAAAACTTCACTTTTGTGTCGGCATGGGAATATACCGGCGACGACAAAGAACCTAAATTGAACAAGGAAAAACTTGAATTTGAGTTCATCGAAGTGAAACAACGTAACTATAAATAAGCCAATTATTCATCACAAAAACTGCTAAAAATGGATTTAACACTTAAGATCTGGAGACAAGCTTCGGCCAGTGAAAAAGGTAAGTTTGTTGAATACCAGGTTCAAAATATCTCTACAGATGCTTCTTTTCTGGAAATGCTCGACGTTTTGAATGAAGAGCTGGTAAGAAAAGGAGAAGATCCGGTAGCCTTTGACCACGATTGCCGCGAAGGAATCTGTGGTGCCTGCAGCCTGTACATCAATGGCAGGCCTCATGGCCCTGACAAAGGTATCACAACCTGTCAGATGCATATGCGTCGTTTCAAGGACGGTGAAACTATTGTGATTGAACCCTGGAGAGCTAAACCATTTCCTGTTCTCAAGGATTTGATGGTGGATCGTTCGGCTTTCGATGAAATTATTCAGGCTGGTGGCTATGTTTCAATTAACACTGGAGGCGTGCCCGATGCCAATGCCATTCCAATTCCAAAAAGAGATGCTGACACAGCAATGGATGCTGCTGCCTGTATTGGTTGCGGAGCCTGTGTGGCAGCCTGTAAAAATGCCAGTGCGATGCTGTTTGTCTCGGCTAAAGTATCACAGTTTGCAGTATTGCCGCAAGGTAAAGTGGAAGCACGTGAACGGGTGCTTAATATGGTTTCAAAAATGGACGAGCTGGGCTTTGGTAACTGCACCAACACCTACGCTTGCGAAGCTGAATGCCCAAAGGAAATATCGGTTTCACATATTGCACGGTTGAACAGGGAATACCTTACGGCAAAAGTTGTAAGCGAAAAATAATAGGTTTTAACTTTATTCTGTATCAGAGGTTGCTTCGACTGTGGCAACCTCTGTTTTTATTATTAAGCATACTTTTTCGCTGGTGGGTTGGTTTTGCAGCTGTGTTTCCTAAAAAGCCAATACTATTGTATTTATTCAATTTTAGAGCCAAACAGATTCAACAATCTAAAGTTTTATGTGTTGATTAGCTAGTCGGAACATCTTTTCCGTTTTAAAAAGAAAATGATGCTATGTTGTTAAAAAACATAAGCTACAACGATCCAAAGTTAAAATCGGAAATAGCTGCTTTAGTAGGTAAGCCTTTTGGCTTGCTCGAGCGTTTCAAGATGGGAGGTATTGGTTCGCCCCGGTTTCGGATTATCCGTGCCAGTGCCCCTGTTGAAGCGCTATTGGCAGTAGATAACAGGCGCTGGCAATGCAATATTGAATTACGACCTTCAGGGATTTTACTGTCATTCCGTTCGCGGCTCGAAACCTATGCATGGATCGTACCTTATCGTAGCTTATCATTATTTAAATCAGAGGGTTACCTTACCCTGTATTCCTCCCGGTATTTTGCCCGCTTGTTGTGGGACGATCGGGATAAAGGAGCTCAAAAGTTTTTATCAAAATTGCTCAGGTTCAAGGCAGATCAACAGCAGGAAGAGGCCATGCCCGCCTAAAGCTGACTCTCTTTAATGTTTTCAACAGATAAAAGTGTAATTTTGGGCTGCAATTGAAATCTATGCTTTTTTCGAAGATTATTGGTCAAAAGGAAATCAAACAAAAGCTCATTCAGTCAGTTCAACAAAACAGGGTGAGCCATGCACAGCTTTTTCTGGGAAAGGCTGGCTCAGGAAGCATGGCCCTGGCTTTGGCCTACGCACAATATATCAACTGTAAAGATCGTACTGAAACCGACAGCTGTGGTGTGTGCCCTTCCTGCGTAAAAATGCAAAAACTGGCGCATCCTGATCTTCATTTTGTTTTTCCGACCACTACCAATAAAAAAGTTAAGAAGGATCCTGAGTCGGAACTTTTTATGGAGGAATGGCGTGCTTTTCTTCTGCAATATCAGGCTTATGGCAGCGATCTGGACTGGTATAGTCATATAGAAGTGGAGAATAAACAAGGGACTATTTTTGTGCGTGATGCCAGTACAATCATGCGCAAACTCAGCCTGAAGTCGTATGAAGCCGAATATAAGGTGATGATCATCTGGATGGCCGAAAAACTGAATGCCCAGGCTGCCAATAAGTTGCTCAAACTGCTGGAAGAACCACCCGAAAAAACACTTTTTATACTTGTAGCCGAACAGGCGGATCAATTGTTGACTACAGTGCGTTCCCGTACCTATCTGGTAAAAATCCCAAAAATCAGTCAGTCTGATCTGGTTGCTGCAGTATGCAATACTTTTGATTGCAGGCAGGCTGATGCTCAGGATGCAGTGATGATGGCTGATGGCAATTGGCCATTGGCAAGGCATTATTATCAGTATGCGGCGGATGAGAAATACAATTTTCAGGTGTTTCAACAATGGATGCGGCTGTGTTTTAAAGTCGCTATGATTGAGTTGATTGATTTTGTTGATACCTTGCGTCCACTGGGAAGGGAAAAGCAAAAAGAGCTGTTAGCCTATGGTTTGCAGGTTTTTAGAAATTCACTCTTATCAAACAACCAGCTTTCACAACTTGTAATGCTTCCGGAAGAGGAGAAGTCTTTTAACCAAAAATTTGCTCCTTTTGTGCATCAGGCCAATATACTTGCCATGATTGGGCTGATGGAGGAAGGTATCAAGCAGATCGAACGCAATGGCTATGCCTCCTTGATTTTCATGGATATCAGCCTTAAAATGATAAAACTGCTAAAAATGAAAGCCTAAACAGCAGTTTCATGACTCCTGTGTCAGGGCTTTTTTTTGCAAGATTGCATTTGACAATACTAATCTGCTAACTTCGGTGGCCTCCCCGAATTTGTTTTATCTTTGCCAGTTAAACTACTATATTTCAAACTCAATATATATTTCGATGAATGATGACCAACAAGCCAAAACAGCAGCCGGATTTTTGCCCAGAGGCTGCTGCAGAGCACCCCGCGTATATAACCCAAAAGATCGGATTTTTCAACACAGCTGCTGCAAACTTGATGAGCATAACTGGTTAAAGGATTACCAAAACCCCGGAAAAAAAGAGGGTTTACAGGTGACAGAAGTACGGTTTAAAAACGGGCGTAAAGATTTTTTTAGTTTCACACCAGACCTCGATCTTAAGGAGGGAGAGATAGTTGCAGTAGAAGCTATTGCCGGACACGACATAGGCATTGTTACACTTGTAGGTGAAATTGTTGACCTTCAGATGAAACGCAAAAAGGTGAACGTGCCGCTTGATGCATTAAAAAAAGTATACCGCCATGCCAAACTGTCTGATGTAGAGAAATGGGTGAGTGCCATTGAAAAGGAAGAACACACCCTGTTTCGCAGCCGTGAAATAGCCCTTGACCTGAACCTGGATATGAAAATGAATGATGTAGAGTATCAAGGCGATAAAACCAAGGCAATTTTTTATTACACCGCAGAAGATCGGGTAGATTTCAGAGAGCTGATCAAAAGACTGGCCGAAGAGTTCAGAATTCGCATTGAAATGCGGCAGATTGGTATGCGGCAGGAAGCAGCAAAATTGGGTGGTATAGGCAGTTGTGGGCGCGAACTGTGTTGTTCGAGCTGGATGGCTGAATTTCATTCGGTCAGCACCAATGTGGCCAGACTTCAACAGTTATCACCAAACCCGCAAAAACTTGCCGGCCAGTGTGGTAAACTCAAATGCTGTTTGAATTATGAATATGAAGCTTATGTGGATGCATTAAAGGCATTTCCGGATGAACGCACCGTATTAAAAACCCAAAAAGGGGATGCTTATCACCAGAAAAGTGATATTTTTAAAGGTTTGATGTGGTATGCCTATGCGAATGACCGAAATAATCTGATGGCAATACCCATTGACAAAGTAAAGGAATTAGCCAAAGGAAATAGAAAGGGAAAATTACCGGAAAAGCTGGAGGATTTTGCATTTTTGAAAGAACAACAAGCCAGCGATGATTATGGTAATGGAAATAATGATCCGCAGTATTATGGTTATGAATAAGCAATTTTCAGGCTTTAAAAATATGCTCATGCTTGTTTTGTTTGGCTTGCTTATCACAGGCTGTAATCAAAACGTATTGATGGACGAAAATCTGGCTGTTGATTCCGAAGGCTGGGATTATCGCAACAGGGCAGGTTTTGAATTGGTAGTGGAAGACACGCTGGCAAATCATGCTTTTTATCTCAATGTTCGGCAAAAGGAAAGTTACCGTTTCAGTAACCTTTATGTTTTTTTACACACAAGCTTTCCTAATGGCACTCAAACGCACGACACCATTGAGTGCATTTTGGCCAGGCCTGATGGTAAGTGGTTGGGAAAAAGTTCCGGCAACTACATCAGCAATCAGATACTTTTGAATGAATCTTTGCGTTTTCCTTTGGCAGGCCGGTATCGTTTTGAAATAGAACAGGCTATGCGCGAAGAAGAATTGCAAGGTATAGCAAACATAGGTATTCGAATTGAAAAGTTAAATTAGTCCTGAACCGTGAACGAAACTCAAGAGAAAAAGAATCAAGCAACAAAACCATGGTTTAATTATACTTTTAAACTCTGGTTGTTGTTTTTTGCTGGTTTGGCAGCTGTTTTATTGTTCTTTTATGGCATTACAAATGAGTGGTTTGGTAAGATGCCAACATTTGAAGAGCTCGAAAATCCTGAAACCAATCAGGCTTCGCAAATCTATGCTGCGGATGGTGCCGTATTGGGTTCCTATTATATCGAAAACCGCTCCAATGTGCGTTTTCGGGATCTTTCGCCCAATCTTGTCAATGCTTTATTGGCCATCGAAGATATCCGCTTTGCAGAGCATTCCGGCATCGACGAACGGGCCCTGTTGCGCGTGGCATGGGGCGTTTTAACCGGAAACAGCAAAGGAGGGGGCAGTACGCTTACGCAACAGCTGGCCAAAAACCTTTTCCCGCGTGGCGAAAACCTGAGTACGGCACAGCTTGTAATCCGGAAATTTCAGGAATGGGTAACAGCAACCAAACTTGAATACAATTATTCCAAAGAGGAAATTATGGCGATGTATCTGAATACGGTTGCTTATGGAAGCCAATCGTTTGGGATAAAATCTGCCACTTTGACTTTTTTCAATAAAATGCCTGATTCTTTGCTGCTCGAGGAAGCCGCACTGATGGCAGGTGTTGTAAATGCTCCCACACGCTATAGTCCGGTGCGAAACCCTGATAATGCCCTTAAAAGACGTAACCTGGTATTACTTAAAATGGCTGATTATGGTTTTATTTCCACTGAGGTATATGATTCTGTTAGCCAAATTCCCATTGATATGTCAAACTATGGCATTATGGATCATACTACCGGGCAGGCCACCTATTTCAGAGAATTCCTGCGAAGTGAACTGCACGATTGGTCTAAAAAGCATTTTAAAGCGGATGGAACTCCTTACAATATCTACAAAGATGGCCTGAAAATCTATACGACCATCAATTCGCGTATGCAGCAATATGCTGAAGAAGCTGTGCGTGAACATATGGCGCTGGATTTGCAGCCGGCTTTTTTTAAGCACTGGGAAGGCTATACCCATGCTCCTTTTGATTTTCCCGAAGAAACAGTAGACGAAGAAGTGGATAAAATCCTTAAGCAGGCAGTAAGAAGGTCTGACCGTTATCGTCTGCTCAGAAATGCCGGTGTAAGTCCGGATTCTATCAGTCTTTCTTTCAGAACACCTGTTCGCATGCGTGTTTTTTCTTGGAACGGGTCGATAGATACTGTGATGACACCAATGGATTCTATTCGTTATTATAAGTTTTATTTGCAGGCCAGTTTGCTTTCTGTTGATTCGCACACAGGTTTTGTGCGGGCCTATGTGGGCGGGAATGATTACCGTTATTTTCAGTATGACCATGTTACACAGGCCAAAAGACAGGTGGGTTCTACTTTTAAACCATTTCTTTATACCTTGGCGATGCAGGAAGGCGAGTATTCGCCTTGCTTTAAAGTGCCAAATATTTCCTATAGTGTCCAATTGTATGATGGCACATTCTGGGAGCCACGCAACTCTTCCAGCGACAGGATAGGTGAGGAGGTAACCCTTAAATGGGCACTGGCCAATTCCAATAACTGGATTTCGGCCTATCTTATCAAGCGATTCTCGCCGCAGGCGGTGATTCAGCTGGCCCGGAAAATGGGTGTAAATTCACCGATTGATCCGGTTCCTGCCATTGCACTCGGAACACCTGATCTGAGTTTGTATGAGATGGTTGGTGCTATGAATACCTTTGCCAATCAGGGCGTTTATGTGAAGCCTATTTTTATTACGCATATTGAAGATAAAAATGGTAATGTGATCGAAAGATTTGTTCCTGAGAAAACAGAAGTTTTGGATGAAGTATCCGCTTACAAGATGATTGAGCTTATGAAAGGGGTGGTAGAGTCGGGAACAGGCATTCGCTTAAGGTTTAAGTATGGTTTAAACAATCCTATTGCCGGCAAAACAGGTACTACTCAAAACCAAAGTGATGGATGGTTTATGGGTATCACACCTGATTTAACCACAGGAATTTGGGTAGGAGCAGAAGACCGTAGCGCACACTTCAGAACCATCAGGCTAGGGCAGGGCGCCAATATGGCCTTACCCATCTGGGCACTTTATATGCAAAAAGTTTATAATGATCCTTCGTTAGGGGTAAGTCAGGGTGATTTTAAAAAACCACTGGCAGATATTTCTATTGAGGTCGATTGTGATAAATATGATGCTCAGCAAGCGCTGAAAGACAGAAATAAGCAACGGCAGTTTGAGGATGAATTTTAGGGGCTTATTTTCCGGATGCGGAGTTCATCAAAAAACACCGTATCTGTAGTTTTGTTCCAAACATATACACGGTATTGACGATGTCCTGCCGTGTCAGGAATTGTTGCCATAAATCGGATTTCGCCCCAGCCCGCGCTGTCAGTTTGAATCACGGTTTCCTGCTGCAGGTAAAGGGTTTTGGGATTAGGCGCAGCAAAAACAAGTGCTGCACGGGCATCAACGGGTTTTTTCCATACACTTACTTCATAAATATCGTTTCCTTTTGTCCAGAAGTCGATGCCTCCTGCAAAGCGGTTTTCGCCCTGCAGCATTACAGCATAGTTACCTTCACGTTTGTCTGTTTTGGTTTGTGTTTTTGGAGAGTTGAAAACGTATTGGCCGTCTTCGGCCAGAAATTTGTTTTTATACTTGTTCAGTTTTTCGAAGCTGGTATAAGCCTCCGGACCAATGGTATGCCTTACTTTTGGTACTGTTACATACTTTCCTGCAATAAGTGAATCATAATCCATAGGTTCCAGCAGGTCGAAAAATTCAAGGTCGTTGCTTAATTTCCCGAAAATATGCCAGTAGGCGGCTTTCGACATTTCGGCATAATGGATGGAGCCATATTTGTATTGTGCAGTTTGAAAAAGGTTAAATCCTGCGAAAACAACGAGTATTACTTGCATTGTCACAAAAAGTACTTTGCGCTGTTTTGCTATAAAACTCAGCCAGGCAGCCAGCCCTATCGCCATAAGCGAATAAGTGTCGATCAAGGGTCTGGCTCCAAAACTGCCGCCATAAGTCCAGTCCCACCACGAGAAAATCACCCAGAGGTTAAGTGGTACAAAGACCCATATTGCCAGCCTGAAAGCTTTAAACTGTTTACTTAAAAAGAAAAGACCTGCAAGGGCAAAAAGCATCACAGGTGTATAAACCAACCATCCTTTGCGGTAGCTGAACAATCCCCGCCAGATTTGCGGATTATCAAAAAAGAATCCTTCCTTCCCATAGGAATAGTAAATCCAGTTACCGGTATTGTATTTCCAGAACAATAACTGAGGAGTGATTACCAAAAATGCAGTTAAAGCAATTAGCAGTATGAGTCTCCATTGTTCCAGCAACAGCAAAACACGTTCTTTAAGATTCTTCAGATCATACAATAAAAAGAATAGTACGATTAAAGCATTGGTTGGGCGTATTAAACTAATCAGACCATAAACCAAACCAAGAAGCAGGGTGTTATTAATTGCTGGTTTATTATACCAGGCCATCGTTAGTGCAACAAAAAACACGATCAGGCTGAAACTATAGGCATGCGACATGGCCGCTTCCAGCGTGGTATAAAAAAATAGATTAGTAGCAAAAAGCAGCGTAAAAAGCACCCAGGCGGTTAGTTTTTCGCTAACTAGTTTTAACAATATTCTGCGGAAAACAAATGCTGCCCATGTCACATAGAAAACAGCGCCAAAAAGAAGAAAGAACATATAGGGTGGCGAGAAGCCATGCATTGGGGCTCCGCTGATCCAGGCGTAAAAGTGGCCCATCAAAAAGAAGGGCAGATAGAGCATGGCAAGCCCCATGGTCATTTTTTGGAAATGACCGCCATCAGGGGTTTTGGAGTTAAACATCTTTCCGGCAAAAAATGCCGGGTCTTCATCAATAAAGTCAAAGCTGAGGTCGTGATGAATAAAAGCAGCAGGGAGGTAGCTGTAATAGCTGATCACGTCATGTATCACCACGCCATGCTCACGTTTCCATAGGTTGTTATTTAGGTTTGTGCCAATCACCACTACCACAAAAAACCAAATCACAAGCCGGGATGAGCCGCTTTGGCTAATGAACTTTTTCCAGCTGCTGATAAATTTGCGGAGGCTTTTCATTGGAATGATTTGCAGCGACAAAGATGAGAAAAATGTATAAGAGCGTTGAAAATTTAAAACAAATTTTACAACCGGATTTCAAGCTGATTGTCAGAACTAAAAAATCATTGATAGTTCATCGTATGAAACAACTAAAAAGCCTTAATAAAATTTGCAGTAAAAATAAAACCTCGTGATTTTAGCACTATAATATTTATGCTTTTTGTTAAAAATTGAATATCTTTGAAGGCAACAACAACATTTTCATAAAATTGCGATAAAATGAAACCAAAAACCAAAACCAAAAATCTCGCATTTGTTGGCATTTTAGGAGCAGCAATAACCGTATTTTCTTGCACCAAAAAGGAAGATAATAGTAATATTAATCCGCAGCTTGAAATTACTTCTCCGCAGGAAGGAACGGTATTTAATCAAGGTGAAATTGTTACAATTACGGCTGATGCGCAGGACAGTGATGGAGCTGTTAGCATGCTTCGTTTTGATATTGATGGGGTTACAAAAAGTGAAACAAGCTCCGCTCCATATGTTTATAATTGGCCTACTGCGGATGAAAACATCGGGCAGCATCAAATAACTGTCACAGCAACAGACAATCAGGGGGCTTCTGTTACTGATCAGCTTAGTGTTATAATTCAGGAAGCTCTTCCGGCTCCAGTGGCAGCTTTCACTGCTTCAATAGTAAGCGGTATAGCTCCTGTTACGGTTTATTTTACTGACCAAAGTACGAATGGTCCAACTAGCTGGCAATGGGATTTTGGTGATGGAAACAGCAGCGACCTGCAAAATCCAAGTCATACTTATCAAAACCCGGGTAGTTTCACAGTTGAGCTAACAGTATCCAACAGTTCTGGTTCAGCTACTGAAACAAAGGCAAACTATATAGTTTTGGAAGAGTTTTTTTGGAATGATGTTTCCAATCCTCTCACTGGTGAAACATGGATGGATCGTAATCTTGGTGCCAGTCGCGTTGCGATCAGTAGTGATGATGTTGAAGCATACGGTGATTTATATCAATGGGGGCGGTTGGCTGACGGACATGAAAAAAGATCTTCAGCTGTAATGAGTATGAATAGTTTTAGCGACACTGATGTGCCTGGTCATGGAAGTTTTATTATCGTTAACAGTTTACCATTCGATTGGCGAAATCCGCAGAATGATAATCTGTGGCAGCCCGAAAGCGGTATAAATAATCCCTGTCCTGCAGGTTATCGCATTCCAACACAGTCTGAATGGGAGGCAGAGCGAACTACCTGGAGCAGTAGTAATACGGCTGGCGCATTCAACTCCGTATTAAAACTGCCTTTGGCAGGCAATCGTAGCAGATTTGACGGATCATTGGCTAGCGAAGGCAACGCCGGGTATTATTGGTCGTCTACTATTGATAACAATTATTCCTATTACTTTTTCTTTTTTAGCACAGATGCTGGCACAACAGGCTGGACCAGAGCAGAAGGCTACTCGGTACGTTGCATAAAGGAGTGATGGTTTTGCAAGCCATTATTCGTTTTTGATCTGCAGGGAATGTTGTTCTGTCAGGAGCTTAGCATTTATAAAAATCTGAAGGGTTTTTATTGTAAAAGTATGCGTAGAATTGAATATATTTGACCTGCCAAACCAAGATCACACAAATGAGAAGCTGGCGGGGGAAAATCAATTTTCAGGCTGCAGTTTACAGTCCTTTTATTTTAGCCATTGTGCCGGCTGCTATTCTTTTTTTGGTGCTCCCAATAAAATTTGAAAAATATAAAGCAGAAATTGTTAAACAGTATCTTGTAGGCGACAAGGAAGATTTGAAGGCAGGGTATTTTGCTGATCTGGATCAGGATGGAAATGCTGATAGAGTAGCTATAGGCATCAGGAATGATTTTAAACCTTCGATTTATAGAATACAGATAAACAATCAAAACTACACCTACAACGAAGAGTGGGTAATTAGAGCTGAAGTAGTAGCTCATGCCCCTGTTTTATTTGAAGATACAGATGGTGATCGTTTAAAAGAGGTTTATTTTTTTACCAAAGCCAGTGATTCCATTTTTCTGAATAGGCTGGATCCCTTTGGCAATCCAGAGGCTGGCATTGCGTCTTTTTATGTTGACCTCATCTCGCCCGATAGGGGAACCTTTGATCTTGATATTTTTGCATTAGGATTCGAAGATCATGATGAGGATGGGGTATTGGATTTGACTTTTGCAGTGATTGGAGGTTATTGTCGGCAGCCGAGGCGGTTGTACCGTTACAATTCTGCTTCAAAAGATGTAGCAGCCTCTGAAAAGACAGGAATTGGGTTTATTCACATGAATCCAAATATGATTGTTGATGCTGATGCTGATGGCAGGAACGAATACATTGTTAGTACGGCCAGCTACAAAAATTTTTCTGAAATAATTGTTGGAAATACAATTCCGTATATTGATACATCTGCCTGGATAGCTGCCTATGATGATGATTTGGAATTTCTGTTCAGCCCCATTCCCATACGACAGAATATTTTTATACCCGGATACATACTCATTGATCAGGTTCCTCATTTTTATTATGTTGACAGGTCTTTAGCAAATGATGCTTATGAAATTATAATTCGAAACTGGAATGGAGAGAAAGTAAAAAGTTTTCCTTTTCCATTTGCAGTTAAAAATCTACTTGTAGTTCCTACTGTAAGTAACCAACAGTACTCGAGGATTGTTGTGACAAGTGATGAAGCTTTTTTTTATTTTGATAGTAACGGAGAATTTATAGAGCAATATCCATATAATTATCTTATTCATGGTGAGGGTGTTTTAGCATTGGATGTGCTGGGAGACAGCAAGGAAGAATATATTATGACAACCAATGATGGTTTTTTCTTTGTGGAGCACAGTTTAAAGAATGCCGTTTTTTTGCCTGTATCAGAAAATATTTATAGCCCCATGAGAATATCACTTATTCAAAAGGCAAAGCGTAGCGGACTGGTATCTATAAATGATAATGCCAAACAAATGGAGGTAAAGCTTTCATTGGATCCTCTGTATTTCTGGCGGCATCCCATTTGGTTTGCAATTTATCTGAGTGTTGTTTTATTGTTATGGTTCACACAGGTGCTACAGAAAAAGCAAAGCCGCCAAAAATATGAGGCAGAGCGCAAACTAATGACTTTTCAGTTCAGGGCGATTAAAAATCAGGTAGATCCGCATTTCACGCTCAATGCACTTAACAGCATTGCCCTGATGCAAGAGCAGGGACAAACAGACAAAGCAGCTAAGTTTTTGATGAAATTCAGCCGAATGATTCATCACACGCTTGAAAATTCTGAGAAAATAGAAACCACCCTCGAAGAAGAACTCGATTTTGTTCGCGATTACCTGGATGTGCAGCAGATGCGGTTCAGGGATGCATTTACCTACGAAATTATCTTGCTTGATGAAACGCTTGACGAGCTTAGCATTCCAAGGCACCTGATACATACTTTTGTTGAAAATGCCGTCAAGCACGGATTACATTCCTGTGAGGCTGATGGCTGGCTGATAGTCAAGATCTACCGCAAACTCAAAACAGTGTTTGTTGAAGTGGAGGACAACGGTATTGGACGCGAGCAGGCCAAAAAGGCCAATACCCTTAGCACCCGAAAAGGCCTGAAGATTATTGATGAACTTATCGCTATTTTTGAAAAGCTAAAAAACATCCAAATCAGCTATGAAATAATCGACAAGAAGGATGAGCACAGCTTGGCTACCGGAACCAAAGTACTGATAAAAATACCAGACCATGAAGGATAACAACCAATTCTTAACAAGCATTATTATTGATGATGAGGCCGATGCCAGGGAGCGAATGGCTTGTCTGCTGGAGAAATGCGAGCATATCAAAAACCTCGGGAGTGTTGCCCGACCTGTTGAGGCAATTGAAAAAATCAAACAACATAATCCTGAGCTGTTATTTGTAGATGTGGAAATGCCCGAAATGAGCGGTTTTGAATTGGTGAGTCAGCTACATGAAGCTAACCTCAGGCCACATATTGTATTTGTAACCGGCTACAGCCAATATGCTATCAAAGCCATCAAGGCAGGTGCTTTTGATTTTCTTTTGAAGCCTGTTGATATTGATGAATTAAGGGAGATGGCGGAGCGCGTGTTAAACAAATCAGACAGGCAGCTAAATAAACATGAGCCCCGTCATGTACAGGTTGATAGGGTGCGATTTAATACCCGCTCGGGTTTCAAACTGGTTGATCCTGCAGACATCCTTTATTGCGAAGCCGATGGGGCATATACTATTGTGCACCTGAAAGACGGAAGTGAAATCACTGAATCTACCTATCTGTCAGTGGTAGAAAAAAAGCTCCCTAACGGAAAATTCATCAGGATAAGCAGGTCGTTTTTGGTGAATATCTCGTATATCGAAAGTTTTGATCGCAAAAGCCGTGAGCTGCATTTAAGCTGCGCTGAAAGTGAAATTTCACTTCGTGTTGCTCGTAGCTTTGTAAAACAACTTGATCAGGTTTTTGATTGATTAAATCTGCTTGATACTATAAAACTAACAATTCATGCTTTCTTTTTTACATTTTGCCAAACAACCTGGCATTTTGTTAAAAGGTTGTCTTTTTTGTTGAAATTTGAAGTACACCAATGACCAAAATTCATGCACAGGAATTTATTGTTTTTATTTATTGTCAGCATATCATTTATCGTAATTACTTCATGTAAAAAAGATGATGATAGTGACCAAAATACTGATCATGATGTTCCAGAAACAACCAAAGTAATCTCGGATGTAGATTGGGATGAATTAGTTGAAGAAACAGATACAACGGATTATACTTTTGTTTTTAAGCAAAACCCTGGTGTAGATGAGGGTGATATTCTGGTGTCTTCAATTGATGGAGGATACCTTAGAAGGATAACTAACATAAAAACGGAAGGGGAGTATATTGTTATTGAAACGGAGTTTGCCAGCATAACGGATGCCATCAGGAATGCCGAGATTGACTACAGTCAACCATTGGTAGTTGATCAGGATGCTCTTAAGACAGCATTTTTGGAACAAGGCGTCACCATAAATGAAGAAATGCTAAAAAATTCAGACAATACAAATTTGAGTTTTAATATTGACTTCGTGCTCTATGATGAAGACGGAAATCCAAACACTACAGGCGATCAAATCAAAATGCAAGGGCACTTTGGCAATAGTACTGAGTTTAGTGCAAATGTGAATATACAGGATTTTGTCTTGCAGGAACTGTCATTTGTTTATGATATTCACAAAGAAAAGAGCCTTAATGTGTCCTGTGGAATAGCTGCTATCAATTTGGAGAAAGAGCAGCGGATAGCACGAATCCCTTTTCATGATATCGTAATCCCTGCCGGAATACCTATTACTATTCAGCCTGTTTTGGAGTTATATGCAGGCGTTGGTTTTGAGCTCAACTCACAGCTTCAAATGGGAGTGATTGAAACAGTCGATTATACGACTACAGTCTCTTATGAAAACGGCGAATGGAGTACAAGTAAAACTGTTGATGAGTCATTTGATTATATGCCTCCTACGCTTACTGCTGGCGTGGAGGCCACAGCTTATATCAAGCCAAAACTATTATTCAAGATTTATCGTGTTTTGTCTCCAAAAGTTGAAGCAAATTTATATGGGCAACTTTCTGCTGAAGCCAGAGCAATTGATTGGGAGTTAAATGAAGGATTTTCAGCCGGTGTTGGAGTAGAAATGAAAATTTGGAATCATACATTGTTCGATTTTACAGCAAATGTAATTGATCTAAAATATGCAATTGCCCAGGGAACAATTGGAGGAGGTAATGCTCCTGTTGTTGATTTTTCGGGTTTGCCCTTAACTGGAGATGCACCTCTTACTGTACAATTCACTGATCTCTCAACCAACAACCCAACGAGCTGGTTATGGGACTTTGGAGATGGGAATAGCAGTACACAACAGAATCCTTCTCACCTTTACAGTCAACCCGGTACTTACACAGTAATTTTATCCGGAACTAACAATAATGGAACTGATTCTAAAGTAAAAAACAATTATATTCAAGTTAACGGAACAGGAAGTTCACCAGTGGCTGATTTTTCTGCTACACCCCTAAGTGGACAAGCACCACTTACAGTTAGTTTTACTGACCTGTCGACCAATGGCCCCACAAGCTGGAATTGGGATTTTGGAGATGGGAATAGCAGTAACGAGCAAAACCCTCAGCATACTTTTCAAAGTGAGGGGGCATACACGGTTCAACTTATCGTTAGCAATAACTACGGTTCAGATACAGAAACAAAGTATGATTTTATTGAATTGACTGAATTTTTCTGGAATGATGTCTTTAATCCTATTACAGGTAAAACATGGATGGATCGTAACTTGGGAGCAAGTCGTGTTACTATGAGTAGTACTGATGAACAGGCATATGGCGATTTGTATCAGTGGGGCAGACTTGCTGATGGACATGAAAAAAGAAATTCTGGTACAACTACTGACCTAAGCAATAGTGATGTACCCGGACATGGCAACTTTATTATTGCTTCAGATGATCCGGTAGATTGGCGAAATCCTCAGAACAATAATTTTTGGCAAGGAATTGCCGGAATTAACAATCCCTGTCCAAGTGGCTATCGTTTACCTACCATTGAAGAATGGGAAGATGAACGACAAAGTTGGAACATTGATAATGCTATTGGCGCATATAACTCTCCCTTAAAATTAACTGTTGCTGGGAGACGCGGTTTTACTGGAGAACTTGGAAATGCTGGAATTAGGGGGGAGTATTGGTCATCCTCAGTAAGTGATCCTGGTTCATACAGTTTGAGTTTTCGGCAACAATCAATAATACTTCCTGGAGTTCGGGCATATGGCCTTTCTGTCCGATGCATCAAGGATTAGATTTATAAAAAGCAAAAACCCTATTATTTATCTGTACAACATATAAAGAAGATTATAACCATATACCAAACTTTATGAAAAATTTAGCTCTTTATGCATTTGTTTTATTTATATTGATTAACCTGAAAACTTTTGCTCAAATCCCACCGGGCATTTCTAACCTTGGTCACCCTTCAATTGAGTTTCCAAGCGCTGTCGCATTGAGCAATAAAAACGCACTAACACTTACTGAGGATCAAAAAATCTGGTACAGTACAAGTCCACTGCTGTTAACTTACCCTGAAAACATTTTTATTAAAAGCTTTCTGGTAGGATATCAGAATGAAACCTGGGAGGTTTTTAATAGCGACAGCATCTCCCAACTTCCGGATACCATCACAACCTTGTCTAGTAATGGCTACAAACTTTTTATTGGCTCTCCTTCAGGTTTTTATACTTATTCGGGTGACTGGTATCAGCTTGCCCTTGAACTTGAAAACCAATTTATTAATGCTATTGTTACAATTGAAGAAGATATCATTGTTGGAACAAACCAAGGAGTTTTCATGTTCGAAAATGAATCCTGGCACCAATATACATCCGAGAATTCAGGATTGATTAATGATACTATCAATTGTATTCATGTCAATGCTGACGGAAAATATTATTTTGGAACTCCGCAAGGACTATCGATTTACAATGGAAATTCTTGGTTAACGCTTAATTCTGAAAACTCAGACCTTACAGATGACCAAATCACAGCAATAAATTCACATCCAAATGGTACTGTTTGGATAGGTACGCTTACTGAAGGATTGTTCAGGTATTTTCAGGAATCAGTAGTAAGTTTTTATCAACTAACAAGTTATCCTCGGCCTTCAAATTTGTACATACCATGTATTGCAAAAGATAATGAGGGATCGATCTTTGCTCCTTACGGCACAAAAATCGTTCAGATAGAAGATAATGATATCTATGTACTGGATATCACCCAGGGGAATTATAACATTCAGCTATTTGCTACTGATAAGTTATACCTGGGAAATGAGCAGGATATTTTCGAAATTGACAAGAATTTGGTAGACTATGTGCCAAATGTTAATAATCTTGATATCAATAATGTAAATGCTTTGTTTACTGCAACTGGCCGAACTGCTTGGGAAAGGTCGTTTTTTGATGAGCCGGTTTTTAACATTCCAAAAGGATCAAATAAATCATCAGTTTTTACTGCTACTCTTTGGATAGGAGGTATTGATGAAGAGGATAGTTTATGTTTTGCAGGAGAAAAATATAATCAACAAGGCAATGATTTTTGGCCTGGCCCTGTATGTAATAGTCAGGAAGCCTATGAGGCTGAAAAAAGGAAATGGAGCAAAGTTTGGAAACTGACTCAGGCTCAAATTGATTTTCACATACAAAACTGGCAAGATAATAATTATAGCATACCTCCTGATATACTGAGCTGGCCTGCAAATGGTAATACCGAAATCGGACAAATGGCACTAATTGCACCCTATATGGATGTTCAGGGAAATGGTATTTATGAACCTTTGGCAGGTGATTATCCTATTATAAGAGGCGATCAGGCAATATACTTTGTTTACAACGACGACAGAATGATACATACAGAATCTGAGGGCAAGAAACTTGGTGTTGAGATACATGGAATGGCATATGCATTTGACAGACCTGATTCTGAATCGTTAAACAATGCGGTTTTTGTAAATTATCAAATTATCAACCGGTCTAATATAGGTTTTAGAGGAACCAAAATTGGCAAGTTTGCTGATCTTGATCTTGGTTATTCAAATGACGACTACATAGGTTGTGATACATCACTGAATAGTTTTTTTGCTTACAATGGAAATCCAATTGATGGTAGTGGTCAGCCAGAAGCATACGGAGCACTACCACCTGCACAAGCCATAACCTTTTTAAATCACCAAATGTCTTCTTTTGTGTATTTTAATAATTGCTCTTCCGGGCCAACCTGCGATCCAGATATTGCATCTCAATATTATAATTATATGGGTGGTATTTGGTTGGATGGTACACAAATGCTTTATGGAGGTAACGGTCATATTACAGGTCAGGGAACTACAGGCCCAGCAACCAGATATATGTTTACTGGTAACCCAATAACTGGTGAAGGGTGGAGCGAAGTATCAGAAAGTAACCCTCCTGGCGATAGACGTGGCTTAGGGTCTGTTTTTATTGGTGATTTTGAGCCTGGTGATAGATTTTGTCTGGATATCGCCTATGTATTTGGACAAGACGCTAGTGGAAATAATTTAGGGTCTGTTGGTCAATTAAAAGACAATATAGTAGAGGTTCAAGCATTCTATAATCAGCATTTTTTAGGTAGCTGTGATGATTTAATTCCAACGAATATAGAAGAGTCAGTTTATGACAATAAAATGCCTAAAGTGTTTCCAAATCCTGTAAAAAGTGAGGTTACTATTCTGTTTGAAGAGCAAAACCAGTATGATTTTTATTTATATAATTCAAAAGGAGAGCTACTATTGAGGCAACAAGTGAATTCAGAGTTGTTTCAATTGAATATGGATAAATTTAGCAATGGAGTCTATGTAATTAAGATTATAAGTGAAAATAGGTTTTTCGTTAAACGGTTTCTTAAAGTTGATTAATTGTTTTGTTTTTGAGAACAAATACATCATATTGTTAACACATATTCTCATACATTTTTGAAAGATTGATTTTTTATCACTCAAATTTATTTCTTATGTTATTAATTCATTTATAAACAGAACAATGAAATCAATTAGTAAAATCACTCCCGGCTATGGTAACAAAATGGCCAGCTACATCATGTCATTAAATGGAACAAGAGTATTCTATGCGATACTTATTAGTGTTGTTCTTACTCTTATTCCTGTTTTATTGGCTTATTATGATGGTAATTTTATTAATCCGGCATTAAAAATGGATATAAAGACAGATTGGCCAAATTTGCTTTTCTATGTTGTTGGCTTTCCTACAATGTTATTGACCACAATATTGTATGCTAACAAGTTGCCTAAAGTGCTGCATCAATTAAAGGAAAATGAGATTATAAAAATCACCGAATCAGGTTGGAATAATTTTATAAAGGAGGCCAATTTTATCTATTCCAGATGGTATTATACGCTTGGACCTCATTTGCTAGCAGCAGTAATTACCGCGGTAATGATCTATGTTTTTAGAAATCCCAAAAATACCATTTGGTATTCCTTGGAAACAGAAGATTTTGTGTATTTTGCTGGTTGGGCGCAGATACCAGTTTATTATGCAACCTTTTATACATTTAGCCTGGGCATCCTAAATATATTTGCCTCTTACAGGGTGCTATCCGTTTTATTTTCATCAAATAAACTAATCGTTCAACCATTGCATCCCGATAAATGCGGAGGTTTGGCACCTTTGGGAGCTCTATCCCGTACACTGATATATTGGATCATCTTAATTGGTGTCGTTGTTGCCCTTAATGTATACAATAACTATTATGTGCTTGGTCGACATTTTGACGATCCAATTCAGCAAAGTATTATTTTAGGCTATTTTGTTATGGCCTACGTAACATTCTTTCTTCCTATGCACGCTGCACATAAACCAATGAAAAAAGCAAAAGAAGAGGAATTGGGGTTAATTCATAAATATATTTCAAGAGTAAACCAAGAGTTAAAAAAGGATTTTGAAGATGATAAAAGTATTGATAACGAGGCGCTTGAAAACTTTAATAACGCTAAACTCATGTATGATATCACAATTGAGATGCCTGTTTACCCATACAATCTTAAAACCATTGCAGCTTTTATTTCAAGTATTTTAATTCCAATATTATTTTCCATTTTGCAAAAAATTATTGATGGCATTTATTGATGAAACAAGGAATAATCTATTTCGCCTTTTCTTAAATGATATACATACTTGAAATCAGCTTTTAATCAATGTTTCAACAGAGCATCATCAAAAAGTAAAAAACGCAATAGCTATCACACTGATACCGGTGATGCCTAACAGTATGAAATAGGACAAATTCAAAAATAATAGTTTAATTATTGTCCATCGTTTGCGGTTGTGATAAGTACGGTGCAGGGCGAAAAATTCATACACAAAAAATAAAGTCAGGAAGGTGATGGTGAGAATGTTAGGAATATAACTACCCAAAAGCTTATAAAGCAGTATAAATACCAACATGCTGATAAACAAAAAGCTGTGCAGGTTGATCGAAAAAATCAGATGGGCCGTGTAGTAAAAATCTTTCCTTCTGAAAAATCCCATTAGCAGCAACGCAAAAACCGGCATAAGGAAAAAGAGCGACCAGGAAAATATATTGATTGCCGTTACAAAAAAGCTGTCCGGCTCTTTCATCAGCCGACTTATCTGGCCTGCAATAAACTTTTCGTCATCAGATTCACTTTTTTCCAGTTCATTCATCAGTGTGGAATCAGCTGTAATAGCTGAAAGGGGCTGTTCCTTATCGTCCACTTCAAATGTTATGACATCGCTTGGGGTTTCGTTGCGCGTTACCCAGGTGAGTGTCAGAAAAAACAAAAAACTGATAAAAACATAAAGTTGAAAAGGGCGCATATAGCGGGCTCTTTTGCCTTCTGCAAAGTCGCTGGCAATCTGTCCGGGCTTAAAAAGCAGGTGTTTAACGGTTAAAAAAAACTTGGTGTCCCAGGCAATTAAGCTCCCTGCCAGGTCATTAATTACCGAACGAAATGGACGGTTGAGGTCTTTGACCGACTGGCCACATTCGTTGCAAAAGTTTCCTTCAAACTCGTTTCCACAATTTTTGCACTGCATTTTTATTGTTGGGTTTGGTTAACGATAAAACGACAACTAAAGTAAAGCATTTCTATGATTCCAATTGATTTGAATCTTTTTTTGAAAAACCATTTCTTGGATTAAACTTGTGCATTGCTGGTTTTATGTGCCGGTTTTCGCAGAGAAAAATCCATGAATGGATCAGTCTTCCGAATTGTAGTAATTTAGCAAAAAAATCAGGACATATGCGTACGATTTTAATTTTGGCTTTATTAGGTTTTTCTTTTTTAGCAAAGGCTCAGGATCAGCGAAGCCTTCATCAGCAGCTGACGCAAGAGCGTTTTGAAACCTTACGTACTATCCTTAATTATCGTTTTAAAGGAGGTGCCGGGGAATTTGAACGGGTGATGATTAATAGGGTGGAATACACACCGCAAGCGCGAAAAAACTGTATTGTCGGCACCATGATCCTGACGTTTACTGTGAGCTGTGATAACCAGATAGGAGATTTGAGCCTGAGGAATCCGCTGCATTACGGCCTTAATGAGAAGGTTCAAGAGTTTCTGGCTGCTACCGAAGGCATGTGGAATACCTGTCAGGATGACAAATACACCCGTTTTGAAGTGCCGGTTTTGTTTACACTCGAAGGTACAGAAACATCGGCCAGAGGACTGATCACCATACAGGGCGAAACACCGGGATTTAATTGTCGCAGCGATGCATGGCACCTCGAACGATATGAAAAATTTAAAGAAAAGGGTAAAACCAAAAAGGCGCTGGAGATGCTGGATCAGTTAATCAGACGCGACCCATATAATAACAGCTATTATGAACTTAAGCGGCAATTGCTTGGCGCTGAAACAACAGATTAAGTGATGCTTGAATGGTTGAACAGTATTGATACCAGCCTTTTTCTTTTTCTCAATGGCTTGCATGCTGAGTGGTTTGATCCGGTGATGATCTTTTTTTCGGGAAAGCTGACCTGGATCCCTTTTTATTTGGTATTACTTTATTTAATAGTTCGGGAATACAAATGGCAAAGCCTTGTTTTGTTGCTTTTTATTGCTGTGCTGATCAGTCTTTCGGATCAATTGTCCGTGAGGGCATTTAAGTTTGTTTTCGAAAGACCCAGACCCTGCCATGAAGCAGATTTGCAACCTCTGATCCACCTGGCATCTGACAGATGTGGCGGAGCTTTTGGTTTTGTTTCGTCACATGCTGCCAATAGTTTTGCTATGGCAGGTTTTGTATGGTTTTTATTGAGAAATGCCTATTCCTGGATGGGTTGGGTTTTATTTCCCTGGGCAGCTGCAGTTTCCTATAGCCGTATTTATCTTGGTGTACATTATCCGGGTGATATTCTGGGAGGTGCATTGTTGGGATTAGCGGTAAGCTGGCTGGTTTGGCAGATTTATCGCCGCACTTGTGGTGCAGGAAGGAGTTGCTGACTTATCGGTTAGTGAAGGAAATAAAAACCGATGTATTCCTTTTGATACCAAGCAAAGATGAGGCCTTCCCCTGATTGATAGCTATTTCGAGCAATCCATGCGATCCAAATAGGGCCACCAGATCAGCTACCTCCACATCCTGATAGCCTTCACTGATTTTGTGAATACGATACCCCGAACTGTATATTTCGAATGGCCGGTTTTGTCGGATTTCTCTAAAAACTTCTGCACTGATATTGGTGATCAGATTCTCATAGGCATCTACATGAATCACCATGCCTTTGATAGAATCAGCTGTTGTAGCCGGTTGAAATGGTAAGCGCTGGTTTACTTCTTCTCTTTCAAAACCCAGGTCGCTCAGTTGTGCTCCCTTGATGAGCTGCACAGCAGCCTTTACAAAACGATCGCGGGTGCTGAAAGTATAAAAGTCCGAATCCTGTGGGATGTCAATTTCAACAATTTCTTCTATTTGATCAGGATCAAGTATCATGGAAAAGATTCCCGAATCAGCGCCAATAAAATATTGACCCTTTGCTTTTACAATTTTATGTGGGGTGTCTCCGGATTCTTCACTGTTTACTCCGATCAAATGCACCGTACCTTCCGGAAAACTGCGGTAACACTGTCTGATTGTAAAAGCAGCACTTTCAACATCGAAAGCTGCAATATGATGGCTGATATCCACAATATTTACCTGTGGTAATTGCGCCAATATAGTTCCTTTAACAGCTGCCAGATAGTAGTCTGAGGTACCCCAATCGCTTGTTAAAGTAATTATTGCCATGCTTTTAATTCAGATTTGTTCTTTGAAAATGCACGATCCAAAAATAAAGAATCGGTTCCTGCAAAGATATTCATTTAAGGATGAACGCTCCTATGCTTTACAAAAAATTGAGCATAGTTTTTTTCGTTTTTTTAGTTGTTTCAAACAATTAATGATAAGTTTTTGACTAGCTTGCAGCTGTCTTTTATTTCTTGAATATCTTTGCCAAACAAAAAAGATTGTTGTTAACAAACGCCTATGAGCGAAAAAATAATTCAAATCGAAACAGTTAGTCCGATAGACCTTTATGGCCCGTCGGATATTTATTTCGATCAAATCAAATCTTATTTTCCCAAGCTTAACATCATTGCCAGAGGAGATTTTATTAAAGTGATTGGTGATCCGGAAGAATTGGCATTGTTTGATGCCAGGCTTGAGTTGCTTGTGGTTTACCTGGAACGTTTTGGAAAAATCAATGAAACTTTAATTGAACAAATCATGCTGGGCGAAGCCGATAAACAAACGGCATCACCAGCAACAAACGGAGATGTGTTGGTTCACGGACGCAGTGGGCTGCAGGTAAAAGCTATTACTGCCAATCAGAAACGCATGGTAAAAGCCAGCGAACAGCATGATCTGATCTTTGCGATAGGGCCAGCCGGAACCGGAAAAACCTACACAGCTGTTGCCTTGGCTGTAAGGGCATTGAAAAACAAACAGGTAAAGCGTATTATATTAACGCGACCAGCCGTTGAAGCCGGCGAAAACCTTGGTTTTTTACCCGGCGATCTCAAGGATAAGCTTGATCCGTATCTGCAACCGCTTTATGATGCCCTGCGCGATATGTTGCCTACTCAAAAATTGCTTACCTATCTGGAAGATGGTACTATCGAAGTGGCGCCATTGGCTTTTATGCGAGGAAGAACACTGGACCATGCTTTTGCTATTCTTGATGAAGCACAAAATGCTACGCAAAGTCAATTAAAAATGTTCCTGACCCGCATGGGAAAAGCATCAAATTTTATTGTCACCGGCGATATCACACAGATAGATTTGCCACCCAGGCAGCCATCAGGTCTGCTGCAAGCCATGAAAATACTTAAAGGCGTGAAGGGAATAGAATTTATCATGCTGGATGAAAAAGATGTTGTGCGACATAAGCTTGTCACAACAATAATCAAGGCTTATCAGCAGCATAGAGAAGAACAATCTGCTCAATCCGAAAAAAAGTAATCACATGAATAAGGCGCTCCTTTCAACAAATTTTCATTTTCAGGGCCAAACAAGGTTTTATCGTGGAAAAGTAAGAGATGTTTATACCATCCAGGATAAATTATTGGTAATGATTGCTTCTGATCGTATTTCTGCATTTGATGTGGTGCTTCCACGTGCAATTCCATATAAAGGGCAGGTACTGAATCAGATAGCTGGTTATTTTCTTGACGCTACTGCGGATATAGTTCCCAGTTGGAAGCTTGCTTCTCCCGATCCGGTGGTTACTATTGGCAAACTTTGTAAGCCTTTTGCTGTGGAGATGATCGTAAGGGGATACCTGAGTGGCAGTGCCTGGCGCACTTATAAAAAAGGGATGCGTGAGATTTGTGGTGTGGCTGTGCCGGATGGATTACGCGAACACGAGCGTTTACCTCAGCCAATTATTACGCCAACAACAAAAGCAGCCGAAGGGCATGATGAAGACATCAGCCGGGAAGATATCATCCGGCAGGGAATTGTTAGTGAAGCAGATTATGTGCAGCTGGAGCAATATGCCATGGCATTGTTTAAGAGGGGTACTGAAATGGCTGCCAAACAAGGACTGATTTTGGTAGATACGAAATATGAGTTTGGAAAATCCGACAATCAGATTTTCCTGATAGATGAAATTCATACACCGGATTCCTCCCGTTATTTTATGGCTGAGGAATACCAGCGGCGTTTTGATACCGGACAAGTTCAAAAGCAGCTTTCCAAAGAGTTTGTGCGCGAATGGCTGATGGAAAATGGTTTTCAGGGCCTTACAGGCCAACAGGTACCCGAAATGACTGACGATTTTGTTCAAAGGGTTTCTGAACGGTATATCGAGCTGTTTGAACTGGTTACCGGACAAAAATTTGTGCCGGCAGATAATAGTCAGCCAAACAAACGTATCGAACAGGCTGTTGCTGAGTTCCTGAAGTATTACATCTAAATTTTCCTTTTTTATTTCTGTTTTGTTCGTTAGCGTACAAATTCGTACGCTTTTCGAACACTTTCTTATTTAGATTGTTTATAGATATCAATATCTAAATGACAGTATAATAAATACTTATGGTTTTTGGCACGATAATAGTAATTATATAATCAAACAGTTTGAAATTGAAAACATTAAAATATAAAGAAATGAAAACTACAGGAATTATCGCAGCAATTATTTTTCAGTTGGTTAGTGTAAATCTGATATCAGCACAATGGTATACTGGTGACCTGGGAAGAATTGAAGCCTATGTAGATGATATCCCATTTAATACAGCTGAGGTGGTAAAAAACTATTATGATACAGCAGCTTTTCTGTTAAAAGCAGATCCGGAAGCATTTGTAAATGATATTCCGTTCAACACTTCAGAAGTGGTTGCTAATTATAAAGCTGAGCAGGCTATGAGCGTTAACTATGTTATGCAAGAAGAGTCGGCAATTCAGGATATCCCATTCGATACCGAAGCGATTAAGAATAGTATCGAGTTAAAAAAATCAGCTATCTTTTCTTACGAGCGGATAGGAAAATAAGAATTTTCATAATGAGTGATTTTGATTAATACATTAAATTGGTTTTGGTTAACTGAAAGGCAGCCCGAGTTTTCGGGCTGTTTTTTTATTCAAAGGCTTTAAGCAAATGAAGCAGTTCAGCAGATTTTTCCTGATTTCCTGATAAGGCATAACTTTCCGAAAGGCCTTTGATCAAACGAATCATGATTGCTTTGTTGGAGCAAGGTGTATAATAGGCCTTATCGGGAGTTAGTTTTAATTGCTTTACATAAAGGTCGATTTCATTTTTCGTAAAAACCGCTCCTTTATTAAAAGGGTTGAGATAAAAAATAACATCATCTGCCGATTGCTCTGATTTTAATTCATCGGTAAAGGCCAAAATAAAATGCTTGGGCAGGTCGATGCCATAAACGGGGATATGCATGCTACGGGCAATGATGATATAAAAAATACCCAATGATAATGGGTTGCCTTTACGACTTTCCAAAAGGTTTTTCAGATAAAAGTTTTCAGGAAGATGTATGTTGGTGGTATTGCCGCTGAAACGATTAACATCATAAAAAATATGGTTGAGCACTTTAACTTTTTCCAGCGGTGTAAGGTTGTTGTTAAGTTCCAGCCAAACTTCCTGTACGATATTTCCAACCTCCCTCGTGAGTTGATCCACATCCAGATCGGGATACTGATAGCGTGTTATTAATAAATAGCCGCGCAAAAGATCTTCGTAACCAAAGTTTGCCCATTCATGAAGCTCCGCAAACAAGCTTTCCTGCTGAATCTGATGTATCAGATGAATGATGCGTTGTTGCAGGCTATTGTCCAAAGCCTTTTCCCAGGCTGATTCGAGTGAGGGGATGGCAGCAGTGCCATACGAAAGAATATGCGATTTGATGTGAGCATAAAGTCTTTCGTCCGGCTCATCAACCAAACTGATTAAAGCCTGAAGTTCTGCTGTGTCTCTCATTGCCGAAATATTTTAAAACATATACAACAAAAATCCTGCCTTTTTGGTTTTGTGACAGGCAGTTTTTATTGATGGCATTATTCATAAAAATGCATCTGCGTCATATATTCAAACGCTTTTGCAGGCATAAAGCAGGAAATATTTTTACCTACTGATACAGCACGCCGGATAAAACTGGAGGATATTTCAATTTGTGGCGCATCAACCAGTTGCACAGAAGGGTGTTGAAGATGCTCGCCTCCTGTAAAACCATTTCGAGGATATACAAGCAAACGATAGTTTTGTAATAGTATTTCGAAGTTTTTCCATTTGTGAATGCTTTCCAGGCTGTCCATGCCACAAATCATCGAAAAGGCAGTGTTTGGATGGCGCTCGCTCAATCGCGTCAGTGTATCAATAGTGTAGGAAGGCTGTGGCATTCTGAACTCTATATCACTAACTTCAAATCGCGGATCGTCATCAATGGCCTTAAAAACCATATCGAGCCTGTGATGATCCTCCAAAAGGCTTTTCTTTTCTTTGAGTGGATTATGCGGCGACACAACAAACCAGACCTTGTGCAAATCTGTAAACTCAACCATATAGTTGGCCAGCATCATATGGCCGATATGAATAGGGTTGAATGAACCAAAAAATAATCCTACACGTTCAGGTATCATTTTATTAGGGTTTTAACAATACTTTTCCGGCCGACATATTGCTAAGGTAGGTTTTCATGGCGCTTTTTATTTCGACCAATGGCAATACCGACTGAATATGCTGGTTTGTATCTCCGGCAAGCAATAATTCTGTTAAAGTGTTTTTTGCCACTTCGAATGTTACAGGGTCAGTTTCAGCTATCCAATCGTTTAGGTTGAAACCGGTAATCATTTTGTTTTCAAAAATCAGTCCCAGCGGATCAATTCCATTTAATGAAGCATTTGAAAGCCCGCCATAAATAACAAGCTCAGCATCCGAGGGCAACGCATTAAGTAATATTCCTGAAGCAGCGCCACCTATAGCATCAAAAGCAGTGTTTGCCTGAAGGTTTTTTGTAAGTGTCTTTAACTGTTGTTCAAAGTCACTGCTGCTTTCAACAAGTATATTCTTCCAGCCTGCTGTTTTTAGGTTTTCAGCTGTGGATGTTTTGCGCACAATTCCGATCACTTCAATCTGATGCATCCTGGCAAGCTCAAATATAAAAGCTGCCACCCTGCTGCCAGCTGCATTTACAACAATTGCCTTGCTTTCGCGCTGCAGGGCAATTTCGCACAATCCCCATGCTGTAAACGGATTAATGAAAAAAGTGGCCATCTGTTCAGGAGATAGTCTATGGTCGGCCAGTAACACCTCTTCTGGTTTTGCTAAAAAGTACTGTGCCCAGGTACCATCTTTGTCTTTTTGAGTGAAGCAGGCTACTCGTTTGCCAAGCCACTTATCGCTATCCAGTGCTTTTCCGGTGGCAACAATTTCACCGCTTCCTTCGAAACCCGGAACGGCAGGAAAAGTTTTTTTTACCTGATAGCTGCCTTGCAGAAAAGCAACATCCGAAGGATTGATCGGAGCAGCATCGATACGAATAAGCAACTCCTTTGGTTTGGGCTGGCGCAATTTCTTCGTAATGGCTTTGAGGCTCAACATGGCTTTCACCACATTTGATTGTTCCTGTGCCAGTTCGATTGCTGTATAGCTTGCTGGCAAATCAAACACTTCTTTACTCATCGGCTTAAAAATTCAGTGATTATTGCAATTAGTTCCTGTCTGGCTTTCTCAAGCTCCTCATTAACAAGCACTACATCAAAACGATCAGCAAAATCCATTTCCCAGGCGGCTTTTTCAATTCTTTTTTTTATGCTTTCATCGTTGTCTGTACCACGATTGATAAGTCTTTCAGTGAGTATTTCAATAGAAGGAGCTTTAATAAAAACCGCCAATGCTTCCATGCCAAAATGCTTTTTGATGTTTAATCCTCCAACCACATCTACATCAAATATTACATGCTTTCCTGCATTTCTTTTGGCTTCAACTTGCTCAAAAAGAGTTCCGTAAAAAACATCAGTATATACCTCTTCATATTCCAGAAAAGCGTTTTCAGTTATTTTTCTTTTAAATTCATCCGGGCTCAGGAAATAATAATCACGCCCTTCAAGTTCGCCTGTCCGAGGTTTGCGGCTGGTGGCTGAAACAGAAAATGCCAGGTTTGGTACCTGCTCCAACAGGTATTTTACCAGGGTTGTTTTACCCGAGCCTGATGGCGCAGAAAATATTAGCAGCTTGCCTTTTTTTTGAGGGATAGTGCTCATAAAATATTGTAAAGTTGTTCCTTAATTTTTTCCAGTTCATCTTTCATCTGAACTACCAATCGCTGGATTCCGGCATGATTGGCTTTGGAACCCAATGTGTTGATTTCCCTGCCAATTTCCTGACTGATAAAACCAAGCTTTTTTCCTGCCTGATCTTCAGCTAAAGTTTGAAGAAAATATTCACAGTGTTGTTTTAATCGTACTTTTTCTTCAGTTATATCAAATTTTTCGAGGTAATAGATTAATTCCTGTTCCAACCTGTTTTCGTCGTATTTTGTTGATACAGCAAATTCGTTAAGGTTTTTTATTAATCGCTGCTTAACAGTTTCCAGACGCTCAGACTCAAATTTTTCTATTTCTGTTAGCAAGGACAGAATTAAACTGATCCTTGCACTGAGATCTTTTTCAAGCACTTTACCTTCGTTTTCACGAAACTGGTCAAACAGATGAATTGCTTCCGATAAGCAGGACGAGGCAAGTAATCGCAATTCATCGTTTGCTTCAATTTCATTCGTAGTAAATATACCCGGTACTTTCAACAGATAAGAAGCCATATCGGCAGGTGGGTCAAAATCAAGTGAATCAGCCAGCTGTTTTATTTGTGAGATATGAAAAGCTGCCAGTTTTGGATCGATTTGCCCTGCCACTTTTTCATAGGAATCATCATAGGTTAACAGCACCTCAACTTTTCCTCTTTGAAGCTTTTGCGAGATGATATTACGCCATTCGTATTCCAGCACCTTAAATGCAGCAGGAAGTTTAAGGTTTAAATCTAATTGTTTGCTGTTGAGTGCTTTTATTTCGATTTGTATTTTTTGGTTTCCATTGCTGTTTGTGGCTTTCCCAAAACCCGTCATCGATCTGATCATGTCTGTGCATTTTTGGCAAAGATAGCTATTCCCATTCAAAATGATTCTTATAGATCAACTGCTGAAAGCTACTTCTGGCTTGATTTTCTATTGCAGCAATAAAATTTTGTATCATTGCATTAAATTCAACCGGTTTTGAAACGTTTGCTAATTGTTATTTTTCTACTTGGTTTTATTTCAGTGTCTTATGCTGAGGAAGATGAGTGGGCAGTGATAGATAGCTTGTATCAGCTACAGGAAACCCTGATTGGAGAGGATCGGGTTGAAACATTGATAAACCTGTCGGAGGCCTATCGCCTGGTTTCCTATGATAAGAGTATTAAAACCGGCCAGGACGCCTTGTTGTATGCCAAAAATAACAGCCTGGAAAAGACCATTGGAAAAGTATATAAATCGATGGGTGTAACAGCTTATCAAGGACATGATTACCAGCTGGCTCTTGAGTTGTATGATAAAGCAATAGAAGCATTTGATCAAATTGAAGATCACTCTGCCAAAGCAACAGTTTTGAACAATATTGGTCTTGTTTATAAGCAGTTAGGGAATAATGAGAAGGCCCTGGAATATTATCAGCAGGCTTATACTATTCAATTTGAAATGAAGGATTTACAGGCCTATGCAACGACCAATATTAATATTGCCGGCTACTATTTTCAGCTAGGGGAGTTTGATAAGGCTTATGACGCCTATTATCAGGCACAATTGATTTTTCATGAAATTCAGGATAGCTTGCGGTATGCACAGGTTACAAATAATCTTGCCAATGTTTATTGGCAATGGGATCAAAATGAGAAAGCGCTTCAGTTGTTGGATGAGGCGGGTGAGATTTATAAGGCATATGATCTTTCAATGGACATATCACGCGTATTGTATACGCAGGGACTAATATTTGCGTATGATTTTGGTGATTATGAGCAAGCCTTGGATAAATTTAATCAGTCACTTGATTACAGAACTAAAAGCGGTAACACACAAGGCATTGCCAATGTGATGATTAATATTGCGAATGTATGGATGGAGCAGGAAAGATATGAGGAGGCTTTTTCGTTTTTTGAGCGTGGACTACATATGCATGAAGCCATTGGAAATGCTGATGGGATATTAATGGCCTATTATTATATGGGAATTGCCAATCAAAAGCTGCGTCGATTCAGCGAGTCTGAAAAGTGGCTTAAGAAATGTGAAGCAAAATCTGAAGAACTAAACAGCAGGCTTTATGAAGAACTGATTACCGAAGCCAGGTTAATCAATGCTGCAGGCCTGGGAGATTTTGAATCCTTTGTGTTTTATTTTGATAGATATTCTGTTGCAAAAGACTCTCTTACAGAGGGCTATCTGGAAATTCAAATGCGTGATGCACAAAACAGGAATCAAATTACAGCACTTGAATCGCAATTAGAAAATATTTCTGAAGCTAATCGTCAATACAAGGAAAAACTTAAAATTTTTCAAAACATTTTTTATACAGTGCTGGGATTTTTAGGTTTTGCTATTGTATATGTATTAGTGAAATACATTGTTGTTCAATTTAAAACGAGAGCTACCAGTAAGCGTTTACCCTAGAAAGCAACTATTTTAGCAATAGCACATATTATTTTGTTGGTTAATCCAAATTAATTACTTTTACCGTCTAAACCAACCTTACTCCACTTAAGTTAAAGGTCATTTTTCATTTATTATGTTTAAAGTTGCAGTTATTGACGACGAATCCAGTGCCAGGGAGATTATTGCCCTGCAACTAAAGCGTTTTTCAGATAAAGCAATGCTTGTGGGAGAAGCTGATAGCGTTTCGAGTGGCATTAAACTGGTAAATGAAAAACAACCAGATGTTTTATTGCTGGATATTAATTTAAAAGATGGTACTGGTTTTGACTTGCTCAGAGAGCTTGATCAAATTAGGTTTAAATTGATATTTGTTACGGCTTATGATCGTTTTGCCCTTAAGGCTATTAAATTCAGCGCACTTGACTATTTACTAAAACCAATTGACAGCGATGAGTTTCAAATGGCTATGAAAAAAGCCTTTTTATCGCTTGAATCTGAAAATCAAACCCTTAAGCTAAATGCGTTTTTAAATAACTTTACGCATATTAATCAGGAGGCACGGAAAATTGTGCTAAACACAGCCAATAGTATCTATCTTATCAATGTGCGTGATATTGTTAGATGTCAGGCCGAAAATAATCAAACACTGTTTATTCTTGCTAATGGAGAACAGATTTTGGCATCTAAAACACTTAAAGAGTTTGATGAACTATTATCAGATTATCAGTTCATACGAATTCATAAAAGTCATTTGGTAAATCTTAATTATATTGACAGATTTGACAAATCACATAAACTACTCTTAATTTTGAAGGATAAATCTATTGTTCCGGTAGCATTGCGCCGAAAGGAAGAGCTGCTCAGCAAAATCCAAAAAATCTAATCAGGATTTAAAAATCATTTTAATTTTGTTTGATGGAATGAGAACCATCAAAGAACCATATCACTTGTTTGCCGATCCAATCAGGTATTATCATGCCATGCTTGATGATATTGAAGCCGCAAAGGATTATATCTATCTGGAAACCTACCGGATAGGAAACGATTCTATTGGCATTCGCTTTAAAGAATCACTCAAGAGAAAAGCGCATGAGGGCCTGGAAGTAAAAGTTTTGGTTGATTTTTGGGGTGGTTCAGGAATAAATAATCATTTTGCGGATGACCTTAAATCAGCAGGTGTTGAGCTTAGGTTTTTTGAAAAGATAAAATTCAATACTGATATTTTTACCAGAAGTCATCGCAGAAATCACAGAAAACTACTGCTGATCGATGATGAAATTGCCTATATCGGTTCTTCAAATATCACAGAATATAATCTTAATTGGCGGGAATCCGTGCTTAGGATGACCGGTAGCATAACACTTGCATTTAAAAAAGTATTTAAACAGGATTTCAGGATTTATAACACATATGTGTTTGCCAATAAAAACAATTATTTGCGTTTGATCCATCATCAGGGTTTTGAAATTGTGCGTGATATGCCTTCCATTACCAAGCAGCGTATCATGCGCAAATACAGCTATCTAATCAAGAAGGCCGAAAAATCTATCATTATTGTTACACCATATTTTCTGCCTGGTTTTATGCTGCGTAAATTATTAATGGCAGCATCAACGAAAGGAGTGGATGTTAAAATTATCATGCCAAAAAGGTCTGATGTAGGGCTGGTAGATATTCTGAGAAATAAGTATATGGGTCAGCTGCACGAAAGTGGTATTCAACTGATGCTTTACCTCACGCATAATTTGCATGCCAAATTATTGCTTATTGATGATAAAATATTTAGCATTGGCTCCTCCAATTTTGACTATCGGTCGTTTCGTTATATGTATGAAATTGTAATGATTGGCGAGGATAAAGATATTGCAGCTCAGGTAGGTAAATTTGTTTCAGACACCCTGAATAACGCTGAGTTGTTCGATTATGAACAATGGAAAAGGCGTCCCATCATCAGTAGATTCTTCGAATGGTTGCTTATACCTTTCAGGCATTTGCTCTAATATTCAATGAACTAAGAATTATTTCCTAAATTCTTAATAATTAATTGTTTGGCAATACCATTGATTTGATTTACCTTTGTGCAATGAAGTGTTAGAAAATTAACAATTACAAACTAAAAAAAATATTCAATTATGACAGAGAAAATGACCTCAAAGCTGGCTATGGAATTGGAAGACAAGCATGGCGCACATAACTATCATCCTCTGCCAGTTGTTTTGGCTAAGGGAGAGGGAGCTCGTGTATGGAATGTTGAAGGAAAAGAGTTTTATGATTTCCTTTCAGCTTATTCTGCCGTAAACCAAGGCCATTGTCACCCGAAAATTATTGGTGCACTTACAGAACAAGCTAAAACACTTACGCTTACGTCACGTGCTTTCTTTAATGATGTATTGGGTGTTTACGAAAAATTCGCCACTGAATATTTTGGTTACGACAAAATTTTACCCATGAACAGTGGTGCAGAAGGCGATGAAACAGCTCTGAAACTTTGTCGTAAATGGGCTTATGAAAAGAAAGGTGTTCCTGAAAATCAAGCTAAAATTATTGTTTGTGATGGCAATTTTCATGGGCGTACGATTACTGTAATTAGTATGTCAACAGACCCTGACTCCAGAACAGGTTTTGGACCTTACACACCCGGATTTATTACAATCCCATACAATGATCTGGATGCACTTGCCGAAGCACTCAAGGATTCTGATGTTGCCGGCTTTTTGGTAGAGCCAATTCAGGGAGAAGCAGGTGTCTATGTTCCGGACGAAGGTTACCTTAAAAAAGCTTACGATTTGTGTAAAGCAAATAATGTTTTATTCATTGCTGATGAGGTACAAACAGGTATTGCCCGTACCGGTAAATTGCTGGCCTGTGATCATGAAAATGTGCGTCCAGATATTTTAATCCTTGGAAAAGCTTTGTCAGGTGGTGTTTATCCTGTTTCGGCAGTATTGGCAGATGATGAAATCATGCTGACGATCAAGCCTGGTGAACATGGTTCCACTTTTGGTGGCAACCCATTGGCTGCCCGCGTTGCTATTGCAGCACTTGAAGTTGTTAAAGAAGAAAAGCTTGCTGAAAAGGCCGAGTATTTGGGAAATATCTTCCGTGAAGAAATGAAGAAAATTGACAGTGATATGATTGAGCTGGTTCGCGGTAAAGGTTTGCTGAATGCTATTGTGATCAAACCAAAGAATGGTAAAACAGCCTGGGATGTTTGTGTTAAAATGGCCGAGAATGGGGTGCTTGCCAAACCAACGCATGGTCATATCATACGTTTTGCTCCTCCATTGGTAATCAGTGAAGCTGAATTGCGCGAAGCTATTGAAAGAATCAAAAAATCAATACTTTCATTTGATTAATGAATTCCTATAAAAATATAAAAGACCGGCTAATTCAGCCGGTCTTTTTTTTGTTCGTTAGTTGAAATTAGATAGCATTAGTAAAGTTTTTCGCCACTGCTTCCCAATTGATAACATTCCAGAAAGCACTCACATAGTCAGGGCGTTTATTTTGATACTTCAGATAGTAAGCGTGTTCCCATACATCCAGTCCAAGAATGGGAGTTCCTTTGCAATCAGACACATCCATCAGAGGATTGTCCTGATTTGGTGTGGAACAGATTTCAAGACTTTTGTCATTCATCACACATAGCCATGCCCAGCCGCTACCAAATCGGGTTTTTGCAGCTGTATTAAATTTTTCCTGCATGGCTTCAAAAGAGCCAAAACTTTTGTTTATTACTTCTGATAGCTCTCCCTGAGGTTGTCCGCCTCCATTTGGCGACATAATTGACCAGAACAAACTATGGTTATAATGTCCACCACCATTGTTGCGGACGGCTGCAGGAAATTTGCTGATGTTTTTCAATAAATCACCAAAACTCATTTCGGCCATTTCACTGCCGTTTACTGCAGCTTGCAGATTGTCAAAATATGCCTTGTGGTGTCTGGTATAATGAATTTCCATGGTCATGGCATCAATATGCGGTTCCAGGGAATCATAAGCATAAGGTAAAGTTGGAAAAGTAAGATCTTTAACTTTTGAGTTCATGATGTTTAAATCTTTTTTGGTTATTAATTGCTTATTCAGAATTAATCTAAATAATACTAATTAAACATCAGACTTGCGATTTTGTTCAAGTAAATTGTTTACAAAAGGAAGGGAAGCAGAAGCTTAAAACTCAGCGACAAGTTTTAGGTTTATTTGTCTAGGAGTAAGATAATTAGGCACAGCATATTGTTGGTTGTTTACATCTTTTATCCAAATGTAGGAAACGGTATTATTAACTTGTAAAAGGTTAAAAACTTCCAGGCTAAGCCACATGTTTTTAATATGCCGCAAAACAGACTTTTCTTTAAACTGTGTGTGTTCGCCAATAAGCTGTTTGCTAAAACCAATATCAACTCTTCTGTAGTCGGGCATACGTCTGGTTTGCTGGTATCGCTGCGAATTTGGAGGGCCGAAAGGTAGCTTTGTACCATAAATCAATCGAAGATGCACCCTGAAAGTGGGATAATTTGGAATATAATCCTGGAAGAATACAGAAAATTGCAAACGCTGGTCAGAAGGTCGTGGAATCATCCCCGGGAATACAGTAACTGTATCCGCTATGGTTTGATTATCTACAATAGGAGTAATTCGCTTTCCATCAGTATTTACAAAGTATTGGTACGAGTCTCCCTTCACATCTTCAGCTGTTTTCATGAGCGAAAGGCTTGCCCAGCTTTCAATTCCCTTCACAAATTCACCATTAACCTTTAAATCCAAACCCGTTGCATATCCTGTTGCCGACTGATCTGCGTAGTACCGTATTCTAACATTATCCACTTCATAAGGTATGATATGGCTCAGGTATTTATAATAGATCTCTGAGGTAAAAACAAAGGGCCTGTTCCATGCTGTGAAATGCAGATCGCTACCCAAAACAACTTGAAAAGATTTTTGAGAACGAGCATCCGGATAAAGTGAACCGTCAAACATTCTGATCTCCCTGTAAAAAGGTGATTGGTTATAAACGCCTGTTGCAAGCCTGAAAAGCATTCTTTTTTTCCATTTTGGTTTGTAGCTCAAACTTGCTCTTGGGCTAAACAGCAATTCATTGGCATAGTCCCAGTAGTTTGCTCTAATGCCAGCTGTAAGGGTATATTCTGCTTCTTTTTGATCCATGAAAGACCAGGAATGCTGAATAAACGCATTGGCGTTTTTCCATTGGAGCTTATTATTTGCTCTGGCTACCTGATTAAGGAGCAAGTCGGGGCGTGTAGGTTGTGGATTGCCAATTTCATCAAGCGGGCGTGGTAAAGTGAATCCTGCAGAGTCGACAAGTTCCCATTCGCTCATCCTGTCGTAAATATCCTGTAATTGAAATCGTGCTCCCCATTTCAGAACATTCCTGTTGTTGACCCATGTTCCCTGGTGATCAATGTTGAGCACAAAGGCATCAAAATAGTTTCTTGCATGGTCAATGAAAGTTCCAACACCTTGAGCCTGAACAACATTTCCAAACTGTTCGCTGCCTAATGAGGTTTCCAACCGCCCAATCCAGTATTGTCCCTGAATATCGTAGGTCTCTGTTTCTACTGTACTAAATGCAGAAGTTGTCAGTCTTAAGTCAAGATCTTTATGAGGCCGGTGAATCAATGAAAGGGCTCCCATTCCTGTTGAATAATTGTCGACTTCCTGCCCATCGAAGAAGATGTTGAGACGATAAGCCTCCTGAAAAGTTCCAAAATCTGTTTGTCGGCTTTCAGGAATAAGCTGGTATTTGTTTCTGGAATAATAGGCCAGGGCATTCAGCTTCCACTTGGGATTAAAGGTATAAGTAAGAAAGCTTTGGATATCAGTAAAATCCGGGCGATAGGCTCCCTTGGTTTCCAAAGCATTGAGAATATATGAAGTTGTTTTGTAACGCGCTCCTAGCAGGTAGGTAAGTTTGTTTTTACTACCCTCTACATGCATTTCAGCTCCCAAAAGGCTCAGGCTGAGGGAGGCTGCCGTTTCATCAGGTCTTTTATAGGTTATATCGAGTACTGAGGATAGTTTATCACCATACTCGGCAGCAAAACCACCAGCCGAAAAAGCGATGGAAGATACCAAACGGGAATTGAGAAAACTCAACCCTTCCTGTTGTCCGGATCTGATTAAAAAAGGTCTGTAAATTTCAATTCCGTTTACATATACAAGGTTTTCATCAAAATTACCACCACGCACTGTATATTGCGAGCTAAGTTCATTATTGGATGACACACCCGGAAGTGTTTTTATAAGGTCTTCAACACCGCTGCCAACAGTGGGTAAAAGTGCTGCCTGTCGGGGATCGAGGCGAATGAGTGTACTGGTATTCATGCGCTGATCAATAACTTCTGCAGCTGGCAGGTTAGTGGATACGGAACGCATGATGACATCATAGGTATAGTTTTCTCCGGAATTCAATTTAAGCATTTTAGCATGAGATTGATATCCTATGAAACTAAATACTAATTCAATACTTGTGTCGGCTGGAACATTTAATGTATAATTGCCTTTACTGTTAGTAGTTGTGCCACCAGCAAGGCCTATCACAGCAACATTAACCAGTTCAATCCCTTTTCCCCTTTCGTTAGTTACTTTACCCGATACACTTGCTTTTTGCTGCGCTGATAAATTCGTATGCAAAAAAGCCAAAAAAGCCAAAATGAAAAGACTGGTTTTTTTCAAGATTATATAGCTAATGGTGTTAATTTTCACAATAAACAATATAACTCTTTTGAAGGGAAAATATTTCGCTGTTGCTGATTATATGTAAAAAAAGCTGCTGCGAATAAATCACAGCAGCTTCAAATGTCTTTAGTAATTTTGATTACCTGCGATAAAGATGACCCTGATCGCTGGCATCAACCATTGCATTGTAAATCCCTTTTTTGTTGATCGTGCGTAATCCGGCAGCAGAAACTTTAAGGGTTACCCATTCTTCGAGCTCTGGCACATAAAACCTTTTGATGTGCAGGTTGGGCTCAAAAGTGCGTTTGCTCTTCTTGTTGGAGTGTGAAACTTTATGACCAGTAATCACTTTTTTTCCTGTTATCTGACAAATCTTTGACATGGCGCTTTCAATTTATAAAATGGTAAAACCCTTCAAAAAGGGAGTGCAAAATAAATGATAATTTTTGGATTACACAAATGCTTCTGAAAAAAAATCTTATTCCTTTGTAAATGAGTTATTAGTGTTACAATTAGGTTTTGTTTTTTGTGTCTGATTTTTGTTGGATTGGTTTTGAAAAAGTTGTTTTATCTTATTTTTATTCAATCTAAATTATAAAGTGTATTATTTTTGCCAATCTTATTTAAGTAATCGTTTTTCATGACATTTTCTAAAATATAAAAAGCTATGGTTATTGAAGCGCAAAAAGTTGGCATTTTGAGCTATCAGATTAAAGTAAATAATGATTCCGGTGAAGTGCTCGAAGAAGCAACAATAGATAATCCCCGCACTATGTTATTTGGAACTGGCCGTGTGATGCAAAGTTTTGAAAGTCGCCTGATAGGGTTAAAGTCGGGAGATTCATTTGATTTTGTTATTGAGCCTGAAGAGGCCTTTGGGGCATTCAAAGAAGAGCTCATAATGGATATTCCAATTTCAGCATTTGTCGTTAACGGCGAGTTGAAATCAGACAAACTCAAGGTTGGAAATATTGTTCCTATGATGGACAACGAAGGCAACCCGTTTGATGGCAGAGTGATAGCTGTTGATAATGATACAGTTAAAATGGATTTTAACCATCCGCTTGCAGGCAAGTCATTACATACTTTTGGTCAGGTTTTAAATGTACGTGAAGCAACGGCTGAAGAGCTTAATCCGGCTCCGGCCGGTTGCGGCTGTGGCACTCCAAACGACATCTGTTGTGGAGGCGGGCATAGTCACGATCATCATCACCATCATGAAGATGAAAGTTGTGGTGTGTGTGGAAGTGCTGATGAATACCAGACAAAAGGGGCAGGAAGTTGCCAGTGTTAAAAAAAAAAGACCGGATCGCTTAATCCGGTCTTTTTTTTCTCCATCTGTTCATCCTGCATTGGGCAATTGCCCGATCAAAAATTGCTGTCGCCTTTTTCTTCTATAAGCGGTGCGTTTTTTATTGCATGAATCAAAGCAGCTACACCAAGTAATGCAAAGGATGAGATTACAATAATAGCGATCATAACAGCAATATTTAGAACGTTTGTTAATAAATCATTTCATTAACGTTAGCAAATCTATATTATTTACTATTGAAATACAATGTTTATTAAGTTATCGGTGTGATTTAGAAAGATTCTAAACATTTACAGTTGAAGTTTATTCTAATTTATGAATTGCTATATTTGCCTGACCAATGTACCTTTCTGAATAAAATGCTGCCGTATGACTCCTTCCCGCCCTGATTTGCTCAATCGTAAGTTTGTTTTTAATGATACCTCTTTCACGAGTTTGATGAAAAAGCGCATCTACCATGTGCTGCTAATTTCATCGGTTTATGATGCGTTTATTCTGGAAGAGGATGGAAGGATTGATGAGCAGATTTTTAATGAGTATGTTTCTCTGAATTTGCGTTACCCGCCGAGCTTTATTCTAACAAGCAACCCAAAGGAAGTCAATGACATATTAAAAACTGAGAAGATCGATTTAGTCATTGAAATGCTGAGTGCAGAAGAAAAAAGTACTTATCGGCTGGCCGAGCAAATCAAGGCGGATTATCCTGATATTCCGATTGTAGTGCTTACACCTTTTTCCAGGGAACTCTCGCTCAAAATTGATCGTAACGAACTAAAGGGGATTGATTACGTTTTTAACTGGCTTGGTAATGCCGATATTTTGCTGGCTATTATCAAGCTGATTGAGGATAAAATGAATGCTGATCATGATATAGTGGATGTTGGTGTGCAGTGTATAATTCTGGTAGAGGATTCAGTGCGGTTTTACAGCAGTTATTTGCCAAATATTTATAAAATCATTTTTAAGCAGTCGAAGGCCTTTATGACAGAAGGTCTTAACGAGCACCAGAAAATGCTGCGTATGCGCGGACGACCAAAGATTTTGCTTGCTACAACATACGAAGAAGCGATAGAGCTCTATAAAAAGTACAAACAGAATTTGTTGGGAATCATCAGCGACATCTCTTATACACGCGAAGGAAAAACTGACAGCCAGGCTGGCATCAAGCTTTGCAGGGTCGTAAAAATGAATGATCGGTATATGCCGCTACTGCTTCAGTCGTCCGACACGGAAAATGAAGAGATTGCCAAAGAGATTAAGGTTGGTTTTATCAATAAAAACTCAAAAACGCTTTCGCTGGAGTTACGACGCTTTATAAAAGAATATTTTGCCTTTGGCGATTTTGTTTTTAAAGACCCTGAAACACACCAGGAAATATTAAGGGCTGCAGATTTAAAAGCCTTACAGGAAAAGATTTTTCAGGTTCCCAATAATTCTTTGCAGTACCATATCGAGCGCAACCATTTATCAAAATGGCTTCGTGCCCGTGCTTTGTTTCCATTGGCAGATTTGTTTAAAATGTTTGCCCCTGAAGATTTTCAGGATTGTGATGATATCAAACGTTTTGTTTTTGATGCCATAGCTAATTTCAGGCTTAACAAGGCCCGTGGTGTGATTGCAGAGTTTAATCGCGAAAGCTTTGATGAATACCTCTCATTTACACGTATCGGACAAGGTTCGATTGGAGGCAAGGCCAGAGGGCTTGCATTTTTGGATTCTTTGATCAAGCGTAACGGTTTAAATGACAAATTCGAAGGAATTACAATAGGTATTCCACGAACGGTTGTGCTGTGTACAGATGTGTTTGATGATTTCATGGAAGAAAACAACCTCTATAGCATTGCCCTTTCGGATGAAGCTACTGACGAAGAAATATTGAATCAGTTTGTTGAGGCCAGGTTGCCATTCCGTATTCATGAAGATCTGTATACACTGATTTCAGTGATTCGTAATCCTATTGCCATACGTTCGTCAAGCCTGCTGGAGGATTCCCACTATCAGCCATTTGCAGGAATATATTCTACCTATATGATTCCTGTTGTGGAAAATGACGAGCGCACAATGATCAAAATGCTCAGCAATGCTATTAAGAGTGTTTATGCTTCTGCTTTTTTCAAAGATAGTAAAGCCTATATGACGGCCACAAAAAATATGATTGATGAGGAAAAGATGGCCATTGTGATGCAGGAGGTTTGTGGTAAACGTTACAACGATCGTTACTATCCGGCCTTATCCGGAGTTGCCCGTTCTATCAATTTTTATCCCATACCTCCTGAAGAACCTGAAGATGGTATTGCCAATATTGGTTTGGGACTTGGAAAACTGATCGTGGATGGTGGCCAAAGTATCCGTTTCTCACCAAAATATCCCGGTAAGGTTTTACAAACTTCGCAACCTGATTTAGCCTTACGCGAAACACAAAAGCTATTTTATGCCCTAAACCTTGATCCTGAAAGTTTCCAGCCCACTGTTGATGATGCCGCCAATTTATTGCAGTTACGCGTTACTGAAGCTGATAAAGATGGGGTTTTGCGGTTGATTTGCTCAACATACGATTTTAATAACCATATGCTGCGCGATGGTTATCATGATGGTGGTAAAAAACTGGTAACATTTGCTAACATTTTAAAGTACAACACTTTTCCTCTTGCAAAGATATTGACAGAAGTTTTGCGTGTTGGGCAGAAGGAAATGGGAAAACCAATTGAGATAGAATTTGCTGTAGAGCTAAATAAGCCCAAGGATGTAGTTAAGATGTTTTATGTGCTGCAAATCAGGCCAATAGTAAGTATTAATGAGTCGCTCGACATTGACCTTGATCAAATAAAAGCTGAAAACTGCATTATAACCGCTGAGCATACATTGGGCAATGGGTTGATAAAGGGAATTAAAGATTTTGTTTATGTAAAACCTGAAAACTTTAATCCGGCTAAAACACGTGAGATCGCGGAATTGGTTGGTAATTTGAACAACAGGTTTTTGGATGAAAATAAGAATTATATTTTGGTGGGACCAGGTCGCTGGGGATCAAGCGATCCATGGTTAGGCATCCCTGTGAAATGGCCTCAGATCTCTGCTGCACGTGTAATTATTGAATCCGGACTTGAAAACTATCGTATTGATCCCAGCCAGGGAACACATTTTTTTCAAAACCTGACCTCCTTTGGCGTTGGTTATTTTACGATAAATCCTTTTATCAAAGACGGCTCTTATGATTTAGCATTTCTTGAGCAGCAACATGTGGTGTATGAAGATCAATTTATCAGACATATTCAGTTTGAGCAGCCACTCAATATTATTATTGATGGTCGCAAAAACAGGGGTATGATTTTAAAACCAGGCGAAGAGGTGCCTATGATTAAAAAGGGTCAATCCGGAAACGGGTAAATTACCACTTATTATAATGTATGGCATCTGCCTGCCAGGGGTTGTTTATTGGTTTTCGCTCGGCCGGATAACCTAGCGCCACGAGTGAAACCGGGATAATTGTTTCGGGAAGATTCAGGAATGAACCAATTTGTTGCATCCTTAGTTCCCTTGGATAAATTCCGAGCCAAACACTGCCAATTTCCAGCGAAGTGGCTTCCAGTAATATGTTTTGAGTGGCAGCAGCACAATCCATGTACAGATAGCCGGTAACAGGTTGTTTTTGGTTGTCTCCGCATACCAATATGGCAGCATTAGCCTGTTGCAGCATTTTACCATAAGGATGTATTAAGGCCAAATGATCCAGTAATTCACGTTTGGTAATCACAACAAAATGCCAGGCTTTCAGATTGTTGGCTGAAGGTGCAGCCATTGCAGCCTTTAATATCTGACTGATGGCTTCATCAGGAATAACTTCGTCTTTGAATCTGCGAATGCTTCTTCGTTTAAAGATTAGTTTTGACATGGCAATGCTTTTAGTGAATCATGTTTTCAGGTGCAAGAATTTTGTCCAGTTCAGCTTTGGTAAGTAATCCTTTTTCCAATACCAGTTCGTAAACACTTCTACCGCTTTCGAGTGCCTCTTTGGCAATTTGTGTAGAAGCTTCGTAGCCGATAAACGGATTTAGTGCCGTTACAAGTCCAATAGAGTTCTGAACCGTTTGACGGCAATGTGCCTCATTGGCTGTGATATCAGAAACACAACGATTGGTGAGCACTTTCATGCCATTTTTCAGCATTTCAATAGATTCGAAAAGACTTTGCACAATCACGGGTTCCATCACGTTTAATTCTAACTGACCTGCTTCAGCAGCAAGAGATACCGTCAGGTCATTACCAATTACCTTAAAGGCGATTTGATTCACTACTTCGGGTATCACAGGATTTACTTTGCCGGGCATAATAGTTGATCCGGGTTGCATAGGAGGGAGGTTGATTTCATTTAATCCTGCCCGTGGCCCGCTGGAGAGTAATCGCAAATCATTTGACATTTTAGAAAGCTTAACTGCCAGTCGTTTCAAACTACCAGAATAGCTCACAAAATCGCCGGTGTCTTGCGTGGCTTCTATCAGGTTTCGGGCAAGTTTTATGTCCATTCCTGTTATGAGCCGCAAATGTGGAATCACTTTTTCACTGTATTTTGGATCGGCATTAATGCCAGTGCCAATGGCAGTTCCACCCATATTTACTTCCAAAAACAGCGCAGAAGCGCGATTGAGTTGCTGTACCTCTTCCTCAAGGGTAACAGCAAAAGCCTCAAAGGTTTGTCCTAAAGTCATAGGAACTGCGTCCTGAAGCTGTGTGCGTCCCATTTTTATGATTCTTGCAAATTCGCGCCCTTTGGCATGCAGCGCTGAAATGAGTTGCTGCAAAACAACCACCAATTTGTCATTGGCTTTGATAAGAGCGATTTTGATTGCTGTTGGGTAAGCATCATTAGTACTTTGTGAAAGGTTTACATGATTATTCGGATGGCAAAACTCATATTGCCCTCTTTCCTTTTCCATGATCTCCAACGCTCTGTTGGCAATTACTTCGTTGGCATTCATATTGGTAGAAGTGCCTGCACCACCTTGTATCATATCTACAACAAACTGCGACTGAAACCGGTTATTGATGATTTCCTGACAAGCCTGGATTATTGCCATTGCGATATTTTCGGGTAGCAAACCAAGCTCAAAATTGGCTTTGGCAGCAGCCATTTTTACCATGGCCAGCGATTTAACAAAATCAGGGAAAAAGTTTAAAGTGATTCCGCTGATGTTAAAGTTTTCTAGCGCTCTAAGTGTTTGAATACCGTAATAGTATTCGTAAGGCACATCCCGGTTGCCCAAAAGGTCATGCTCTTTACGTGTTTTGCCTGACTCGTATTGCGTTGTGATATTCATGGCTTTAGCATTGGCATAGCGCATGCGCCTTGAAACAACACGGGTAATATTGGATGATATGGCCAGGGCAATTGCTCCTGAACTTTTAAATGCTTCTTTGGAAAGTGTGAGGGCAATAGTGTCTTCAACAGCACGGGCAGAGGTGGAATGTGGCGAATCTTCCATTAATGAACCCTCACCCAAAAAATCATGCTTGCCGAAATAGGTTATGATCTGATCTTCTCCAAATGCAGTGGTTTTATAAAGCTCAACCTTGCCTGCAACAATCAGGAAAATAAAGGAACGCGAAGTGTTTTCCGCAAAAAGAATATCTCCTTCTGCATAGTTTTTCTCTTCTGATTGTGCAGCGATTGTCTCAAGTTCGTTTTCATTCAGGCCTCTGAAAAGCTCAATGTTTTTGATGAATTGAATCTTATCCGTTGTATTCATAATTCTATTGTTAAATAATTCACAAATGTACATAATGTGCAGGAAATCCAGCCTGAAATTGACAAATAATTATTATTGCTTTGACTAAATATTCCCAGTCTCTATGCAACAGTGTTTTTATTGTTAATAATTTATCAATACATTTGCCGACGAATAAAATCTCTTTTTTATGAAGCAAATCCCTATGGTTGACCTGATTGGTCAATACCAAAAAATCAAACCCGAAGTTGACGCTGCAATTTTTGAAATACTGTCTAATGCCAGTTTTATTAATGGACCGGCTGTAAAAAGTTTTCAGCAAAATCTGGAGCAATACCTGGGTATAAAACATGTGATTCCATGCGCCAACGGAACGGATGCCTTACAGGTAGCAATGATGGCCTTAGACCTGAAACCTGGTGATGAAGTAATTACTACTTCCTTTACTTTTATTGCCACTGCAGAAGTTATTGCCTTGCTAAAACTTACACCTGTTTTGGTGGATGTTGATGAAGACACCTTTAATATTGACCCGGAAGCCATCGAAAGGGCAATTACGCCTAAAACCAAGGCTATTGTTCCGGTTCACTTGTTTGGTCAGTGTGCTGATATGGATGCCATTATGGCTATAGCCAAAAAGCATAATCTTTATGTGATTGAAGACAACGCACAGGCAATCGGTGCTGATCACACTTCGGCGGATGGTACAAAGCGCAAGGCAGGTACAATTGGTCATATCGGATGCACCTCGTTTTTCCCATCAAAAAATCTGGGATGTTATGGTGATGGTGGTGCAATTTTTACTGATGATGATGCGCTGGCCCAAAAGATGCGGGTGATTGTAAACCACGGTATGGAAGTGCGCTATTATCACGATTCAGTAGGGGTTAACTCAAGGCTCGACAGCATTCAGGCAGCAGTGCTGGATATCAAGCTGAAGCATTTGGATGAATATGCCGAAGCACGACGTTTTGCAGCCAATTATTACAATCAGGCATTTGCAAAATCCGACAAACTCAAAACACCTGTAACAGCTTCGTTTACGAATCATGTTTTTCACCAGTATACTTTGGTAACGCATTGTGTTAACAGGCAAAAGCTAATGGAACATCTTCAATCGAAAGGCATCGCCTGCGCCATTTATTATCCTGTGCCTTTGCATATGCAAAAGGCCTATCTTGATCCAAGATATAAACGTGGAGATTTTCCTGTGACTGAAAACCTTTCAAAAACTGTTGTTTCGCTTCCAATTCATACCGAATTTGATGAGGAAAGCCTTCAATATGTAACTGATGCCGTATTGGAATTTGTGGAAAAATAGTCACGATAGTCGGAAAGAGTAAATTTAGTTGAACACCGGGAGAAGCTTTCCGGTGTTTTTTTTATCAAAAAACTATTAAAATTCACGGTTGACCATGAAAATTAATAATAAAATTCATGGTTGACTATGTAATTTGTACAAAACAGTACATTTGGCCAGCTAAGAAAGCGATTACAACTGTATTACAAGGGATAATTATCTTCAGTTTGTTTAATCTCTGTTCTGTATACCCTCTGATTCGAATCAGAAGGGAGAATTGATTTTTCAATTACCTTTGTGCTTCAAAACCTCAGCTATGAAACTTATTGAAGTAAGAACAGCAGCACATGAGCGTGCCTTTTTGGATGTTGCCCGCGTGCTTTATAAAACGGATCCTGTATGGGTGTGCCCGCTCGATAATGTGATTGCAGGGGTTTTTGATCCCGAAAAGAATATTTTTTTTAGTCATGGTGAAGCTTGCCGATGGATTCTGGAGGATGATCATGGCAAATTGATTGGCCGTGTGGCTGCTTTCATCAACCGGAAAAAAGCTTTTGGTTATGAACAACCAACAGGCGGAATGGGGTTTTTTGAATGTATTAATGATCAGCAGGCGGCATTTTTGTTGTTCGACCAATGCAAAGAATGGTTGAAATCCAGAGGAATGGAAGCCATGGATGGCCCAATTAATTTTGGCGAAAACGATAATTTCTGGGGATTGCTTGTCGAAGGTTTTACACATCCAAGTTTTGGCATGCCTTATAATCATCCTTACTACGAAGCTTTTTTCAGGGCTTACGGTTTTAAGGAGTATTTTGAGCAGGTGACCAACCATCTGGATATCACGAAGCCTTTCCCGGAACGCTTTTGGAAAATTGCTGAATGGGTGCGTAAAAAGCCTGGTTTCGACTGGCGGCATTTTGAATGGAAGAAAGCGGATAGCTTTATCAATGATTTGAAAGAGATTTATGATGAAGCCTGGCAAAATCACCATAATTTCACCCCATTGGAAATCAGCACTATAAAGGCTGAAATTGCACAGACCAAAGCTTTTCTCGAGGAGAAATTCATCTGGTTTGTTTACCACAACGATGAACCGGCTGCATTTTTAGTGATGTTTCCGGATGTGAATCAACTGCTCAAGCCATTAAAAGGAAAACTTGACCTTTGGAATAAACTCAGGTTTTTCTGGCTGTCGAAAACAAAAAAGATTGATCGTGCCCGTATCACCATCATGGGCGTTAAACCAAAATTTCAGCGTTTTGGTTTGGAGTCAGGAATTTTTTGGCAGATGCAACAGGTAATGGATCAGCCAAAATTTCAACATTACAGAGAAGTTGAGCTGAGCTGGGTAGGTGATTTTAACCCGAAAATGCAAGCGATTCACGAAGCAGTGGGTGCTAAATTTGGTAAACGCCATCGCACTTTCAGGTTCCTTTTTGATCAAACAAAAAGCACTGAGCAACGTCACAAACTACTCTAACAAACTTTATCCAACACCCAAAATCCAACTGGCCAGCGAAAAATAAATCAGAACACCACTGATGTCAGCAAGTGACGTAATCAAAGGAGCACTAGCCGTTGCCGGGTCGAGTTTGAGTCTTGTAAAGACAAACGGGAGTAACAAACCAATTAAACTGCCTGTTATAACAGTTAAAATCATTGTTAGTGCAACAACCAGCATAATATCAGGTGCTCTGAAACTTGCAATAAAGCTTACGCCAACTGCCATGGTAATTCCCAGGAGCATGGCCACCAAAAATTCTTTGCCTAACAGCCTGAACCAATCCTTTATTTCTACATCCCCGACAGCCAGCGAACGAATCATCAGTGTGGCGGATTGTGCTCCGGCATTTCCACTGCTGGCTATCAAAAGCGGGAGGAAAAACAAGAGCGAAACTACTGACTTAATGGTACTTTCGAAATGCGCGATGGCAGCTCCGGAAAAAACATTCATAAAAACCAGCACAGTAAGCCAGAAGATGCGTTTTTGATACAAATAAGTGACTTTGGCTTTTAGTGGGTTTACAATGGCATCCTGAAATGAACCAAATTTATGGAAGTCTTCTGTTGTTTCTTCCTCCACCACATCCATCACGTCGTCAACAGTTACAATACCAAGCAGTAAACCTTCAGTATCCACTACCGGCAGTGCCACCCTGTCCTGATCCTGAAAAACGCGGATAGCCAGCTCCTGATCGTCAAAAGCACTCAGCGATACAAACCTGTCGTCCATAAGTTCCTGAATGGTTTGATCTGGTCTTGCCAAAAGTATATCACGAATGCGAATGTCGTCGATGAGCTTCATCTGATTGTCAACAACATAAATCACATTAAGGGTTTCAGAATCCTTGCCATACTTTCTTATATAGTCAAGTGTTTGCACAACTGTGTTTTCCGGTTTAACACGCACATAGTTTGGTGTCATCAACCGGCCGATACTGTCTTCCGGATAGCCCAGCAAGGTAATTGCTACTTTGCGTTCTTCAGGACTAAGCATCTGGATTAAACGCTGGCTCACCTGCCCGGGAAGTTCTTCAAAAAAGGCAGTTCTGTCGTCAGGGTCAAGGTCGTTGAGCAGGCTCGAAAGCTTATGGGCATGGTGTGCCAGGCCTTCTATCATCTGTTCCTGTTTTTCAATCGTGAGGTGCTGAAAAGTTTCCTTGGCCAGTTCACGGGGTAAAAGTCTGAAGAGGATGATGTCTTCTTCTTCGTCAAGATTTTCAATGATTTCGGCAACATCAACAGGATCTAATTCAATAATCTCCTGCCGCAAAGCCTTCCACTCTTTTTCGGAAATTAATTCCTGAAATTGATCAATAATTTCAGTCATACTTGCACTCCTTACGCTTTTTTAGCTGTAAGCAGTGCGCAACTACCCCTTACAGCTTGGTTAATTTAAGTTCTTTCGTTCAGGCTGATCAGGTTCGTCTTCCATTTTTTCGTGTGATTATTGATACTGCAAAAGTAAGCTTTTTGAGGTCGATCCCTAAAAATTAGAAAAATAAAAAAGCTACAACCCAATTGTTATAGCTTTTTTAACCAATGTTGTGTGTGAGGTTTAGTCGTTTTGGGCTGCCAAAAAGCGTTCGGCTTCCAGTGCTGACATACAACCTGTTCCGGCAGCAGTAACCGCCTGGCGGAATACCTTGTCCTGCACATCGCCGCAGGCAAAAATGCCGGGAATATTTGTGGCAGTGGAATCAGGTTTTGTTTTGATATAACCTGTTTCGTCCATATCCAGCACACCGGCAAAGAGGTCGCTGTTTGGTTTATGGCCAATCGCTACAAAGAATCCTTCAATATCGATTGTTTTTTCTTGCTGTGTTTTATTATTGATCAAAACGGCTCCTTTCAGGGCTTTCACAAATCCCTGTTCTTCCCCGAAAAGCTCTTTGGTATTGTGATTCCATAGCACTTCGATATTGGGAGTGTTCAGTACCCTTTTTTGCATGGCCTTTGAGGCGCGCAGCTCGTCGCGGCGCACGATCAGATACACTTTACGGCAAAGTTTGGCCAAATAGGTGGCTTCTTCAGCAGCAGTGTCGCCACCGCCTACCACAGCAACATCTTTGCCTTTATAGAAAAAGCCGTCGCAGGTAGCACAGGCTGAAACGCCGCCACCTTTAAACTTTTCTTCCGATTCCAGCCCCAGATATTTGGCTGTTGCGCCGGTAGCAATAATCAGTGTTTCGGCCAGCATTTCCTTGCCTTCATCGTCTTTTACCCTGAACGGGCGAGCGCTGGTATCCACTTCGGCTATCATACCCCAGCGTGTTTCGGTGCCAAAGCGTTCGGCCTGCGATTTGAGTTCTTCCATCATCTCAGGGCCGGTGATTCCTTGCGGATATCCGGGGAAGTTTTCCACCTCTGTGGTAGTGGTTAACTGTCCGCCAGGCTGGCTGCCCAGGTACATCACAGGTTTCAGGTCGGCGCGTGCGGCATAAATGGCAGCGGTGTATCCGGCTGGACCAGAGCCGATGATCAGACATTCAATTTTTTCCGGTGTATTGCTCATTTGTCTTGAATTTTTTTTGATTTGGAATTGAAATGCTAAAATAATGCCATTTGTTGAATTAGCGCTCAAACAGATTCATTAATATGACAAGATGACTTTATTTATAGTGATATTTAAGCGATTTAAACTAAACTGATTTTTTGTCAGCACCAATGGCAGTTTTTTTTGTTTGCGCAAGTCTGCAGTTTGTATTAATTTTGCAAAGCTTTTTAGCAATCGGGGCGTGGTGCAGTTGGCTAGCATTCTTGCATGGGGTGCAAGCGGTCGCCCGTTCGAGTCGGGCCGCTCCGACAAAATAATTAGAGCGTTTACTTCAAATTTGAGGTAAACGCTTTTTCTTTGAAGAGATGAGGAATTACAAAAAGATTGACTAAATTAGCTCCGATAACTAACCGAATACTAATCTGTTCTCCTCCACTAAGATTTGATAATCTGCTGACCAAGAATATAAAAATTAATCTTTAATAAATGAGCGCACCACCAACAAAGCTTCGTATTAAAAATAGCTGACTTTGGGGCGACAGATCAGCGTTGAATTATACCTAAGCCAGCATTAAAAGTTTTGAAAAAGAACCACGCAATGATTTTGAAATATAAAAAAAGGAAGACCGGTATAGTTCCAACAAATGATGTGTGATAGATTCGATAAATTTGAACATATAAAATAGTTACCTACCATTTTAATATGAAAGGAAAGTGCAGATTAACACTTAAGGAGACTGAATTGAGAAACTCTCATATCTATCCAAAATTTGTAATTGAATGGATGAAAGAAACTGGCTCAAAATATCAACGTAGATATAAGACTCCAGACAAAAGAGAACAGGATGGGTATAAACGATATTTGCTTTCTGAAGAGGCAGAGCAATTATTTAGCTTAAGGGAGAAATGGTTTTCTGAAAAGATTTTTAAACCTTATCTTGAAAATTCCTATGCTGAACTGATTTATAATGAAAATCTATTTTACTTTTCAATATCAATGTTATGGAGGATTTTAGTTTTAGAGCTCGATCAACCAGAAAGTAGAAAGTTAAAGTTTTTAGGTGTGATGGAAGAAGCTGAACAACAATGGCGAGATTTTCTTCTCAATGGAATATATCCAAAAAATTTTGATCGAATTCATTTAATTCTAACTGACAAGATTGTTGATCACGACATTGAATCAAAGAATGTTGATTATTACTTTACACGTATATTAGATGGAACAACTGTCTATAATGATAAAATTAATTTTTGTGCAATTTATACCAAATTTTCCAGATTTATTTTTTTTGGCCTTTTAGTAAACGGAGATGAGACAAAACTAGTTGGAACTAAAATAGACCCAATTAGAGGAATTATCAAAATTCCACAACAGATCAATGATCCTAGTATAACAGGATTTTTCCTTAATCGAATAGAACAACTTGATCAAATGCCTTACGCTTCAGATAAGCAACAAGATAAGATTATCGAAGAAATTAATAAAAACAGACAAAAGTTTTATGATTCTGATGCTTTTCGATCAATGGATTTTGATATTGGAATGAAAAATAGGAATAAAAAACGGTAGGTATCAGCAAATAGCGCATGGCCGCATTTTGGTCATATAGAAAAATAATTAGTAAATAAAACATAGAGGAAGTCGAAATTGATTTGAGTAGTGATCGGACACGTGCCATAGCTGCAACACCTTAGCAGCAACCGAAAAAAAACAGCTTACTAAATGAAACCGAAGGAAGAAGTAATATGATTTTGTAAACTATGTGGAGAGAAAAAAGGCTCACTTTTGAGCATATACAGGAAAAGCCAACTCACAAAGTATAGGTTTGCCATCCCATCCCTGCAATCACCCCTTCGCTGCCAAAAACATAACTTATCACTATATGAATCGGAATGTTTTTTTGCCATCGCATACAAGATTGTGGCTACGAAATGTTAAATTTGAAAGCTGAATTTTTGATAATTATTATGATATAATATGACAATTGCTGAAATACTGAAAGATTCGAATTACAAATTGACTCAATTCAATTTGGTTGAAATTCAGAATCTTGAAGACAGAATCACTACCAAAGTAGTTAAAGGAAATGTTATTCCTTATATTAAATGCTTAGTTCGCAAAAAGGAAATTAAACTTACACCAGAGGAAGCTGTTAGACAATTGTTTATTCAGGTATTGATTGACGACTATAATTATCCTGTTGATAGAATGGAGATTGAGTATTCCGTTTCTTTTGGGCGAGAGAAAAAACGAGCTGACATTGTAATTTTTGACAAGCAAAAAACAACTTCACCATACATAATGGTGGAATTGAAAAAGCCTAAACTAAAGGACGGTAAAGAGCAACTTAAATCATATTGTAACGCAACAGGAGCACCTATTGGGGTTTGGAGTAACGGAGATTCAATATCTTTTTATCACCGAAAAGACCCTAATTATTTTGAGGATATTCCGGGTATCCCTAAAGCAGGTGAAAAATTATCTGACATTCTAACCGAGCGTTGGACAATTGATGATTTGATTGAAAGAGATGAACTCCGTTCTCAAAAAAAATCGTTAAAAGATAAAGTCCTCGAAATGGAGGATGAAGTTCTGGCAAATGCTGGTGTCGATGTTTTTGAGGAAGTCTTTAAGTTGATTTTTACAAAGTTGTTTGATGAAATGGAATCAGGGCGAAACAGAACAAGGTATCTTGAGTTTCGTAATTATGGTGATACAGAAACAGAGTTAAAAGAGAAAATTCAGCAGATTTTTGACAGAGCAAAATTGAAATGGGAAGGTGTCTTTTCGGAGGATTCTAAAATTGAACTTACGGCATCCCACCTTTCAGTTTGTGTGGCTTCGTTACAGGGAATTAAGCTCTTTAATTCTAACCTCGATGTTGTTGACGATGCTTTCGAGTATCTTATCAATAAAAGTAGCAAAGGCGAAAAAGGTCAGTATTTTACTCCACGATATGTGATTGACATGTGTGTAAAAATGCTGAATCCCCAGCCCGATGAAACCATGATTGATACTGCAGCAGGTAGTTGTGGATTCCCTGTTCACACTATCTTTCATGTTTGGGAACAAATTTTAAAACAAAAAGGACTGGATAAAAGCCACCTGTTTACTTTAGAAGAAAAACCGGTTGAATGCACCGACTATGTAAACAACAAAGTATTTGCTATTGACTTTGATGAAAAGTCGGTACGTGTGGCTCGTACTTTAAACTTGATTGCTGGTGATGGACAAACCAACGTATTGCATTTAAACACGCTCGATTGGGAACGTTGGGATGAAAAAATTGAAGACGAAAACTGGCAGGACACTTATTTCGTAGGTTGGAAAAAATTTAAAAAACTTAGAAACGATAAAAAAAGCAACCACGATTTCAATTTCGATATTTTAATGGCCAATCCGCCATTTGCTGGTGATATTAAAGAAAGCAGAATACTTGCCAAATACGAATTGGGTAAAAAACCAAACGGGAAATATCAATCAGCTGTTGGTAGGGATATTTTATTTATTGAACGTAACCTTGACTTTCTAAGACCAGGTGGGCGCATGGCAATCGTTTTGCCACAGGGACGTTTTAATAATTCATCGGACAAAAACATTCGTGATTTTATTGCGGAACGTTGTAGAATACTGGGTGTTGTTGGTTTGCATGGCAATGTGTTTAAACCGCATACCGGAACAAAAACATCAGTTTTATTTGTTCAAAAGTGGGATGATAAGCTTTGCCCAAAATTAGAGGACTATCCAATATTCTTTGCCACCATGCAAGAAAAAAGTAAGGATAATAGTGGCGACAAAATATATTTACGTAAAAAGGATTTTCCAGACAAATTTGTAATAAAACCCGAAAAGGCTGATCCCGTTCAAGGTGAACTGGAACTGAAAGAAAGTGTAGTGCATTATGTAAGTACACCAAAAGACCTAGACGAATTTGTTTTAGATTCCCACAACCACTTAATAGTAAAACACGACCTGTTTAACCACGATGGTTTAACGCAAGATGGAATTGCTGAAGCCTTCCTTGAATTTGCTAAAAAAGAAAAACTTTCCTTTGTGGGAAAGCCCTAAGCCCTTTCAATGAAGCCAAGTATAAGGCATTGTTGGAAGGGCTGGAAATTTCGGAAGTCTTATTATCAAAAGTTCCATTTGAAAATAGTGTACTTAGAATTGATGCCGAGTACTTTAAAAAACAATATTTACAGGAAGATAGATTAAGACATAATTTTGAAAACATTTTTTTAGGTGAGGATTACTTTATTACAGATGGACAACATGGTTACCATGAAGTCGATGAAAATTCTGAGATTAGGCATTTAACTGCCAGAAATTTTAAAAACTGGTTTGCAAATGATATTAGTGCAGAAAGATTAGCTAAATGGGTTGATGAGAATAATCAGAGGTCATCACTTGAAGTTGATGATGTTGTGCTGTCTACTAGGGGAAGCGTTGGTTATTGCGCTATAGTTAAACAAGAAGTGTTACCTGCTAATATAGACCAAGATGTTGCAAGAATTGCATTTACTCGTAAAGACAGGATTTTACCTCAATACCTTGTTACATATCTGAATTCTAAATTTGGACAAGATTGGACAACACGAAATCAAACAGGAATGGTTCAGCAGGGTTTAGCTCTTTGGCGAGTTCGTGAACTCCCAATACCTATACTCTCAGTGGTTTTCCAGGATAAAATTCAAGGAGTTGTTGAAAACGCTCATTTTTTAATTTCTCAGTCAAAAGATATATACAAACAAGCTGAAACCCTTCTTCTCGAAACCCTCGGTTTAAAAGATTTTGAACCTAGCAAAGAGCCTGTAAACATTAAAAGCTTTAAAGAATCGTTTGGTTCTTCTGGGCGTTTAGATGCTGAGTACTATCAAAAAAAATATGATGATATAGAAGCAAAAATATTAGGCTCTAAGCATCAGAAATTGTGTGATTATTTTAAGTTATTAAGTAATCCTTCGCCTAAAAAATATGATGATTCAGGAACTAAAGTAATTAAGACCAAGAATATCAGAATTCCTTCTGTAGAAATAGAAAATATAACAGACCATTCAAATGAGAAATCTTTAAAAGTTAAAAAGGATGACCTTTTGTTTGCTTCGATGGGTGTTGGTTCACTAGGTCGAATAAGTTATATAGATTCTGAAATAGAAAATTGCACAATTGATGGGACAATTAAATTATTCAGAACGAATGATTTATGGAAAAATAAGAATATTGAAATACCAACTTTACTTTATTTAACTTCCAGTATCGGCCAAGAAATAATCTACAAATATGTGATAGGTTCAACAGGGATTATCTCCATAAGCAAGGAAAATATTGAAAATTTACCAATTCCAATATTTGAAGAAAGCGATTGTGTCAAATTAACTAAAATGGTAATTGACTCAATTAATTTGAAATCACAATCCGAGCAATTATTAGAGCTGGCCAAAACTGCTGTGGAAAAAGCCATTGAAGAAAACGAAGAAATTGCTACCCAATACATAAATGAAAAATTAGCGGAACTTAATATCACAATCGCCCATGCATAGTTCTGAAATTATATTTTATACTACACCCGACGGAAATGTAAAAGTAGAAGTAATCCTGCAAGATGAAACCGTATTGCTTACACAAAAAGCAATGGGCGAATTGTTTGGTGTAGAAACCAATACAATTAATTACCACCTGAAAGAAGTATTTAAAACCAATGAATTAGAAGAAGATTCAGTTATTCGAAAAATTCGAATAACTGCTGTCGATGGTAAGAAATACCTTACAAACTTCTATAACCTCGATGCAATTATTTCGGTTGGTTATCGGGTAAATTCTCAACAAGCTACCCAATTTCGTATTTGGGCAACCAAAACCTTACGCGAATTTATTATTAAAGGGTTCGTACTGGACGATGATCGTTTAAAACAAGGCGGACAGCTTTTTGGGAAAGATTACTTTGATGAGTTACTCGAACGGATTAGGGAGATTAGAGCCAGCGAACGGAGATTTTATCAAAAGATTACTGATATTTATTCAGAATGCAGCATTGATTATGACCCAAAAGCTGAGATTACGCAAGTATTCTATAGAACAGTTCAGAATAAACTACATTGGGCTATCACAGGACAAACAGCAGCTGAGATTATTTCATCAAGAGCAAAAGCTGAGTTGCCAAATATGGGATTAACCAATTGGAAGAACTCTCCTAAAGGAAAAGTTCTAAAATCGGATGTTTCTGTGGCAAAAAATTATTTGAACCAAAAAGAAATTGAAGAATTGAACCGGATTGTAAGCATGTATTTGGACTATGCAGAGAATCAAGCAGCTCGACAGATACCAATGAAAATGAAAGATTGGATAGGCAAATTAGATGGTTTCTTACAATTCAACGATTATTCGGTATTGAAAAATGCGGGTTCAATTTCAGCGGATATTGCAAAACAATTAGCAACCGAAGAATTTGAGAAATTTAGAGTTAGACAAGATTCTGAATTTGAATCGGACTTTGACAGAGCAGTGAAACGACTAAAAGGAGATGATAAATGAGCGCAAACAGAATTTATTCTGGATTAGGCGAGTGGAGCAACAATCAGCGAAGCTAAATTTTGCAAAAGAGTCTTTCAGCTCTTACCGCTTCAACTCAAAGACTGCGGACGCTCAGGAAAAAAAACACTTCGATTGAAGATAAGTATTTGATAATGAACTAAAATCAGCACACTAACAATTAACCGTTCGGACTGTGCACAGCACAAACGCTGTACAAGTGTTAAACTCATTTATGAGGATTGAGGCTTTGTTTTTACGTGACTGGTGGATTGTAATTATTGTTTATTTGTGATCGTTTGGCAAAATGCTGAATAGCTGTATAATAATTGTGTTTGTCGTGTAAATGTCGTGTTTTTGTAGTTGGAAAGTTACCCGAAGCTAACAGACATTTGTTTTCAGAATTTAAAACCAAAATGAAAATGAAAACAGGAAAACTAATAAAAGAATTGAGGATCAAGAAAGGCATGACTCAGGAAGAGCTGGCTGATAAAACCGAAGTTAGTGCAAGAACTATACAACGGATTGAGAATGGAGAAGTTGATCCAAGAGCATATACGCTTCAAATGATTGCAAAAGCATTGGATGTTGATTTCAGTTTATTTGTAGAACATGAATCGGAAGAAAGTCAACAAATTCAAAAGCTTAACAATAATAGTTGGTTCATTCTATTGCATTTAAGTGGATTGCTGCCACTCATCTTTCCAACCTTAATCATCTGGAATAGGAAAAAGGATAAAACAGAAGATATGGCTCAACATTTTCGTGCAGCAATTACTTTTCAATTATGCATCTTGGGAGTCAGTATTGGAAGTCTTTGGGTATATTGGAAAGTAAACATGCTTACACCTTTTGTTGGAAGCTTAATAGTTGGTGCATTAATGTCAATATTGAACGCAATTAATTCAATGCAAGGAAAGCCATATTTTAGTCCTTTTTTTAAGAGGGAAGATAAGCGATAGTAAATGGAAAATAAGGCACTTTGCCTAACAATGAAAAAAATAAAGGGCAGAAAGTGCTTAAACCGCTTGTCGGCTGGCTGGTTTGAGCGATATACTAATTAACGAAAGTTATGATAATTCGATAGATAGGAAGGTTTGAAATGCCTTTATTTTTAATGTCATCCATTAGCTGCAAGGTGAACAGATGAACCTGCAATATTTAACGGTAAACAATATAAGATGGAGAAAGGGAGAATAATTGAAATGAAACCACTAAAAGATAGCATTGCACTTGTTACAGGCGGAACGCGAAATGTTGGAAAAGGAATTGCTCTGGCACTTGGAGAAGCAGGAGCTACAGTTTATGTAACCGGGAGAAGTATTACAGAAAATGATGTAAAGGGTATTACAAACGCAGGGGGAAAGGGAATTGCGATTATTTGTAATCACGAAAACGATGATGAAGTTAAAGCTGTATTTGAGCAAATTGAGAACAATGATGGTAGATTAGACATCCTTGTCAATAATGCTTGGGGTGGCTATCATCGACTAAGAAATAGAAAAGCCTATTCAGGATTTAAGTGGAAAGCACCTTTTTGGGAACAGCCATTAGATTTATGGAACGAAATGAATAATGTAGGAGTTCGTTCAAATTACGTGTCAAGTTTCTACGCTACAAAATTGATGCTGAAACAAAAGCACGGATTAATCGTAAATATTTCTTTTTATGCCAGTCAGAAATATTATGGAAATGTAATTTATGGTGTGTCAAAAGCAGCAGTTGATAAAATGACAATGGATATGTCAGAAGAATAAAAAAAAAATAAAATTACTTGTGTTTCACTTTATCCAGGGTATATCGATGACAAGAAAAAAACACCAAATCCAAAGAAAGAATCTTCAATTTTTGTAGGCAGAGCAATAACGGCATTAGCTTCAGATAATGATCATATAAAAAAAACAGGACAAATATTAATCGCAGCAGAACTAGCTAAAGAATATGGTTTTACAGACATTGACGGAATTCAACCAGAACCTTTTGATAAATTAATATAACGAATGAAGTCATTCATTTAGAGTAGAACAAAGCCAATCAGGTAACAATGTATTTGCAAAATAGGCAAGATAGTAGTAAATTGAACAGTTGTAGTCCCTGCCTTTGCCGGCAGGCAGGCGCTTCAATTTTCTTGTAACCTGACAGGGAAGTGCCACAATTTCGGCTACTAATTGTATTACTCACTGTTCTTTGCAAGGCCTACATAGCATTTCATCATAAAAACAGAAAAATGAATAAATTGGAATTAAAACATAAAGAAATAATTGACTTTTGTATAGCAAACGCTGACGATTCGATTGTAAAGAAATATTCAAGATATTTTAAAGATGGTTATTATGGATATGGTATTGATACTAAAACTTTCGAATCGCAACAAAACAAATGGTTGGATTTATGGGGAAATGAAATGACCATTTCTGAATATTTAGATTTAGGCGATTTGCTTATATCTACAGGTAAATTTGAAGAAGCAAGTTACGCTATTGGGTTTGTTGGATCAAAAAAAGATGAATTTTCAAGGGAAACATTTGAAAGAATTGGGAAATGGTTAGAAAATGGAATTCAAAACTGGGCAAATACTGATGTATTGTGTATGTTAGTTTTACCCGAGTTTTTTTACAACAAAATCATTGAAATCAAAGATTTTATAAATTGGACAAAATCTGACTCAAAATGGAAAAGAAGAGCAGTTCCTGTTACCTTTTATGAAATGATTAAAAAAGGACACAGACCTGGGCCTGTCTTTTCTGTGATTGAGAAATTAATGGAAGATAAAGAAGAAGATGTTCAAAAGGGATTAGGAACACTACTAAGAGAAATTTGGAAAAAGCAACCCGATATAGTAGAAGAATTTCTTTTAAAATGGAAGGATGAATGTGGGCGGAAGATTATTCAATATGCCACAGAAAAAATGGATAAAGACACTAAAGCAAAATTTAAAAAGACTAAAAAATAGAAACAAAGCAGTGTTGTAAACCTTCTCTAAACTATTAAGGGTTAATAGCAAACAAAAGCAAAAAAACGAGTAAACTTGTAATCTTATAAAACTGTAGCCAATGACAAATTTTAGAAATAGCTGGACCTTATCAGGGAAAACAGCTTTAATAACTGGTGCAAGCAAGGGAATAGGCAAAGCCATTGCACAGGAATTTATTGGATTGGGAGCAAAAGTTTTTTTGGTTGGGAGAGAAAGTGAGGCCCTTGATGCGATGATCAATACCTTTAATCTTCCAACGAGCGCCCTGGATGGCTTAGCTGCAGATATTTCAAAGCCGGAAGATCGTGCCATGCTTACCGAACACCTCATGAAGAAATGGCATAGCCTGGACATTCTTGTGAATAATGTTGGCACCAATATCAGGAAAAAATCCCTGGCCTACTCAGATGATGAGATAGAGTTTATTTTTCAAACGAATTTGAAATCTGCCTATGATCTGAGCCGAAGACTTCATCCTGCACTCAAAGCATCTGCGCATGGTTCAATAGTGAATATTTCGTCTGTAGCAGGTCTTACAAGCCTCAAAACTGGATCCATTTATGGAATGACCAAGGCTGCCATGGTTCAAATGACAAAAAACCTGGCCTGCGAATGGGCTGCAGACGGTATTAGGGTAAACGCTGTGGCACCCTGGTACATCGAAACACCTTTGGCAAAGCAGGTTTTGCAGGATCAGGAGTATTTAAAGGCTGTGCTCAATCGCACCCCCATGAATCGTATCGGCACGCCGGAAGAAGTAGCTGCGGCGGCAGCATTTTTTGCGATGCCGGCATCATCCTATATTACAGGACAGTGCCTTGCCGTGGATGGTGGTTTTATGGCTTACGGATTCTGAAATTGAATTAAACCAAGAATGGTAGTTGAACTTTTTTGAAGTAGGGGCTTGATTAATTTTTTAATTACATTTGACCAAATTACAAGCTATTAAGTATGAAAACAAAGCATAAAATACTAATTGGATTGCTGGTGCTAATCATCCTGATCCAATTCATTCGTCCTGAGCGAAATATCGAGAACAATCCAAGTAGGTATGATATTTTTCATAAAAGCGGGCAACCCACCGAAGTGGTGGCTGTGGTGCAAACTGCCTGTTATGATTGTCATTCCAACCGTACGGCCTATCCCTGGTATGCCAGTGTAGCGCCGGTTTCGTGGATGATCAACAACCATATCAAAGAGGGAAAGTCACATCTTAATTTCAGCGATTGGAAATTAATGGATTCCGAAAAGCAACGCCATGCATTGGATGAGGTGATCGAGGTGCTCGAAAAACAGGAAATGCCTCCCAAACCCTATCAATGGTTACATGAGGATGCAAAGCTTGAGCAAGCACAAGTGGATTTGATCATCCAGTGGGCATCAGCATTTAAAAAGCAACTGAATTAAAAAAGCAGGCCAAAAAAACATTGACCTGCTTATTTTATTAATCTCTGATCAGCTTAGTTGACCACAATCAGTTTTCGGGTCAGTGCACCATTTTGATAGGTGACTTCCAGCATGAGTGCGTTTTGCTGATAGGGTTTCAGATCAAGCTGTATTGCTGTTTTTGCCTCTGTAATTATTTCATCCAGCAGCCGGCCTTGCAGCGTATAGAGTCTGATATTTGAGGCATGTTCACTTAATTTTAGATGAACCACTCCTTGGGTTGGATTAGGATATACAACCAATTTTTCCTTGCTAAGTTCTTCTGCTCCAACTGTAATAGATAGATTTACCGGAACAATTAGCTGTGGATGCTCAGGATCATTGCTGTTGACTATCAGTTCCGCCTGATACATGCCATTTTCGAGTTCAGTAGCATCCAGACAAACTTCAACCAGAAGGCTTTCGCCAGGCTGCACAGTAGCATTTTCGGGATCAACAATGATCCAGTTTTCTCGTAAATAGTTTGTTTCGATATTGAAGGTGAGGGTAGCATCGCCGGTATTGCTTATTGTTAAATCGCTGCAGTAGATTTCGTTTCCTGACCAGCTTTGTGTGATTTCTGCGGGATCGATCTGAATAGCGGCATACACTTCGGGCATTGTCATGTGTCCGCTGCGATCATTCGTGCCTTTGTAAGTGCCGGCCAGCACCTTGGCGGTTTCAACAGCAACATTCAGGCTATAGGCATTGATGAAAACCGAATCTGTGGGCTGGAAGTTTTGCTCATAGGAAAGCGCCACCAAATCCAGCAAGCCATCCCCATCTATATCGCCCAGATTAGCACCATTCATAAAGGTGAAACCGGTTGGCCGGAGCGGGAAACCTTCCAGTTCGCCACTTCCATCCATTTTGTAGGCATGGATAAATCCCATACCATCAATCATCAGGTTGCTGCCAAATATCAATTCTTGCTCGCCATCAGCATTGATGTCGGCCACACTGATAAAACCCTCCAATCCGCCTGATTTTGTAATAGGAAAATTATCCATCAAACTACCATCCGGATGGAATCCATAGAGCATTGGAGCTTCCTCTTCTCCTGTAGGCCTGCTCATAAAAATACTATAGGTCCCATCTTCATTTAAGTCAACCACTGTTGGAGGAGAATAGGTCCAGTAGTTTTCGGGTACAGCAACAGGCCATCCATTGCGGTAGCTGCCATCCGATTCACGTGCATAAAATTTAGGGGCACCACCATGAGTTGACCCAACGATGCTGAGGTTGTCATTTCCATCGAAATCAACCAAAAGAGGAGATTGGTAAGAAAAACTGTAATTGTCTGAGGCCACCGGAAATCCGTTCAATGCATTTCCTGCGGCATCAAAGGCATACATGGTTCCATCAGAAATGGCTGTAACAACATCCATAATGCCGTCATTATTGATATCGGCAACGGATGGCGTTACGGCAGGCGTGCCTCCCAGCGTAATTGGCCAATTTGCGCTAAAACTGCTGCCGTCCTGATTAAGGATATGTAAATTATTGGAAGTACGGGTTTGCACAATTATTTCGCATTGCTGGTCACCATCCATATCAGCAATCACAGGGCCGCAAATAATCCAGTGATTGTTGAAACTCAGTGGCCAGCCATTGATATCGTTGCCGTCTGCATCCAGATAATAAACCCTGCCGTTGTTGGGTACACCTCCGGTTACACAAACAATCCCGATAGTGCCATTTCCATCCATATCAGCTACCGAAGGAGGGTAAATAGCTGTTCCAGTGAGGCTTTTTTGCCACAGCAAACTGCCATCACCCTTATAAACATTGAGCCGGTTGAAAGAAGCGGCCAGAATTTCATCCTGCCCGTCCTGATCAATATCGGCAAGTGTTACACCCCTGAAATTTTTAAAATTAGGGCTGGCACCCATTTTTTTTGGGAAGCCCGGAAGTTGCTCAAATAAAGAAGATTTAGAATAGCTGTTGCCTGTTTCAACAGCAGTGGTCATTACTTGTCCTGATTCATTTAAATAGGCTTTAAACGCTTGTTGGCCTGATGATTGCAAAATTACTCCCATGCAAAGAAGCATTAGCAGATAAAATTTTTTCATAAGATGTTTGTTTTGGATTACTTTTTTGTTTTCACAATACCGGAAGTAAAAGTAATGAAAAACAGGGTGAAATTAAAGTGATCAGACTAATTTCTGAAGCGATTTTCGGTCAGCTTTTCCGCTTGGCAACTGTGGAATGGCATTCACAAAGAAAAGTGCTCTGGGTATTTCGGTGGGTTCCAATATCTTTTCCAGCATTTGCCAGTATTTGAAAATCTGATTTGTTGTGGGTTGGTCTTCGATAACCAAAACAGCTATCTCTCCGGCAATTTCATCTGTTTTACCAATCAGCACAAGCGGTTTGTGCAGGTGTTGCGAGATTTTTTGCTCGAGTAATTGCGGATGAATTTTTATTCCTGCACTAATGATCACTTCATCCCAACGACCAAGTATGCTAAAACGCTGATCTCCATACAATGTTACCAGATCGTTGGTGACCAGTTTTTTTATACCCAGCCTTTCGGAGCTGATAACAATGCAACCCCTTTTATCCTGAGAAAGCACAACACCGGGAAGGGGATTAAAAAGATTTGATGAAGGATGTTCTTCTATTTTTCGCAGGGCAATATGGCTCATGGTTTCACTCATGCCATAGGTGTGATAAAAACCAGTTTTGAACTGGTGTAATTTATTTTCGAGCGAAGCTGGAATCGCACTTCCGCCAATAATAATGGTTTCGAAAAGATTGAATTTTTCGGCCTGCTCTTCCAGTATTTTTGCCACCTGAAGTGGAACCATAGCAGCAAAACTGATGCGTTGATTCAAGCCTTTTACAGGATTGCTACTGGTATCTCCCAGAATAAGATTCATGTCCCAAACCATCGCCCTTACGATCATCATCTTACCAGCGATATAGCGGGGTGATAAGCACAGCAGCACATTCAATCCGGACTGAAAACCGAAGTAGTCTCCAGTCATTTTGGCGCTTTCGATCATCGCTTGCTTGTTGATTCTGATTTTTTTCGGAGCGCCAGTTGAACCGGAACTTTGTTGCTCGATAGTTTTTTTATTGTTATACCAGATTTCCAAAAATGCGAACACTTCCCGGCTTAATTCAAAGGGGAAGTCGGAATGCAATAGGTGTATTGATTCAGGAGTGTAAGTTTTGCCATTGATGGTAATTTGCTGATTCATTCGCTGAAAACTTTATGCCAAGAGCCGGCAGGATTATGAAACAGCGCTGCCTTTTTAATTTCGAGAGGGGAAGCAATATTGTTGATATACAATTGCCCGGTACCAAGCCCTTGTGGCATTATTGTTTTTTTTTCTGAAACCCATTGTGCGATGGCATTCAATCCGATATTCGACTCCAGGGCTGAGGTGGCCCACCAACCGATATGCCGCTGTTCGGCTGCTGAAATCCAATGATCAGCCGTCGCAAAACCACCAAGCAAACTGGGCTTCAGGATGATATACTGTGGTTTGATCTGTTCGAGCGTAGCAGTGATCTCGTCTGGTTTTTTGCCAATCAATTCTTCATCCAAAGCTATTGGAATGGGTGATTGACTGCAGATGTCGGCCATTGCTGCAGGCTGTCCGGCTTTGATGGGCTGTTCAATAGAGTGAATACCGAATGCTGATAGTTTGTCCAGTTTTTGAAGTGCTTCCTGTGGGGCAAAGGCACCATTGGCATCGAGTCTTATTTCGATGGACTTCTCATTAAATTGTTTACGGATGAATTTTAATAAGCCGATTTCCTCTTCAAAATTGATTGCCCCAACCTTTATCTTAATGCAGTTAAAACCCTGTTCGATTTTTTCCCTGATCTGAGTGATCATAAAATCTGAATTGCCCATCCATATCAGGCCGTTGATTGGAATACCATATATCCCTTTAGTAAAGTCATTTTGAATAAAGATCTGTTTTCCTTTATTCCTCAGATCAGCAAGAGCAGTTTCAAGCCCAAATTTTATGGCAGGAAAGGAATCCGCTTTTGTTAGGCTCCAATCCTCAGATGTATTGATGTCACGACATAATTCGTCAAGTGCATTTGGTATTTCATTTTCATTGTCAATACTTAGCCCTTGAATAGTGCTTACTTCTCCAATTCCCCGTATTTCAGGATTTATATCGTCCCAAATCTGCAGTATCCATGATTTTTTGTGATGCAGCACTCCGCGTGAAGTACCTGCAGGGCGTTTAAAGTGCAAGGGGTAAAATATGTAGCGTGCTGTTAACATCTTAAAATTGCAGACCAAAGCCGTACACCAAAGTTAGCAGTAAAGTTTTGATGGCCAGTTTTTTTAAATAAGGATCGAGTGCAGCAGAGTTTTTTAGTTTTCTGATATCCAATAAATCAATGATAAATAGTGGAATAAGCAAAAGGACCAGATAAGCCTGCCAGTTAGCCTGATTGATCAGGTTGTAGGCAATAATGGCTAAAAATGGGATGCTTACGAGTAAAGTATGATAGTAGATAGCTCCTTTAACACCCAGTTTAACCGCAATGGTTTTTTTGCCTTTCATTTTATCGTTGGTATAGTCGCGTATATTATTAAGGTTCAGCACTCCAGTGCTTAGCATTCCCATAGCTATTGCAGGGAGCAACACCGACCAGTGCCATGTTTGGGTGGCAAGAAAAAAGGTGCCCAAAACTGCTACCAGCCCAAAAAAGATAAATACAAAGATGTCACCATAACCAGCGTATCCGTAAGGGTTATCACCAGTGGTATATTTGATGGCAGCAGCAATGGCAGCAATACCAAGGCCAACAAATAGAATGGTTGCTGTTAGGGGAAGCTGTACAAAGAAAATCAGCATGGCCAATCCGCTGAATAAGGAAAGAATCGAAAAAATGAACATAGCCATTTTCATTTCTTTAGCCGTTATTTCACCTGATTGAACAGTTCTTTTGGGGCCCAGGCGGTTATCATCGTCGGTTCCTTTGGTGAAATCGCCATAATCGTTGGCAAAATTCGAAAGAATTTGGAGCAATAGGGTGGTCAGTCCGGCCATCAACACAGCATAAAGGTTAAAGTCTTTATTTGTTGAAGCCACAAAACCTCCCATTGCTATGCTTGCAAGCGCAAGGGGCAGTGTTCGCAGCCGGGCTGCCTTAACCCATGATTTAAAGCTCGCCATTTGCTATGGAAACTTTGGGTATTTGTGGAAATCAGGATCACGTTTTTCCAGAAAAGCGTGTTTACCTTCTTGTGCTTCTTCAGTGAGGTAGTAAAGCAGGGTGGCATTGCCGGCAAATTCTTGCAGACCTACCTGTCCGTCAAGCTCGGCATTCAATCCGAGTTTAATCATGCGCAAAGCCATCGGACTGCGTTTCATCATAATTTCACACCATTCAACAGTGGTATCTTCCAGTTTTTCGAGTGGGACAACTTTATTTACCAAACCCATTTCCAGTGCTTCTTTGGCAGAGTAAAACTGATTTAAAAACCAAATTTCGCGTGCTTTTTTCTGACCAACGATGCTGGCAAGGTAGCTGCTCCCCAATCCTGCATCAAAGCTGCCTACTTTTGGGCCAACCTGACCAAACCTGGCATTTTCGGAAGCAATTGTCAGGTCGCATATTACATGCAGCACATGTCCGCCTCCTACAGCCCAACCATTAACCATGGCAATCACAGGTTTTGGCATTGAACGTATTTTCCGTTGCACGTCGAGTACATTAAGGCGCGGGATACCCTGTTCGTCGATATATCCTCCTTCACCTTTCACTTGCTGGTCGCCTCCGCTGCAAAAAGCTTTATCGCCTTCGCCAGTTAAAATGATCATGTAAATATCCTGATTTTCGCGACAAATATCCATTGCATCTGCCATTTCGAAAGTAGTTGTTGGCCTGAAGGCATTGTGCACTTCGGGGCGGTTTATGGTAATTTTTGCAATATGATTCCAGATTTCGAAGCGAATATCCTTATAAGTTTTCAGCGATTCCCAATTTCTTTTTTGTGTCATTGTCAAATAATTTTAATCAAAACAAGCAGTAAAAGATTTTGTTTTGACTGAGGTTGCTTTGCAAAAATAACAAATGAGAGGGTGTTTTAGCCTTTTGAGGCTGCAATAAATCGGAAATATTGCTTTAATTGTTCCGAACTGTCTTCGGGAGGAGTATTGATTTCGAGTATTACAGCTTTTTTTGAAGGAGCAAAAAACCGGGGCAGTTGTTCTTTTAGTTCATCCAAACCACTGGCTGTCATATAATCAAGCTGATTCATTTGGGCCAGTGATTTAGCGCTGGTATGGTGACGTGCTTCAAAATAGCTTTCGAGTAATCCTGTTTCGGAAGGGCCGTCAATAAATCTGAATATCCCTCCACCCTGATTGTTAATTACAATAATCCGAAATAAAGGGTTGAGGTAATTGTTCCACAGGGCGTTGGAGTCGTAAAAAAATGCAAGATCGCCAGTTATCAATAAACTGGGCTCTCCATTTGCAAAGCAGGCACCAGCTGCTGTGGAAGTGCAGCCATCTATGCCGGATGTTCCCCGGTTTGAAAAGCATCTAATTTCCCTTTCGAAATCGAATAGCTGCGCGTAACGCACTGGTGTGCTGTTGGCCAGGTGAAGCACATAAGTGGAGGGAAGTGCTTTAAATATTTCCCCAAAAGCAACAATATCTGACCAGCTGGCAGCACTCAAAAAATCCTGATGAAGGCCTTTTGAACAATCATTGGCGGATTTCCATTTTTTGGCAAAATCACCTGAACCTTCTGGAAGTAGTGGGACAAAAGCTTCCAGAAAATCTGCCGGATCCATTGGAATGCCTGTTGTGAGATGCTGGAAGGTATCCATTTCAAAATCAACCGGATCAATATGCCAGTGATGCTTTACTTCAGCCTGACGCAGGAAAGCCTTTATTTTTTTGGAAACAATATGACCTCCAAAACTTATCAGCAGGTCAGGTTCAAAACTTTTAGCATCTTTCCCGATTACTGAAAGGCAGCGGTCGATGGTTTGAATAAAAGAGGGATGGTTCAGATTGGATGTTGTTTCGCTGAGTAGCACAACAGACGGGTCTTGTGCCAGTTTTTCCAACCATTGCCTTGTATTATGTGTTGGATGTTGCTGCCCCACAAGTATCATTTTACCTTTGCTGTTTTTCCAGATTTCATTTAAGGTTTTAAGCTCATTAGCTGGGAGTAAATGCCTGGTGTTTATTAGATTAACAGCTTTCGGCTGATGTTCGGTTTTTAAAGAAAAACCGTAAAGCGGTTCAGTAAAGGGCATATTGAGATGCACAGGCCCTGCAACAGGATAAGTAGCGGCATTTATTGCCTCTGAAATCAAGCGATCGTTATACCATAAATCATCGCTTGAATGAATACGCTCAGGCAGCTCAACGCTTGTCTTAATATAATTTCTGAATACGTCTTTCTGCCGGATGGTTTGTCCGTCACCCTGATCAATCCATTCCACCGGACGATCAGCCGTTAAAACCAACAAGGGAACTTTTTGGTAATAAGCTTCAGCAATAGCAGGGGCATAGTTAAGGGCGGCTGAACCCGAAGTACAGACAATAGCAACGGGTTTTTGCAAGCTGAGTGCCATTCCCAATGCAAAAAAGGCAGCACTGCGCTCATCGACAATTACCAGACAGTTGAAAAAGGGATCATTACAAAAAACTGATACTATCGGAGCGTTGCGAGATCCCGGCGACACAATGAGATGTTTTATGCCATGGTCTTTCATTAGCCTTGCCAGACTCAGCAATCCGGTTTTTTCAGTTTCCATAATGCAAAGGTCAGTATTTATTTTGAAAAACCGCTAACATGGTTTGCGCTTTTAGCGCTGTTTCTTCCCATTCTTTTTCAGGATTGGAATCAGCGGTTATTCCTCCGCCAACATAGATATATGCCTGCTCATTGATTATTTGCATGCATCTCAGGTTAACAAAAAGCCGGGTATTTCCATGTGGATCAATTGTGCCAAGATAACCTGAATAATAGGCCCTGCTGTGTGATTCTGTTTTTGTAATCAGGGTGCTTGCTTTTTGTTTGGGTTGTCCGCATACAGCAGGCGTTGGGTGCAGTGCGCGGGCAAGAGACAAAGGAGAACTATCCGATAAACTAAAGCGAAAATGGTTGACGAGATGGGCAACTTGTCCGGCTGTTTTGGTTTTTAGTTCAGACTGATGCAGCCACTTTACATTAAACTGCTGCAACGTTTCGAGAATGGTGCGGCGGACATATCCCTGTTCATCAATTTCTTTTTGTTTCCAGCTGTATTCCTGTCCAGACTTACCAATGGGTTGTGTGCCAGCAAGGGCCATTGTTTCTCCCAAACCATTTTCATAGCTCACTAAAATTTCCGGTGTAGCGCCAATCCAGAAATGTTTTTTTTCTAACGAAATGAAATATACAAAGGCATCCGGATATTTTTGGCATAAACGTTCAAAATGTGCTGCCCAATTATAATGCTCAACGATCTCTTTCGAAATTACCCTCGAAAAAACAATTTTATCCAGTTCTGAGTGCTTTATTTGGTCAATGAGGTGCTTTACTTTTTCGAGATAAGTAGTCTTGTTTATTATGTTGGGCACAATTGTATCCCAAAAAACATGATTTGAGTTTGACTCATCAACATAAAAATCACTTCTTGAAAAAAACTTTTGATAGCGTTTATACACAAGCTCCGGATAGCTTTCAGATTCAATAAAGGGTGAAAAAATAAACAGGTTGGTTGCTTTCGGGTCGGGTTTTTCTTTGGAAAATTTTCCCCCGTAAAGCAGTTCCGGAGCAGTGTCGCCCGGCATTCGGTAAGCAACAAAGCTTTGCTGATGTTTTAAAAGTGTAAAAATCGCATCAAAAACTGTCATGCCAATCATGCTGCTAGGTACGTGGAAGGATAAAATTCGTGAGTCGACAGCTTGAAACCAGTTGTCCGTCTTCATCCCTGATATCAATATTCCACAGGTGGGTATTTTTGCCCTGATGTATGATGATTGCTTCTCCAAACACCCATCCTTTGCGGCCTGCACGCACATGATTAGCACTCATATGGGAGCCCCGAACCTCAAATTCGTCAAGTCCCACCATAAAGGCAGAGCCCAGACTTCCAAGTGTTTCGGCCAGGGCCAGACTACTTCCTCCATGCAAAATACCCATGGGTTGCATGGTGTTTTCATTTACCGGCATTCTGGCTTTTACATAACCCGGCCGGATTTCCAGATATTCAATGCCAAGCTGAGCCATCAGGGTGTTGGCATTCATTTTGTTGAGGTCTTCGAGACTGGTTTTTGAGTTGATCATAGTATTTGTCTTTAGGTTCCCCATGTTTCTCTGTCGAGGCTTCGGTAGTTAATGGCTTCTGCCAGGTGTTCTGTTTTAATAGTTTCGCTTTGTTCAAGGTCGGCAATGGTGCGCGAAACTTTTAAAATCCTGTCATACGCCCTGGCCGAAAGGCTTAGTCGTTCCATAGCATTTTTTAGCAGCGCCCTGCCAGTGTCATCGATGTCGCAATACTGGTTTAACATTTTACTGCTCATCTGAGCATTGGCATGAATTTTAGGTTGCTCAAAAAATCGTTTTTCCTGAATTTTACGTGCATGCATCACGCGTTCACGGATCAAATGACTTTCTTCTCCTTTGCGTCGTTCCGACAAATCTTTAAAAGCAACCGGCACCACTTCAACATGTAAATCGATACGATCCATGAGTGGTCCGGAGATTTTATTCAAATATTTTTGAACCAAACCGGGAGCACAAACACATTCCTGATCAGGGTGGTTATAATAGCCGCAAGGGCATGGATTCATGGCAGCAATAAGCATGAAGCTGGCAGGAAAATCCACCGAAATTCTGGCACGCGAAATGGTAACCACCCGATCTTCCATGGGTTGACGCATCACTTCCAGCACCGAACGTTTAAATTCAGGTAATTCGTCCAGGAAAAGGACCCCATTATGCGCCAAGGATATTTCTCCGGGCTGAGGGTAAGTGCCGCCTCCAACAAGTCCTGCATCTGAAATAGTGTGGTGCGGGCTTCGAAATGGACGGGCAGAAACAAGTGAGGTGTTTTGACCTAAGATACCTGAAACGGAATGTATTTTTGTTGTTTCCAGTGCTTCTTCCAGATTTAAGGGAGGCAGTATTGAAGGCAGTCGCTTTGCTAGCATGGTTTTGCCCGATCCGGGAGGCCCGATTAAGATCACATTATGCCCTCCTGCAGCGGCAATTTCAAGTGCTCTTTTGATGTTTTCCTGTCCTTTAACATCAGAGAAATCGAACTCATAAATTCCCTTGCCATTTAAAAACTCATCAGAAATATCCGGACTCACTGCTTGCAGGGGGGTAGTTCCGTTTAAGAATTCAATTACATCCAGTATGTTTGATGCCCCGTAAACATCAATTTGTTCAACCACGGCAGCTTCGGCAGCATTTTCCTTTGGAAGAATCAATCCTTTGAAACCCTCTTGCATAGCTTTGATGGCAATAGGTAAGGCCCCCTTGATGGGTTTTAAACCCCCATCGAGGGATAATTCTCCCATAATAATGAACTCGTCCAGGCGGTTATGCTCCACCTGACCCGATGCAGCAAGGATACCAATGGCGATAGGCAGGTCATATGCCGATCCCTCCTTGCGAATGTCGGCAGGTGCCATATTGATGACAATTTTTTGTTTAGGGTATTTGTAACCAATATTGTTTAAGGCAGCTTCGATTCGCTGCTGACTCTCCTTTACAGCGCTGTCAGGCAAACCAACTAAAAAAAACTGTATACCCTTATCGATATTTACCTCTATAGTGATAGGAATGGCTTCGATGCCAAACAATGCGCTTCCGTGTGTTTTTACCAGCATAACCAGTGAGTTGTTAAAACCTAGTTTGCACAAATGTACGGAATTAGGACTTAAAATTTCTGAAAAGCAGATTATAGTAATTAATTCTTACCTTTTGGAAGGTTTGTAGCGCGAGTCCATTAGAATTGTTTGCGAATCACTTTGCTTGATCAGCTTTCTGATACAGAAATTAGGCTGGTTATTGGCATAGCTTCTTATAAGCTGTAAACCAACAAACTGACCTAAGCGTGCTGGTGCATCATTAGAAAAATCCTGGGTGAAAGGACCATCTGCAAAAAGCTTTTTAAACAAAGTATAATCATTGGAATACAAAACCTGATCTCCAACCAGAAAAGCCCAAATTTCTCCTTCATGATCCTTTGCCCATTTAAGTTGTTCCTGGGTATAGGACAGCAATATTTCATCCGAAATATCTGGTATCATCGCTTCTATAAATAGCAGTTTTTTTCCTGTCAGAATCATTTCATCCAAAACTGTTGTGGCATTTGGTTGTGCAGGAAGGTAGGCGTCATAGATGGCGGCAGCAACATCACGGGCAATGAAATCGCTGTTCATCCGCTGTCTGAGATATTTTGGAATAGCGAGCTGTGTGTAGGCTTTGGTCTTGCTGCCCAGATAATTGTCAATGCCAATGGCAATAGCATCCTTGCCAGCAATAACAGGCATCTCGTAGCTAACACCCGAAATATAAGTGAAGACAGGAGGTAAACTGATTGTCGGATAAAAATGTTCGAATTGCTGAAATATAGGCAATAATTGCTTTTCAATTGAACGGTTATCAGGAAAAACAATATTTGCCTGTTTGTGTAAACTTATCAGAAAGGTATCCGTTACAAAATCATAAATCTGTTTTACATTTTCAGGCTTATTAAGGTCTGCCTGAAGAAATTGTGGAAACTCTGGCTGAAGTTTAATCAATTCTGTTTGGAGATTTGCTGTATCAGCATCAAACAGCGCTTTGCCATAAGCTTTAATTTCAAGCTGCTGGGTGTTGAGCTCTGAAGCATCAATGTCGAACTTTTTGCGGTAACTACTTTCGCATGAAAGGAATGCAACTGCCACAAACAAGCATACAAATCGATTGAAATTATTCATGCTAAAATTATAGACAAAAAGAAACAAAAAAACCGTTTCCGGAGAAACGGTTTAAATTGTAAGATATTATCAATTAAATGATTTTCCAGCCAAGGGTCACCATAAAACCTTGTGATTTGGAATCGAATTTAACTGTTTCTCCATTTTCGAGTTGGATATCAGAGATAACATTGTTCAACCCAAGATAGTATTGCACATCAAGTGTAAACATGAGTACATCAACGCCTGCTCCAAATTGAAAGCCCCATTGAATATCGCTGATATCTGCTTCTTTGATCACAGTCCCGGGTTTGAGCGGGTTGATCTTCTTATCTGTATAAATATTTGCAGTTGGACCGACTTGGGCTCTGATATTGGCAAGTTTCAGATCTGCGAGTTTTAATCCGATATACAGCGGAATTTGTATTGTTTTCAGTTCTACTTCGTCTTCAATAGGATCAAGATCGGATAAAGAGGGAGATTTAAAAACTCCACCGGCAGTATAGAAGTTGATTTCCGGCTGTACGTACCATTTATCTCCAAGCCTTACAAAAGCACCATAAATTAAACTGCTTTTAAGATCGGAGGTAATATCACTCTTGTCAACAGATAATTTGTTGGTTGTATAACCAATTTTTGGTCCCAGGGAAATTTGTGCTGAAAGCGCTGTTGCCATCAATACAAAGGCAAATGCAAAAAGAATCTTTTTCATGACTTGTGGTTTTTGTTTAAGCAAAAGTAAATATTTCAATTAAAAAAGCAATATTATTTTATAATGCTGGTAAACGAATAGTATGTTGCTGTCAACATTTTTTTATTGAAAACTCCTACCTATTGATGATCACTTCCGCTGCTTTTTTGGCTATTTTTACAGCCAAAATTACAGCTATGAATAAGAATCACTTTTTGATCCTGTTGTTTGCTCTGTTGATGTTTGGTTTATCAGCTTCCGGGCAGCAAAAGGCTTTTCAGTTTGGCTTTAAGGTTGCTCCTTCCATTGGTTGGATAAAGCCTAATTCGGTGGATTACGAGCGCGAAGGAGTAAAAGGTGGTTTCAACTGGGGGTTTGTCGGTGAGTTTTTTCTGATGGAGAACTACGCTATTACAACCGGTTTTAATGTGATGTACCTTAATGGAGCATTTTCTTACCCTGATTTGCAACAAATTGATCCTGCTGCCGGGGGTTCACTGATTGGCATTACTAATCGTGAGCTACGCCTCAAATATATTCAGCTTCCGGTTATTTTAAAAATGAAAACCAATGATTTTAATGGTTTCAGGATATATGGAGAAATGGGTTTCGGGCTTGGCTTTAAGGTGGATGCCAAAGCAAATGATCTTTTTTATGTGCAGGGAACATTGCAGGAGGATGAAACAAAGGATGTTAGCAACGAAATCAGGTTCACCCGTGAATCCCTGATTTTAGGTGCAGGTGTTGAATATGGTATAGGGGGAGCAACTTTTATTACTGCAGGAATACGTTTTGACAATAATTTTATTGATATCCTGAAAGACCAAAATAGTGTAGATAACACTATTGAACAAAAAGGCATAGCCAATCTGATAGAGTTTCAAATAGGATTGTTATTTTAAATTTCGGGATCGTGAAAATCGCTCTTGCTCAGCTTAATTATCATATTGGCAATTTTGATGCTAATACCCATAAGATTATTCAATCTGCCAGAGACGCATATAATCAAGGGGCTGAACTTGTTGTTTTTGCAGAACTTGCGGTTTCTGGTTATCCACCACGCGATTTTCTTGAGTTTGATGATTTTATTCAAAAATGTGAATCGCAAATTGACTTGATAGCAGAAAAATGTTTTGATATCCCGCTGATTCTTGGCGCTCCGATAAAAAATACTTCCAGGAAAGGCAAACCTTTATTTAATGCGGCAGTTTTTTTGTTTAAAGGTCAAAAACAGTATTTTAGAAAGGGTCTTCTGCCAAATTATGATGTGTTTGATGAGTATCGTTATTTTGAGCCTGCAGAACATTTTGACTGCTTGACATTTAATGGGAAAAGGATTGCACTGACGGTTTGTGAGGATTTGTGGAATGTAGAGGATCATCCGCTATATGTGAAACAGCCTATGGAGGAGCTGATTCTTCAAAAGCCTGATTTGATGATCAATATAGCGGCCTCTCCCTTTGATTACGGTCAGGCTGAGAAACGCGAGAAAGTTCTCCGAAAAAATGTTGAAAAGTATAAGCTGCCACTGCTTTATGTAAATCATGTTGGAGCACAAACTGAGCTGCTTTTTGACGGAGGTTCACTGGCAATGAACAGCAAGGGTAAAGTGATCAGTCGTTTGAAGTTTTTTGAGGAGGATATAGAGATCATTGATATAGGTGCTGACCTGCCAAAAAACCAAAACTCATTGCCTCCATTGCCTGACAAAACAGAACGCATTCATGATGCACTTGTGATGGGGATTCGAAATTATTTTCAAAAGCTGGGTTTCAGCAAAGCTGTGCTGGGGCTTTCAGGGGGTATAGACTCTGCTGTAACCATAGTGCTTGCTGCACGGGCATTGGGCAGCGAAAATGTGCATGCAGTGTTAATGCCTTCACGGTTTAGTTCTGATCATTCGGTAAAGGATGCCTTGGATTTAGCCAAAAACCTAGGCGCTCCCTATCAAACGCTCCCAATCAATGAGATTTATAATGGCTTTGAAAATGAGCTAAGAGAAACATTCGCTGGTAAGGCTTTTGATGTGACCGAGGAAAATATTCAGGCCAGGATTCGAGGTGTTTTATTAATGGCCTTGTCCAATAAATTTGGTTATATCTTGCTCAATACCAGTAATAAAAGTGAGGCAGCTGTTGGTTATGGAACACTTTATGGCGATATGAATGGGGGACTTTCAGTATTGGGTGATGTGTATAAAACAGAAGTTTTTGAGCTGGCCAGATATATCAACAGAGATCAGGAAATTATACCCGAAAACACAATCACAAAACCACCTTCAGCGGAATTGCGGCCCGATCAGAAAGATAGCGACAGCTTACCTGAATACGATTTGCTTGATAAAATCCTATTTAGTTATATCGAGCAAAAAATGGGGCCCGAAGCCATAATTAATTTGGGAATTGATCCACAAATTGTTTCACGCGTACTGCGTCTTGTCAATTTGAATGAATACAAAAGATATCAAAGCCCACCCATTCTTCGGGTTTCGCCCAAAGCATTTGGAATGGGCAGAAGGATGCCTATCGTAGCAAAATATCTTTCTTAAAATCAGATGTTGATTGCTTCAACCGACTTAATTTCAGGAAGCGCTTTACGAATCGTATTTTCAACACCATTTTTAAGCGTCATGGTGCTATAAGGGCAGCTGCCACAAGCGCCGGTTAGCTCAACATTAACGATCATATCGTCAGTTACTTCTACAAAATTAATATCTCCACCGTCTTGCTGAAGATATGGCCTGACCTGCTCAATGATATTCTTTACTTTTTGCGTGAGCAATTCTTTTTGTTCTGTCATGATCTTAATTATTTATGTTATTGAAACTTTTCTTTAATTCGGCTTGCAACTGTATCAAATGCTTTGGTAACCACAGATTGCTCATCAAGTGCAATAGGGCTGCCGCTGTCTCCACTTGCAGCAATTTTTTCATCTATAGGGATATGGCCTAAAAATGGTATATTTAACTCATCAGCAAACTGCTGGCCGTTGCCTTTGCCAAAAATAAAATATTTCTTTTCAGGCATATCCGATGGAGTAAAATAAGCCATGTTTTCTATCAGTCCCAGCAAAGGTATCGTAAGTTTCTCCTGTTTAAACATGTGAGCAGCTCTTTTGACGTCGGCAAAAGCTACTTTTTGCGGTGTAGTTACTATCACGGCGCCATTAACAGAATAAGACTGAGCCAGCGTGAGTTGAATATCACCTGTTCCGGGTGGAAGGTCGATGACTAAAAAATCCAACACACCCCAGTCGGCATCACTTAACAGCTGATTTAAAGCACTTGTGGCCATGGGGCCTCTCCAAACCAGGGGTTTGTCACTATCCACAAAATATCCGATTGAAAGCAGTTTGATGCCATGTTTTTCGATTGGCACGATCACTGGTTTGCCTTCTTTTTCATAAACACCGGGCTGCATGTTTTCTGTACCAAACATGATTGGAACAGATGGGCCGTAAATGTCAGCATCAACAAGGCCTACCTGCAAACCGGCGCGAGCCAGCGCAATGGCAAGGTTTGCTGCAACGGTTGATTTCCCTACACCACCTTTTCCGGAAGCAACTGCAATAATATTTTTGACGCCTGCTAATGGGCCCCGGCCTTTGTCTTTTTCGGCAATGGGTGTAATTTCCAGCTCAATTTCCTCTCCAAAGGCTTCTTTGAGCGCTTTTGTGGCGGCACCCATCACAATGTTGACAGATGCTTCACCAAGTTTTGGAAATACCAGCCTGAAAACAATTTTGTTTTCTGATACTTCAAGCTCATCAATCATGCCCAGGTCAACAATATTATCACCCTTTGCGAAATAAATCACACCTTTTAAAACTTCAATTACACTACTTTTTGTGAGTGTCATGATATGCTTATTTAGACTTGTTAAAAATAAGAATTTATTTAAGCGACAAAGGTAAAGTTTTCAAAATTAATTTGGCATCTAAATAAGAAAAGTGATGCAGTTGGTGAGTTTTTGTAAAAGGAAACTAAAAAAATGCCTGGCAAATTTTAGTTTTGTTCAAAGCTTTTGATAAACTTTTCTTTACTCCAGTTTTCTAAAACTGCTTGTTCGGCCAGCTTTGCCTGTGCTTTGTCGTTCAACATTAGCAATCCTTTCAGTTTGTTATTGTTAAAATAAGCCTGATAGTACCGGTTATTGTTTTGAATTTCTTCAACCTGATATGATTTGCTGCTGATAGGTGCATTCATTGAAAAATAGTATTGATCGAAAACCTCCATCTTCAAGCGGAATGGCTTATTGTTGTTTATTTGTTTGTTTCCGGCGGCATTGTTCCCCGCCAGTATGCCCTGCCATTCAGCTGCATGCCATAATCCAGTGATAATACCTCCCGGATGTTCTGCCACATCACCTGCGGCATACACATCGGGATGTGAAGTTTGCAGGTATTCGTTTACCAGAATGCCTCTGTTGGTTGCAAGTCCGGCTTCCTTGGCAAGCGAAATATCAGGGTTTATTCCAATACTAAACACAGCCATATCCGCCACAAGTTGGATGATCTCGCCAATCTTTACCAGGAGCTTTTCATTACTGGTTTTACTGATACCGAGAATTTTTTCGTTACATATAACCGTGACACCGTTTTTTTCGAGCTGTTTGTGTACATGTTGTGCCATTTTTTCATCAAAATGACGGTTCATTAGCTGAGTTCCATTATGCACCAATGTTACCTGCTTACCTGCTTTTGCAAGTTGCTCGGCCAGCTCAATACCCTGAACGCCACCGCCACCAATAATTACTTTTTCAATACGCTTTGCAGCATCAATTAAAGTTTCCGCTTCTTCAGCCGTTCTTACCAGATAAATATTGCGCTTGCCGTTGCCTTTGATTTCCGGCCATTTGGGTTTAGATCCGTTGGCCAGGATAAGCTTATCCCACGAAAATTGATTTTTTCTTTCTGTTTGAAGATTCTTGGTTTTTAAATCAATACCTGTGACTACATCGGTAAATAAGGTTATTTGCCGGTTATCATAAAACTCTTTATCTGCCAGGGCAAATTGATTTGTTGTGAATCCTTGTGTAATGCTTTTGTCGATGCGGGTGCGCTTATAGGGCAACCGGTCTTCTCCGTTAATGAGTAAAATACTTCCTTCATCGTTTTGCTGTCGGATAGATTCAGCTGCTTTGAATCCGGCAATTCCCGAACCGACAATTATATAATTGTAGTGTTTAATCATTATCCTTTTTTACAAAAGTATAAAAACTCCTTATTTAGAAATATTCCATATAATCAAAATCAAAGAAATTTCTGCTTTTGGACTTAGATTTTTTGCTTTATCAGTTTTTGTAATTTAGCCCTCTCAAATGTTATTTATGGCAAAGCAAAAACAGACCAACAGGGAAGTAGAGATGTCGTTTTGGGAGCATCTGGAGGAGTTGCGCTGGCATATTGTACGCAGCGTGATTGCGGTTGTAGTGCTTTCGGTGATTGCTTTTTTGAATCGCAAACTGGTGTTTGATATGTTAGTGCTGGCACCAGGGAAGGCAGATTTTTTTACAAACCGCATGTTATGTAAAGCCGGCGAACTGCTTCATATTGATGCCATTTGCATGGATGATCTTAATTTGCAGATCATAAATATTAATATGTCGGGCCAATTTCTTACGCATATGTACATCTCTTTTATCACCGGATTGATTTTGGCTTTTCCGTTTGTGCTCAATGAGATATGGCGTTTTATAAGGCCTGCCCTTCACGAAGGTGAAGCCAAGCATTCAAGTGGTGCCGTGGTGGTAAGTTCACTTTTGTTTTTTCTAGGGGTTTTATTCAGTTACTTTCTGATTGTACCCCTCACCATTAACTTTTTAGGAACTTATCAGGTGAGTGAAACTGTTGCCAATCAAATTTCGCTTCAGTCCTACATTAGCACAGTTATCTCAGTAATTTTTGCAGTAGGTTTGGTTTTTGAGCTGCCAATTTTAATTTATTTTCTAACGAAAATAGGCCTTATAACGCCTGAGTTTATGCGCCGAAACCGTAAATACACATTTGTATTATTACTGATAATCTCAGCTATTATCACTCCGCCCGATGTTTTTAGCCAGATACTTGTAGTGATTCCTTTGATGGGGCTTTATGAAATGAGCATTTTGGTTTCGAAAAGGATAGCTAAAAAACAGGCCCAACAACCGTAGTTATTTTCTGAGGACATCTCTAAACCAGCAGTTTTATCTTAAATAAAAAAGCACGCAAATGTCATTTACTTTGCATGCTTCAATATTGTTCAGTTAAAAGTGGTCAATTCCTATAAACCCAGCTGATCGATAAGGTTTTCGTCAGCGAGATTGGGTAGGGTAACTTTTAATCGTGGTTCTTTTTGCATGGCCCGCTTGATAGCAAAAATCGCCTCTTCGTTGCGTGCCCAGCTCCGGCGTGCGATGCCGTTATTCACATCCCAGTGAAGCATCATTCGTAAGCGGCGGTCAGCTTCTTTGGTGCCATCGAGTAGCATACCAAAGCCTCCATTGATCACTTCGCCCCAGCCAACTCCTCCGCCATTATGGATAGAAACCCAGGTGGCGCCGCGGAAGGAATCGCCTATTACATTTTGAATAGCCATATCTGCCGTAAAGGAAGAGCCATCATAAATATTGGATGTTTCGCGATAGGGTGAATCGGTTCCGGAAACATCGTGATGGTCGCGGCCCAAAACCACCGGAGCACTAATCTTCCCTTGGGCAATGGCATCGTTAAAGGCAGCGGCTATTTTGATACGGCCTTCTGCATCGGCATACAATATCCTGGCCTGCGAACCCACAACAAGTTTGTTTTTTTGCGCTTCCCTTATCCAATGAATGTTGTCGTTCATTTGTTGTTTGATCTCTGCAGGTGCTTCTTTGGCAATATTTTCAAGCACTTCACAGGCTATTTTATCTGTCGTAGCAAGGTCTTCCGCTTTGGAGGAAGTGCATACCCACCTGAACGGTCCAAACCCATAGTCGAAGCACATTGGCCCCATGATATCCTGCACATAGGAGGGGTATTTAAACTGCCCATTTTCATTCAAAATATCAGCGCCTGCACGACTACTTTCGAGCAAAAAGGCATTGCCATAATCAAAAAAGTACATTCCTTTGGAAGTGAGTTTGTTGATGGCAATAACCTGTCTGATAAGGGATTTTTTTACCCATGTTTTGAATTGTTCAGGATCATTGGCCATCATTTCATTGGCCGCTTCATAACTAATACCTGCCGGATAATATCCACCTGCCCAGGGGTTATGGAGGGAAGTCTGGTCAGATCCCATATCCACATTTATTTCACGTGCTGCCAGCTGTTCCCACAAATCTACTATGTTGCCAAGATAAGCTATGGAATGTGGTGTGTTTCTTTTTTGCCATTCCAAAGCCAGATCGATAGCCTGATCGGCATCCGTAACTATTTCGTCAACCCAGCCCTGCTCATGTCGTTTGTAGGCAGCTTTCGGATTTACTTCGGCAGTGATGCTTACTACACCGGCAATATTGCCTGCTTTGGGCTGAGCGCCACTCATGCCTCCTAGTCCGGCTGTAATAAATAGCTTAGGGCCATGTGTATAAGCAGGATGTTTTTTCATGCGACCAGCATTAAGGACTGTAATTGTAGTGCCATGCACAATGCCTTGAGGACCGATATACATGAACGAACCGGCAGTCATTTGACCGTATTGAGAAACACCAAGGGCATTAAAGCGTTCCCAGTCGTCCGGTTTTGAATAGTTTGGAATTACCATTCCATTTGTAACAACCACTCTTGGCGCGTCAGGATGCGAAGGAAACAACCCCATTGGATGACCTGAATACATGGCCAGGGTCTGTTCATCGGTCATGGTGGCCAGATATTGCATAGTGAGGAGGTATTGCGCCCAGTTCTGGAATACAGCACCATTACCGCCATAAGTGATAAGCTCGTCTGGATGTTGCGCAACAGCATGATCGAGGTTGTTGCTGAGCATGAGCATAATGGCAGCCGCCTGTTTGGATTTGTGCGGAAAAGCTTCAATGTTTCTGGCAGTAATAGTATAATCAGGCCGGAACCTGTACATATAAATACGCCCATATTTTTTCAGTTCTTCAGCAAATTCCGGCGCGAGTTCCTCATGATGTTTAGGATCAAAATAGCGCAAGGCATTTTTCAAAGCGAGTTTTTTCTCTTCAACGCTCAGGATATCCTTTCGCTTAGGAGCATGATTAATTTTTTCATTATAAGATCCTGGTTTTGGCAAGATATCAGGAATTCCCTGGAGAACAGCTTCCCTAAAAGCTTTTAACTCATCAGTCATGGCAATATTTTTTTATTGCAGCAAAGTTAAAAAAAGCCTTGTTTGATTGGAAAAATGTGGTTCGGAATGATTGAAAAACCTTAAATCTTTTCCGGATTGTTCTCTAATAGTTGAAGCAGAAATGCTCTTGCCCTGAATAGTTGAGCTTTTACCGTTCCCAAAGGCAGGTGCATGATTTCTGTGATTTCTTCGTAGCTCAATTCTTCGAAATAGCGCAGCATAATCAGGTTGCGGTAGTGTGGTTTTAGTTTTTCAACCACTTCACGCATTCTTCTGATTTTTTGCTTGTGCATCAGGTCTTCTTCCGGATCAGGGGAGTTTGAAGGTATGGCATCAATCAGACCTTCCTGGTCTTCTGAGTCCCAGTTAAACTTACTGGCAGAGGGAATGCGGTTATTGCGTCGCATAAAATCTATACAGTTGTTGGTAGCAATACGAAAAAGCCAGGTAGAAAAAGCATAATCGGCTGTATATTGCTTCAGGTTTTTAAATGCCTTGCCAAATGCTTCAATGGTAAGATCTTCGGCGTCGTAATGATTGCCACACATTTTAAGCATCAAAAAGTATATAACGTCACGATATCTTTTGAGCAGTTCGGCATAAGCCTTCTGATCCTTGTGCTGAAGCGCTCTGTCAATCAGCACCAGGTCGTGTTTGGCTTTTTCCGTTAACTGATCATTTATTTCCATTTGGGCTTACGGGCAAAACTGTTTATTACAATAAGCGAAGGTGTAAAAATAACAAAAAAGAAATCGATGAGCGGTATCATCCACTTTAGACCTGTTTCGCCAAGCTTTGAAGCAATTTTTGCAAATAGTATCCATTGTATGGCTGTTTTCAAAACAAAATAGCCTATCAAAACAGCAGGAAACAGCCAAAACCAGTCTTTATAAGCAAAGGGAGGGACAACAAAAAACAATAGGAAAAACAAGCCATAAAACAGCATCGAGCTAAAATTGTAAGCGGCAAGCAGCAGCTTAATATTAAAACTATAATACCTGCCTGTCATCAGGTGGCGACGTTTTTGCCTGACCCATTCCGGAAAGGATTTTTTAGGTACGGAAAGCATTCTGTTTTTTTGGGTTATTAAAACACTTGTATTGCGTTTTTTTGCCACTTGGTGAATGAATAAATCGTCATCGCCGGAAGCGATTTTATAATGTGAAGTAAAGCCTTTGTTGCGTAAAAACAAGGATTTGCGATACGAAAGGTTTCGTCCAACACCCATATAAGGTAAGCCAATCAATGCAAACGAAAGATATTGAATAGCAATATGCAGGGTGTCGAACCGGATCAGTTTGTTAAGAAGTCCTTTGGTTTTTTCGTAAGGGCCGTAAGCCAGCACAACTTCTGTTTGGGGAGTATAGGCTTCAACCATGGTGCGAAGCCATTGATTGGATTCAGGATAGCAATCAGCATCGGTAAGTACGAGTAAATCATGTTTGGCAGATTTTATTCCCATGCTGAGCGGAAATTTCTTTCCCTGAAAAAAATTCAGACTTTGCCGCAAATGCACTATTTTGAGTTTTGGCGTGCTGCGCGCCAATTCATCAAGCAAATCGGCGGTATCATCATCGGAGCAGTCATTTACTACCACCACCTCAAAATCAGGATAATCCTGGGCAAGAATCTGAGGAAGGAAACGCGTCAGATTGTTAAACTCATTGCGCGCGGATATCACTACCGAAACAGGTTCGGCTGTTCCTTTATCAACAAAAAATTGAGGCCTAAAGGAAATGAGCCGCCTGAAAAACACAATATAGAATATCAGCTGGACTAAACCTGCCACTAAAAAAGCGACCAACAACACAAAACCGATCGAATCATAGCTTATTATCATGCGGCACTACCATTTGGAAGCAGCAAAATTATCCAAAGATTGCTGAATTCAAACAATACTTTTAAGAATCTAATGAATAGTTTAACAGGAATAGAATTTCAATATGTTGTATAAATGGATGAAAACAGCCAGATATATGCCCTAAAAAACCCGTACTTTTGCGCAAATTTTTAAGCATGGATTTTGTAGTCGATGGACTTGATACTAAAAGTAATGCACGCGCAGGTACCTTAAGTACTGCGCACGGAACTATTCAAACGCCTGTTTTTATGCCGGTGGGAACAGCAGGAACAGTAAAAGCTGTGCATCAGCGCGACTTACATTCTGATGTGAATGCTCAAATTATTTTAGGCAATACCTACCATCTTTATTTGCGTCCTGGTCTGGAAGTATTAGAGGCAGCAGGAGGTTTGCATCAGTTTAATGGCTGGAACAAGCCCATTTTGACCGATAGTGGTGGTTATCAGGTTTATTCGCTGAGCGCCAGACGCAAACTAAGTCCTGAAGGCGTTACTTTTCAATCGCATATCGATGGATCGCGCCATACTTTCACTCCGGAGCGGGCGGTTGATATTCAGCGTAGGATAGGTGCTGATATCATTATGGCTTTTGACGAATGTACGCCTTATCCCTGCGATTACGATTATGCGGCACGCTCAATGGATATCACCCATCAATGGCTTGGCCGCTGCATACAGCAGATGCATCAAACCGAACCGCTGTATGGGTATGATCAAACGCTGTTTCCTATTGTGCAGGGTTCAACCTACAGGGACCTCAGAAAAATATCAGCCGAAACCATTGCTGCTGCCGGAGCTGATGGCAATGCCATAGGAGGGCTTTCTGTTGGCGAACCGGCAGAGATGATGTACGAAATGACAGAATTGGTTTGTAATATCCTGCCCAAAGACAAACCCCGCTATTTGATGGGCGTTGGCACGCCTGCCAATATACTCGAAAGCATTGCACTGGGTGTGGATATGTTCGACTGTGTGATGCCTACGCGGAACGGACGCAATGGAATGTTGTTTACAAGCAATGGTATATTGAATATGCGCAACGAAAAATGGAAAAAGGATTTTAGCCCCATAGACGAAAACGGAACTTCTTTCGTTGATAAGCAATACACTAAAGCTTATCTGCGCCATTTGTTTGTGGCAGGTGAAATGCTCGGAAGTATGATAGCTAGTTTGCACAACTTATCCTTTTATCTTTGGCTTGTGAATGAAGCACGGAAACAGATCCTTCAGGGAGATTTTGCCGACTGGAAACAGCAAATGATACCAAAAGTGACCCAACGCCTCTAAATTATGAAGCTGATTGACTGGTATATCTTCAAAAAATTCATCGGCACTTTTTTTTATGCCATATCCCTCTTGATCATCATTGTGATCATCTTTGATATTTCTGAAAACATTGAGGATTTTCTTAAAAATGAAGCACCAGTCAAAGAAATTATTGTTGATTATTACATCAATTTTATTCCTTATTTCATCAACCTGTTCGTTTATCTGTTCACTTTTATTTCGGTAATATTTTTTACCAGCAAAATGGCCGGAAATACCGAGATAATTGCAATTTTGAGCAGTGGAGTCAGCTTTATGCGGATGCTCAGGCCCTATTTGATGGCTTCGCTTTTACTGGGAATACTTTCCTTTTATCTGGGTAATTTTCTCATCCCTCAAACAAATGTTACCCGAAGGATTTTCAAGGATAAATACATGGAAGACCTGTCGAAAGACAAGGACCGCAACATACATCTGCAAATCGAAAAAGGTGTTTTTGTTTTTGTAGAAAACTACAACGTAAAACAGCAAACCGGCTATCGCTTTACCATTGAACATTTTACAGACGAGGAGATGAGTTTTAAGCTTTTGGCTGACAGGATAGAGCTGGATACCACCAGAGGGCCCAATGCCTGGAAAATCGTAAACTATACCAAAAGATACATCAATGGAATGGAAGAGCGCATCGAAAGGGGAAAAGTGTTGGATACTACACTTAATCTGCTTCCGACTGATTTGTATAAAATAAAAGAGGATTTCGAGGTGATGAATTTCTGGGAGCTTCAGGAACATATCCGCAAAGAGCGCCTGAAAGGCAGTGCCGGTGTTGTGTATTATGAGGTGGAAATGCAAAAACGCCTGGCCTCGCCTGCTGCAATTCTTATTTTAACTTTTATCGGGGCAGCTTTATCCAGTAGAAAAGTAAGGGGAGGCATCGGAATGCATTTGGGATTGGGCATTGCCATTACATTTTCATACATCCTATTTATGCAGTTTTCGACGGTTTTTGCCACTTATGGTAACCTTTCACCGGTGTTAGCTGCCTGGATTCCCAATGCATTATATACCATATTAGGCGTTTACCTTATTATCAAAGCACCAAAGTAGCCATACTAAATATCCAACAGGTATTTTGCTAAATTTGTAGGCCAAAGAAAAGCACTTTATGGCAATATTAAGCACCGTTGCATCCTGGTTTATCAAGAAGCGGATGCATCAGATTGATCTTTTTGTAAAATATCCCCACGAAGTTCAGGCTGAGTGGTTTAAGCGGCTGATCATGGCCGGTAAAAATACTGAATTTGGTAAAATTTATGATTTTAAAAGCCTTAAAACACCTGAACAATTCGACCAAAGGGTTCCGGTTCATGATTATGAAGCACTAAAACCCTTTATTGAACGGCTTCGCAATGGAGAGCAAAATCTGCTGTGGCCCGAAGAGATCAAATGGTTTGCCAAATCATCCGGTACTACCAGTAGCAAAAGCAAATACATTCCGGTAAGTAATTCTTCTCTCGAAGAATGCCATTTCAAGGGCGGAAAGGATATGCTCAGTATTTTTATCAACAACCACCCTGAAACAGAACTTTTCGACGGAAAGGGATTGGTGATGGGAGGGAGCCACACCATTAGTGAAGTGAATAATGCCTCTTATTACGATGGGGATTTGTCGGCTATTTTGATACAAAACCTTCCTTTTTGGGTGCAGCTGATGAAAACGCCTAATCTGAACATCGCTCTAATGGACGAATGGGAGCAAAAAATTGAGCTTATGGCACACGAAACCATGCAACATGATGTTACCAGTATTTCTGGTGTGCCAAGCTGGACACTGGTCTTAATCAAAAGAATTCTGGAGCTCACCGGCAAATCAAACCTTTCAGAGGTTTGGCCAAATCTGGAAGTTTTTTTTCATGGAGGTGTTAACTTTGAACCCTATCAGGAGCAGTTCAGGCAATTGATTCCACATAGTGGTATGCACTATATGGAAACTTACAATGCTTCGGAGGGTTTCTTTGGTATTCAGGATCAAACTGACAGCAAAGAACTTCTGTTGATGCTTGATTATGGTATTTATTATGAATTTATACCTGTGGAAGCCCTTGATGAGGAGTACCCAGAAACGCTGGCATTGCACGAGGTAGAAAAAAATAAAAACTATGCCTTGGTTATCACTACCAATGCCGGGCTGTGGCGCTATATGATTGGAGATACCGTGACCTTTACTTCGTTAAATCCATTCCGGATAAAAATTACCGGGCGCACTAAAAACTTTATTAATGCTTTTGGAGAAGAACTGATCATAGATAATGCCGAGAAAGCACTGGCCATAGCAAGCCGAAAATGTAATGTTAATGTGCTTGATTATACAGCAGCTCCACTTTATTTTAGTGGCAAAGAGTCTGCTGCCCACGAATGGCTGATTGAGTTTGAACATAGTCCCGACAATCTCGATTTCTTTTCTGAAACACTGGATAATGCGCTAAAGTCTCTTAATTCTGATTACGAGGCCAAGCGATATCATAATATGGTACTCAGGCCTCCTTTGGTAAGAGATGTTCCGCAGGGAACTTTTTATAAATGGCTTAAAAGTAAAGGAAAGTTAGGCGGACAGCATAAGGTACCGCGCTTGTCGAACAACAGAATCCTGATCGAAGAAATTCTGACAATATTGAAAAGCAGTTAAAAATTAGTAATTTCGCTCTCAAAACATTGATTATGCATATCGCTATCGCCGGCAATATCGGTTCCGGAAAAACTACCCTTACAAAGCTGTTGTCCAAGCACTTTAACTGGATACCTCATTTCGAAGATGTTGAAAACAACCCTTATTTGCATAGCTTTTATGAGGATATGCAAAGGTGGTCGTTCAACCTTCAGGTGTATTTTCTGAATAGCCGTTTCAGGCAGGTGATCGAGATCAGGAATAGCGGCAAAACCATTGTTCAGGACAGAACAATCTACGAAGATGCCTACATCTTTGCGCCTAACCTGCATTCAATGAATTTGATGACCACCCGCGATTTTGAAAACTATAGTTCGCTTTTCGAGTTGATGAGTAAATTTATTCAACCACCTGATTTGCTGATTTACCTTAGATCCAGTGTGCCAACGCTGGTAAATCAAATTCAGAAGCGTAACCGCGACTATGAAAAATCTATCAGACTCGATTATCTGAAACATCTCAACGAAAGGTACGAAGCCTGGATATCCAAATATACCATTGGTAAGTTGCTGATTATTGAAGTGGATGATATCGACCTCGAAAAACCCGATGACCTGGGAATGGTGATTGATAAAATCAATGCCGAAATTCACGGATTGTTTTAAATAACTGATCAGGAAAACTTATGCATGTGCTTGCTGTAATACCAGCTCGTTACGGATCAAGTCGCTTTCCGGGTAAACCACTGGCCGTTATTCATGGAAAAACCATGATCAGAAGGGTTTATGAGCAGGCGATGAAATCAGCGAAAGTCTCAAAAGTAGTTGTGGCTACTGATGATGAACGCATAATGTCTGAGGTGATTGGTTTTGGTGGAAACTGTCTGATGACGGATGCCGACCATCCAAGCGGAACTGATCGTTGCTATGAAGCACTGCTCAAGTTGCAAACTTCTTTTGATGCTGTGATAAATGTTCAGGGTGATGAGCCGTTTATTCAGCCGGAACAGATTGATCAGCTTGCGCAATTGATCAGCAAACAGCAGGTTGATATAGCCACTTTGATACAGCCAATCGTTGAAACCACACAGTTATTTGATCCAAATGTGGTAAAGGTGACCAAAGATAGGGATGGCAGAGCGCTGTTTTTTAGCCGGCAGGCGATTCCTTTTATCCGCAACGCTGCAAAGGAAGACTGGCTGACAAATTTCATTTTTTACAGGCATATTGGTATCTATGCCTATAAAAGTAATGTGCTGAAGCAAATTACTGGTCTTTCACCTTCATCGCTCGAACAGGCCGAATCATTAGAACAATTGCGTTGGTTGGAAAATGGCTTTAAGATACAAACCGGAATCACAACACACGAACAATTTGGTGTGGATACACCTGCCGATCTTGAAAAACTTATTAACAAAATTTGATCAGCAAGGAATTGAGTCGTATCTTAGCAGGCTCATTTGTTTGAACCAAAATTTGCTCATTAGTTTGTTTCTTTAGTATAATGAAGATAGCCAGTAGCATAGCTGATTTATTGTTTGAACATGAATGTATTGTAATTCCTGGTTTGGGAGGTTTTATTACCAAAACAAACCCGGCTTCGATCCATCCTGTTAAACACCAATTTAAGCCTCCGCACAAAGAGATTGTTTTCAATCAGCATTTGCGAGCCAATGACGGTATGCTGTTGAACCATATTGCGCACAAGGAAGCACTGTCCTACAGTGAAGCCAAAAGCAAGATGGACAAATTTGTGCATCGCTGCCTGGAAGAAATGCAGGCCGGCCGCCGAATCAATTTCAGAAATATTGGCAGCCTGTCGATGGACGAAAGACAACAAATTATTTTTGAACCCGACCTGAGCCAAAACTACCTGGCTGATTCTTTCGGGCTTTCTGGTTTTGTTTCACCTGCTATCAAAAGAGAATCGTTTACGCAAAAACTGGAACAACAAATCAAACAGCAGAGAGAAGAGAAGTCGCGCAAATTGAGCAGCGATCTTCCCGGAACTGCTGCCAAAAAGCCCAAACAAAAAGTTTTCAGGGCTTCACGGAAGAAGAATCCCTATAAAAAGCAAATTGTTTTTCTTGCGGTCTTGCTGATTTTTATGCTCGGAGGCTGGGCTTATATGAATAAAACAGTGGTGCAGCAGTATTATCAGGCCTATGCCGGATTGGTGCCTTTTTTCTATGCCAATCCCAATGAATATGTGGCTGCACATATGGATAAGCTTGACTTTGCTATTCCAAACACCAAAACAAATACTGCAATTAAGTCAGAACCTTTGCTTGATAAAACAAGCAATACAGTAGTTGAAAACCCTGTTGCTGAACCGCTACCAACACTCTCAGAGGTGAAGGAAGAAAACACTTCAGATTCAAGTCCTGTAAAGGAATTGGCTGATAACACAACAGGGGAAGAAAGTACAGAATTGGACGTCACTACAGAAGAAGTGATGGAAGAATCAGCAGCTCCTATAACTGAAAATGTGGCGCTTGTTGCGCAACAATCAGATCTAAAATATTTTATCATTGCAGGTGCTTTTCGTGAGAAGGCCAATGCAGACAATCTTATTGCTGCACTTAAGGGAAAAGGTTTTAGTGCTGTATTTGCAGGACAAACAGGAAGTGGTTTGCATCGTGTAGCTTTTGAAGGACACTTTGACAAAGACAAAGCTTTGTTGCGGTTGAATGCCATCAAGGAAGAAGAAAATGAAAATGCCTGGCTTTTCACAATGAAATAAAAATGCCATATCGAACCGCTCAACAGGCAATGATTATTAATGAGTTAAAAATTCCGGGATTTCGTGGGTAAAAAAAGAAAATTGCAGCGCTTTGCTGAGAATGAGACTTTTGATAACTTTTTTCAATATCATTTTGAACAGTTGCAGCAAAATGGTTTTCCCCTGAAAGGGAAATGGAACAGTGATTTCTTTAAAAACAACAATCCCATTGTGCTTGAACTGGGCTGTGGCAAAGGCGAATATACCATCGGATTGGCGCGTCATCGCAGCGGATTCAACCACATTGGAATGGATATCAAAGGGGCACGCATGTGGCGCGGACTAAAGGATGCGCAGGAGTTAAACATAGCAAATGTTGCCTTCATCAGAAGCCGTATCGAATTGGTGAGTCAATTTTTTAATGCCGATGAAGTTTCTGAAATATGGATTACATTTCCTGATCCGCAACCACAGCAATCCCGCATCAGAAAAAGGCTTACTGCGCCACGGTTTTTGGAGGAATACCGTAAATTCCTTCGCAAAGACGGCATTGTGCACCTCAAAACCGACAGCGATCTGCTTTATACCTACACCAAAGAAGTAATTGCACAGGAAAACCTGCCTGTATATTACGATATTCCTGATCTTTACGCAGATGAGCGGGAGCTGGAGGTTAAGAATATCCGAACCTTTTACGAACAAATGTGGCTCGAACAGGGACTCACAATCAAATACCTGCGTTTTGGCATCTTCAGCTGAATCTAATCATTCATTTTTTGAGCAGGTTTATGCTGTAGTACGAAAAATTCCTTTCGGAAAGGTCACCTCATACGGTGCAATAGCAGCATTTTTGGGGTCGCGACAGTCGTCGCGCATGGTTGGCTGGGCGATGAATCAATCCCATCGCAGTGGATTAAGCATCCCGGCACACAGGGTAGTAAACCGCAACGGCCAACTCACCGGAAAAAATCATTTCGGACATCCAGACCTGATGCAGCAACTACTTGAGCAGGAAGGCCATCAGATTGAAAATGATACGATAGTAAATTTCGAAAAAGTTTTTTGGAATCCGGAGCAGTTACTGCCTTGAATTATTAAGTAGAACTTCTGACAATTAGCCTGGTTTTGATTACTTTCTTATTGGGTTTAAACTCAGTATCCTTTTCATCATTTTTAAGTCGCTTGAGCAGCTGCAGACAGGCTTCGCGCCCCAGTTCAAAACCAAACTGATCCACAGTAGTTAGCTCGGGCTCGCTGATAGCAGCCGATTTGCTATTTTCAAAACCGACTACCTTCACCTCTTCAGGTACCTTAAGGCCGAGCTGTTTGGCTTCTTTTATTATTGCGATGGCGGCCATATCGTTCACCGCAAAAAAACCTCGCGGGAAATCGGGCCGGCGCAGAATTTCATGGGCTGCCTTGCGGGCAGTTTCAAAAGTATCGGCAAGCACAACAAGGCTTTGATCAAAAGGAATATTATGCTTTAAAAGCGCATCATGATAGCCCGAAAGTCGGCTTTTGCCAATAGCCAGGTGTTGTGGCGCAGCAAAATGGGCGATTCTTTTACATCCCTTTTCAATCAGGTGATTCACAGCTAAAAATGCGCCCTGGTAATCATCAGCCACAACCTGATCAGCAGGCAGTTCGTCAATCACGCGGTCAAAAAATACGACCGGTATTTCGTTGTCGATCAATTTCTGGAAATGCGAAAAATCGTTGGTTTCTTTTGAAAAGGAAACCAAAACGCCATCTACGCGGTTGGTGAGCACCGCCTGGGTGTTGATTACCTCGCGTTTGTAGCTTTCGTTGCTCTGAAACACCATCACACTATAATCATTTTTATAGGCAATCTCCTCGATCCCGTTGATGATAGCCGAAAAGAAATAGTGCTCAATCTCAGGGATGATCAAACCGATGGTCCGGGTAGAATTGTTTCGCAGGTTGAGTGCGATACGATTGGGGCGATAGCCCAGCAGGGCAGCAAGCTCTTTAACTGCTGTCCGCGTCTTGGGGCTGATGTCGGGATGATCCTTAAGCGCTCTGGAAACGGTTGAGGTGGATAACCCCAGTTTTAAAGCGATGTCTTTGATGGTAATTTGGCGTTTCATGAGAAGTGCTTTTCTGATTTAGAAGTTTGGCACATTGGCGTGCTAAAACGGCTATAAAGATACAAATTTAATGTAGTTTTACATGCAAAAGCAAATCATTGAATTTATTTCAACCGATTGCGAAAGTATTCTCAAATAAAATTGGTTATCTTTGTCGTTACACTGTGAATGTTTCTTTATTTTTGTATTAACTAAAAATTAACAGCCCAACTACTTGAAATCATCAGGCTTCTGCAGGAATTAAAGAATTGAATAAACTCACTAATTAACACAAATTCAGAAATATGAACAAAATTACGAAAAGGATGCTGCCGTTGCTGTTGTTGCTTTTTGCCATCAGCACAGCATTTGCTCAAACGGCTACCATCAGGGGAACCGTTAAGGACAAATCTACGGGAGAAACCATGCCCGGTGCCAATGTTTTGATCAAAGGCACACTGATTGGAACTTCTACTGATTTTGATGGTAACTACGTGCTCGAAAATGCTCCTGTAGGAGAAGTAGAGGTGGAAGCCAGTTTTGTTGGCTTTTTGCCACAAGATCAGAAAGTGACGCTCACAGCAGGTCAAACACTAACACTTAATTTCGATCTTGATGTAGATGCCGTTATCCTCGAAGAAACCATTGTAATCGGCTATGGTGTGCAGAAAAAATCGGATAAAACCGGTGCTGTCGCTTCCATCAAAGCCGATGAAATGAATACTGGTGTGCTTACAGATCCTGTACAGGCCATTCAGGGAAAGATTGCTGGTGTGAGTGTGACCAAAAAAGGGGGTGACCCCAATGCTGGTTTTGATATCAAAATTCGTGGTGCTTCTTCCCTTTCTTCAGGAACAAATCCGCTTTATGTGGTAGATGGTATTCCGGGTGTTGATCCTACAACCATTGCGCCCGAAGATATTGAATCCTGGAACGTACTGAAGGATGCTTCTGCTGCAGCTATTTATGGTTCACGTGGTGCTAATGGTGTGATCATCATTACAACCAAAAGAGGAAGCAGCGGAACTGGTGCCCGTGAGGCTCAGGTGGATTTCAGCACTTATATGGCTGCCGATGTGGTGGCAAACCGCCTCGATTTGCTTAGCGCTGATCAGATCAGAAGCTATGTAGCCGAAAATAACCTTAATTTTGAGGATGGTGGTGCTTCTACCGATTGGCAGGATGAAATTTTCCGTACCGGATTGTCACAGAATTACAACCTCTCCATTACCGGTGGCGATCAAAAGGCCAATTACCGTGCCTCTCTCTCACATCAGGATTTTCAAGGAGTGATTATTGGTTCGGAAAAACAAAGAACCATTGGCCGTATCAATATCGACCAAAAGGCTTTTGATGATCGCTTGACGATTTCGGCAGGTTTGTCTGGAACTTTTGAGCAAAACGACTATATCAGCTATTCTGGTAATGGTCCTAATGATATTCTTTATCAGGCTTTCCAGCGCAACCCTACTGATCCGGTGCGTGATGCAGCCGGAGATTTTTACGAAACGCAGCGCCAGTTCAACTACTGGAACCCTGTAGCACTGGTTGATGATATTCAAAATGAGCGTTCAGCCAAACGTTTCTTTGGTTTCTTCAAAGCTGACCTGGATATTTATAAAGGATTCTCCGCAGGGATCAACCTGGGTTATACACGCGATGACTACGAAAGCTTTTATTTTGAGCCTTCAACGATTCGTCTTGGAACTACTTCGGGTTACGGACGCAGAGCTTATGGTAATTTCGAATCTAAGGTGCTGGAATCAACCTTACGTTATACCAGAGAATTTGGCCTGCATAATGTGAATGTTGTAGCCGGTTATTCTTTCCAGGAAGATTTTCACACTGGTTTTGCAGCGCAAGGGAGTAAACCTTTCCTTAATTATACACAATCCAATGATCTGGCTTTGATGCAGAATGTAAATACTGGTGATATCAGCTCCGAAAAAAACTCCAACAGACTGATCTCTTTCTTCGGAAGGGCTATTTATAACTGGAATTCAAAGTATTTTGTTACAGCTACCTTACGCCGCGATGGTTCATCCCGTTTTGGTATCAATAATAAGTGGGGTTGGTTCCCTTCAGCTTCTGCTGCCTGGCGTATCAGCAGTGAGGATTTTATGGATAACCTTGATTTTATCAACAACCTGCAATTACGTGTTGGTTATGGTATTACTGGTAATCAGGAATTTGCAAACTATACTTCTTTGGCCTATTATGTGTATGATGAACCTTCGATCAATTTTGAAACGGGTGAAGAATCAATCTTATTTGCTTTCTCACACAACTCTAATCCTGATATCAAATGGGAAGAAAATGCTGAGTTGAATATTGGTTTGGACTTCGGTATTTTGGAAGATAAAATCTCTGGTTCTTTCGACTTTTTCCAAAAGAATACTTACGACCTGTTAGGAGAGTATACCGTTCCTGTTCCTCCATATCCTGTTGATCGTATTTATGCCAACGTTGGTGAGTTCAAGGTAACTGGTTTTGAAGCCTTTGTTCAGGTGTATCCGGTGCGCAACAAAAACTTTGACTGGAAAACCAGTCTTGTATTTTCTACCTACAAACAGGATGTTGTGTCACTTTCAAATGATGAGTTCAATTGGTCAGCCCGTCGCGAAGGATGGTTAGAAGGCCGTGGCTTGGTTGGCGACCTCAACTGGACACAGATTGTTGAGCCGGGTAAATCGCTCGGAACATGGTACATGCCCGAATATGCAGGTATTTCTCAGGATGGTAAGTTCTTGTTCTACACAGCCTCTGGTGGTGTAACTCGTGACCTTGAAAATGCTGAGCGTCGCGTGGTAGGAAGTGCCCAGCCAGACTTTGAATTGGGTTGGTCAAACTATTTCACCTTCTATAAAAACTGGGATTTAAGTTTTAGTTTGAGGGCTGTTTATGGCTACGAAATCTTTAACACTACAAAACTTATCTTTGGCAATCCTGTTTGGCTGCCCGAAATCAATGTTTTGGAAAGTGCTTTGGATGAAGCAGCAAGAGGATTAAATGACAACCCAAAATTAAGCAGTTACTATCTCGAGGATGGTAGTTTTATCCGTTTGGATAATATCAGCATTGGATATAACTTTAAAAATGTTGGTATGGTGCGCAATATCAGATTGTATTTTACGTCTAATAACTTACTAACTATTACAAATTATAGTGGTATCGACCCGGAGATTTCCTTTAGCGGATTGTCTTTTGGCCTCGACCAGTATAATGTTTATCCTAAAACCCGTACTTTCACTTTTGGAGTAAATGTAACACTTTAACAGCACTGTAAAACCATGAAAAAGATAATAATAGCATTAATAGCGCTGGCGGCCATACAGGTTGGCTGTACCAAGCTTGATGAAACTTTATACGACGTAATTCCGGAAGATGAATACACGCCGGATCCTGTGCTCAAGATGAGCCCCATTTATGCACCCATGCGCGAGTTTATCGATTGGGGTGGCTGGTGGTTCGCTCAGGAATTGCCTTCGGACGAAATGACATGCCCTACCCGTGCCAGCGACTGGGACGATGGTGGAAAATGGCGCGTATTGCACCAGCATAACTGGGATAACAATACGGAAGCTGTTAATAGTATGTGGAGTCGCTTTTATTCCGGAATTATTGAATCAAACAAGTTTATTGAGGAAATGCAGAATTACGCAGGTGATCCTGTGGTTGATGCAGGTATTGCCAAGGCAAAAGTACTGCGTGCTTACTACCATTATTTGCTCATCGATAATTATGGTGATGTGCCTTTCGTTGAGAAATACCTGGAAGCTGAAAAAAATCCCAAACGTAATTTCCGTGCAGATATCTTCAACAGAATAGTTGCTGATATTGAAGAAAGCGCTCCCCTAATTCCTATGAGTACTTCTAAAACAGGTGCTGGTAAAGGCTTTGCTTATTCTGTGCTGGCCAAACTGTATTTGAATGCAGAAGTTTATACCGGTACCCCACAATGGGCAAAAGCCGAACAAGCCATCGATAGTGTGATGATGCTCGGACAATATAGTCTTGAGTCAGATCCGTTGGCACCTTTTGTTACAGAAAACAGTAACTCACCCGAGATTATCTTCCTGATTCCCTTTGATGAAGACACTTATCAGGGATTCAACCTGCATATGCGTACACTGCACTACAACAGTAACCTTACTTTCGACATGGAAGCTGGTCCATGGAATGGCTTTGCTGCTATGGAAGACCATTACAACACTTACGAAGACGGCGACTTGAGAAAAGAAGGCTATTTCCTCGTAGGTCAACAGTACGAAAGTGATGGTACCACAGAAATCATCGATCAGGGTGCTGGTGGAGCGCCGCTTGTTTTTGATCCGGAGATTCCTGCATTGCTGATGGATGCTACCTTTAACGCTGTTCAGATTCGTATGTCAGGAGCACGTGTCAAAAAGTTTGAAATCAAAAACGGAGCCAGGGATAACCTGAGCAACGACTTCCCGATTTTCCGCTATGCAGACATTTTGTTGATGAAAGCTGAAGCTGTGATGCGTCAGGGAGGTAATGGTGATGAGTATATCAACCAGATCAGAACAAGGGCTGGTGTGGCTCCAATTTCGGGTGCAACACTGGACGATCTGTTGGCCGAACGCGGACGTGAACTCTTTTGGGAAGCGCACCGTCGTCAGGACCTGATCCGCTTTGGGAAATTTAATCAGTCATGGTGGGAAAAACCTACTTCAACGCCTGACAGAAATGTATTCCCGGTGCCACAATGGGCAATCGATGCTAACCCTAATCTGGCAGAAGCACCGGTTCCAATTCAGTAATTATTAATCTAATCATAAACCTTTTATTCACTAATCTTAAATTTTTTAACGTATGAAAAAAATCTCAATTAAAAGAATGCTGCGACTGATGAGCATTATCATGCTTGCCAGTGTTGTATTGGTTTCTTGTAAAAAAGACGATGATGACGATGATCCAACCCCAACTCCAACTCCGGTTGAAGATGGTATCTATGTAGTAGGTTCTGGAACAGCACTCACTGATTTTGATATCAAAGGATTGATGAAATCTACATTGAATGAAGTTGATCAAACTCCCCGTGCTTCACTTCTCGAACTGTATGTTGCAGTTAAAGGTGGTGATGGTTTCAATATCATCAAAGTTGCTGGTACCGATCGTACAACATATGGACCTGGTGCTGATTTTGCAGAAGTTGCAGAAGCTGACCTTCAAACAGATGAGCCAAGAACAGGCAAATTCTGGCGTGGCTCAATTGCTGAAACTGATGCTAAATTCACAGTGCCTGAGGATGGTCTTTATCATGTAGTTTATGATACAGAACTGGGAACTGTTGTAGTTGCTCATGCTAAATGGGGTGTTATTGGTGCTGCTACTCCTGGTGGATGGTCAGACAATACTCCAATGACTGCTGCTTTTGATCTGAACAAAATGGAATTTCAGGTAACTGAAATGACAATGCTCGAAAACAGCTGGAAAATGCGTTACTCAGATGGTTGGAAAATCTTCATGGATGCTGACGGAACAGTTAAAGTTAACACTAACCTTGGTGGAACTGTTGAGGCTCCAACCCCTGGTGGTGCTGACCTTACCAACACTGTTTATGGTGTTTACACTGTTACCCTTACCTGGGAACTTGGTAAAGACTGGGTTGGTTCAGCAACTAAAACCGGCGACGGCGAACCACTTCCTGAATATCCTGAAGCAGTTTACCTCGTAGGTGATGGTACAGCTTATGGCTGGGATGCTCCTGGTGGAAACGAAGAAGCTATCTTCCACAAAGCTGCTGGTGGTACTCCAAGCGAAGGTATCTACTGGAAAATAGCTCACCTGGAAGGTGGTCTTGGTTTCAAAATTTCTGCTGCTGACTGGACAGATCCTAACCTTGGATTCAACGAAGTAGAAGAATTTGATGCTGAAGGTGTTGAAGTTGTTGATAATGGCGGAAATATGTCAATTGCTGAAAGTGGTATGTACATCATCGTACTCAACCTCCGTGACGACATGACCAAAGTATCTGTAAAACCTGCTGAGGTTTACGGAATTGGTGATGCATTCGGTGGCTGGGACGAAGATGCAGAAGCCAACAAATTCGTTGTTGACAATGCAGCTAAAACACTTACTTCTCCTGCCTTGGTAGCTGATGGCAACATCCGTATGTATGCACAGCATAGCTGGATTCCTGACTGGTGGAATGCCGAATTCAATGTATTTGACGGCAAAATCCTCTATCGTAATGATGGTGGCGACCAAGAAGGCGTTGCTGGTACTACCGGACAGGTTATTACCCTGATGTTCGACGATAATACTGGTACAATTCAATAATCAGTATTTCAGATAGTTTACTAGAGGCTGCTCCTAATGGGGCAGCCTCTTTTTTTTGACAAATAGTAAATTACTATATACACTTACTCAGTCATACCATACACTTGTACAGTTCTACTTGCTCCTGCCTGATTTAAGGTGCTATTTTAGCAGTTCTCACTAAACCCCTAAGATCATGAAAAAATATCTACTAAGCTTACTTATACTGCTGCTTGGCATACAGATTATTATTGCACGATCCGTTAGTCCTGAAAAAGCAAAACAAGTGGCTGTCAATTTCCTCACTATTGAAAATTCTGTGCAGCAGGCAGATGAAGTAGTACTCCTGAACACCTTTACTGCAATGGTTCAGCAATTTGCCAATCCTCAGATACATGAAGATACCCCGCTTATTTATATGTTTGGCGATAATCAGCAGAACTTTGTGCTTATAGCGGCTGATGACCTGGCATATGCAGTTCTGGGTTTTGGGTCAGGCAGTTATGCTGACAAAGATTTTCCTTTTGCTTTTCAAAAATGGATGGAAGATTACAAACGTCAGATAGTTTTTGCCATCGAAGAAGGCCTTGAACAGCAGGAGGCTGTGGCTCAAAGCTGGGAATTATTACTTTCCGGAAATTATCAAGCTGCTTCAAAAGCTGTAAATCCTTTGCTTACAACCACCTGGGATCAGGCACCCTATTACAACGACCTGTGTCCGGGAGGTTCTGTAACGGGCTGTGTGGCTACTGCTATGGCTCAGGTAATGAAGTATTGGGATCATCCTGCGCAAGGTAGTGGCATGCATTCCTATACTCACCCGCAGTATGGAACACTGTCAGCAAATTTTGGTGCCACAAACTATGATTGGGCTGCCATGCCCAATGCTGTTAATAGCACTAATAATGCTGTTGCCACGCTGATGTATCACTGTGGAGTAAGTGTTGAGATGAGTTATAGCCCTCAGGTGAGTGGAGCCTGGGTAGTAGCGCAAGATGATCCTGTGTGTGCCGAGAATGCGCTTAAGGATTATTTTGGATATACTCCTGAATTACAAGGCGTGAAACGTGATAACGGCTATTCAACAGCGCAGTGGACCAACCTGGTCAAAGGAGAACTGGATGCTGGTCGTCCGGTTTTATATGCAGGATATGGATCGGGAGGTGGTCATGCTTTTGTTTGTGACGGCTACAACAATAGCAACTATTTCCACTTCAATTGGGGATGGGGTGGTTACTATGATGGTTATTTTTTGATAGATGCCCTCAATCCCGGCGGTACAGGAACAGGCGGTGGAACAGGTGGCTATAACTCAGGTCACCAGGCGCTTATTGGTGTACAACCCGACTCAGGTGGGGGAGGCTCTGAAAGTGATTTGGTGCTTTATGCGCCGGTAAATATTACTCCAAACCCAATTAATATTGGTGAGGCTTTTAGTGTGTATACTGATATTGCTAATATGGGCAGTACCACTTTTCAAGGAGATTTTGCCGCTATGATTTTTGATAATCAAAGTAATCCGGTTGATATAGTGCAGCTATTGCAGGGTTATAGCATGGAGCCACAGACTCACTTTACCAATGGACTCACTTTTAGCACAAATGGTATGAGTAGTCTTCTTCCTGGGAATTACTACATTGGAATACTTTATCGTGCTGCAGGAGAGGATTGGAACATTGTTGGAAATGGGGAATACGCCAATCTTGTTCCTTTTAACGTGATCAATAGCAGTCAAATAGAACTGTATAGCGCAATGTCAGTCTCAACAGGCAGTCAAATAATCCAAAATCAGCCTTTTACAGTATATGTTGAAGTTGCCAATTATGGTAATAATAGTTTTTATGGCAATCTGGATATGTCACTTTACAATTTGGATGGTAGCTTTGCTGAAACTATACAAACCTTTTCAAATGTAACTCTTGATGGCGGGTTTTATTATGAAGTAACGTTTGCCTCTAACGGCATAAGTTTAGCTCCAGGAAATTATTACCTGGCAGTAATGCACGCTGCTAACGGAGGTAGTTGGGAATTAACAGGCTCTACCTACTATCCCAATCCCGTTACTGTTATTATTCAGGATGCAGGTTTGAGTGCGGATGTTTATGAACCCAATAACCACACCACTTCTGCAAGTGTTTTAACTGTGTCCTGGGTTAACAATGCAGCAGTAATTACAACAGATGGAAGTAATAATCATGCCGGGTTGGATTATGACTGTTATAAGATTTCTCTGCCTTCAAACTATAGCTATACGATTAACGGACGGGCCCATGATTCCTACAATAGTGGCAACGGACAGGTATATACAAATGATGTGATTTGGTCGTACAACACAGGATTGGGATGGCAGGGCTCTTATGATGATGTGATGACCTCTCCATTGGTTATGCCTCAAGGAGGTGATGTTTATTTTTTGGTGTCACCTTATTTCCTGGGTGGCACTGGCACGTATCTGCTTGAAATACACATTGATCGTGCTCCGCTTGGCATAAATGATAATCTGGCAGAACAGTCATTTTTGCTTTATCCCAATCCTGCCCAACAACTGATTCAAATCAAAAACCTTTCAAACAAGACGCTAAAGGACGCGGCTATTTTTGATGCCAATGGACGATTAATGAAACTGGAACCCTTGAAAATACGTCCGGGTGAAAACCAGCAACTGGAAATTTCCCAACTTCCGGCTGGTACCTACACCATTAAAATGCTGAATCAGAATGCTAATACAACTTTTACTTTTATTAAAAAACAATAGTTAATTATGATGTTTATCAAAACCAAACGTATTCAATTTGTTATGCTTGCCTTTATGGCTGTTATATTGTTTTTAGCAGCTTCGTGCAACAAAAAAGATGATGAAAAAGCAGACCCTGAAACTTGCAACGGACCGGCTCAGCTTAGTATATCAGGTGCAGTCAATGGCACTTATTGTCTGACGGAAGTAACCAATTTTGTGTATAATGATCACATAAGAATTAATATTGTCAGCACAAATGGCGATGGAGAATCAGTGATGCTTTTTGCCAGTGTTGGAAACCCTGGTGAAGGACTTAATCCCGGTACCGGAACCTATCAATGTGGCGGTGACGAAGAGGGGTTTGTACAAGTTGGGTTTCATGGTGCTGTGGAAGAGTTTTTTAACAGCACTTCCGGTACTCTGACGATCACAGAAATAGGCGAAAACAGCCTGAAAGCCAGCTTTAATGTTACATCCAAAGGTTATTATGATGAAGAGGTGGTAACGGTGAACGGAACCATAAACTATTAACCATTCCAATTTTTGAAGGGGGAGCAGCTACGGCTGTTTCCCGCTTTTATAGAAATTTAGAGCTTATGAAATACCCTGCTTTGCTTTACGTGACAATAGTTAGCCTGTTAATTTTGTTTTCGTGTCAAAACAGAACAGCTGAAGCACTTGTGCAGCCTGAATTTGGACAGGGACCACCTACTATTGTTTATAAATCAAATGGTGATTATACGCACCTTGTTGCTGTTACTTATTCTGAGTCGCTGAATAAAATTACCTCTTTTCCTGCCCCTGCTGATTTTTCTGATGACAAAGGAAGCAAATCACCGGTTAAATTGAAAAATGAATACTTACTCGATCAGCAAGGTATCGGGCCGGAAAGCGTGTTTACTTCATACACACATCAGGAGTATGCTGCACTTGAAGAAGCGCCACATCCGGATAGTTTGTTATCCAGGATTTTATTTTCAAATCCTTTTGTTGAAATGTATAATTGTGGAAACAGGTTTCAGTACGAAAACCCTGAAAAACAAATTAATGCACTGATAGCGGCCGGAGAACTCAGCAAGCGCTGCAAAAAACTGATTCCCTGACTAAATTTTAGGATAGTATTCGTACCTTAGAGGAAAATTTTGCCGGCATTTCTGATGCAGGTAATTCAAATCGAGCGTATGAAAATTCAATTTCTTGGTGCTGCAGGTGAAGTAACTGGCAGCAAACATTTGATCACAACTGAGCATGGCAGGAAAATTCTTTTTGACTGTGGTTCTTTTCAGGGAAAAGGCCTCGAAACTGATCAGTTGAATCGCGAGCTGAACTTTGAGCCTGAATCACTTGATCATATCATTCTCACGCATGCCCATATCGATCATTCAGGATTAATCCCTTATTACTATAGGCAGGGATTCAGAGGGTCAGTAATTTGCACCCATGCCACCCGCGATTTGTGCGCCATTATGCTGGCAGATTCGGGCTTTATTCAGGAGCATGATACCCATTGGTTCAATAAGAAAAGAGCACGGCAGGGTTTGCCTCCTGTTGAACCAATCTATACACAAAAGGATGCACAGCATTGTATGGAGCTTTTTATTGGTGTGGCACCCAACAGGAAGTTTCGTATCGACAACAACCTGAAAGTAAAGTTTACAAATTCAGGTCATATGCTGGGAAGTGCCGTTGTTACGCTCGAAGTGGATGAAATGGGCAGCATGACTCGCATTGGTTATACTGGTGATATTGGTCGACCTGAAAACTATCTTTTGCGACCACCGGATGCATTTCCGCAGTGCGATTATCTGCTCACTGAATCGACCTATGGCGACAGGCTTCATCAGGATAAAAAAGGTGCAGAGTCAGAGCTGCTGCGAATTGTAAATTACACCTGCGTGGAGAAAAAAGGAAAGCTGATCATTCCTTCTTTTGCTATTGGACGCACACAGGAAGTGGTTTACCTTTTGAATAATTTTTATAATGAAGGCAAATTGCCACGCATTCCAATCTATGTGGATAGTCCGTTGGCAGTAAATGCAACGGATATTTTCAGGATGCATACTGATCAGTTTAATGAAGAAGTGCAGCATGTGATGGTCAACGACCCTGATCCGTTTGGCTTTGGCACTTTGCACTACATCAAAAACGTGAACGACTCCAAAAAACTAAACAGCTCAAAAGAACCGTGTGTAATTATTTCTGCTTCAGGGATGATGGAGGCTGGCAGGGTAAAACATCACCTGGCCAATAACCTCGATAATCCGGCCAATAGTGTGCTGGCAGTGGGATATTGCGCGCCCAGAACACTGGGAGCCAGAATATTAAGCGGAGAAAAGGATATTTCCATTTTTGGCAATCCTCACCATATCAAAGCGGATATTTTTAAGATTGATGCCTTTAGCGGACACGGAGACTATAAAGAAATGTCTGATTATCTGGAATGTCAACAAGCAGACAAAATAAAGAAACTCTTTTTGGTTCATGGCGATGAGGAAGCAAGAAAGCACTATTCAAAAATCTTAAAAAAGAAAGGCTTTAAAAATATTGTGCTACCGGCACATCAGGAAGAATTTGATTTGGAGCCGGTTTAGCAAAGTTGCTTTTTTGTCGCCAGCTTAGGCATCTGCAACTACTATCAGAACATAACACTATCAGTTTTTCCAGGCTGCTGTTAGTGGTTAAAAAGCTTTAAAAAAACCCCTTTAACTTGGCTAAATCT